>Ga0209057_1001652_pt1 | contig 17729 bp, 16 predicted proteins | sample GraSoiAngelo_146_FD_185903 | JGI IMG/M metagenome (GOLD analysis project Ga0209057, IMG submission 185903) | Grasslands soil microbial communities from the Angelo Coastal Reserve, California, USA - 14_1009_05_30cm (SPAdes) (version 2) | ecosystem: Environmental > Terrestrial > Soil > Grasslands ... | reverse complement strand
GGTACTCCTTCTCGAGGCCGCCGATGCGGTGCTCGAGGCCGGGCGTGCCGGGGACGACCCACGGGCGCGAGAGCGTCTCCTCGTCGCGCAGATAGGGGAAGAAGCCGCTCGCCTCGGTGCGGAAGGCAACCGGTACCTCGGGGAGCGTGGCCGGATCGGGGATGAGCCACGGCTCGGCGCCGTTGGCGAGGTAGCCGTCGGTCAGCAAGACGACCGGCGTCATGTACTTGACCGCGATGCGCACCGCCTCGAACGCCATCCGAAAGCAGTCGGCGGGCGTGGCCGCGGCCAGCACCGGCACCGGCGACTCGCCGTGGCGGCCGTACATCGCCATCAGGAGATCGGCCTGCTCGGTCTTGGTGGGCATGCCGGTGGAGGGGCCGGCGCGCTGGATGTCGGTCACGACGATCGGCAGCTCGACGGCGAGCGCCAGGCCCACGGTCTCGGCCTTCAGGTTCATGCCCGGGCCGCTGGTGGTGGTGATGGCGATCGCGCCGCCGAAGGCCGCGCCGAGCGCCGCGCCGATGCCGGCGATCTCGTCCTCGGCCTGGAAGGTGTAGACGCCGTACTGCTTCCAGCCCGAGAGCTCGTGCAGCACGTCGCTCGCGGGCGTGATCGGGTAGCTGCCGAGGAAGAGGGGCCGTCCCGCCTTCGTGGCCGCGCACACGAAGCCGAGCGCGGTCGCCGTGTTGCCGGTGATGTTGCGATACTTGCCGGGGGCGATCCTGGCCGGTCGGATCTCGTACGAGACGGCGAACAGCTCGGCGTTCTCGGCGAAGTTGAAGCCGGCGCGCAGCGCGCGCACGTTCGCCTCGACCAGCTCCGGCGTCTTCTTGAAGCGCTCTTTGATCCACGCCTCGGCAGGCTCCATCGGCCGGTGGTAGAGCCAGGACGTCATGCCGAGGCAGAAGAAGTTCCGGCAGCGGAAGACCGAGCGCGCCGAGAGGCCCAGGTCCTTGAGGGCCGCGCTGGTGAGCCTGGTCACCTCGGCCTGGAAGAGCTGGTAGCGGTCGAGCGAGCCGTCTTCGAGGGGGTTCGACTCGTACTCGGCCTTCTTCAGGTTCTGCTCGTTGAAGCCCTCGCGGTCGACGATGAGGATGCCGCCCGACTTGAGGTCGCTGACGTTCATCTTGAGGGCGGCCGGATTCATCGCGACCAGGACGTCCAGGTCGTCGCCGGGCGTGAAGACCTCGTTCGAGGAGAAGTTGAGCTGGAAGGCGCTCACGCCTGCCAGCGTGCCGGCGGGGGCGCGGATCTCGGCCGGGAAGTCGGGCAGGGTGGCGAGGTCGTTGCCCGCCAGCGCCGACTCGGTGGTGAACTGCATGCCGGTCACCTGCATGCCGTCGCCCGAGTCGCCTGCGAAGCGAATGACGACCGTATCGCGTGTCTCGACGCGCTTGCGCGGGCTGGTCACACCGTCCAGCATTGGCCTCAACCTATACCGCGGGGGGTGGGCCGTTGCAATTCTTACCGGCGGCGCTCTCCGTCGTCGTGCCGACGCTCGACGAGGCGGAGGCCTTGCCCGCGACGCTGGCGGCCGCCCGGCAGCCGGGCGTACACGAGGTCATCGTGGTGGACGGCGGGAGCCGCGACGGCACACGCGCCGTGGCGCGCACGCTCGCCGACCGTGTGCTCGAGGCGCCGCGCGGGCGGGCGCGGCAAATGAACGCCGGCGCGGCCGCGGCGCGCGGTGACGTGCTCCTCTTCCTGCACGCCGACACCCGGCTCCCCGCGGGCTACGCGCAGGCGGTGGCCGGCGCGCTTGCGGATCCGGCGGTCGTCGGCGGGCGCTTCGACGTGCGGCTCGACGCGGCGGGCCTCGCCTACCGGGCGCTCGGGCGCCTGATCAGCCTGCGCTCGCGTCTGACGCGCGTGGCGACCGGCGATCAGGCGATCTTCGTCCGCCGCGTGGTCTTCGAGCGCCTGGGCGGCTATCCGCTCGTGCCGCTGATGGAGGACGTCGCGCTCAGCCGGGCCATGAAGCGCGCGGGCCGGGTCGCGTGTCTCAGCGAGACGGTCACCACCTCGGCGCGCCGCTGGCAGCGCCACGGCGTGGCGCGCACCGTGCTGCTCATGTGGGCGCTGCGCGCCGCGTACTATGCCGGTGTGCCGCCCGCGCGCCTGGCGCGCGTCTATCCGGACGCGCGCTGAAGCCTCCTAGCCCTTTCCGCCGCGCTCGCAACCTCGCCGCTCGCCCCGGGCCGCGCCGGCGGTTACCATCTCGGCATGCTGGCTGCCGGCCCCGCTGCCGTGCTCTCGGTGGAGGATATGGACCGCCTGCGCGCGGCGTGCCGCCGCACGGTGATCGACCCCCGGCGGGGCCTCTTCGGCCCCGAGAGCGTCGTCTGGCGCGTCAACCGCGAGGCGGTCGCTCTGCTCGGCGGGGGCCGCGCCCTTCTCCTCCAGGTCGCGCACCCGCTCGTCGCCGCCGCCGTCGCGGCGCACAGTCGCTTCCGGGCCGAGCCGCTCGTGCGTCTGCGGCGGACGCTCGACCTCATGTTGACCATCGTCTTCGCGGACGCCGCACACGCGATGGCCGCGGTCCACGAGATCGAAGGCGTGCACGCCCGGGTCAACGGCGTCCTCGATGCCGACGTCGGCCCGTGGCGGCGCGGGACGCCCTACGACGCGAACGACCCGACGCTCCTCCTCTGGGTCCACGCGACGCTCGTCGACACCGCGCCGCTCGTCTACCGGCGCTTCGTCGCGCCGCTCTCGCTCGAAGATCGCGCGACCTACTACGAGGAGTCGAAGGTCGGCGCCCGACTGCTCGGCATTCCCGACGCGCTGATCCCCCCGACCCCTCGGGCGTTCGAGGACTACGTCGAGGCGATGATCCGCGACGACGTGCTGACCGTCGGCGAGACGGCCCGCGACCTCGCCGCGTCGATTCTGCGGCCGCCGCTCCCGCTTCCCCTCGGCGAGCCGTTTCGCGTCGCGCGCTTCTTCACCGTCGGGCTCCTGCCGCCCGCGTTGCGCGAGCGCTACGGGCTCACGTGGACGGCGCGGCAGGAGTGGCTGCTCGACGCGCTCGCGGCCTGCGCGCGCCGGACGCTGCCCTTGGTTCCCGAGTGCCTGCGTCTGCTGCCGCACGCGCGGCGCTCTCCGCCGCCATGATCCCGGCTGCCATCGCTCGCTAGTCCTCCCGGCGCACCGCCTCGGCCTGGGTCTTGCCCTTCTTCGGATTGTGGCCGATGCGGAAGCTGAGCCGCGTGCCGGACGTGATCCCCTCGCCGCCGTCCTCGCACTGCGTGACGTGGAAGAAGATCGAGCGTCCCTGATCGTAGTGAAGGAAGCCGAAGCCCTTCTCGGCGAAGAAGCGGTCGACGACGCCGACCAGGCGCTCCTCGTCGGTCCCGTCGCAGGCCACCCGGTCCAGGATGGCGAGCTCGGGCGGGAGCGGCGGGTCGGCGAGGGACGTCGTCGGACGGGCGGTGAGCGCCGCGCGGCGCGCCGCGAGCGTCGAGTCGTCCGGCACCAGACGCCCGAGCGCCTCCAGATGGCGGGCGGCGTCATCGAGGCACCCGAGCTGCTCGGCCAGATCGGCGGCCAGGCGGAGCGCGTCCGGGAAGCCGCCCTCGCGCCGGCAGGCGAGCGCCCGCTCCGCCTGCGCGAGCGCCGCGTGCGGTCGGCCGCAGGCGAGGTGCAGGCGCGCCAGCTCGAGACGGATCAAGGGCTGGGCGCCCGGCAGGCACTCCATCGCCTCGACCAGCGCGTGCGCCGCCTCGGGGAGCCGGCGCGTGGCGTGAAGGTGGAAGCGGCCAAGGGCGAGGAATGCGAACGCGCCGCGCGGGAGCAGGGTGCCGCGGCGGTAGGCAGCCTCGGCGGGCTCGAGCTCGCCCCGCAGCTCGTGCACCCGGCCGAGGCGCTCCCAGAGGTAGCTCGACTCGGGATCGAGGTCGCGCGCCGCGGTGAAGGCGGCGAGGGCGGCGTCGAGGTCGCCGCGCCGGAGGTGCAGCTCGCCGCGGCACGCGAGCGTATGCTCGTCACGGATGGTGGGCGGGTCGCTGCCGCGGTCGAGCGCGCAGCACTGATCGAGCGCCTCGGCCGAGCCCTCGAAGTCGCCGAGATCGCGCAGCCCGCGCGAGAGGTGGAACAGCACCTGCACCTGCACGCCGCGGCCGCGCTGGCGCTGCTCGCTCGGCGCGTCCTCCCAGATCTTGCGCGCGCGGCTCAGGGCCTCGACCGCGTCGTGCGGGCGGTGCACCTTCTCGAGGCAGTAGCCGCGGCGAAAGAGGCAGAGGTGGTAGGTCGGGAAGGAAGAGAGGGCGAGGTCGTACCAGCGCAGCGCCTTCGTCCACTTCTTCTTGCGCTGGAAGTACCAGCCGATGGCGCAGTGGAACACGGCGGCGCGCCGCGGCGCGAGCTCGGCGCAGCGGAGGAGGTAGCGCTCGACCTTCTCCTCGTTGCCGAGCATGCCGAAGGCGCGGCCGATCTCGTAGAGGAGTTCGGTCGAGTGCCAGGTCTCGCTCGCCGGAGTGTCGTCGATCGTGCCGTAGCGCGCCACGATGGTGTGCAGCTCGCCGCGGTTGGCGAGCGAGCGGACCTCGGCGAGGATGGCGGCGACGTCCATCAGCCGCCCGCCCCGGTCACCTGGCGGGTGGTGCGGAAGTGGAGCTTCGCCACCTGGCCGAGCGCGTCGGCGCCGTGGCGGGCGACGAAGGTCCGGCCGGCGGCGAGCACGGGCGGTCCGGCGCCCTTCGGCAGCGGCGTTCCGAAGCGCGTGCTGAGGGCGTCCAGCCGGCGCAGGAACTCGGCGCGCGCCACGATCGAGGCGGCGGCCACGACCGGGTCCGACTCGGCGCGGGGACGCTGGGTCAGGCTGATGCGGCGGCCGCGCTCGAGGAGGGCGCGCTCGAGGACGCGCGCGTCCCCGAACTGGTCGGAGATCGCCTCGCGGCACTCCGGGATACGCTCGAGCAGGTTCTCGATGACGCGTGCGTGGGCCCAGGCGAGCAGCCGGTTCAGGTTCCCCACCTTCGCGTAGAGCGCGTTGTAGCGCTCGGGGCCGATCGCCACCACCGCGGTGGGATAGGCCTCCCGCACGGCGCGGGCCAGGCGCTCGACCTGGCCGTCGGACAGCGTCTTGCTGTCGCGCACGCCGAGCGCCGCGAGCACCTCGCGGCCGCCGTCGGGGACGTACACACCCGCCACCACGAGCGGGCCGAAGTAGTCCCCCTTGCCGGACTCATCGGTTCCGATGGTGCCAGCAGGTGCCAGGCGCTCCATCGGTCCCTCCCTCCACCAGCTTGCCCCATCCGCCGCTCCGGTTGCCGTGTACCAACGAACTCATTAGATTTCAAATGGAACGCCCCCTGCGGGGGTTACCAGTGGACGAGCGGCGGGGGGAGGGGCGGTCGCGGGCCGCGCACGATCACCCGGCGCCCCTCGACGGTGAGGCGCCCCTCGGCGAAGAGCTGGATCGCGAGGGGATAGATCTCGTGCTCCACGGCGAGGATGCGCCGGCGGACCTCGTCCTCGGTGTCCTCGGGACCGATCGCCACTGCGCCCTGCACGATGATCGGGCCGTGGTCCGTGTGCTCGTCCACGAAGTGGACCGTCGCGCCGGCGATCCTGACCCCGTACGCGAGGGCCTGGCGCTGGGCATCGAGGCCTTTGAACGAGGGCAGCAGCGCCGGGTGGACGTTCATGACGCGGAGCGGGAAGGCGGCCAGGAGGACCGGCGTGACGAGGCGGTCGAAGCCCGCCAGCAACACGAGCTCGACGCCCGCCTCGCGGAGCGCCGCGACCACGGCGCGGTCGAAGTCCTCGCGGCGTGCGAAGCCCTTGTGATCGATGACGCGCGTCGGGATGCCGGCGGCCTCGGCCCGCGCGAGGCCGGGGGCGCCGGCGCGGTTCGAGACGACCACGCGGAGCGCGCAGGCGAGCTGGCCGGCCGCGATGCGGTCGATGATCGCCTGCAGGTTGGTGCCCGTCCCGGAGATGAGCGCGCCGGCGGCGACCACGCGCTCCCTCAGGAGCCTGTCGGAGCAACCACGGCGGCTGCAGCGAACGATCCGGGGGAGCGCGGCGGGAGCCGCGCTGCCCAATGGTTGCTCGCTCCTCCCTCCTGCGGCGACCAACTCCCGGCGCGCGTCCCGCGCGCCGCACCTCGTCGGTCGTCGCTGCGCTTCCCGCTCTCGCTCCCCGGCTCGTTCGCTTCGCTCGCCATGGTTGCTCCGACAGCCTCCTGCGCGCCCGCGGGCCCGCTACCAGCGATCGGGCTCGAACATCCGGTCCTGCCGCGCGGCGCGGCGCTGGAGGATGGCGCGCTGCTCGGGGTGGGTGAAGATGTAGAGGTCCTTGCGCTCGATGCCGCGCACGACGCGGCGTGCGACCTCCTCGGGGCCGATGACGCTGCCCATCATGGCGGCGCCCTCGGGGACGGCCGCCTCGCCCAGGTTGCGCAGCGCCGCGGGCCGGTTGCGGATCGAGTTCTCGTTGATCTTGGTCTCGACGATCATCGGGCAGAGGACGCTGACGCCGATGCCGTGCTCGGCGAGCTCGCGGTGGAGGGCCTCGCTCAGCCCCACCACGGCGAACTTGGAGGCGCAGTACACGCCGAGCCAGCGCATCCCGACCAGCCCCGCCATGGAGGCCGTGTTGACGATGTGCCCGCCGGCGCCGCGCGCGAGGAGGCGCGGCACGAAGGTCTCGACGCCGTGCACGACGCCCCAGAAGTTGACGTTCATGGTGTACTGCCAGTCGGCGTGCGTCGAGGCGGCGATCTCGCTCATGGTGGCGACGCCGGCGTTGTTGCACACGATGTGCACGGCGCCGAAGCGCCGCTCGGCCGCGTCGGCGAGCGCGCGCACGCTCTCGAGCGCGGTCACGTCGGTCGGCACGACGAGCACTTCGGCGCCGCCCTTGCCGAGCACGGCGGCCACCCCTTCCATCGCCGCCCGATCGACGTCGGCGAGCACGATGCGCGCGCCGCGCGCGGCGAAGGCGCGCGCCATGGCGGCGCCGATCCCGCCGCCGCCGCCGGTGATGACGGCGACCCGTCCCTGGAAGTCGTCCATTCCCGCCAGGCATACTCCGCGCCGCGGCCGGTGACCAGTGTGGTGTCCGCGAGGTGGCTTGTCGCGAGAGCGTCGAGCCGGGAGCCGAGGCGGGCGAGCGCAGCGACGACCGACGAGGCGTATCAAACACACGCGGCGCTTCGCGCCGCGGCCGCAGGAGCGAGGGAGGAGCGAGCACGCCCGCCGCAGGCCCCGGATCGACGCTCGCAGTAAAGCCATCTCGCGGACACCACACTGGCGCTGGACAGGGGGCGGCGGGCGATGCTACGCGAACCGCGTGAGCGCCTCCGCGACCACCGCGCCGCGCGGCCGCCGCCCGATCGTTCCCTTCCTCCGTCTGCCCGACGAGGGCGAGCCCTACCTGGTCGGCCGGCGCTGCCAGCCGTGCGGGGCGGTCTACCTGGGCGCGCGGCGCGCGTGCTCCCGGTGTACCGCCGAGGGGCCGTTCGAGGAGATCCCGCTGTCGCGCAAGGGGACGCTCTGGGTCTGGTCGATCGTGCACCAGTCCATGCCCGGGGTCCCGGTGCCGTACGTGGTCGGCGTCGTCGACCTGCCCGAGGGCGTGTCGGTGCGCTCGAACCTGATCGACGTCGAGCCCGATCCCGCGCAGCTCCGCTTCGGCATGCCGGTCGAGATGACGACCGGCGTCTCCCAGCAGGACCGGGAAGGCAACGACGTGGTCGCCTTCTACTTCCGCCCCGCTCGGGGCTAGGAGCATCCGCCATGCGAGACGTGTACGTCGCCGGCGTCGCCATGATCCGCTTCGGCCGCTACCCGGAGCGGGACGTCCCCGACCTGGGGGCCGAGGCGGTCCTCCTCGCGCTCAAGGACGCGGGCCTCTCGATCAAGGACGTGGAGCTGATGGCGGCCGGCTGTCTCTTCCAGGCGAACGCGATGGTCGGCCAGCGCATCCTCCAGGAGGTGGGGCAGACGGGCATCCCGGTGGTGAACGTGGCCAACGCCTGCGCCACCGGCTCGACCGCGTTCCGCGAGGCGTGGCTGGCGGTCGCCTCGGGCGCGCACGAGGTGGCGCTCGCGGTCGGCGTCGAGCAGATGGGGAAGATGGGGCTCCTCGGGGGCGGCGGCGGCTCGGGCATCCGTACCGAGGGCGTGATCGGGAGCGGCCTCATGCCCGCGGTCTTCGGCCAGGCGGGCATGGAGCACATGCGGCGCTACGGAACGACGCAGGAGCAGTTCGCGAAGGTGGCGGTCAAGAACCACAAGCACTCCACCAAGAACCCGCTCTCGCAGTACCAGAACGAGGTGGGCCTCGAGGACGTGCTCAAGGCGCGCATGGTCGCCTACCCGAACACGCTCTACATGTGCTGTCCGACCGGCGACGGGGCGGCGGCCGCGCTCGTCGTCTCACCCGAGAAGGCGCGCCAGCTCGGCGCCAGGGTGAAGGTGCTGGCGTCGGTCCTCACCTCCGATCCGTGGACGGAGCGGGACCTGACGCTGCCCGACGTGAGCACGCTCACGCGCAACGCCGCCCGCAAGGCCTACGAGCTGGCCGGCATCGGGCCCCAGGACCTCGACCTGGTCGAGCTGCACGACTGCTTCGCGACCGCCGAGCTGCTCCACTACGAGAACCTCGGTCTGTGCAAGGACGGCGAGGCCGGACGGATGATCGACGAGGGCGAGAGCGCGCACGGGGGCCGGATCCCGGTCAACGTCTCGGGTGGCCTCCTCTCCAAGGGCCATCCCCTCGGCGCCACCGGCGTCGCCGGCATCTTCGAGGTCACCTCCCACCTTCGCGGCTCCGCCGGCGCCCGCCAGGTGCCTGGCGCCAAGGTGGGTCTGTCACACGTGATCGGCCTGGGCTCCGCCTGCACAATAAACGTCCTCGGCGTCTGAGCCGACGGCGTACGAGCGCGGGGACGGGGGCGCCCTCGCAGCGCCTCTGCGCCGGCACGTCTGCGTACATCGATACGCTCGTTGCGGCCGGCGCAGCTGAAGCGGAGAGGGCGCCCCCGTCCCCGCGCGCACCGACCTCGACGCCGGCTCAGTCGCCGGGACGCAGGCGCACGATGCGCTGCCGCACGTCGATCACGTAGGCGAAGTGGTTCAGGTAGCTGAGCCCGACGATGCCGTCGAGCGGCGGCGCCACCGAGTCGTGGACCACCGTCTTCACATCGCGGGCGCGGTTGCTGCCCAGGTCGAAGTACCGGATGGTCACCAGGGGGGCGCTCACCGCGCCGTTCGCGGTGACGAGCGCGGTGCGCTCCCCGCTCGCCCTGAGCCCGAGGCGGCGCGCGATGCTCTGGCTGATCACGCAGTAGGTGGCGCCGGTGTCGAGGAGGAAGAGACCCTCGACACTGCCATTCAAGGTGGCGCGCACGGTCAGGATCTTGCCATCGCCCTCGAGCCGGACCTCGCGGCCCCCCACACCGCTCCAGTCGGCGCGGCCGGGCGCCGCGACGAGCGCGGCGGCGAGCCCGAGGACCGCGAGGAGGCGCGTCATCGCATGGCGGATGGCTCGGGGGCGGGGCGGCGCTCCTCGAGGCAGATGCGCACCTTGCGCACCAGGTCGAGGCCGCTGAACGGCTTGGTGATGTAGTAGTTCGCGCCCATCGCGAGCCCCTTCTCGATGTCCGCGGGCGTGGATCTGGCGGTCAGGAAGATGACCGGCAGGCTGCGCGTCCCCGGCTGCGACCGGATATAGCGCAAGACCTCGTAGCCGTCGACATCCGGCATCATGATGTCGAGGATGACGGCATCCAGCGGCCGCGTCCCGATGATGTCGAGCGCCTCGCGCCCGCCCGCGCACTTGATCGGCTCCATCCCCTCGATGCGGAGCCGCGTCTCGACCAGCTCCGCGATGATGGGGTGGTCCTCCACGATCAGGATGCGCGGCTTCTGCTCTGACTCCGCCATGGTCCTCTCCTCGTCACGCCGGCGCGGTCCGCGCGGCAATCATGGGTCGCGTGCTCATCGCTCGCCCGCTCCGGGCAGGATGTCCTCGGGCTTCACGCCCGCCGCTACCAGGCGGTCGAAGTACCGGCTGCGCAGCCCGCTGGCGCGGAACTGACCCTGGACGCGGCCCTCGGGAGTGACCCCGGTCTGCACGAACTCGAAGATGTCCTGCAGCTGGAGCTGGTCGCTCTCCATCCCGACGATCTCGCTCACGCGCACGATCTTGCGCGAGCCGTCGGTCAGGCGCGCGGCCTGGACGAGCACGTTGACGGCGGCGCCGACCTGCTGCCGGATCGCTTTCACCGGGAGATCGTAGCCCGCCATCAGCACCATCACCTCGAGGCGCTGCAGGCACTCGCGCGGGGAGTTGGCGTGGACGGTGGTGAGCGAGCCGTCGTGGCCGGTGTTCATCGCCTGCAGCATGTCGAGCGCCTCAGCGCCGCGCGCCTCGCCGACGATGATGCGGTCGGGCCGCATGCGGAGCGCGTTGCGCACCAGGTCGCGCTGCGTGATCTCGCCCTTGCCGTCCAGGTCGGGCGTACGCGTCTCGAGCGGCACCACGTGCGGCTGCTGGAGCTGGAGCTCGGCCGAGTCCTCGATCGTCACCACGCGCTCCTGGTGGGAGATGAAGCTGGTCAGGCAGTTGAGGAGGGTCGTCTTCCCGGCGCCCGTCCCGCCCGAGATGATCATGTTGAGACGGCCCTGGATGGCCGCCGCCAGGTAGCGCACCATCTGCGGCGTGAGCGCGCCGAAGGCGAGCAGGTTGTCGATGCGATAGGGGTCGCGCCCGAAGCGCCGGATCGAGAGGCAGGGCCCGCGCACCGCGAGCGGCGCGACGATCGCGTTCACGCGCGAGCCGTCGGGCAGCCGCGCGTCCACCATCGGCGCGTCACGGTCGAGGCGCCGGCCGACCGTCGACACGATGCGGTCGATCACCTTCATCAGGTGCTCCTCGTCGCGGAACTTGACGTCGGTGAGCGTGAGCCGCCCCTGCCTCTCGATGTAGACGGCGCCCGGACCGTTGACGAGGATGTCGGAGATGTCGCCGTCCTTGAGGAACTCCTCGAGCGGGCCCAGCCCGAAGACCTCGTAGCCGACCTCCTCGATCAGCCGCTCGCGCTCGAGCCCCGACAGATCGGGCGAATCGGCCTGCAGGAGGCGCTGGAGGGTGGTGCGGATGTGCTCCTCGGCCTGCGTGCTGTCGAGCGAGGAGAGCGCCACCAGGTCGAGGCGCTCGAGGAGCTGGCGGTGCACGCGCAGCTTCAACTCCTCCAGCCGCTTGCTTACAGAGGCGGCGCCGCTCTTCGCCGGCGCCGAGACGCTCCCGTGCGCGATGCTCATCGTCTAGACTCTCCGTTCCGTTGCCGAGAAGAAGCGGCGGAAGCCTTTGAGTACGGGGCTCTCCGGGCGGGGCGCTTCCTCCCCCCCGACCAGCGCGGCGATCGCGCGCTGCAGCGCAGCGCCGCCTTTCACTTCCTCGAGCGGGAGCCCGCTGTTGACCGCCGTGTAGACGGCCGCGTCGTCGCGGGGGAGGAGAGCCCGGATAGGGAGCCCGAGGGTCTTCGCGGCCTCCGCCGGGGAGACCTCCCACGAACGGTTGGCGTACTTGTTGACCACCACCTCGACCACGCCGTCGACGCCTTCCTCGTGCAGCCAGGCGAGCGCGCGCAGCGACGCGCGCAGCGCCGGCAAGGTGAGCTCGGTCACCAGGAAGATTCGGTCGGCGTTGGTGAGCGCCGCGCGGGTCGCGTCGAGCGGGACCGAGGTCGTGTCGACGAGCGCCACCTGGTGGGTGGTGTCGAGCAGCTTCAGGATGGCGAGCGTCTGCTCGCTGGTGAGCGCGAGCGGCGCCTCGCCCGGCAGGGGTACGGGTGCGGCGATCAGCTCCAGGCCCGAGCGGTGGCGGATCATCGTGCCCTGCAGATAGACGGTGTCGAGCCGCTTGGTGGTGGCGATGTCGCGCAGCGTGTAGCCCGGGTTCAGGTTCAGGAAGAGCGCCAGGTCGCCGGAGTGGAGGTCGAGGTCGAGGAGCACCGTCCGTCGCCCCGCCGCCTGCAGCGCGATCCCCAGGTTGGCGACCAGGGTCGTCACGCCGACGCCGCCCTTGGCACCGTACGCCACCCAGAACTGGGCGTGCTGGGCGGTGCCGTTCGGTTTCGCCGCGCGGCGGAGCGCCGAGACCTTGATGCAGACCTTCAGGAGCGCGTTCGGGTCGAGGGGCAGAGGGAGAAACTCGTCCGCGCCCGCCCGCAGCGCCTTGACGATCGTCTCGGACCGGTCGTCGGCCGAGACCGCCAGGACCTGGGTCGCCGGGGCGCTCTTGTGCACCTCTTCGATCACCGCCAGGCCGGACGACGGGTCGTCGCCCAGGATCACGATGGCGAGGTGCGCCTCGCGCATGTCGTTCAGCTCGACCGGGCCGAGCTGGTAGTCGAGCTCGCGGGCGATCACCGCGAAGCCGGGGATGCGCGCGAGCATCGCCACCGCCGTGCTCGACACGGACGGGTCGGTGCTGAGGCAGAGGGCGCAGAGGGTTTCGTCCATTGGTCTTCCGTTCACGAGATCCCGTAGCGGGAGAGCTTGCGGTAGAGCGTCCGCCGCGAGAGCCCGAGTCGGCGCGCCGCCTCCACGCGCTTGCCCCCCGAGGCCTGCAGGGCGCGCAGGATCTGCTCCCGCTCCGCCGCCCGGAGGCTCAGGTCGGGCATCCCGGGCTCGTCATCCAGCAGCGCAGGACGGACCTCGAAGAGGTGCGGGGGCAGGCTCTCGGGCACGATCACGCTCGACTTGCAGACCACCATCGCGCGCTCGATCATGTTGGCGAGCTCGCGCACGTTGCCGGGCCAGGGGTAGCGGACGAAGATGTCGAGCACCTCGGGGGCCGTGCCGGTCACGGTGCGCGACAGCCGCTGGTTGAAGATGCCGATGAAGTGCTGGACGAGCGGCTCGATGTCGTCGGTGCGGCTGCGCAGGGGCGGCAGGTGGATCGCGCCCACGTTCAGGCGGTAGAAGAGGTCGTCGCGGAAGGTCACCTGGCGCACCATCTCGGCGAGGTCGCGGTTGGTGGCGGCGATCACCCGGATGTCGATGTGCACCGGGTCGGGCGAGCCGATGCGCTTGATCTCCCGGTTCTCGAGCACGCGCAGCAGCTTCACCTGCACGCCCACCGGCAGCTCGCCGATCTCGTCGAGGAAGATGGTGCCGCCGTGGGCCGCCTCGAAGAGGCCCTTGCGGTCGCGGTCGGCGCCCGTGAAGGCGCCGCGCACGTGCCCGAAGAGCTCGCTCTCGAGGAGCGTCGGCGCGAGGGTCGTGCAGTTGCAGACCACGAAGGGGCGTTCGCGGAGCGGCGAGAGGTTGTGCAGCGCGCGCGCGACCAGCTCCTTGCCGGTGCCGCTCTCGCCCAGCACGAGCGCGGTGGTGGGATAGCGCGCCAGGCGCTCGATGAAGGCGAACACCGACAGCATCTGCTGCGAGCGGGCGACCATGCCCTCGAAGGTGACGCAGCCCTGCAGGCGCTGCTCGAGGATGCGCGTGCGGTGCTGGAGCTGGCACTTCTCGAGCACCGTGTGCAGCACGCGCTCGAGACGGCGGAAGTCGATCGGCTTCTCGACGTAGTCGGCGGCGCCGAGCTGGATCGCCTCCACGGCGTCCTTGACCGACGAGTAGGCGCTCATGAGGACGAGCTGGATCTCCGGATCCTGCTCCTTCACGTGCCGCAGCAGATCGAGCCCGCTCATGCCGGGCATGCGCACGTCGGAGAGGATCAGGTCGATCGGCTCCTCGCCGAGCAGCTCGAGGGCGCGCGGCGCGCCGTCGGCGATCTTCACGCGAAAGCCCTTCTCGCCGAGGAAGAGCTCGAGGATCTTCCGGATGTCGGGATCGTCCTCGACCACCAGGATCTTGGCCTGCTCCGTCGGGCCGACGGCGGCGTTGGCTTGGGAATGGGTCATGTGCGACTCGCGCCCCGCGCCCCGTGTGCCGTCCGTCGCGGTCGGCCCCCGGGGTGTGTCAGCGGTGACGCAAATGGCGTGCCGGCCCGCCTTCGCGCAGCCCCGCGGCGAGCGCTTCTGACACGTGGGACGGAAAAGCCGAGCGTGCGCGTGGCACATCGGCGGCGCGGCGGGCTCTCGCGGCGGGCCGGAGGGGGCGAGGCGAGGTCGGCGTCGGCGTCACGCCAGTGCCGGAGACGCTCACTTCTCGCCGGTCGTGCGCGAGCCCGGCGGCTCAGCCGTCGGCGTGGGCATGCGAGCGGCGCACGATGTCTTCGGGCACCCCGCGCTTGTGCGCGAGGTCGTGGATCGCCTTCCACGCCAGCTTGCTCGGCTCGGCGTGCGCGTTCTCCCAGCGGTTCACGGTCGAGACGGTGACCGCGATCTCGTGCGCGAACTCCTCCTGCGTCATGCCGAGCTTCTGGCGAAGCGTGCGGATCAGGTTGCCAGCGTTCTCGTCCATATCGCATGCTGGCCAGCAAGTGACGTGCCACCGGCCGAGGCAGAGAACGACGGGGATTGCCCGCGCTAGGCCATGGGGGGTGCGGCGAAAAAATGATGCCGCCGCTGCAGAATCGTCGCCGGCTTCCGGCGGGCAGGCGGCCTGTGGTAGGGAGCCCCATGGCCCGCGCGGGCTGGTTTCCGTGCGCGCTCGGCACCCTCGTGCTCCTCGTCGTCGCGGGGGCGGCCGCCGCGGACCCAACGCCGCTCTCCCCCGAGGAGACCGTCCGGCGGTACTTGCAGGCCCTCAAGGATGGGAGGTTCGATGCGGCCTACGACCTGGTCTCCAAAGCGATGAAGCAGGGGAAGGACCGGGAGGTCTGGGTGAAGGAGCAGAAGACCGGCATGGCGTTCGCGGACGTCAAGATCTTCGAGTTCCGAGTCCACCCCGGGAAGGTCGAGGGCGCGACGGCCCACGTCCCCAACGTCCTCTCCTCCCAGGACCGCTTCGTGAACCAGCTCGGGCTCACCGAGTACGAGCTCTACACCCTCCTCAAGGAGGACGGCGTGTGGAAGATCGACAGCCAGGTGATCGTGGAGCCCAAAGACGTCTCCAAGTGGTTCCCCAAGGCCGAGGCTGGAGGAGGCCCACCATCCCATTGACATCTCGAGAGAGGGTCTGTTAGGCGCCCATCGACGGGACGTCGTCCTTGCGCCCCGGGGGAGGGGCTACATGCGTCGCTGGATCATCCCGGGAGGGGTCACCCTCTTCGCGCTCGCGCTCGGGTGCCACCACGAGGTCGAGATGGTGCCGCTCGCCGAGCGTACCATCTACGTGACCGACCGCTTCTACGACGTGCAGGCGCTCGGCAAGGACCGCGCCTTCGTGGTCGGCTACGGCGGCAAGATCCTCGAGACGGCCAACGGCGGGCGCAGCTGGGAGGTGCGGCCGAGCGGCACCGAGCTGGCGCTCTACGCGGTGCGCTTCCCCGACGACCAGCACGGCTTCATCTCGGGGCAGGACGGCATCATCCTGCACACCGCCGATGGCGGGAAGAGCTGGCAGACGCAGGAGTCGAACGCGTTCTTCCAGGACAAGGACGGCTCCAGGCAGCCGCTCTATCTCTTCGCGCTGCACGCGCTCGACGCCGATCACGCCTGGGCGGTGGGGGACCGCTCGATCCTCACCTCCACGAGCGACGGCGGCAAGACGTGGCGCGCGCGCAGGGTGGCGATGGAGGCCGACATCTCGGGCGGGGAGAGCCTGGCGGCCGCGGATCCGATCTTCTACGACGTCAAGTTCGTGGACGCGACGAACGGTTGGATCGTCGGCGAGTTCGGCAAGATCATGCACACCGCCGACGGGGGCGAGACCTGGCACGAGCAGGAGAAGACGCTCATGGAGGGCACCGGCATCTTCGACCTCCTCGACCTTCCCACCCTCTACGGCGTGCACATGACCGACACCCAACGCGGCCTCGCCTCCGGCATCGAGGGACGCATCGCGCGCACCAACGACGGCGGCCAGCGCTGGGCCTTCGACCAGATCGAGGTCGAGTACCCTCTCGTCGACCCGCTCTTCCGCGTGATCGAGCTGCCCGACGGCTCGGGCTGGGCGGTGGGCGCCGCGGGCGAGGTCATGCGGCACCAGCCCGGGGAGACGGCGTGGAAGCGCGCCAAGCTCGGGCAGGACGTGCTCACCTGGCTGCGCGGGCTCAGCTTCTCCGACCAGCAGAACGGCTGGATGGTCGGCGGATACGGGCTCATCTATCGCACCACGGACGGCGGCAAGACCTGGCTGCCGTCGCAGGGCTGAAACAGGAGAACCCGCCATGAGCAGCGGAACGTCGAGCGAAGAGGACAAGCGAGCGCTCTACTGGCTCGGGGAGCGGCTGATCGACTACCGCCACCCGGTGATGGTCGTCGTCTTGATCATCACGGCGTACTTCGCCTACCTGAGCTTCCAGCTGAAGCTCGAGACGAGCTTCGGCGACCTCCTCCCGCAGAGCCACCCCTTCGTCCAGATCCACAACAAGTACGCCGGGACCTTCGGCGGCGCCAACAACATCCAGCTGATGGTCGAGGTGAAGGACGGCAACATCTTCACGGTCTCGACCCTGGATCGGATCTACAAGATCACCGAGGAGATGGACCGCGTCTACGGCGTGAACCACAACCAGATCGACTCGATCGGCCACCGCACGACGCGCTATCTCCGCGCGCAGGCAGGCGGCTTCCTGAAGGCCGAGCCGGTCATGATCCAAATGCCGAAAACCGCCGACGACGCGGCCAACATCAAGCGCATCGTCCACAACACCGAGAGCATCTACGGCCTCCTCGTCTCGCTCGACGACCGGGCGGCGCTCGTGCGGGCCAACTTCATCGAGTCGCGCCTGAACCACCGCCTCACCTTCGATCAGATCAACGAGCGCGTGATCGCGCCTTTCGAGAAGGGCTGGATCGGCGCGCTCATCAAGGGCCGGGACGCGATGAAGAGCGAGAGCGCGGCGCCCGCGGTGGTGGACACCGTCTACCGCGACACGGCGGCGGCGACGGCCGGCCTCAAGGCGGGCGACACGATCGTGTCGGTCAACGGCAAGCCGGCCGCCGACCGGGTCGAGCTGGCCGCAGCGATCGCCCAGCTCAAGCCCGGGACCACCGTTCAGCTCGGCGTGAAGCGCGGAGAGTCGACGGAGAACGTGGCGCTCACCATCCCCGAGCCCGACCTCGCGATCTACGTCGCGGGTGAGCCGCGCCTCTACGGCTGGGTCTACAGCTACGCGAGCGACGTATTCTGGATCCTCACCGTCACCTACTGCATGGAGTGGATCCTGCGCTGGATGTACTTCCACGACTGGCGCGGCGCGCTCCGGCCCACGCTGACCGGTGTGATCGCGGCCTTCTGGGGCCTCGCCTTCGTGAGCATCATCGGCTTCTCGCTCGACCCGCTCATCCTGGTGATGCCCTTCCTCATCACGGCGCGTGCCGTGAGCCACGCGATCCAGATGCACGATCGCTACTACGAGGAGTTCGAGCGACACGACTGGAACCAGCGCAAGGCGATCGTCGCCGCCTTCGCGGAGCTCTTCGTCCCGACCTTCTCCGGCATTGCGACCGACGCGCTCGGCGTACTGGTCATCATCCTCGTGCCGATCGTCATGCTGCGCAACCTGGCGATCGTGGCGTCGTGGTGGATCCTCGCCATCACCGTCGCCGAGCTGCTGCTCAACCCGATCGTCTATTACTATCTCCGCGCCCCCGACCCCGAGGTCGTGATGGCGCGCGAGAAGGGCTGGTACAAGGCGTTCATCAACCGGGTCACCGACTGGAACCTGTCCTCGGTCGGCAAGGTGACGACGCTAGTCTT
>Ga0209057_1001646_pt1 | contig 17741 bp, 17 predicted proteins | sample GraSoiAngelo_146_FD_185903 | JGI IMG/M metagenome (GOLD analysis project Ga0209057, IMG submission 185903) | Grasslands soil microbial communities from the Angelo Coastal Reserve, California, USA - 14_1009_05_30cm (SPAdes) (version 2) | ecosystem: Environmental > Terrestrial > Soil > Grasslands ... | reverse complement strand
AAACGGGACCGGGGCCTGGCGCTCACGTCTGTGGGCGTTCCTTGCTGCACGACCTTGCCGTGCTCCATGACGACCAGACGGTCGGCCAGGGCGATGGCCTCCAGCGGGTCGTGCGTGACCAGGATGCGGACGCCTTCGAACGCCGCCAGCCGGCGGGAGAGCTCGCGCCGCGTCTCGGCGCGCACCGAGACGTCGAGCGCGGAGAGCGGCTCATCGAGAAGGAGGAGTCGCGGCTGCGTGGCCAGGGTACGGATCAGGGCCACGCGCTGTGCCTGGCCTCCGGACAGCTCGCCAGGCATCCTGTCCGCCATCTCCAGAAGGCCCGCACGCCCGAGCCAGTCTCGCGCCTTGCGCATCGAGTCGCCCCTTAGCCCGAAGGCGACGTTGTGGAGGACGCTCATGTGCGGAAAGAGCACGTGGTCCTGGAAGACCAGGCCGACGCGGCGCCGCTCCGTGGGCACATGACGACCGGCCTTCGAGTCGTCGAGCACCTCGCCGTCGAGCTCTACCCGGCCCTCGATGGCGATGAGGCCGGCAAGCGCGCGCAGGAGCGTGGTCTTGCCGGCGCCGTTTGGGCCAAGGACGGCGACCGTCTCGCCCTCGTCGACGTCGAGCCTCACATCGAGGGCGAAGCCGTTGCGGCGGACTACGACCTCGGCGTGCAGGCTCATGCGCCAAGCCAGCGGTCCCGAAGACCGACGAGGATCGCAAGCGAGACCGCGAGCAGGATGAGGCTGAGCACGATCGCGCCCTCCGCCTTCGTCTCCAGGGCGACGTAGACGGCCAGAGGCACGGTCTGGGTGCGGCCTGGAAGGTTGCCGGCGAAGGTGATGGTGGCCCCGAACTCACCGAGCGCCCGCGCCCAGCAGAGCACCGCGCCGGAGAAGATGGCGGGGCGCAGCAGCGGCAGCGTCACGCGCGCAAAAACCTTCCACGCGCCGGCCCCCAGTGCGCGCGCGCTCTCCTCGTAGCGGTGATCGAGCGCCCGCAGCCCGCCCTCGACGGCGATGACGAGAAAGGGCATGGCCACGAAGGTCTCGGCGATGACCGCCGCGGCGGTGGAGAAGGGGATCTGGATCCCGAACGCCGTGTAGAGCGGCGCACCCGCGAGCCCGCGCCTTCCGAAGGCGAGCAGCAGCGCGACACCGCCGACGACCGGGGGTAGGACCATGGGCAAAGTCGTCAGCGCGCGCAGCACGGCGCGCACCGTCCCGGTCGTCCGGGACAGGAGGAGCGCCAGGGGGACGCCCAGGATGAGGGCGAGCGCGGTGGCGGTGAGCGAGCAGAAGAGGCTGAGGCCCAGCGCGGTCGTGGTCTCCGGGGCCACGAGCTCCGGCCCGACCTGGTCCCAGGGCGCGCGCACGATGAGGGCGGCGAGTGGGACGAGGAAGAGCAGCAGTCCCGCCGCCGCCAGAGCCAGGAGCGGCCCGGGGATCCGGGCCTGGCTCATGCCTTCTCGAATCCGGCGGCTTCGAGGATGGCCTGGCCTTTCGACGACAAGACGTAGGCCACGAACGACCTGGCAAGTCTCAGGTTGGGCGCGCCTTTGAGGATCGCGATCGGGTAGTCGGCGATGACGTTTTCGCTTTCTGGTATCGGAACCCCGTCTACCTGACCGCTTGTCTTCACGTCGCTGACGTAGACGATTCCGGCATCCGCCTCGCCGAGCGCCACTTTGCTGAGTACGCCGGTGACCTGGAGCTCAAGGCTCGACGCCTTGACCGTCGCGCCGGCTTTGGCGAGCGCCTCCTGCGCGTACTTTCCAGCGGGCACCGACGGGTCGGCCAGAACGACGACCAGATCCTTGCGTGACAGGTCGCGCAAGCCGCGGATGTTTTTTGGATTGCCTTTGGCCACTGCGATCTCGAGTCGGTTGTGTGCGAAGACCTGCGGGGTGCCATCGATCAAGCCTGCGTCCTCGACCGCGGTCATGTGCTCCACGTCGGCTGAGGCGAATACATCCGCCTTCGCACCCTGGAGAAGCTGGCTTGCGAGGGTCTGTGAACCCGCGTAGCTCAACCTCACTGCGCCACTCGCATACAGGTCCGGCGCTTCCATGTGGTCGAACGCCGGCCGTAGAGATGACGCAGCGAACACGTCCACTGCCGACTCAGGCGCCGCACATTCACGGTTGCCGTCGCATCCCGACCCGCTGACGCACGCTGGGGCAAGCAAAAGGATCGAACCAACAACGAGAGCGCACCTACTCACGAGGCAGTTCGACTTGCACATTTGTCGCCTTCACGACCGCGACAGCAGCCATGCCCGGCTTGAGGTCGAGGTCGTCGGCCGCGTCGCGGGTGATGAGGGAGACGAGGCGGTGGGGGCCGGCCTGGATCTCGACCTGGGCCACGACTCTGTCCTTGACGACGCGGGTGACGATGCCGGGGAAGCGGTTGCGGGCGGACTGCTTGACGGCGGCCTCACGCCTGTCTTGGCGCGCCGGTTTGGCGACGGCCGCCAGGGACTCGCCTTCGATCAGCCGCTGGCCGCCGGAGGTGCGGACGGCGACCAGGCGGCCGTCGTCGACCATGCGCCGGACGGTGTCGACGCTGACGCCGAGGGTCTTGGCGGCCTGCCCGGGCCTGTAGCGAGGCATTTCTCCAAAAAGCCTAGCAGACGCCAGTAATTCCAGCGCCGTACCAGAAACGCCACCCCTCCCTTGCGGGCCCTCCCTCTCCCGTTGGGCCCCTCCCCCAGCCCGACCGACCGTACGCCCGGACCGTAGCGGTCCTATGGCCTGCCGGCAACCCAGCCTGTTAAGACCGTCCGGGTAAGCTCGGGGAGGGGTAGTGCTGCGATGAGCTGGTGGAAGCGGCACGTGGGGGAATGGATCTCCGTGCGCGCGCACGCCGAGCGCAAGCCGCCTCGACTGACGCTGACGATCGCCCTCGGCGAACTACCCGAGGGATGGGCGCGGCCGCGCCCGCATGCGCGCGCGTGGGTCGCCCTCCTCGGTCTCTTCTGCATCGCTCCCTTTATCGCCTTGCTCATCGCAACCCTTCTGAGGGCGCTCGGCTTCGGCTCGCCCTACGAGTGGCTGGCGGGCTCGTCGATCGCGATCCTCGCCGCCACCATCAGCCTCTTCATCGGCATCCCGATCGCCATCACCATCAACCTATGGCGGATCGCGCGACTCGGCCTTCACCGCAGCACCGGCGCGATCGAGGGACTCATCGCCCTCGAGTTCGCGCCGCTCCATCTACTGGTCGTTCTGATGGCGGTCCTGATCGGGGGTCTCTTCGTGGGCCACCTTGCCGCGGACTCGTACGCCTGCGTGAAGGGAGTCCGCTCCGCCTGCTGAGCGTTCCCTGCGCTTACAAACTCTTCACATCCGGCTAATGCCAGACTGGCTGCACAGGACTTCAATCTAGGTGTGAGCGTCACCCCTGCGGATCAACAGGCCGTGGCGCCGCGCGCAATCAGTCGCGGCATCACCCGCCGCCAGGCCCTCGCCGCCGCACTGGCGACGGGCGTCGGCGTCGGGGCCATCCGCCTCATCGGCGGATCGATGCAGCAGCTTGCAACCTCTCGCAGCGCGACGGCGAGCGGCTGGATCTCTCCCCTGAGCTCGGAGTCGGCTCGCGTGATGCATCTCCTCCGGCGCACCACCCTCGGCTATACGCCGTCGCAGCTCGAGGCGGCGCTTGCCGACGGTTTCAACAAGACCGTCGATCGCCTGCTCGAGTCAAAGCCGGCAGAGCCTCCGGCGTTCGCGACCGCGGACGCGCCAGGCGGCCGCTTCGCGATCGCGCAGCTGCAGCAGTGGTGGCTCGACCACATGCTCAGCACGGCGACGCCGTTCGCCGAGCGGATGACGCTCTTCTGGCACGGCCACTTCACGACCGACTACCGCAAAGCGGCCAACAACACTTTCGTCTACTGGCAGAACCTCACCTGGCGCCGGATGGCGATGACAGACCTGCGCTCGATGCTTCTGCAGGTGACGACCGACCCGGCCATGCTTCGCTACCTCGACCTCGCCACGTCGACCGGCCAGAACCCGAACGAGAACTACTCGCGCGAGCTCATGGAGCTGTTCACGATGGGGGCGGGCAACTACACCGAGGACGATGTGCGGGAGAGCGCGAAAGCGCTCGCGGGCTGGCAGCTGCCTCCACCAGACTCGGTTGGCACCGGGAACAACAATCAGCGTCTGCCTGTGTACTCGAGCCAGAAGGCGGGCGTCTTCAATCCTCGTCGTGCGTACCGCGGCAGCGTGACCTACCTCGGCAAGACTGGACCGCTCGACGCCGAAGGCGTGATCGACCGCATCCTCGCCCAGCCCTCCACCGCGACCTTGATCGCGGGTAAGGTCGCGCGGCAGTTCGTCCACGGCCGCCCGAGCGATGACTACGTCGCACGCCTGGGTGACGCGTTTCGTCGCAGCAAGTACGACGTCAAGGCATTGATGCACGCCGTCTTCACGAGTCCGGAGTTCACGGCCGACAAGAGCTACCGCGGACTGGTGAAGTCGCCGACCGAGTTCATGGTCGGCGCCGCGCGCGCGTTGGGGGCGTCGTCGCTGTCCAAGGTCATCGCCAGCTCCGGTTCGGGCATGGGCCAGAGCCTCTTCGACCCTCCGGACGTCAACGGCTGGCCCAACAACGAATCCTGGATCTCGTCCAACACGGTCGTCGCTCGAGTGAACTTCGTCACCGCGGCGCTCGGCCAGGTCAAGGGCACGCTGCCCCCAGCCGCGGAGGCGATTCACGGCCAGATCGATGGAGTGCTCAGCCAGCAGACGGCCTCGCTGCTCACCGGGGCCGCCGACGACCGCGGCCGCTGGTTCATCACCCTCGCCTCCCCGGAATTCCAGCTCAAGTAGGTGGACATGAAGAGAGAAGTCGGCATCAACCAGCTCAAGCGCCGCGATTTCCTGAAGGCGGGACTGGTCTTTGGCGCCGGCGCGGCGGGCCTCGCCGCCGGCTACGCGGCGGTGCCCGACGCGTTCGCGCGGGCCGTGTATGCGGCCAAAAAGGAGGGCGCCAGCAACGACAACGTGCTCGTGATGATCCAGCTCGCGGGCGGCAACGACGGCCTGCGCACCCTCGTGCCACTCGCCGACCCGGCGCTGCACGACCTGCGTCCCAGGCTTGCCGGACCGATGGTCTCGCAGGCGCTGCCCCTTAACGCTCAGTACGGCCTCAACCACAACCTCGGCGGCATCAAGGGTCTTTGGGACAAGGGCAAGGTCGCCATCGTCCAGGGCGTCGGCTATCCCAATCCGACGTTCTCGCACTTCGAGTCGATCCGCATCTGGGAGACCGGCGACCCGACCCGTCGTCAGGTCGACGGCTGGCTCGGGCGGACGCTGGCCACCAGCTACGACTCCAACGGCCATCCTCTCACCGGCTGCGCATGTGGGGCGACCGACGCCCCGGGCGCGCTGCGCGACCTGCAGGCGACGTTGACCGTGATCCAGAACCAGAAGACATTCGGCTTCACCGGCGGCAGCGAGGTCGAGGCGGCCGTGGGCGCGCTGTACAAAGGGACGCCCGGGATCTACGGCGCGCTGTTCGACACCGCGATCGCCACCGCGAACGAGACGATGGCGACGCTGCGCACGTCGGCTTCGACCTACCAACCGATGGCGAGCTACACGGACAACGTCAGGCTCGTCTACCCGTCGAAGAACCAGCTGGCGGCCGCGCTGCAGCTCGCTGCCGAGCTGATCGTCACCGGCACCGGCGTCAAGCTCCTGCACGTGACCCTGGGCGGCTTCGACACGCACTACACGGAGCTGAGCCGGCACGACGACCTGATGGGCTATCTCGACACGGCGGTCTCGGCCTTCTACCAGGATCTGGCCGCGCACAACATGGCGGACAAGGTCCTGATCGCCACCTGGTCGGAGTTCGGGCGCCGGCCGAAGGAGAACGCGAGCGGCGGCACCGATCACGGCGCGGCGGCGCCGCTGCTTTTGATCGGCGACCCCGTCAAGGGCGGCCTGTTTGGGGCCGAGCCGAGCCTGACGACCCTGGACGACACCGGCAATCTCAAGTACGCGGTCGACTTTCGCTCCGTGTACCAGGAGATCCTGAGCGGCCATCTGGGCGCCGACTCGGCGACGATCCTTGGGGGCTCCTTCGACCGCGTGCAGTTCCTGAAGGCGCCGGTCGCGGTCTAGGTCGATGCGGCCTGCGCTGCTCAAGCTCGCGGCGACCGCGCTCACGCTCGGCGCGACCGTGGCGTCGGCGCTGTACGTGCCCGCGCACCTGAAGAACCCGGCCGCCCCGCTCCAGCCCGGCGTCCTGACCGCCCGCGACGGCGCGAGCTCGTCCGTGTTGGGAGGGACGGTGGTGGTGGGGTCCTCGGTGGAGCCGACCGACCAGCCGCCCATGACCTCCACCTACGCGTCCTGACATGACCGCCGATCAGTTCTTATGGGTGCTCGCGCGGGTCGCTGGGCTCGGTTCGTACGCCGCCCTGGCGATCGCGCTGCTGAGCGGGATCGCTATGCGCACGGCGGTCCTCGACTGGCTGGGCAGCAACCGGGCGATGCGCTCGCTGCACGAGTTCACGACGGTGTTGTGGATCCCGCTCGCCGGTTTGCATGTGCTGGCGTTACTGCTGGACTCGACCGCGCGCGTGGGCCTGATCGACGTGGTGCTGCCGTTCCATGCGAGCTACGGCACGCTGGCGATCGGCCTTGGCGCGCTTTCGCTGGACCTGATGGTGGCGCTGACGGTCGCCGCGTACCTGAAGCGGCGCATGCGCAAGGACGTGTGGTTGTGGGTGCATCGAGCGACGTATGTGGCGTTCGCGCTCATCTTTTTGCACTCGGTGTTGAGCGGGACGGATTTCAGCGACCCTGCGGTGTCGGCGATCACGTGGGGTGCGGCGGCCGGGCTGTTCAGCCTGGGCCTGGCAAGGGTGCTGGCCGGGCGTCTACCCGCCTGAAAAATACCCGTCCTGCGGGCCCACCCTCCTCCCGTCGGATCCCACCCCCAGCCGACGCACCGTAGCGCAAGTCGACCACAGCCAAACGTGAAACAGAACCCAGCCTGTTAAGGCGCCGTGACCCAGTGCCGCAGGTGGATCACCCTCCGCCGCAGCTCATCCTCGGCCTCGAGCGGCGTGTCGATCTCCTTGCGCTCCCTGTGCCAGCGCTCCATGGCCAGGTCCAGCTGCGCCGTCTGCAGGCGCGAGATCTTGAAGTAGCCCCGCAGTCCCGCGCGCCGGAAGGCCTCCATCCGCTGCCGCAGCCGCTGCCAGGGGCTGGACAGGACCGGCACCTCCTCAGGCAGGATCGCGCCACGCCCGGTCGCTGCCTCCTTGCTCATCTGGTCCATCAGGTTCTGACCTTCGTAGCGAATCCCGAACAGCAGCAGCGCGATGAGAGCGGCCGTGAAGGGTCCGGTCATGATCAGGGTCCGCAGGTGGATGGCGACGATCCCGAACAGCGTCGGCGGGATGGGGAAGACGTTGACCCACGCATCCCAGGAGAAGTGGGCGGCGATCGCGACCACAAAGCCCGCAATCATGGCCAGGACCTTCTGCCGCCTCCCCCGCAGCTGGCGTGCGATTCCGATCCCGGCGCCGATGAACGCGGTGTAGGTCGCGTGGCCGAAGAACAGCCCCAGGACCTGGCGGTTGTACCACTGGATCCCGGCGGCGACGCCCCCGACTCCCTCCGGCTGGAAGATCGAGTAGACGTTGGTCATGTAGCTGACCGACTCCATGAAGTTGAAGCCCAGGCCGACCGCCGCGCCGTAGACGATCCCGTCGACGACGTCGTCGAACTCGTTGCGCATGACCAGGAATAGAAGGACGACGGCGAGGCCCTTGGCCAGCTCCTCGAGCGTGCCGGCCATGAAGGCGAGCGACGTGTCCAACCCCGGGCCGGGGACCAGTGCCCGCTGCGCCGACGTCTCCCACACCGTCTCGCCCCACACGACCAGGCTCGTTGCCACGATCGCGCCCCAGGCCGCCGCCACCAGGACGAGCCGCCACGGCTCCTTGTGATTGCGATCCAGCCGCCGCACGACGATCACCCCGATCGCGGTCGTGGGGAGGCATGCCAGCGCGCATGCGGCCGCGACACCTGGTCCGGCTGACTGCGTGTAGAGAAAGACGTCGATGACCAGCAGCCAGAGCAGCACGCCGAGCCCAAGCAGAACGCTCGCGCGGATGATGTGTTTCCGTCGCGTCGCCCGGTCGCGTTCGAACGCCCGGACGAGGATGAACGTGCCGAGGCAGACCAACGCCACCGCGAGCAAGCCGTAGAGCGACGCGCGCCCCGGGATGGTGTCGAGGTAGACATAGTTGAGGATCGAGCTCGCGATGAGCGCGAGCACGACAAGGCCCGCCAGCGCGATGGCGATCCCGTAGCGCTGGGGCCGCAGCGCCGAAGCAGGGTCGGCCGCCGGGGGTGTCGTGGCGTGGATCACTGACGATCGACCACCACGAAACGACGCCCGAGCACTTCCACCGGGACGCCGTCCTGGATGCGCTCGACGACGAACGTGTAGCGGCCCGGCAGGACGAATTTCGCGTTGTCCGGCACCTCCACCGGGATGATGCTGTCGTCGCTCAGATCGTTGGCGTGGGCCGGGCCGACCACGCCGCGCATGGAGCCGAAGGTGTCGTACCAGCGCGCGTCGACCAGGAGGTTTGCGGGCAGCGACGACCAGTCGACCACCGCCGCGAACACATCGCTGCGCGCGAACTCCGATCGGGCCGGGCCCGCTGTCTGCTTGCCCACCGGGTCGTATTTGAAGACGCCGACGATGTGGGCCTTGACGCCGGACTCCTGTCCGGGGCGCTCGAAGTACACGAATTGGAGCAGTCCGACGCTGAGGATGACCACCCCGACCGTGGCGAAGACGAGGAGCGTGCGGTAGAGAACGCGTAGCTGGTCGTAGGTGGTGGCGCTCAACCTGGCTCAGTCGAATGTAGCGGGCGGCGCGTTGTCAAGGACGAAGGAGGTCGTCAAATGCCACAACGCGCGTGGAGTCAGAAACGAGAGAGACAGTACGAACACATCAAAGAGGGCTTGCTGGAGCGAGGCACGGGAAAGGATAAGGCGGAGGAGATCGCTGCCCGGACGGTGAACAAAGAGCGGGCCCGGCACGGCGAGGCGAAGGAGGCAAGCCGGACGTCCATCCTCGATATGTCACCAGGCCGCCGCGGCGGGATGCGGTCGCATCGCGGATCGGGCGGACGGACCTACGACCAGCTGCGCAACGAGGCCAAGCAGCGAGGGATCAAGGGCCGGTCGCGCATGAGCAAGGCCGAGCTGGAGGAAGTCCTGGCCCGCTAGGATTTCGCGCCCGGCGCCAGACGGTTGAGCATGTCGACGAACTCGTCGGGCGGGCGCGCCTGCATCCTCTGCACCGATGCATCGATGGGGAAGAGCGTGAACGTGCGCTTGCGCCACCAGTAAAGGTCGGCGGAGATGCTGCCGGGGCCTTCTTCAAAGATCCGGCGGTTGGCTGCGTGCATGCCGCTGACTGCCTTGACGACACTGATGTCACGAATGGGAAGCACCACGAGCACGTGACGCGTCGGCACGCCGATAAGGGCGCCGTTCTCTGACTCGAGCTCGATGCGTTCGTCGAGCCACAGCGCGTTCGAGGTGACGTAGAGATTGTCACCGGTCAGAAAGAAGATCTGAGTTCCGTCAGGCCTGGTCTGCGGTATGACCTCGTATTGCTCGCGCTTGCTGTTCTCCTCGGCCGCACTCCATGCCAGCTCTGAGGTGAGGCCCCACGCTTTCAGCTCGTCACTCTTCAGCGACATGACCTTCTTGGGCAGGTCGAGGACGAGTGCGAGGACGAGACCTGGAGCCAGAACCTTGTGGATGACCTCAGGGATTTGCTCCAGGTAGTCCGAATGCCACATCCGGAGACGAAGCAGCTTGATGGCCACCTCACCGGACGTGACGGGTTCGTCGACCGTAAGCATCGCGTCGAAATGCTCGGCGACGAGCCGTGACCACTCCGCAGTCGATTCCAGGGCGAGGGTCTGGGCCAGATTCTGGAGCCCGTACGACTCCACGCTGCCGGCGCTGTTCCTGAGACGGAGCACACCATCCCGGATGGAGCCGCGTTGATCACCGGCGTGGATCCCATCCAAGGTTTGTCCAACAGTCGTCACGAACAGTGCGTACTTCTCAGGCGACAGCGGCCGCGCCCAATCCGGAACCTCCGCCGATCTCTTGTCCCAGAACGGCACGACCTGACCTTACTAGCGCTGGGCATATGGTGCGGCGGAGAGGAGTTGAACCTCCACGACCTTGCGGTCACTAGCTCCTGAAACTAGCGCGTCTGCCATTCCGCCACCGCCGCTCGCGAGGGGAAAAACGAGTATACCCAGGCCCCAAATACAGCCAATCTGCGTTTTGCGCAGAAGGGCGACTGAGCGCCGCGCATTGAGCACGCTTTGCGCAAAACACATCAAGCGGTAGAAGCTAGGACGCGACGAACAGCGTGTTCCAGGCCGCCTCGACCAGGTCCGGCGTCAGCTGCGGTCGCACCCCTCGCGCCGACGACACGTCCACCAACCTCTCCAGCAGGTCGCGCGGGTGGTTGCCGCGCAGCGGCCGCCCGCCGTACAGCGACTGGATCATCTCCAGCGCCTCGGGCGCCGGCGGAATGGTCAGCCGGTCTCGCTCCCGCTCGAAGATCCGGCACCACATCTCCCATGTCGGGTCTGGCATCAGGACCTTGTAGGCGAGCCGGCGCAGGTAGGCCTCGTCGAGCAGCTCTGCAGGCTTGAGGTTGGTGGAGAGTGCGAGCTGGGCACGGAAAGGAACCTCGACCTTGCGTCCGCTGGCGGACAGGTTGAGAAAATCGGTGTCCTGCTCGAGGGGCACCAGCAGGCGGTCGAGGATCTGCTTGGGCGACACGCGCTGGCGTCCGAGGTCGTCGATCAGGAGCACGCCGCCGTTGGCCTTGGCCTGCAGGGGAGCGGCGTAGACGCGCGAGCCCTCCTCCCACGTGACGTCGAACATCTCGAGCTGAAACTCGCCGCCCACCTGGACCAGCGGCCGCGCCACGCGTCGCCAGCGACGGTCGGTCGGCTGGTTCGGCTCCAGCCGATGCACCGCCCCATCGAAGATCGTCATCACCTCGCCGCCGCCCACGTCCAGCGCCACCGGCAGCACGATCGGCCCACCGAGCAGCGAGGGGATGCGACGCGCGAGCGTCGTCTTGCCGTTGCCGGGCGCTCCGTAGATGAAGATCGACGAGCGCGAGTTGACCGCCGCGCGCACGGCCTCCATGACGCCGGGCGCCAGCTCGATGCCGGACAGAGCGAGCGACACCTTGACCAGGTCGAGGGTCCCCGGCTTGGCAGCCTCGGCCAGCACGGCCTTGTACTCCGCCATGGACACCGGCGCGGGGCCCAGGTAGCGGGTCGACGCGTCCGCGATCTGGTCGCTGCGCGCCCGGCCTTGCTTGGTGATGGCGTAGGCCATGCGCTCGGGCAGCGGGCGGCCGAGCCACGGGCCCTGCTCCTGGGCCAGGCCGAGGGCGTCGAGCAGGTTCTGGCCGGTCAGGTTCTTCAGGATCGGCTCGATGGCCGCGAACGGCAGCGCCAGCGCCTCCGCGACCTCGTAGCCGGTGACACGCGTGGCCGAGGCGGCGATGCGGAGAACCATGCCTTCGATCAGCGTGCGGTTGATCTCGGGCGGGGGCGGAGGCTCGATCTGACGGCTCGAGCTCGACGGCGTCGCCGAGGGGACCGGCCGCGGCGAGTCGACGTGCTCCAGGATCGCGGCGAACAGCTTCTTGCCGAAGCGCGCGCGGTCGGCGTGGTCGGGCGGCTCGCCCTCGCGCCGGCGGCTGATCCAGTCGGGCACGTCCTTGAAGACCACGGTGTTGCCGATCAGCAGTTGCACCATGTCCGGCTCTTCGGCGGCGACGCGGACGGAGATGCGGACCATGTAGCCCTGGCTCTTGAGCGCCGCCCAGCTGCGCTCCCAGGCCACCTCCTTCTGCCCCGACCACGTCTGGCGCACGGTGCGGTCGCGGGCGATCGTCACGTCCTTGCGGTTCTGGTAGCGGCGCCGGATGAGCTCGGTCACGTCCTTGTCCACGTCCTCGGCGACGAGGGCGGCGAGCGGGAGAGCGCGGTCGTCGACAGCGGGCCGGTTCTTGATCTCGAAGATCGTGTTCGCCGTCGGCGCCAGGGCTCGGATCACGCTCGCGTGCCGGGGGCAGAACGGCGTGCGCTCGATGAACTGGATGTGGCGCCGGCACCACCAGCTGTTGCACTTGCGCCCGGTCATGTCGGTGTAGGCGCAGGCCCAGCCCCGGCGCTCCTGGCAGTCGCTGTATGTGCATACGCCCGTCGGCTTGTGGCCGTCGGTGCGTGTGGGAAGGGGTCTCGGCTCCTCGACCTCCTCCTCGATCGCGCCGTCCTCGGAGATGGCCTCGGCGGGTGGATGGGCGACGGCGGCCTTGGGCATGTAGTGGAAGGCGCCCGCGAACTCCTCACAGGTCTGGAAGCGCTGGCTGCGGTCTTTGGCCGTCGCCTTCCAGATGATCTCCATGATCGGGGAGGGGATGGCGGTCGAGGCGCGCGGGCGGTCGAAGACCTGGGAGTGGAGCACCGCGGGCAGCGGACCCGTGAAGGGCGGCTCGCCGTGGAGGAGCTCGTACAGGATCATGCCCAGGGAGTAGATGTCGGCGGTCGCATCGACCGCCTCGCCCTTGACCTGCTCCGGCGCCATGTAGGCCGGCGTGCCGACCATGCTCCCCGTCGCGGTGAGGCGGTGCTTGTCGTCGATCAGCTTGGAGATGCCGAAGTCCAGGATCTTGGTCTTGCCGCGGTTGGAGATCAGGATGTTGTCGGGCTTCAGGTCGCGGTGGACGACCTGGTAGTCGTGCGCGACCCCGACCGCGGACAGGAGCTGCTGGATCAGGTCGACCGAGACATCGACCGAGAACCGCCCGTACTCGTCCAGCCAGGAGCGCATGGAGCGGCCGTCGACCCACTCCATGACGATGAAAAGGACGGGGCCGTCCTCGTCGAAGTCGTAGACGCGGACGATGCCGGGGTGGTTGAGCGCGGCCACGGTCGCGGCCTCGCGGTGGAAGCGCTGGCGGAAAGCCGGGTCCTGCGAGTACTGGTCGGAGAGGACCTTGATCGCGACCGGGATCTCGAGCCTGGGATGGGTCGAGCGGTAGACCACCCCCATCGCGCCTCGCCCGAGCTCGGCTTCGATCGGGTACCGCCCTAGTTGTGTGGTGCTCACCTTGGGTTCTATGGGCATGTCAGTATGCCCGACCGAACCCGCTCTCCCTCCCCTTAGGGGAGGGGGCCTGGTGACGGACTGAGGACCCTAGCTGAATACGCTCAGCGGCAGGTAGAAGGACACGCCCCAGTTCGGCTGGTCGACGATCTGGCTGATGCGCAGGTCGCCGGCAAGGCTGCAGAGGATATAGGCATCCTCGCGGCTCAGCCCATGGTCGGCGGCGAGCCAGTCGATGGTGTAGCGGACCGCGTTGCGCGCGTTCTCCATCAGGTCCGGTCCGAGGGCGCACACTGAGTGATAGCCGGCCGCGTCGCTCCGGGGCTGGAGGGGCGCCGCGGGCGTGACGAAATGGAAGCTCCACGGCTTCGGCGAGCCACCCTTGACCACTCCAAACCGGAGTGAGAACGTCATGGGGCATTCGATGCCGGTAACGCAGACTTCGCCGTCTCCCTGCGCCGCGTGGCAGTCACCGGCGGAGAACATCCCGCCAGGCACGAAGACCGGCAGGTAGAGCTTGGTCCCGGCGGTCAGGTGGCGGGTGTCGACGTTGCCTGCGCCCTTGGTCGGGGGCAGGACGTCGATCGGGCCCTTGTCGTCGGTGGCGACGCCCATGGTGCCGCAGAACGGGGCGATGGGGATGTGGACGTCGTGACGCAGCTCTGCCGCGGTGCGGTCGCCGAGGTCGAAGTAGCGGATGTACGGGTCCGGGAAGTCCGACGCCAGCAACCCCAGGCCGGGCAGAAGCGCGGTCCAGCCCCACGAGCCGGGCTTCAGGTCGACTATCTCGACCTCCAGCGCGTCACCCGGCTCAGCTCCGCGGACGTGGACCGGCCCGCCCAGCGGGTAGAGGCGGTTGAAGTCGAGCTGGCCCAGCTTGGAGGCGGGGTCGCCTTTCTTGATCTGGCCCGCGGTGACCTCCTCGGTGTCGAAGTGGACGATGTCGCCGGGGTCGATCTCGACTGCCGGCGGAAGCGAGTTGTCCCACTTGAAGTGGAACTTGTCCCTGCCGATCCTGTGCTCGCGCACTCCTGCCTTCACGCTCATTTGCGAGCCTCCTCCTTCACCCCTTCTTTGATCGGCACCGCGTTGGCGCGCAGCACCTTCTTGTCGAACTTGCCGACGGAGGTCTTGGGCACCTCGTCGATGAAGCGCACCTCGTCGGGCACCCACCATTTCGCGACCTTGCCCTTGAGGAACTCCTTGATCTCGTCCTCGCCGACCTGGCCCTTGAACTCGGGCCGCGCCACGGCGTAGACGACCGGACGCTCATCCCACCTCGTGTGGGGGAGGCCGATGACCGCCGCCTCGAGGATCTTGGGGTGGGCCATGACCGCGTTCTCGAGCTCGACGGAGGAGATCCACTCGCCTCCAGACTTGATCACGTCCTTGGTGCGGTCGACGATCTGGATGTAGCCCTCGGGGCTGATCTTGGCCACGTCGCCGGTGCGAAACCAGCCGTCTTCGGTGAGCTTGTCCGGGTCGTAGCCGTTGTGGTAGCCGCGTGCGATCCAGGGCCCGCGGACCTGGATCTCGCCGAACGCGACGCCGTCCCACGGCAGCTCCTCGCCGCTGGTCGGGTCGGTGATGCGAATCTCCACCCCGGGCGTGACCCGGCCCTGGGTAAGACGAAGCCGGAGCTCGTCCTCGGGCTTGGTGTCGGCGGGGACGCGGGCGACGCTGCCCAGGGGCGAGGTCTCGGTCATGCCCCAGGCGTGGAGGATGCGGAGCCCGAGGGAGTCCATTGTCTCCATGAGGGCCTGCGGCACCGCGGAGCCGCCGCAGACCACGGTCCGGACCTTCGGCAGCCGCTTGCCAGTCTCCTTCAGGTAGCCGGCCAGGCCGATCCAGATCGTCGGCACCCCCGCCAGGTAGGTCGCATCTTCCTGCTCGGCCAGCTCGACGATCGACTTCGCGTCGGCCGAGAAGCGGCCGAGGAAGACGACCTTCGACCCGGCCATGCCGGCGGCGTAGGGGAGGCCCCAGCTGTTGGCGTGGAACATCGGCACGACCGGAAGCAGGACATCATTCGAGCCCAGCCCCAGGTTGTCGAGCTGAAGCACGCCCATGGTGTGGATGAACTGGGAGCGATGGGAGTAGACGACCCCCTTCGGGTTGCCGGTGGTGCCGGACGTGTAGCACATCGCCGCGGCCATGCGCTCCGACAGCTTGGGCCACGGGTAGCTGTCGCTCTCGGCGGCCAGCAGGCTCTCGTAGTCGAGCATCTGCGGCATGCCCTCCGGCGGCGGCGCGCCGGGCTCGGCCATCAAGACGATGGTCTCGATCGTCGGGATCTTGCCCAGCAGCGGCTTGAGGAGCGGAAGCAGCGTCTGGTCGACAAATAAAACCTTGTCTGCCGCGTCATTGATGATGAACTCGAGATGCTGCGGAAACAGCCGGAGGTTGAGCGTGTGCAGGACGGCGCCCATACAGGGGATGGCGTAGTACAGCTCGAGGTGGCGGTTGTTGTTCCAGGCCAGCGTCGCCACGCGGTCGCCGGGCTTGACTCCGATGCGCTTCAGCGCCCCAGCCAGACGGTTGATCCGCGGCACCATCTCGCCGTAGGTCGTGCGGTGGATGCCCTCGTCGCGCTTGGTCACGACTTCCTTGTTCTGGTGCAGTCGCTCAACTCGCCACAGCACGTGCTGGAGACTGAGCTCGTAGTCCTGCATCAAGCCTTCCACGGCGGCCACCTCCACCTTTCGTTACCCCAGAGGCGCGGAGTCTGAGCTCGATGGTAAGCCCGGCGGGGGTAGGATGCACAGCCGTGGTTCACAGGGGTCGCGCGGACCTTCACATGCACACGACGGCCAGCGATGGGTGGCCGTCGCCGTACGAGCTCGTGGACCACGCGCGCCTGTGCGGCCTCGACGTGATCGCGGTCACGGATCACGACACCATGGAGGGCGCGCTGCGCGCGGCCGAGTACGCGGACGTCAAACGCGGCCTGGAAGTCGTGATCGGGGAGGAGGTGTCCAGTCGGGACGGCCACATCGTCGGCCTGTTCCTCGAACGCCGCGTCCGGCCGGGCATGTCGGCGGCGGCGACCGTGCACGCGATCCACGACCAGGGCGGGCTCGCCGTCGCCGTGCATCCCTTCTGGCGAACGCAGCGCCGCGTACGTGGGGGCCCAGTGCACGGAGTCGGCTGGCTCGCGGCGGAGCTCGAGTTCGACGCGATCGAGGTCGAGAATGCGACGCCCGGCTTCTACCTCTTCAACCAGCTGGCCCGACGGTTGAACCTGGGCCTGGGCGCCGCCGAGGTCGGTGGCTCGGACGCGCATATCCTCGACGCCATGGGCCGCGCTTACACGATGTTCCCCGGACGGACGGCGAAGGCGCTCCGAACCGCGATCGAGAAGGGCAGGACCATCGCCGGGCGGCGGCGCTACAAGGCGGTGGGTTTGATGCGGTATGCGGCCTGGGGACTGAACCACGAGAGGTACGTCGCGGTAGTCTGACTGCGACTCCCAACGGAAGGGGAGCTGGCGCGAATTGCCGGAGCAGTTCGGGATGCCCGCTTAGCTCAGTGGATCAGAGCATCTGTCTTCGGAACAGAGGGTCGGGGGTTCGAATCCCTCAGCGGGCACTTTCGGCAAAGCGTCCACGCGTGCTGGCGGCGGGCGCTCGGCCTGGCCCTAATAGACGAGCGAGGTTATGCAGCTCGGGTCGCGATTTGATCCCGGCTTTAGACGTGAAAAGTTGCGTTGGATACGTACCCTTGAGCCGGAATCGAGGGGCAACGGACGCCCGACGCCCGCCACACCCTCGCCCTTCCTCTACGACCAGGCCGCTGATCGGTTGCAGCGGCCTGGCTGTTTTTTCCCGTGTAGCCGACCACGGACCATGTCAGCGCACAGCGCCTGTTCCGGATCAACGTCTGACCCCAAACTGGTTCTGATGCCTCGCCACGTCGTCCTGCTGCGGGGCATCAACCTGGTCAGGCGCAACCGCGTCTCCATGCCCGAGCTGCAACATATTGCTCTCGAGCCGCGCCTCGCCCGAGCGCGTGGCGCGGGATGTCCGGAGCCTGATCAAGCAGGAGTTCGACCTCGATATCGCCGTGCTCGTCCGGTCACAGGCGGAGCTTCTGGCCATCCTGAGGCGCAACCCACTGAAGAAGGTGGCGACGAACCCGCGACGCTACCTGGTCACGTTTCTGTCGGTCAGTCTGCCGCGTGGCACTGTCGACGAGCTGCGCAGGGTCGCGAAGCATGAGCTGTTCGCCATTGCGGGCCGCGAGGTGTACTCCTGGCACCCCGACGGGATCGGGCGCACGCCGCTGTGGGAGCGGCTTGCGTCCAAGTCCCTGGGCGTGCAGGCCACCTCGCGCAACTGGGCGACGGTGACCACGCTGGCCGGGATGGCGGCCGAATCGACCTCTCGGTAAAATCAACCGGCTAAGCCGGGCGGCTGGCGGAACTGGTAGACGCGCACGTTTGAGGGGCGTGTGGGGTAACCCATCCGGGTTCGAGTCCCGGGTCGCCCACCTCAATTCAACGGGTCTCTACATCGGGAAGGGTGGCAGACGAGGACTCGCG
>Ga0209057_1001644_pt1 | contig 17764 bp, 15 predicted proteins | sample GraSoiAngelo_146_FD_185903 | JGI IMG/M metagenome (GOLD analysis project Ga0209057, IMG submission 185903) | Grasslands soil microbial communities from the Angelo Coastal Reserve, California, USA - 14_1009_05_30cm (SPAdes) (version 2) | ecosystem: Environmental > Terrestrial > Soil > Grasslands ... | reverse complement strand
CGCGCGCCGCAGGGCTCGGCCCAGCGCGGTCATGCGCGGATCGTCGCGCGTCGTGATCGCCGCGCCGGGGCCGGCGCGCATCGTGCGCAGCTTCAGCATCGTGAAGGGACGCCCGTCCCTGCCGACCCGCGTCGCTCGATGGAACGCCGGGCCCCGCGATGTCAGACGTACTGCAGCTGCGAGTGCGACCAGGAGAGGGGAGAGGATCACGAGCAGTGGCACCGCGACCGCGAGGTCGAGCGCGCGCTTCACCGGCGCAGCTCGTCCAGCGTTTCGCCCACTGCTTCGATGACACGCTCCACTTCCGCGTCGCTGAGGGTCGAGTAGATCGGCAGCGATACCACGCGCTCGAACTCGGCGGACGCGACGGGGAACTGCTCGGGCCGCAGCGCGTACGTGTCGCGCCAGTACGGATGCAGATGGAGCGGGATGAAGTGCACGCTCGCGCTGACCCCGCGGTCACCGAGCTCGGTGATGAACGCGTCGCGTCCCTTCGCGAGCCGATCGAGGTTCAGCCGCAGCACGTAGAGCTGCCAGGCCGAGACGCGGTCGGCCGCGACGACGGGCGGCTCCAGCTCGGGGATCTCGGCGAACGCGGCGCTGTAGCGCGCCGCGATGGCCGTCCGGCGCTCGGCCATCTCCTCTACGCGCGAGAGCTGGACGCGGCCGAGCGCGGCCGCGATGTCGGTGAGGTTGTACTTGAAGCCTGGCGCGATGACTTCGTAGCGCCACGTGCCTTCGGCGGTGTAGCGCTTCCACGCGTCGCGGCTGATCCCGTGCAGTGCCATCACCTCGGCGCGGTCGGCCCACGTCGCTTGGTCGGTCACGAGCATGCCACCCTCGCCGGTGACGAGCGTCTTCGTTGCGTAGAAGGAGAACGCGGTGATATCGGCCCACGTGCCGATGCGTCTTCCGTGGAGCGACGCCGGCAGCGCATGAGCAGCGTCGTCGACGAGCACGATGCCGCGCGGGCGCGCGAGCTCGCGCAGGCGGTGCCAGTCGCAGGGCTGCCCGCCGATGTCGACGCCGACGATCGCCTTCGTCCGTTTCGTGATCGCGCGTTCGACGGCGGCCGCCTCGATGTTGAGGTCGCCGCGGTGCACGTCTACGAATACCGGGCGCGCGCCGAGGTAGCGCGCGACCTCGGCCGACGCGGTGAAGGTCCAGGTCGGGACGATCACCTCGTCGTCGGTGGTCACGCCGATCGCCTCGAGCGCGAGGTGAAGCGCGGCGGTGCCCGAGTTCACGGCGACGGCGCGCGCGACGCCCACGTACGCGGCGAGCTCCCGCTCGAAGGCCTTCGCCTCCGGACCGGTGGTGAGCCAGCCGGAGCGCAGCACCTTCGTCACCGCGGCGATCTCGCGGTCGCCGATGTCAGGACGCGCGAACGGGATCTTGCTCACTGTTGCGATCGCGCGACCGCGAGTACGTGAGTGCGCAGGAACGGCGCGGCCGCGAGCGCATCGGCGAGGAGGGACAGCCGCGGCGCTAGACGACGCGCCAGCGGCGGCGCGAGGGTGACGAAGTGTGCCGTGACGTCGAACCGCGGGAAGAGCGCGCGGATCTCCGCGACAGGCAGCGGGACGGTCCGCGAACCTGGTGCGGTGCGCCGCATGTCGTACCAGAGGATCGCGCCGCCGGGCCGCAGCACGCGTCGCATCTCATCCGCCACCGAGCGGCGGAGCGCCGGATCGAGGATCGACGAGAGCGTCGTGAACTGCGCGACGACGTCGAACGAATCGTCCGCGAACGGGAGCGCCGCGGCATCGGCCTGCACGACGGCCGCGCGCAGCGCCGCGGGCACGAGGCTCAGTCGCTCGTGTGACAGATCCACGCCGCGGAGGCGCGACGGGATCGCGCCGATCGCGACGAGATCCTCGAGAGCCGCGCCGCTGCCGCAGCCCACCTCGAGGATCCGCCGCTCGCCGAGCGGCAGCAGCGCGCGGTCGGCGAGAAGCGAACGCATCTCGGCGCGCAGCCGATCGCGCGCATACCGGACCGCCGGGTCATTCGGGTCGTAGCGAGAACGCAGCCGCTCGTCGGTGTCACGGCGCCGGTACTCCGCGCGGATGCGATCCCGTTCCTCGCGCATAGTGTTCGGTCGTGCCACCGTCGGCAGCCTACCCGCGCACCGTGCTCATCGTCACGCAGTACTTCTGGCCGGAGCCCAGCGCTCCGTCGGTGCGTTACGCCGCCATCATCCGCACGCTGCGCTCCCTCGGCGTATCGGTCCACGTCATCACCGGTGTGCCGAGCTACCCGAGCGGACGCGTCGCGAAGGGCTACCGCCCCATCGGCTTCCAGGCCGAGGACCATGAGGGCGCGCACATCCAGCGCTTCCCGCTGCTGCCCTACGGCGGCGCCAACAAGTGGCTCCGTCTGCTCAACCACGGCTCGCTCGCGACGACCTCGATGTTTGGCGCGCTGCGCGGCGTGCGCTGCGATCTCGTCATCGCGGAGTCGCCGCCGCTCCCGCTCGCGATCAGCGGCATCGCGCACGCGCGTCGCGCTGGCGTGCCGCTCGTGCTCTACGTCGCCGACAAGTGGCCCGACGTCGCCATCGAGATGGGCGCGCTCCATGAGGGGTGGGTCGCCGCTCGGCTGCGCGACATGGAGTCGTTCGCCTATCGCAGCGCCTGGCGCATCGCCGTCCCCACCGACGGCCTCTTCGCACGGCTCGCGGCTCATCGCGACGCCGGGCCGGCCAAAACGACGCTCCTGCCGAACGGCGTCGATCCCGCCGTCTTCCACCCGATGGACGCGAGCGATCCCGAGGCCACGCGTGCGCTCGGTGACCTCGCCGGTCGCGCGCTCTTCATGTACGCCGGCACGATCGGCCAAGCACAGGCGCTCGCCACGATCGTGGATGCCGCAGCGCTCGTGCGCGGCGATCCGACGATCGGCTTCGCGCTCGTCGGCGACGGTCCCGAGCGTGCGCGTCTCGAGGAGCGGGCGCGAGCGCTCGGCCTGGACAACATTCGCTTCGTCGGCGCCGTGCCACCCGATCGCGTCGCCGCGTATCTCGCGTTCGCACGCGCCACGATCGCGCCGCTGCGCGACGTCGCGCTCTTCGTCGCGACGCGTCCGGCGAAGGTGCTGCCGTCGCTCGCGTGCGCCCGTCCGGTGATCTTCTGCGGGCGCGGCGAGATGGCTGCGTTCATCGAGCGCGAGGGCTGCGGCATCGCGGTCGCTCCCGAGGATCCCGCCGCGCTGGCGGCCGCGATCCGCCGGCTCGCGGCGGACGAGGCCGGGGCACGCGCGATGGGCGAACGAGGACGAGCGTGGGCCGTGCGGGAGTTCGACTTCGGCGCGATCGTGCGGCGCTGGTGGGACGCGCTCAGCGCAGCGCTGCCACCCCGAGCGCGCGGTACTTGAAGCCGATCCCGCGGAGCGCATCGGCCTCGAACGCGCGTCTGCAGTCGACGAAGACGCGATGGCGCATCGCGGCGCCGAGCGCGTCCCAATCGGCTTCGCGGTAGCGCGCGTGCGGGACGACGACGACGACGGCGTCGGCGCCGCGCAGCGCCGCGACGACATCGTCTTTCGTGACGAAGGGATCGTGTCGCACGACGGTCATCCCCGATCGCTCGAGCTCCGCGGCCACGCGCGGGCCGGGGGCGTTGCGCTCGTCGTCGGAGTTGGCCTCGTAGGTGAGCCCGAGCACCGCGACGCGCGCGCCTCGCGCAACGACGCCCGCATCCCCGAGCGCGCGCGCGACGATCGCCGACGCGTGCGCCGGCATGCTCTCGTTCAGGGCGCGCGCCCCCTCGACGAGCGCGCGCGATGCGTCGGCGGGAAGGCCCGAGACGAGGAGCCACGGATCCTTCGGCAGGCAGTGGCCGCCGACACCGGCGCCGGGCTCGAGGATGAGCGGCTCGGCCGCCCACAGCCGGTTGATCTGCTCGCGGACCTTGCGTACGTCGACGCCCGCGTGATCGCTGATGATCGCGAGCTGGTTCGCGAGCGCGATCTGCACGTCGCGCGCTGCGTTCTCCGCCGTCTTGATGACCTCGGCCGTCTCCCAGTCGCTCACGACGAGGTCGGCTTGCACGATGTTGCGGTACAGCTCGGTGCCGAGGACGCCGACCTGCGGGTCGGCGACGCCGACGAGCCGGGCCATCCCGCGGAGGTTGCGCACGAGACGTCCCGGACGCACCCGCTCGGGGCAGTGCACGAGGAAGACGCCCTCGCCGAAGATCGGCGCGACGAGCTCGCGCATCGTGCGCGGCGCGACGGTCGACTCGACGACGACGACCGCCGGGCGCATGACGTGCTGCGCCACGACGCGGCAGGCCCCTGCCAGCTGGCGCGTGTCGGGCCGATGATCGGCGACGGGTGTGTCGACCGCGATGATCGCGACGTCGCGATCCCGGAGCGCCAGCTCGTCGGTCGTGGCACGGAACCGGCCGGCGGAGCGCGCCGCCGTGAGTAGCGGCTCCAGTCCAGGCTCGTTCGTGGCGAGTGGCAGGCGGCCGGCGTTCAGGACGTCGACGCGTTCGCGCTTCTGGTCGACGCCGACGACGTCAAAGCCCGCGGCGGCGAACGAGACCGCGACCGGAATCCCGACGTAGCCGAGCCCGACGACGGCGATCTTCGCGTCCTTGTCGGAGATACGCCGCTGAAGATCGTCGACGTCGCTCACGCACCGACAGGCTACCGCGGGGATGTATCGGCGGAGCGTCAGCTCGCGGTGTGGCACGATGCCGGTGTGGCCGACCCCGAGCGCAAACGCCTTCGCATCGACATGCACACGCACAGCGAGTACTCGCCCGACAGCCGCACGCCGCTGACTGAGCAACTGAAGGCGCTCCTCGCAGCGAAGATCGACGTCGTGTGCGCGACGGATCACAACACCATCGAAGGCGGTCTCCGGCTTCAAGAGATCGCGAGAGATCAGCTCCGCGTGATCGTCGGCGAGGAGGTCTCGAGCCGCGACGGCGAGATCATCGGTCTGTTCCTCGAGAAGCCGATCCCGCGCGACCTGTCAGCCGAGGAGACGATCGCGCGGATCAAGGAGCAGGGCGGCGTCGTCTCGGTGCCGCACCCCTTTAGCCGCAACCGGCTCTATCACATCCGACGTTCCGCGCTGGAGCGCGTCTGGCAGCAGATCGACTGCATCGAGATCTTCAACGCGCGCGAAGCGTTCGCGGCGGACAACCGGCGGGCGGAGGCGTTCGCGAAGGAGCGCAACATCCCAGGTGCGGTCGCGAGCGACGCGCATCGTGTCTCAGAGATCGGCCGCGCGTGGCTCGAGATCGACGACTTCGCCGATAAGGCCTCATTCATTGCGTCGCTTCGCACCGGCCAGGTGAATGGCCGTCTCACCGGCAGCGCGATCCATCTCGCGACGCGCTACGACGTATTCCGCAAGTGGCTGGGTAGACGACGGACGAAGAGCCGCGCCTGAGACGCGGGGCCTCGCACGTCGAGGACCCGACGATCGAACAGCTTGCCGAGGAGGCGGCGCACACCGACGACGTCGCCGTCCGCCGCACGCTGTTCGGCTGGCGCGAGCTCATCTCGACGCTGATCCCGCTCGCGCTCATCGCGATCTTCGCGCGAAACGTCGACTGGGATGAGGCCGGTCGCGCGCTCGCGAGATCGCAGGCCTACTACGTCGTGCTCGCGCTCCTCGTGTACTACGCGACGTTCCCGCTGCGCTCATGGCGCTGGTCCGTCTTGCTGCGCACTAGTGGCGCGCGGGTGTCCTGGCGCGACCTGCTCCGGATCCTCTTCCTCGGCTGGTTCGTGAACTGCATCGTCCCGGCGAAGCTCGGCGATCTCTACCGCTCGTTCCTCGTGAAGCAGCGCTTCGGCGTCTCGCTCTCACGCACCGTCGGCGTCGTCGTCGCGGAGCGGCTGCTCGACCTGCTCGTCGTGTTCGTTCTCCTCATCGTCGGCGGGTACGTCGCCTTCGGCCGCACGTTCCTCCCCGACCTGCGCGTCGTGTACCTCACCGGCGCGGCGCTGCTCGTCGCGATCCTGGTCGCGCTCGTTGCCGTGTACTGGGTCGCGCCGCGGCTCGCACGCTTCTTCCCAAGAGAGGTGCGACGCATCGGTCGGCTCTTCCGCGAAGGCGTGCTCCACAGCTTCCGCGCGCTGCCCGTGGCGGGCCCGCTCACGGTGATCATCTGGAGCTGCGAGGCGCTGCGTCTCTTCTTCGTCCTCACCGCGCTCGGGCTCGATCTTCCGCTGTCGGGCGTCGTCTTCGTCGCCGTCGCGACCTCGCTGCTCACCACGGTGCCGCTCACGCCGGCGGGATTCGGTTTCGTCGAGATCGCGATGGTCTACGTGCTAACGGAGGGCTTCGGGCTCGCGCAGTCCGACGCCATCGCCGTCGCCGTCGTCGACCGCGCGGTCAGCGTGCTCTCCCTCATCGTCGTCGGCGCGATCGTATACGTGCGCACACCGCACGAGGAGCGCGTCGGCCGGCGCTAGCGGGAGCGCGCCGCGGCGAACGCCACGAGCGCGATCGCGAGCGGCGGGAGCAGGCCGGAGCCTGTGTCGTGGTAGCGCGGGAACGCCGACAGCCAGAGCGCGAGCGCGACGGGTATGAAGAGCACGAGCGTCGCGATCAGCACACTGCGCCGCGCGGGCGGCGCCGCGACGCCGATCGCCACGATCCCTGCGGCGATGCACAGGTACTGGTCGTAGCTCCAGGAGTACAGCGCCGACGCGATCGAGAGCGAGAGGAATCCCGCGAACGCTATCGCGCCGCGGTGCTCCGGCGCGCGACGCGCGCTCCAGACGATCAGCAGCGCGAGTGCGGCGATCGCGACGCCCCATGCAAGAGGCCACGCGTCGCCGGCGACGTCACCCGCGAGGCCGGCGAGGGTCGGCTGCTGCGTCGAGCGCACGAGCCGCCGCGCCGCGACCGCCCCGAGCCAGGGCGTCCACCAGCCAGGGAGGAGGAGCGCTGAGACGACGACGGCGACGATCGACACGAGCGTGGCCGTCGCGATCGCCGACCAGCGGCGCGCGCGCACCAGATACGCAGCAAGCGCGGCCGAGCCCACGACGAAGAGCTGCGGCTTGACGAGCACAGCGATGGCCCACCATGCGCCGGCCCGACGATCGCGCCGCTGGGCGAGATCCCGATATGTCGCGATCGAGAGCGCGAGGAGCAGGTACGCCCACTGGCCCTGGAGGAACACGAGGAACGCCGGCCAGCTCGCGGTGGCGAGAAGTGTCGCCGCGATCGGCGGCGCGTCGACCGCTCGCGCGAGCGACCGCGCTGCGAGCGTCGCGAGGGCGAGCGTTCCCGCGGTGAACACGAGCGAGCCGAGCCAGATCGGAAGCGGCGCGAGCGGCAGAAAGACGAGTGCGATCCACGCGGGATATCCGTAGACCGCCGTGTCGGGGCGCTGCGTGCCGAGGTGCTGCCACGCGGTCGGCCAGGTCGTTGCGTCGTACGGGGACTCGCCGGCGAGGATCGCCCGCGCGCCCGCGACCAGTCCCGCGTAGTCATTGACATCCTGGATGCTCGACCACGCGACGAGCACGACGGCGGCGTAAAGCGCCGCGGCGATGAAGGCTGCGACGCGGCCGCGACGCACGCGGCGAGCATAGATTGCTACCGTCCATCCGTTGGTCGCTCGACCCGACCGCGTCGTCGTCTTCTTCGCGATCCTCGCCGCACTCTTCGCGGTCGCGTACGGCATCTATCTCGCGCCGCAGTGGGATCCCTCGCGCGACGACCAGGTGCAGTACCTCGCGCTCGCCCGCGGTCTCGTCGAGCGCGGCGAGTTCACGCGCGCCACCGGGGCCGAGTCGTTCATCCCCGAGCCGCTGCGCTTCCCCGGCTATCCGCTGTTCCTCGCCCCGCTGTGCATCGCGGGCTGCGCGATGTGGCCGATCGCGGTCGCGCAGGCGGCGCTCCTCGCGCTCCTCGTGCTCATGGTCGGCGGCTTCATGGCGACCCTGGCCGGCCTTGGCACGGCGCGTCTCGCTGCCGCGTTGGTCGCGCTCCATCCCGCGTTCGCGTTCTTCGCCGCGCACGCATTGTCGGATCTGCTGGCGACGGTCGTCGCGTTCGCCGGCGTCGTCACGGTCGCGCGCGTCGGACCTCGCGGCCTCGACGGGATCGCGCCGGGCGCGCTCGCGGCCGCGGCGACGCTGGTGCGCCCGTTCGTCGCGTTCACATTCCCGGTCGCGGCGATCCCTGTCGCGCTGACGCGCCGCCGTGCTGTTCGCGCCTCGCTCGTGGTCGCGGCACTGACGTTCGTCGTCGCGCTCTCGCCATACGTCGCATATGTCGAGCGCGCGTTCGGACGTCCCGTGGTCGGCAGCACCGGCGCGCAGCTCTGGCTCGGTTACTTCCAGGGCCGCGACGAAGCGGATCTCGACGCGTTCGAACGCGCGCAGGCGGATGCGGGCCGCGCCGACCTCGCGCGATTCGACGCGGTGAGCGATCGCGTCGCGCAGGCGAGCGCGTTCGTGACGCTCGACGACCAGCTGCGGCAGCGCGCACTCGCGCTCATCGCGCACGATCCGCTCGGTTTCCTCGGGCGCGGCGTCTACCGGTCCGCGCAGCTCTGGGCCGGCGACGTGCCCCTGCGGCCCGAGCACGTCGGCGTCGCTGCGACGGTCGTCTGGGTCGTCGTGAACATCATGTTGCTCGCGCTCGGCATCGTCGGCGCGCTGCGGCTGGGGCGGCGCGGACGCGGGACCGCGTGGATGCCGCTTCTCGTCATCGTGGCGACATGGGTCTTCTCCTATCCGCTCTGGGCCGAGGGCCGGTTCGCGTTGCCGGCGCGTCCGTTCCTCGCGATCGGAGCCGCGGCGTTCATCACCGACCTCGCGCGAGAGCGCGTGACTAGACTCGCTCGCTGAATGCAGGAGGCCCTCTTCCGGCGGCTCGCCCTGCTGACCCTCGCATCTGTCGCCGTGCGCATCGCCTCCGCGGTCGTCGTCGCGCAACCCGGCTACACCGACGCCTATTACTACGTGAATGTCGCTTCGCGATTCGCGCGCGGCCTCGGCCTCACTGCCGACTTCATCTGGAACCCGATCGAGCTCGGTCCGCTCCCGGTGGTGAGTCATCGCTTCTGGATGCCGCTCGCGACCGTGTTTCAGGGCGCGGGCATCGCGCTCTTCGGGCCGCTGCTCGGCGACTTCCGCGCGGCGCAGCTCGCGATCGTGGTCACCGCGGCGTGTCTGCCTACTGCGACGTATGCGGCGGCGCGCGCGCTCGGCGCTTCGGTGAACGGATCGCTGATCGCCGGCGCGGTCGTCGGACTCGGTGGCGTGTTCGCGCCCGCGTGGGTCAGCGTCGACGGTTTCGCGCCGGCGGCACTTCTCGGCACGCTCTTCTTCATCGTCTTCGCGCGCGCAGCGCAAGGCGGCGTGATCGCCGGCGCGCTCGCGGGTCTCGCCGTCGGCCTGCTCTATCTCGTGCGCGCCGAAGGCGCGATGTTCGGCCTCACGCTCGTCGCGCTTGCGCTACGCCAGCGCAGCCGCGGGGCCGGCGTCGCAGGGGCACTCGTCGCGCTTGCGATCGGCGGCGCGTGGCTTGCGCGCGACCTCTCCATCGGCCCCGCGGCGGGCCTCGTCTCTCGCACGGCGCTCCTCGTCCGCTACGAGGACTTCTTCGCGGTGCGCGGCGTGTCGGACACGATCTTCACCGCGCCGCTGCAGGACGTGGTCGGCGCCCGTGTCGCGGCGCTCGGGGCGAACGCGGCGACGTTCCTGTTCAGCTATGGGCTCGTGCTCGCCGTGCCGCTCGCGATCGGCGTGCGGGTGCTATGGGCACATGCGCACGTGCGCGCGTGGACATCGCTGGCGCTGCTGATCTTCGCGGCGGAGTCCCTCGTGTGGACACTGCACTCGACGCGCGGCTCGTACTTCCACTCGCTCGCCGCGTTCTTCCCGTTCGGCGTCGCGATCGCGATCTCCGGCGCGCAGCGGCTCCTCGCCGCGCGCGAGCCGATGGCCGTGCGCGGCTGGACGATCGGGGTGGTCGGTCTCGTCGCGGTCATCTCGCTCTTCGCGGTCATGCAGTGGGATGCGGTCTTCAACGTCGGAGCGCGCACGCGATCGGCGGCGCTCGACGCGATCCCACCGGGAACGTTCCTCGCGATCGACGGCGCCGCGTGGCGCTGGCTCTCGGGCCGGAGCGCGGTCGTCACGCCGTCCGACGGCCCGAGCCTGGCGGCATGCGTCGCGTCGACGGTGAACGCGCGCTCCCTCGTTCTCGAAGAGGCGCACTTCAGCGCGTATGACGAGCTGTATCGGGGCGGTCCGCGGCCCGCGTGGCTCGGCGCGCCGATCGAGCGGGGCACGGTGAAGATCTTCCCGATCGTCGGCGAGCTCGACCTGCGCTGCGGCGGCGCGAGCTGATGCGCGCGACGACGCTCTCGGCGTTCCTCTTCGCGTTCCTCGCCGCGGCGCTGGCGATGCTGCAAGCGCCGGCCGACTCGGACATGTTCTGGCACCTGGAGCAGGGCGACTGGACGATCTCGCACGGCATGGTCCTCACGACGGACATGTGGTCGTTCACGCGCGCGGGTGCGACGTACAACACTGGCGCGTGGCTCGGCGACGTGGTCATGTCGACCGCGTACGGGCCACAGCTCGTCACTGGGACGTTCAGCGGGACCGACTCGTCGGGGCTCGGATGGCTCGGCCTCGACATCCTGCGTGCTGTCCTCGTCGGTTTCGCCGCGTTCTTCACCGCGCGCATCACCCTCCGCGTGCAGCCGCACCTCGGCTGGGCCGCGGTACCGGTCCTGGGCACGATCCTCGTGTCGCGAATGGTCTGGGGCGATCGGCCACAGCTCTTCACGCTCGCGCTGTTCCCGCTCGTCCTCGACCTGCTCTTCGCGTGGCGCCTTGAAGGACGCACGCGTGCCCTGGTCGCGCTGCCGTTCGTGTTCGTGCTGTGGGCGAATCTGCACAACGCGTTCGTCATCGGACTCGTCGCCGTCGCGATCTTCGCGATCGATGCTTGGCTCGAGGGCGAGCGACGCATGCGCGTCCCGGCGCTTGCGACGCTGGTCGCGTGCGTCGTCGCGACGCAGCTCAACCCGGCTGGCGGCGGTGCGGTCGCGCGTGCCGCCGCGTACGGCGCGCTGCTCCCCGGGTGGATCGTCGAGGACCGCGCGCTCGACGTTCTCAGCGGCGCGGGACTCGTCTTCGCGACCCTCCTGCTCGCGGCGATCGCCGCCGCGATGCTGCGCGGGCGCGAGGGCATCGCTGCACGGCTGGGCGCGCCGCTGCTGTGGCCCGGGCTCATCGCACCGTTCACTGTGCTCGCGCTCGCGATACAACGCGAGACGCCATACGCGTGCATGGTGCTCGCGCCGTTCGTCGCCGCCATGGTGCCCGACGCGATCGGCCGACCGCGGATCGTCGCACCAGTCGTGCCGCGCGTCATCGGGCTCGCGATCGTCGTCGTTCTCGCTGTCGCGCTCGCGCTCGAGGCGGCGCTCGCCGCGCCGCGCGAGCCCGATCTGGGCGCGTATCCCGTCGGCGCGGTCCCGCTGCTGGGTTCGCTACAGGGACGCCCGCATCTCTTGAACGAATACGACTGGGGTGGCTACCTCATCCGCTACGCCCCGACGTACCCGACGTTCATCGACGGGCGCGGCGAGGCGGTCTTCGTTCCCGACGTGCTGAGCGAGTTCCAGCGCGTTGTCGCGCTCGCACCCGGGTATCGCGACGTGCTGAAGAAGTGGGACATCGCGCTCGTTCTCCTGCGTCCCGACCGTCCGCTCGTCGGTGCGCTGCGCGAGGACGGCTGGCGCGTGCTCGGTGAGGACGCCCGCTGGGTGATGCTGTCCAGGCCGTGATGCGGGTCTCCCCGTTCGCGCTGTTCCTCGGCGTCGTGTTCGCGTACCTCGTCACGCTGCAGCCGATCAACGACTCCGATCTCTTCTGGCACGTCGAGACCGGGCGCCTCACGCTCGCCGGCGATCTGCCGCGCGTCGAGGTGTTCTCGTGGACCGCGCGCGGTGAGCCGGTCTTCACCGATCAATGGCTCGGGGATCTCGTCCTCGCCGTCGCGCGTGCCGCTGCGGGGTGGCCGGGCATCCTCGCACTGCGCGCGCTCGCGGTCTTCGCGCTCGTGGCACTGGTCGTCGACGCCGCGATGAGCGCGCGCCCGCGCGCACCGATCGTCGCGGCCGCGGCCGCCCTACCTGCGATCCTCCTCTCGCGGTTCGCGTGGACCGATCGACCGGAGCTGCTGGGCCTCGTCTGCTTCGCGCTCATGATCCGGTTGCTGCGCGGCGGAGACCGCGAGCTCTTGTTTGCGATCCCTCTGCTCTTCGTCTGGGCTCAGCTGCATGGCTCGTACGCGCTGGGGCTGGGACTCATCCTCGCCTCGTGCGCCGCACGCGCGATCGAAGAGAAGCCTGAGCGATGGCGCTTCGTCCCGATCGCTTCGTTCGCGGTGCTCGCGACGCTGCTGGGGCCCTCCGGCCTTGACGCATGGACGTCGTCGGGCGGCCACTTCCTCGCGCCGCCGCGCTTCATCGCCGAAGAAGGTGCGCCCGACGCGCGCACGCTCCCCGGCGCGTTCTTCCTCATCACGCTTGCGCTCGTGATCGCGACCGCGTCGCTCGGGCGGCGCGCGACACTGCGCGAGACCCTCGTGCTCGTCCCGGTCGCACTCGTCGCGCTCACGGCGACGCGGCACACGCCACTGCTCGCCATCGCTGCGGTGCCGTTCTTTGCATCGCGTTGGCCCGATCCCATCGCGGGGCTGCGCGACCGCTCGCCTGCGGCGCCAGAGGCGAACCTAGGGCGCACGCGCGCGTTCCTCATCGCGCTGCTGGCGTTCCTTCCGATCGCGGTCCTGGACGCGCACGTCGACGAATCGACGTACCCGCGCGCGGCGCTGGCGGCCGTCCCCGAGGGCGCGGGCGTCTTCAACCAGTACGACTGGGGTGGCTGGCTCCTCTACGCGAAGCCGAGCACGCCGGTCTTCATCGACGGTCGGCTCTTTCCGTACGTGCCCGACGTCCTCGCGGACTATCGCGCCATCGTCGGCGCGCATCCCGGGTGGGAGAGCGTCGTCGCAAGGCATGGCGTGAAGGCCATGCTCGTGCGTCCGAGCGATCCCATCGCCGTCCGCGCGACGGAGCGCGGCTGGCGCGTCGCGTTCCGGGACGCGATCGCCGTCGTGCTCATCCGATGACGCGGCTTGGCGTGCCGCTCCTGGTCGGTGCGCTCGCTGGCGCGCTCGCGGCGGTGCAGCCGATCAACGACACCGACGTGTGGTGGCACCTCGCGACCGGTCGCGAGACGCTCGCGCAGGGGATCGTGCGCAGTGACCTGTTCTCGTGGACGGTGCGTGGCGCGCCGGTCAGCACCGATCAATGGCTCGGGCAGGTCGTCCTCTACCTCTCGTATGCCGTCGCGGGCTGGTGGGGCGTCGCGCTCTTACGGGTCGTCCTTGTCGGTACGCTCATCGCGATCGTCGCGCTTGACGCATCAGGACGCGTGCAGCGCCCGCTCGCGGTCGTGCTGGCGACGATGCCGGCGCTGCTTCTCACCCGCGCCGTCGCGGTCGACCGGCCAGAGCTCGCCGGCTTTGTGCTCTTTGCCGCACTCCTTTATCTACTGCGGCGGGGACGGGCGGGCAGTTGGCGGGCGCTCGTCGCGTGCACAGCGCTCGTCGGAGTCTGGGCGAACGTGCACGGGTCGTTCGCGCTGGGCGCGGTGCTCACCGGGTTTGTCTGCATCGAGGGCGCGCTCCGCGACGTCGCCCGCCGCCGCGAGTACATCGCCGTCGCGCTCGCCACGCTCGCGGTCACGCTCGCGACCCCCGCCGGCATCGCGACCTGGACCGCTCCCGGCTCGCATTTCTTGTCACCGCCGCGCGACATCCAGGAGTGGAACGTCGTCGATGTACGCACTCCGCTCGGCGTGGCCTACGCCGCGACGCTTGCCCTCTTGATCGCGAGCGTGTTGGCCGGGCCGCGCATCGACCCGCGCGAGGCGGTGATCGTCATCCCGGTCGCCTTCCTGTCGCTCACCGCGGCGCGGCAGGCGCCCTTGCTCGCCATCGCGGTCGCACCGCTCTTCGCGGAGCGCGTGGCGTGGGCGTTGGCGTTCGCAACGAGAGGCGCCACCGCCCAGATATCGCGGCCCGCGAGCACCTTCCTCGCGGCAGCGGCTGTCGCCATCGCTGCGATGGCCGTCGCCATCGCACCTCGCGCGCCCGACGAGCGCGCGTATCCGCGAGCGGCGCTGGATTCGATACCACATGGAGACGGCCTGTTCGCGCGATACGAGTGGGGCGGCTGGCTGATCTGGAACGCGCCGGCGACGCCGGTGTTCGTCGACGGACGTCTGTTCCAGTACCGCGGCGCGGTGCTCGACGACTATCAGCGCATCGTCACGGCGAAGCAGGGCTGGCGCGACGCGGTGACGCGCCGCGGCGTGCGTGCGCTCCTCGTCGTGCCGAGCGATCCGGTCGCCGTGCGCGCGCGAGAGCTCGGATGGCGCGTCATCGCCTCGTCGGAGATGTTCGTGCTCATCGCCGCACCGTGAAGATGCGTCCATATACTTCGCGCACGAACACGCAACCGGCGCGTCTCATCAAGGACGGCGACGATCTCGAGGCACAGTTCGAGACGATCGTCGACGCGCTTCGTCGGGACGTGCGCCGCACGCGGCAACAGGTCGACAAGTACGCGCGCGCGTACCAGCGGACCGCCGAGACGCAGTCGCGCGACACCAAGGACGGCGAGCCAGACGAGGGGACGCAGAAGGCGTACCGTCGGCTCAAGCAGTTGCAGCTCATCGTCCAGCATCTCGAGTCGAGCGCCGCGTTCCTGCTCGGATCAGGCATCGCGCCTGAGAGCAGGCCGCGCGAGGGCACGCTGGAAGTCGCCCAGCGCGTGCTCGAAAGCCTCGAGGCGGAGCGGCAGCGACTGTATCGCGACGTCCATGACGGACCGGCGCAGGTCCTCGCGAACGCGATCTTCGAAGTTGAATACCTCGAGCGCGTCGCCGAGCGAGCACCGAGCGAGGTGCGCCAGACGCTGAAGACTGAGCTCGCGAGCTTGCGGGGACAGTTCAAGCAGTCCCTCGACTCGGTGCGCGCGATGATCTACGACCTGCGTCCGCCGGAGCTCACCGAGCTCGGGCTCGCCGAGGCGCTGCGCAACTACGCCGCCGAGTGGGAGTCACGCTGCGGCATCAAGATCCTCTGCACGCTCGAGACGACGGAGACCGATCTCTCGCCAGCGCACGAGCTCGCGGTCTACCGCATCCTCCAGGAGGCCCTGCAGAACGTGCACAAGCATGCGCAGGCGAACACCGTCGGCGTCGTGTGGCAACGGTCGTCGCAGACGTGGGCGCTCCACATCACGGATGACGGCGTCGGCTTCGACCTCGTGAAGGCAGCGCGGCGCATGAAGTCGGTCGGCCTGCTCGCGATGCGCGAACGAGCTGAGCTCATCGGCGGTTCACTGCAGATCCAATCGCTGCCGGGGAAGGGGACCGCCGTTACACTGCTGCTTCCAACGAAGCTCGATGAGCCTCAAGGGCAAGGGCCCGAGGGGACGGGGCCTCTCTTCAGCGACCGCAGGGAGCGTGCGAGTGAGCGAAAGCGAGCGTGAGCACGCAGAAAGAGGAAGGCGGCTTGCCTGAGAAATCCGACCGCGCGATCCGCGTGCTCTTGGTCGACTCAAGCCGTCTCACCGCGATGGGCATCGGGCAGGTGCTCGAGAAAGAACCCGAGATGGAGCTCGTCGGCACCGCGTCAGACGGCGAGGAAGCGGTGACGAAGACGCTCGAGCTGGAGCCCGACGTGCTCGTCATCGAGGCGGACCTCCCGCGCCTGTCGGGCATCAAGGTCACCCAGCGCGTGCGCCGCGAGCTGCCGAGCGTCGGCGTCGTGATCCTTACCGCGAAGGACGAGGAGCAGACGCTCTTCGAGGCGATCCGCGCCGGCGCGGCCGCCTATCTGAACAAGGATGTCGACCCGGCCGAGCTCGTCGACGCGATCCGCAAGGCGCGCGCGGGCCAGTTCATCATCAACGAGAAGGTCTTCAGCCGGCCCGCCGTCGCGTCGAAGGTGCTCGCGGAATTCCGCGAGCTGTCGGTGTACGGGCCCGGCTCGTCGCACGTGTTCGCGCCGCTCTCGCCGCGCGAGGTGCAGATCCTCGACAACATCGCGCAGGGCATGACGAACAAGGAGGTCGCGTACGCGCTCGCGATCTCCGAGCAGACCGTGAAGAACCACATGTCGAGCATCCTTCGCAAGCTCTCGGTCAACGACCGCACGCAGGCGGTCGTCTACGCCATACGCCAGGGATGGATCAAGGGCCCGGAGATGGGTACTTGACGGTGACCACGGATGTGGGCGCCGAAATCCGGACCGAACAACAGAAGGTCGCCGCCGAGATCCGCGAGCTCGATCTCCTCATCGAATCCACGCAGACCGAAGTCAACCGGCTGAAGGCGCGCGAGGATCAGACGCGGGCGAAGGTCGACCAGGTGAAGGCCAACGCCGGCACGACGCAGCGCGATCAGATCTTCACCGCGACCGACGAGCACGTGACCGCCCTCGGTCGCCGCATGACGATGGAGAGCCAGCTCGTCACGCTCCAGGCGAAGCGCAAGCTGCTCGACCGCGTGCGCGTGCTCTTCGAACAGGCGCAGCAGCACGTGCGCGACAACCCCGCACGTTCAGGGCCGCCGCCCGACGCGCCGCCGATGATCGACGAGGCGAAGCTGCTTCAGGCCGTCGTCGACACGCAAGAGGAGGAGCGCAAGCGCATCGCACGCCAGGTCCACGACGGCCCGGCGCAGGCGATGGCGAACGTCGTGCTCCAGTCCGAGATCAGCGAACGGTTATTCGAGGTCGATCCGAAGCGCTCGCGCACCGAGCTCGCCGCGCTCCGGCAGATGGTGAACAAGACGCTGCAGGAGCTGCGCGGCTTCATCTTCGAGCTGCGGCCGATGATCCTCGACGACCTCGGCCTCGTGCCGACGATGCGCCGTTATGTACAGACGCTCATCGACAAGCACGGCGTGCGGCTCGATTTCTCGAGCACGGGCCGCGACCGGCGGCTCCCGTCCGACGACGAGGTCGCGATCTTCCGCCTCATCCAGGATTCGCTCGTCGAGCGCATCGACAAGGCCGGGAGCAAGGACATCACTCTCGTCCTCGCCTGGAAGGAAGATCAGCTCGATGTCCACCTGCAGACCGACGGGAAAGAGCTCCCGCCGGACGGCGAGCTGCAGTCCGGCCTGCGGCGCAGCGAGCGCCTCGACCTTCTGCACGGCGAATCGAGGCACGAGACGCGCCCGGACGGCACGGTGGTGCTCGACGTGCGCGTGCCGATCCGCGCCGCGCCTACCATCATCAGCTGATGGCTGCCGGAGCCGCGCTCTCGAACGAGGAGATCGCCCGGCTCCTCGAGTCGACGTGCGCGCTCATCGAGGCCGAGATGAACGCCCTCGGCGACGACGGCTGTCGCTTCCACTTCAAGGATGGCGAGTGGTGCGTCAACGAGGTCGTCGGCCATCTCATCGAGGCCGAGAAGCGTGGGTTCGCTGGCCGCATCCGCGACTTCCTCGCGGGCCGGCCCACGCAAGCGTGGGATCAGGAGAGGATCGCGCGCGAGCGCAAAGACTGCGAGCGCGTGAGCCAGAGCGTGTGGATGGAGTTCATGGGACTGCGTCACGACTCGATCGAGCTCGTGCGCTCCCTGAAGCCGGCGGACATGGAGAAGGGCGGCATGCATCCGAAGGTCGGCATGCTGCGGGTCTCAGACCTCGTGCAGGAGTGGGTGCACCACGATCGCAA
>Ga0209057_1001641_pt1 | contig 17769 bp, 17 predicted proteins | sample GraSoiAngelo_146_FD_185903 | JGI IMG/M metagenome (GOLD analysis project Ga0209057, IMG submission 185903) | Grasslands soil microbial communities from the Angelo Coastal Reserve, California, USA - 14_1009_05_30cm (SPAdes) (version 2) | ecosystem: Environmental > Terrestrial > Soil > Grasslands ... | reverse complement strand
ATACTTGCAGTTGCTGACGAGCTGCTTCGCGTGCTCGGGGGTGTCCACGTGCGGGAAGACGATCCCCATCGCGCCCGCGTCGAGGAGCCGCGTCGCCAGGTGATGCTCGTAGCCCGGGACGCGGACGAGCGGCGTCACGCCGGCATCGTGGCAGGCCACGGCGATTTGCGCCGCCGTGTCGATGCTCATCGTGTTGTGCTCCATGTCGACGAAAGCGAAATCGAATCCGCACGCGGCCAGCACGCGCCCGATCTCGACGGTGCGCGCCTGACGCAGCGCCATGCCCAGAGCGAGCTGGCCGGCCGCCAGACGCTCCCGCGCCTTGTTGGGGATGTGTGCCATGGTCGTCTCCTCACGCGGATTCTGCCACGTCGGTCATCGCGGTTTCTTGAGAAAGAGGTTGACGTCATTCGGGGTGATCAGGTCGGGCACGGTCCAGCCGTCGAGGTCGTACTCGGCCATGCACTGCTCGGCGAAGCCTCTGAACTTCTGCGTCTGGCCGCTCGCCTGGGCCATCTCCAGGGTGATGACACGGATCGTCTCGGCGGCGCCCGCATAGTTGCGCTCGTACAGCTCATGCCGCCCGCCGAACTCGGTCCCCGTGGCGTCCCACAGGAGCTTCATCAGCTTGACGCGCTCGACGGCCCCGGTGCCGTCGGAGCCGCGTAGATACTTCTCGAGATAGGGGCGCAGCGCCGGCGTCCGGAAGTCGACGGCGTGCGAGTTCATGTAGATCAGGCCGCTCGCCAGGATGCCCTCGATGAGCTCCTTGACGCGGGGGTACGCAACGGTGGAGAACACACGGTAGGCCTGCGCGTACTCCGGATTGGGCAACACGGTGTCGCCAACCCAGCGGACGGGCGCGCGCGCCATCGCGTCACTCAGGCCCCAGAAGAGATTGCGCCAGGCGATGGCCTCGCCGACCGACGCCTGCACGTTGCGCGCTTCGCGCGAGCCGACGGCGTCCACAGCCTTCAGGACCAGGCCGGCGATGAAATCCAGCTTGACCGCCAGACGCGTGCACCCGTGGAGCATCGCGCGCGGCAGGAAGCCGGAGCCCGGGAAGAACATGTTCGACTTCTCCACGTCTTCGTACACGAAGACGTTCTCCCACGGCACCAGCGCGTGGTCGAGGACGAGGATGGCGTCGTTCTCGTCCATCCGGCTCGAGAGCGGATAGTCGAAGGGGCTGCCCATCACGTCGGCCGCCATGGCGTAGGACGGGCGGCAGATCAGCTTGACGCCCGGCGTGTCCATGGCAGCGATAAAGACCACCGCGAACTCCTTCGTCTTGATGGGCACCGTGGTCGGATGCGCGATGAAGTTGTGATGGGTGAGCGCCGAGCCGGTGGCGACGACTTTGGCGCCGCTCACGATCAGTCCGGCGTCGGTCTCCTTCTCGACGTGCACATAGACGTCGGCGACCTCATCCGGCGGGCGGTGGCGGTCCACCGGCGGCTGAACGAGCGCGTGATTCATGAACAGGACGCGCTCCTGAGCCGCGCGGTACCAGCGCCGCGCGTTGTCCTGGTAGGGCGCATAGTAGTCGGCGTTGGCTCCGAGCGTGGCCAGGAAGGCCGCCTTGTAGTCGGGCGAGCGGCCCATCCACCCATAGGTCAGGCGCGCCCAGGCGGCGATCGCGTCACGTGCGGCGACCAGTTCGTCGGCGCTCCTCGGGGCGCGGAAGTACTTGTGCGTGTAGCCTCCCGAGCCGGTATCGGTCTCGCACGTCAGCACGGCGCGCGTGGCCGGCTCGTGGAGCGCGTCGTAGAGTCGAGCCAGCATGCGTGCGGGATTGCGGAAGGCCGGGTGCGTCGTCACGTCCTTGACCCGTTCGCCGTAGACCCAGATCTCGCGCCCGCCACGCAGGCTGTCCAGGAACTCCTCGCCCGTCAACGGTCGAGTGGGAGCTGTGTGCATGAGGTCCCTCCCTCTGAGAACAGACGAGATGCTACCATCTGACCCCGTGACCGAGCGGACGATCCGCGTGGGATTCGTGGGCGCAGGCAAGAACACTCGGAGCCGGCACATCCCGGGCTTCCAGAACCTACCCGGCGTCGAGCTGGTGGCCGTGGCCAACCGGTCCAGGGAATCGGGCGAGCGCGTCGCTCGCGAGTTCGGCATCGCCAGGGTCTACGCCCACTGGCGGGACCTCGTGCGGGCCGGCGACGTCGATGCGGTCTGCATCGGCACCTGGCCCTACATGCACTGCGAGATCACGCTGGCCGCGCTCGAGCACGGCAAGCATGTCCTCTGCGAGGCGCGCATGGCGATGAACGCGGCGGAAGGGCGGAGCATGCTCTACGCCGCGCGCCGGGCCAGGCACCTCGTCGCCCAGCTCGTCCCGGCGCCCCATACGCTGGAGGTCGATGCGACCCTCCAGGCGCTCGTGGCCGAGGGCTACGCGGGCGAAGTGCTCGCGGTCGAGCTCCAAGCGACCCAGGGGCGCTTCGTCGACCCCGACGAGCCGATGCACTGGCGCCACGATGCCTCGCTCAGCGGTCTCAACACCCTCAACATGGGGATCTGGTACGAGGCGATGATGCGCTGGCTCGGTCCCGCGCGCCGGGTGATGGCGACGACGAAGATCGCCGTGCCGCGACGTCGCGACGCCGGCGGCGTTTGGCGCGAAGTGACGGTGCCCGACCACGTCGACATCCTGGCCACGCTGCGGCGCGGCGCCGTCGCCCACCTCCGCTTCAGCACGGTCACGGCGCTGGCGCCGGCCAGCGAGGTCTGGATCTTCGGGACCGACGGCACGCTCCGGCTCGAGGCCGACGCCAGGCGCCTCTGGGGCGGGCGGCGCGGCGATAGAGAGCTCCGCGAGATCGCGATCCCCGCCGAGCAGCGGATCGGCTGGCGGGTCGAAGAGGAGTTCGTCAACGCGATCCGCGGCCGCGAGAAGGTTCTGCGCACGACCTTCGAGGACGGTGCGCGCTACATGGAGTTCACCGAGGCGGTGGCCCGGAGCGCTGCTCTCGGCCAGGCCATCGACGTCGCCGACCTCTGAACGCTCATGACCAGCACGGAGCACGGCGTCTTCGCGAGGAGCTGGAAGGACATCGCCTCAGCGTTCCTCAGGTTGGGCGCCACGTCCTACGGTGGCCCCGCCATCATGGGCATCATGCAGGCCGAGCTGCAGGAGAAGCGGCAGTGGGTCTCCAAGGAACGGTTCGTCGAAGGCCTCTCGCTCGTGAACATGCTGCCAGGCGCGACGGCGACGCAACTCGGCATTTTCCTGGGCTATACCCGCGGGGGCTGGTGGGGTGGGTTGCTCGGGGGACTCTGCTTCGTGCTGCCCGCCTTCTTCGTCATGCTCGCGCTCACGATCGCCTACGCCAGTCTTGGGGTAACTCCGATCTTGCGGGGCGCGCTCTATGGCCTGGGGCCGGTGGTCCTCGGAGTCTTCGTGGTCGCTGTGTGTCGCCTCGGCCGCTCCGCGGTCAGCACCGTCTCGCAAGCGTTCATCGCTGTGGCGGCCGCCGCCGCCGCGATCGGGAGCCCGCTCGGGATCGCGGCTATCCTCGTGCTCAGTGGCGGCGCCGGGCTCCTCCTCTTTCATTCCAGAAGACCGGGAGTGATCGTCGTCGTCGCGTCGGCAGCCGTCGTCGCCGTGCTGCCGGTGGTCTTGTGGTCGCGGTCGGCTCCCGTGTCGGCTATTCCGCGAGGAGTCGCGGATCACGCAAGCCTGGCTGACATCGGGGCATACTTCTTCAAGGTCGGGGCGTTCACCGTCGGCGGTGGCTTGACGATGATCGCGTTCATCCAGCAACAGGTCGTCGAGCAGTTCCACTGGCTGACGCCGCGGGAGTTCATCGACGGGCTCGCCCTCGGGCAGTTCACGCCGGGTCCGCTTCTGATGGTTGCGGCGTACGTCGGCTATAAAGTGGCGGGTGTCGCCGGTGCCGCGGTGGCGGCCGCTGCCGCGTTCCTGCCTTCGTTCATCCTCATGCTCGCGGTTCTTCCCGTGCTTGAGCGCGTCAGGAAGCTCGCGTGGACGAGGGCGGTGATGAAGGGCATGGGGCCGGCTGTGATCGGAGTCCTCGGGGTGTCCCTGTTCGGGATCGCGCCGCATGCGCTTCCCGACCTGTTTGCCGTCGCCATGCTGGTCGCGACCGTCATCGTCCTGTCGGTCGCACGAATCGGCGCCGTCAGGCTCATGATCGCGGGTTCGGCCCTGGGGGTGCTGCGGAGCCGTGTCTGGACCAGCGTCTGATGGCGACGCTCGTATAATGCCGGGACCGACCAAAAGGAGGAGCCATGCGCAACAGACCTACTCTCACCGCTTCGGATACAGAGAAGATGGTCGCCGCCAGCAGGGCCGAGGCAGCAAAAAACAAATGGAACGTCTCGATCGCGGTCGTGGATGATGCCGGCTATCTGTTGCATCTCGAGCGCCTGGATGGCGCCGGGCCCATGACGGCCGAGGTCGCCGCCGGGAAAGCGCGCACAGCCGCCGTCACGCGGCGCCCGACCAAGTTCTGGGAGGACAGGGTCAAGGAACGTCCCGTCTTCCTCAAATTCCCGGACAACCTGCCGATTCAAGGCGGGGTGCCGATCATGTACCAGGGCGAATGCGTGGGGGCGATCGGCGTGTCGGGGGTTCAATCCCACGAGGACGAGCAGATCGCCAACGCTGGCATCGGCGCGCTCGGCTAGGGGTCAATGGACATCCACGAGGCGATGCGGACCACCTTCGCGGCGCGGGAGTTCACCGACGAGCCGCTGCCCGACGACGTGCTGTTCGACATCCTCGATCGGGCGCGGTTCGCGCCGAGCGGCGGCAACCGGCAGGGCTGGCACGTCATCGTCGTCCGGGATCGCGCCACCCGCGAGGCGCTGGCCGCCCTGGCCACGCCAGCGGCGAAGCGCTACACCGCTCAGCGCGAGGCCGGCGAGAACCCGTGGAACCCCGTCGATCCAACCTCGGTCGACGCGGCTACTGCGGAGCGAACGCCACCGATGAGGCGGCTGATCGAGCCCGTCCTGAAGGCGGCGGTGGTCCTCGTCGTCTGCGTCGACCTCAAGGTCGTCGCCTGCCTGGACCAGTACCTCGACCGCGTGGGGCTCATCGGCGGTGCCTCGGTCTACCCGTTCGTCTGGAACATCCTGCTCGCGGCGCGCGCGCGGGGCTTTGGCGGGACCATCACGACTCTCGCGGTGGCCGAGGAGCCGAAGGTTCAGGCGCTCCTGGGCGTCCCGCCGCACGTCGCGGTCTGCGCGGTGATGCCGCTCGGCCGCCCGCTGAAGCAGCTCACGCAGCTCAGACGCAAGACGGTCCCCGAGTTCACGACGCGCGAGCGCTGGGACGGCCCGCCCCTCACCGCCCCCGGCGCCCGATGACGTGCGTCGTCGCCCAGGGCTCCCGGGCGCGCCCTATGGTCGCTTGGCCGCTTCCTGCAGCTGCTGGATGTGCTCGGTCCAGTGGCGGGCGAGCAGCTCGAGCCGCTGCTGTCCTGTCATGAGCTCGCCCGTCGCCCGCTGAAAGCAGGGCTTGTCGAGATCGGGCGCCCTGCGGGCGGCGTGCACCAGCCGGGCGTGGGCTTGACGCACCTGGGCCAGCAGCTCGTCGAAGCTCTCATGCTCGTGGAGGCGGCGGCAGACCTCGTTCACGGTGTCGGAATCGGCTGGCACCGGCCACGGCGGTCCGCCGAGCGCGACCGACTGAATGCCCCACGCCGTAGCGTCGTGAAAGTAGATGAAGTGCATCAGCACATCCCGGGCCTGCCATCGGTCGACTCGCGCGTTGGTCGCCCGGCCCGGCCCCTCGAAATAGGCCAGGGTCTCCTGCACCACTCTGTCCAGATTGGCGAGCGGCACTTCCGTCCGAGGCATCGTCGACATCGGCGACTCCTTCTGCACTGAGACGTCGGCGTAGTCTACCGCAGGTTCGCCGGCCCCGACCCTGTCATGTGATCAGGCAGTCGACGACCTCATATCTGTCCGTCGTCACCCTGGCGCCCGTGGTGGCTGAAGTCGCCGCTTGCCGTCGCGCGCGCGCTTGTTCGCTCGAGCGCATCGCTTCCTCACTCTCCCAGATCGTGACGATCAACCCCTTACCGCCCTGACGGTCGACGAGCCAGTAGGCGGCCTTGAGACCAGGATCCTGTTGGACGCTCGGCTTGACCTGTTCACGAGCGCGTGAAATCCAACGCTCCAACTCGGCCGGCGACCCCTGCCAGGTGCCGATTCGTGCGAACATGGTCGGCTCCTCCCCAGGAAGCTGCGGCCTAGAATACACGCGTCGGCCTGGCAGCCCCCGCGGATCTCCTTCAATATTCTGCGGGAGTATAATCTGCACGCGCGCCGCCCGAGCCCGAGGGGACGAAGATCAGAAACGTCGGCGCGGAGAGGAAGGGCCAAGATGAGAAGGCTGCGTCAGACCGTTCTCTGCACCGTGGCGGCACTCGCGGCGCTCGTCGCGAGCATCCCGGTACCGTCGCACGCCGACGGGGGTGGTGGGGGCGACGCCACCAGCAGCCGCGTTGTCCGCCTCAAACCCGTGGATCCCGACTACACCAAGGCGACCAAAGCGATCAAGGCCGGGGACTTCGCCGCGGCGATCCCGCTGCTTGAAAGGGTCGTGGCGCGTGACTCCACCGATGCCGATGCATACAACTGGCTCGCGTACTCCATCCGCCGCAATGGTGACCCTGCCGGGTCGTTACCGATCTACCAGAAAGCCCTGGCAATCGATCCGAAGCACCGCGGCGCGCACGAGTACATCGGCGAGGCCTATCTGGTACTGGGCGACGTCTCGAAGGCCAAGGAGCATCTCGCCACGCTGGACCGACTCTGCTTCTTGCCGTGCTCGCAGTACCGCGACCTGAAGCGTGCGGTCGAGGCGTACGAGAAGAGTGGGGGGAAAGTCAAGCCGACGGCAGCCCGGTAAGCGCTCAGCCGACCTGGTAGCGCTTGAGCGCCGCCTGATCGAACGCGAGACCCAGGCCCGGCTTCCTCGGCACCACGAGTTCGCCGCCCTCGAGCGCCGGTGTCTCCTCGAAGAGCCGGAGCGTCCACGGCATGTACTCCACGGTGAGCCCGTTGGGAATCGCCGCCACGAGATGGACGTGCATCTCCGGGACGAGGTGACTCACCACGGGCAGGTTGAACGCCTCGGCCATGCCGGCGACCTTCATCCACTGTGTGATGCCGCCCACGCGCAGCAAATCGATCATCACGATATCGATCGAGCGCGCTTCCAGCAGGTGGCGGAAGGGTACGATGCCGTAGTGGTACTCGCCGGCGGCGATCGGCGTGGTCAGCGCGTCAGCCACGCGGGCGAGCCCCGCGTAGTCGTCGTGGGCAACGGGGTCCTCCAGCCAATATAAATGATAGGGCTCGATCCGGCGCCCCACCCCGATGGCGTGGTTCACGCTCCAGAGTTGGTTGATGTCGCACATGAGGTCGACGTCGGGGCCGACGGCCTCACGCACGACGCGCACGCGCTCGACGGAGGCCGCCACCGTGGGCTCGCTCCCGCACTGCATCTTCATCTGGCGAAAGCCCATGTCGCGGAGGCGAGGCCCGGCCTTCGCGAGATAGTCAACCGGATGCGGGCGCATGAGGGCGCCGCTCGCGTAGGTCGGCACGCGGTCGCGCAGTCCGCCAAGGAGCGCGCACACGGACTGGCCCACGGCCTTGCCCCGGATGTCCCAGCACGCGATGTCGATCGCCGAGAGCGCCAGCGAGAAGATCCCGCCGGGGCCAGAGCTGGACGCAGCACGCCGCAGCTTGGCGCCGACGGCCTCCACCTGAGTGGGGTCGTCGCCGACGACGAGTCGGGCGAGCGCGTCCACCGCGGCCTTGAGCGCCGGCGTCAGCGCGCCGCCGAAGAAGGTCAGGCCCAGGCCGACGAGGCCCTGGTCGGTGCCCAGCTCGAGCGTGACGAACTCCCGCGTGTCCGTCGGCGCGGGCAGGCCGACGACGAGCGGGTTGTCGGCCGGGGTCCTGAGCACACGCGTGGTGACGTGAGTGATCTTCATCGCTGGCCCCGGGCGCGGTTGGCGATCTCGACGGTCTTCTTCTCGACGTCGAAGCGGAGGGTTTCCTTGGTCTCGACGTCACCGCCCGTCACCCGGACGAAGAACGTGTCGTCGCCGTATTCGATGGAATGGATGTCGCCCGCGGCGAACGCCACCGCGCGGCCGGGCTCGTTCAAGAACTCGCGCTGCAGCGTGAGCTCCGCGTAGCCCGGCCGGCTGCCGTCGTCGAGCCGGCGCCACCGGCGCATCCGCGTGGGGTTCTTGTAGTTGCCGTAGACCACCCAGCACGGGCCATGGTCGTGCACCGAGGACTTCCCCGCCTTCTCTCGCCCGTGGACGAGCACGTGGACATCCGTCTCCGGATCGCGGCCGATCGTCGTGCGTTCGGTATACGGCACCGAGTCCCCGAGGTGCTTCTTCAGGAGATCGGGGTTGCGGAGAAGCCTCTCCAGGTGGTCGCGGATCTCGGCGAGCCCCGCGGGGATCCCCTTCGTCTCGATGGTGGCCCGCGTGTCGGCGAGGAACTGGTCGAGCGTGTACGTCGTGACCGTCTCCATGCAGCCCCCCTTTCTCGGCGTCAGAGATAATAGCAGCGATGGAGCAGCGCCGGCTCGGCAAGACGGATATGGTCGCGAGCGTTCTCGGCTTCGGCGGCTCCGAGATCGGCTACCAGCGGGTGAGCGGCCGCACGGTCGCGCGACTCCTCGGGAGCGCGCTGGATGCCGGTCTGAACGTGATCGACACGGCCGAGTGCTACGAGGACAGCGAGGTCCTCATTGGGCGGGCGCTCGGCCCCCGGCGGCGGGAGTTCCACCTCTTCACCAAGTGCGGCCATGCTCGCGGCTGGGGGCGCGCGGACTGGCGCCCGGCGCCGCTGCTCGCCAGCATCGAGCGGAGCCTGCGTCGCCTCGAGACCGACTACCTCGACCTGATCCAGCTCCACAGCTGCTCGCTCAACGAGCTCCGGCGGGGCGACGCCATCGCCGCGCTCGAGCGGGCGCGCGATCGGGGCTGGGCGCGGTACATCGGCTACAGCGGCGACGGCGCGGCGGCGCGCTACGCGGTCGAGTGTGGCCGCTTCGACACGCTCCAGACCTCGGTCAGCATCGCGGACCAAGAGGCGCTCGAGCTCACGCTGCCGCCGGCGCGCGGTCGGCAGATGGGCGTCATCGCGAAGCGGCCGCTGGCGAACGCCGCGTGGCGACACGCGCGCAAGCCGGCCGAACCCTACGACCAGACCTACTGGTCCCGCCTGCGGACGCTGGACTATCCATTCCTGCGAGATACCCCGGACACGGGCGTGGCCACCGCGCTGCGCTTCACGTTGAGCGTGCCGGGCGTCCACACTGCGATCGTCGGGACCACGAAGCCGGGGCGATGGCAGCAGAACGCGGCGCTGCTGCAGCCCGGCGCTCTGCCTCCGGGCGAGTTCGAGCGGATCCGCGCGCGCTGGCGCGAGGTCGCCGACGCGTCGTGGGAGGGTCAGGTCTGACTCAGGTGGCGAGGCCGAAGAGCGAGGTCATCCGCGTCGAGTCGAGCATCGCCGCCATCTCGTCGTCCGAGGGACGGCGCTCGAAGCGGCTCGCGGCGTCCAACACCGTGGGAAGCAACGCCAGGTCTCCAGCCGTATTGAGGAAGACGCCGGGCAGACCGAGGGCCCAGTGAACTGCCCGGTCGATGTCGGCCCGCTCCTCGAGCGGCTGGTACCACGTCGTGTGCGTCCGCGCGGCCGTGGCCCAGGGCCCGCGAGCGATCGACTTGATGACCTGGACCGCGACGTTCCGCTCTCGGCAGAAACCCAGCACCTCCTCGAAGTCGCGCCGGTAGCGTTCCTGCTGGGCCATGAAAAAGTTGTACGGCAGCAGCACGGCGTCGAAGTCGAAGCGCGCGAGGCTGCGCCGGTGCATCGCGGCGATCGTCCAGCCGTGACCGGTCACGCCGATGAAGCGCGCGAGCCCCTGGTGGCGGGCCTCGACGAGAGCCTCGAGCGCGCCTCCCGGCCCCATGGCCTGATCCCAATCGTCGGGGTGGCCCAGGGAGTGGAGCTGGATCAGGTCGACGTGGTCGACGCGCAACCGCTCGAGCGAGCGGTGGATGTCCTCGCGGGCCTCGCGGCCGGTCCGCATGCCGGTCTTGGTCGCGAGGAAGAAGTCCTTCCGGTGGCGCGCCATCCACGGCCCGATTCGCAGCTCGGAGTCCGCGTACCGCGCGGCCGTGTCGATGTGATTGACCCCGTACCGGAGGAGCAAGTCGAGCGTGCGGTCCGCGTCCGCCTGGCTGGCCCGGGCCAGCGCGGCTCCGCCGAAGAGGGTCACCGTGCTGAGGTGACCGGTCCGTCCGAACGGTCGTCGCTCGATCATCGCGCCGGCGGCTCAGTGGAGGTGCTTCTCGAACCAGGCGAAGACCTTCTTCCAACCATCCAGAGCAGCATGCACGCGATACTGCGGGCGGTCGACGGCGAAGAACGCGTGCCCCGCGTTGTCGTAGGTGTGGAATTCGTAGGTCTTCCCCCACTTCGTGAGCGCTTCCTCGGTCTTCGCCACGTCCTCCGGCGAGGGGCGCGAGTCCTCGACGCCGAACAATCCGAGCAGGGGGCACTGGAGGTCCTTGGTGAACTCGATCGGTGCGACGGGTTGGCGTGCGGTCAGCTCCTCGGGCTTGGCGACGACGCCACCCCCGTAGCAATCGATGGCGGCGTCGATGCCTCGCAGCGTGCAGGCGGCCAGGTACGCCTGGCGGCCGCCGGAGCAATAGCCAACGATCCCGACCTTGCCATTCACGTACGGCAGGGTGCGAAGGTCATCGATGGCACCCTGGACATCGCCCATCGTGCGATCGTCCGGCATGCCTCCGGCCGCACGCACACTGGCACTGTTCTCCTCCGGCGTTGCCTTCCCTTCACGGAAATGCAGATTTGGTGAGATGGCCACGTATCGGTGGTGGGCGAATCTCCTGGCGATCTCCTTGGTCGGCCCATCCCAGCCGGGCATGTGATGGATGACGACCACGCCCGGATAGGGCCCGGTTCCCAACGAACGCGCCAGGTACGCGTCGATCTGATCGCCCCGGTGCCCGCGCATCAGGACCGTCTCTGCGAGCATTGCTTCGTACGCCATGGTGTCTCTCCCCCGCTGTCGGTTGACGACGATCGATGAGGGTACACCAGGACCACCGCGGCCGCAGTCAATCCCCTTTATGCCAGCGCGCGCTCCAGCACCCCGGCCGCGATCTTCTGCGCGTCGCAATACTCCTCGGCGAGCGCTCGGGCCAGCTTTGAGTGGCGCTCATAGTCGGCAGTCGCCGTCTCGAGGTGGCGCAGCGCCTCCTCGAGATCACGAAAGCGGAACAAGCCTGCCGCGTCGGGGAGGAACCGGCTTGGCCCCGTGTGTTGAACGACGGCAGGCTTGCCACTCGCCAAGTAGCATAGGGTACGATCGCTGAGCCAGGCGTTCTGCAGGCGGACGCACGAGGGCTTGGCGCAGCTGAATTCGCCACGGGATGCCTGGATGTAGCGCCGGTAGTCCCACGGGGTGCCCGCGACAGTCAGCGCTTCGGACACACGCCAACCACGGTCGCGCAGTATCGCCTCGTCCGGCCCCGCGCCCGAGATCGCCAGCTCGAGGGGCACCGTCGCGCGCCGGGGGAGGTCCAGGAACGGAAAAAAGCCGTCGCGCTTCCTGTTGGCGTAGTTCTCGCCCCGGAAGTCCTCCATCCGCCCCACCAGCCGGTGACGGTGGTGTACGGCGCCGCGGAGTCGGCCGGAGTGACTGGCCAGGCTGGTAGAAAGACCGCCGGCGGCGTGTAACACCATGTGAGCCCGCAGTCAGGAAACAAAGCGCCCGGCTGGCCCACCGTCTCACCAATCGTGAAGTACACGTCGTGCGGCGCGACCGTCATCTGTCCCGCGGTGATCCAGATCTGGGTGAGGCCAGGATCGACGTCCACCAGTGCCGATCGCCGAAACCGCTCGACCACCTGGGCGGGGATGTCGTATGCCAGATTCAGCAAGAGGTCGGCGGCGCACGCCACGTCAAGGTCGACGCACCCTGTTGTGGCCTCCGGGCGCAGCGGCTCGGCGGTCCACGAACAAAGCGCCACGGAGTCGGCGAGGCCGTACCGATCCAGCCTAGTCTTCAGCGCGGCAACAGCGGCCCGGACCTGCTCGGAGGACGTGCTCGGCTCTGCCGCTTCCAGCCAGATCACGTCGCAACCGAGCGCCCGCAGTCCGAGAGCCCAGTTGAGATAGCACGAGAGTGCGCCACCGGCCTCCAGGACTTGGAGCGTCTTGGCCGCGAGGCAGACCGTAGTGGCCACGGCGTCAGCCCAGCCGGGTGGCCTCAGTCTGCGACGGCCGCCGACACGTCGGTGGTTGCCGTGACGAGCCGCCCTTCCTCGATCATCAGCACAAGATGACACTTTCGTAGCGTGGTTGCGCGGTGGGCGATGAGGAAGGTGGTGCGGCCGGCCATCAACTCCGCCATCGCCTGCACGATGCCGCTCTCGGTGCCCACGTCGACCGAGCTGGTGGGCTCGTCGAGAATGAGGATCGGCGCGTCCTTGAGGAAGGCGCGGGCCAGCGCGATCCGCTGGCGCTCACCGCCGGACAGGCGCATCCCGCGCACGCGGACCCGGGTCTCGTAGCCCTGGGGCAGGTTGACGATGAACTCGTGAGCGTCGGCGGCCTTGGCGGCCGCGATAATCTCGCGCTCGCTGGCGGCCGGCCGCGCGTAGGCGATGTTCTCCGCGATGCTGGCCGAGAAGAGCACCGACTCCTGGAGGACGATGGCGAACTGTTGGCGGAGGTCGGCGAGCCTGTACTCGCGCAGGTCGACGCTGTCGAGAAGGATCTGTCCGTCGGTCGGGTCGTAGAAACGCGTGAGGAGGCTCACCAGCGTCGTCTTGCCGGCGCCCGTGGTGCCGACGATGCCCACTCGGCTCCCGGGTTCGATTTCGAACGAAATGTCGTGCAAGACCCCTTGCGCCTTGTCGTAGGCGAAGGAGACTTTTCGGAAGGCGACCGCGCCTGTCGCGCGAGCGATCCTGCGCGCGTTCGGGCGCTCCACAACGTCAGATACTTCGTCAAGCACCGAGAAAGCTCTGTCCGCACTCGCCAACGAGGACTGCAGATCCGCCATTTTCTTCGCGATGGTCTCCAGGGGCCCGTAGACCTGCGCGAGATAGGCCATGACCAGAAGCAACTCGCCAAGCGTGAGGGCTCCCGACCGGACGTGGAGTACGCCCAAGAAGAGTGCAGCCGCCGTCCCCGCAGCGATGGTCAGACCGACCAGGACGTGGAACCCTCCCTCGATGAGAGCGAGATGTACCTGGCCCCACATCCCTCGGCTGGCGTGACCGATGAAACGTTTCTGCTCACGGTCCTCCTGACCAAATGCCTTAACGACCCGGACTGCGGCCAATGCTTCTTGAATGACCGACATGGCAGAGCTGTCCTGCTCTTTGACTTCATTCCAGCGACTACGAAGGCGTCGACTCAATGCCCGCGCAAGCGCGAAAAGCGCGGGTGACACGGCGAGGGCGACGATGGCCAGCTGCCAGTCAATCCTCCCGACCACGGTGAACATGCCGAGAAGCGTGAGCCCAGAGACGAGGAGGGGAGGAATGCCTTCGACCAAAACCCACGCAATCGAGGGCGCGTCATACTGTATGCGGTACGTTGAGTCGGTCGTCCCTCTCGTGTCGTGGTAGGACAGTGAGAGCCGCTGGACATGGCGAAAGAGTTGACTGCGAAAGTCGAGGATCAGCTTTTCCCTGGTGTACGTCTGCAGGAACCAACTTCCGAGCCCGAGCAACCGGCTCAGTGCAGCGATCGCTACCACGAGCCCGACGGCCAGGCCAAGGATGGCCGTCTCGGACTTCGTGAAGGGGGCCGGCAGTACCGCCTGGATGAAGCGGGGGACCGCGTGCGATCCGATAACGCTGTCGACGGCGATCTTCAGCGGCAGCGGCGTCAGGAGTTGAAGGGGGATCGACAGCAAACTGAGCAGGAAGATGCCGGCCAAGTGGGGCCAACACGGTTTGGCCTGGCGCAGGAGGCGACGGCAAAGCGTGAAGTCGCTGTATCTGCCGGGACCCATTACGTCTCCTTGGAGCCCGAGCGTTCGAGAGCCTGACAGACGGCATCTGTGGCGGCGGCGCACTCCAGAAGCGTGCGGAGCAGGAGAAGGGCAGCGATCATCCCCAGCAGCACGGTAGGGGTCCAGGCTCGGTCGAGGGCGGCTATGGCGGCCAGCATCGCGAAAACGACAGGGAGCACCAGAGCAGCGCTAGAGCAGCGCGGCCACCAGCGGATACGAGCGAACTGCCTCCCCGCGCCGTGCTCCTCGATGACCATGCGCAACCGGCTTGACCCGAGCATACCGCCCCGCACCTCGAGGTCCCAGCGGTCGAAGTCGCCTCCCCGAAGGACAGGCGCACCGTCCGCGCGGAGCAGGGCCTCCAGGGAACGGAGCCACTCTGAGTGCGCCCGCCAGCCCTCGCTCCAGATGGTGAAGAGTCGCGGTCGGGGGAACGCCCAACTGCCTCGACGTCGCCGGGGGTGAGGCCGTGGCGCAATCGCCCGCACAGACGAGCGAGCGGCTGAAGCAGGTGGAGGAGCGCCGTGAGCAACGTTACTCGGACGCCACGGGATCGCGGCGCAGCGGCGGACGCTCGGGCCGCGCTCGTAAGCGCTTGCACGAGAGGTGCGGCGACTGCCAGCGTCAGAAGGGGCATAGCCCAGAATAACGGCGTCCACAGCATTCCCAGCCCTGAAAGGCCTCCCAGGGCAACAATCAGGAGGTACCACTCTGGCATCAGCGAGAGGCCGGCGAGCAGACCGACCGCCGGCTGATAGAGCGATTGGAACGGGGCTCTTCCCCACGTACCGTGGTAGATGCGCCCCCGCCGCCAGGTCAGTGCTTCCGTCAGGCCTCTCCCATAGAGCCGACCGGCCCAGGTAAGATGCCCGGCCGGGTTGTACTTCTCCGGCCACTTCCGTTCCAGCAAGGCCTCCGCCCGACCGTATCCCTGCTGCTGTTTCCAGTAAGCGACCACCGAGTTGCGGCGGTGGTGCCAGACGACCGCTGCCGGGCTGAACCCGAGCGTCCGGCCCTTCTTCTGGATCTGCCAGCAGACATCGACGTCGTCGCCGGCCACCCGGAACTGTGGATCGAAGCCTCCGATCGCCTCCAGCGTCGCCCTTCGAAAGGCCATGTTGCAACCGGGTAGGTGCTCAGCTTCGCCGTCGGAAAGGAGAACGTGAACCGGGCCGCCGGGGGCATTGGCCACACATTCAGCGACGACGCCATCGCCGGGCGGCGCGAGGTTCGGACCACCGACGCCGACGTGCGTCGTGTTCCTGAACGTGGCCGCGAGGTAGGTGAGCCAATGCGGGTCGGGATACGCATCGTCATCGATGTAGGCAACGATCTCACCGGTCGCAGCGGCGAGGCCGGTGTTGCGGGCGCTGGCGAGCCCGCGATTCTCTGTGCTGATCACCCGGAAGCCGTACGCCCGAGCGAGGGCGGCCGTTCGATCATGCGAACCGTCGTCGACGACGATCACCTCGAAGTTCGGGTACTCCAGGCGCTGGAGACCTTCGAAGCAGTCGCTGATGGTGCGGGCTCCGTTGTAGCTACAGACGACGATGGAGATCCGAGGCCAGGGCCCGACTTTGGGAAACGGGACCTCTGCGTAGGCCCGGCGCACGGCCGAGAGCGCCGGCTTGGCGCTACCGTCGCGGGCCCTCAGGCCGAAATCCCAGTTCTCGATGTCATGGCCGCCGCGATGCCATTCGTCGGTCCACGCGAACACGAACGTCCCGGCGCAGCCGGCCGCGAATGTCGCTCGAATCTGCCAGTCGAGGATCCGCGCCTGGGCCTCCTCCCCGTGCCGGCGACTGTCGAGCCCGACCTCCGCCATGATCACAGGTCGGTCGCCGGCGAGGTTGTGGAGGCGGGCCAGGTAGGCTTCCAGTCGCTCCTGAGACTCGAGATAGACATTGAAGCAGACGAGCTCCAGGAAGGGAAGCCGCAGGTACTCTGTGGTCGGGTAGTTCACGTACGCGAAAAGACCGCCGGGATCCTCAGCCCTCGCGGCTCGGTGAAGCCGCTCGATGTATCGCTCCACCGCAGCGGGGCCGTGCCAGCGCACGATGGGGGCCGGGATCTCGTTACCGATCGCGTAGCAGAGGATGGCCGGGTGACCGGCGCAAGCCCGCACACCCTCTCGGACGCAGCGCTCGATGATCCCGGCCGTTTTCTTGTCGCCCAAGAAGGCGACGTGCTGCGCCCACGGCAGCCCGACCATGACCCGAAGGCCGAACCCCTGGGCAGCGTCGAGAAACCAGCGTGGAGGAACCGTGTAGGTACGAATCGCGTTCAGGCCGTTGGCCGCGATTGCCGCCAAGTCCCGCTCCACGGCCGCGGCGTCGTGGTACTCACTACCTGTCGCGTCGGGCCGGAAGGGGCCGTAGGTCACGCCCCGGACCAAGAGCTTCTCGTCGCCGACGTAGAGAAACTTGCCGTGCACACGGGGCCGGACTGCGACACGAGATAGAGCCCGGCCGCGGCTGGCGTCGATGCGATCTGGAGTGGAGAAGCCCATTACAGAACGACCCAGCAAGACGGGTGCCATCAGTGGAGTCGCCGGCCTGGTTCGATAAGCCCTTTACGTGCCAGATGATTAGAACCACGCAAATTTCCACCAATTCGCCCCTTTCGACCAGCCGGCGACACGCCCGGTGAAGCTTGGTCCCCAATTGCTGAAATTGTCTTCTGCATTCCTGTGCAAGCATTTGCGCACCGGCTGCCTGGCCTAGCTCCGTGTGGGCGTGTACTTACCCGTCAGTTGTGGCGTTGTCCCCTCCAGTCCCTTCTGCTGCCGCTCGAGCCGAGTTTCCCTGGCCCAGGTGCGCTTCACGTCGTCTCGCACGTGCAGGCGCAGCCGGCCGAGCCCATCCGTCTCCAGCTCGATCAGGTCGCCTTCCTGGAAGGCGCTGAGCCCACGGTGGTTGGTTCCGGTGGCGAGGACATCGCCGGGCTCCAGGGTGTGGATCGAGCTGACCCATTCGACGCACCGAGGAATCCTGTGGGCCATGTCGCTCGTGTTGAAGTTCTGCTTGAGCGTCCCGTTCACCCAGAGCCGTACTTGGAGTTTGTGAGGATCGGACACCTCATCGGCGGTCACGAGACACGGGCCGATCGGAGCGAAGGTGTCACGCGACTTCATCTGGTAGAACGTGTTGCCGGTGGGCGGCAGGCCTCGGGCCGACCCGTCGATGAAGTTCGTATAGCCGAAGACGTAGCTCATGGCCTCCGCTGCACTGACACGGGAGGCCCGTTTGCCCATGACCACCGCCAACTCCGCCTCGCCCTCGAAGATAGTGGCGGGCACATCGGGGAGCACCATGGTGTCGTCGGGGCCGATGACGCTGTTCGGAGACTTGAGGAACGCGTTGATGGGCGCGGGCTCCGCCCTGGTCCCGTCCTCCATGTAATTCACCGCCATGCACACGATGTTGGAGGGCTTCGGCAGGGGTGGTCGGATCCTGACCTGGCCGATCGGCACTCCCCGTCCCCGGTCGACCGCCTCCTGCACGCGCTCCTTGTAGTCGGCGAACCGCGCGATCAGCCCACTGATGAGATCATGCGGCCCGGTGTGCGGGATGTTCCGCACCGTCTCCGACACGTCGATGACCGCGTCACCCTTGAGCACGCCCAACTTGAAGTCGTCGAAGAAGAGGAGCTTCATGGTTCCCTCCTGCACGCTAGTTTGTCTCGGCACT
>Ga0209057_1001631_pt1 | contig 17804 bp, 18 predicted proteins | sample GraSoiAngelo_146_FD_185903 | JGI IMG/M metagenome (GOLD analysis project Ga0209057, IMG submission 185903) | Grasslands soil microbial communities from the Angelo Coastal Reserve, California, USA - 14_1009_05_30cm (SPAdes) (version 2) | ecosystem: Environmental > Terrestrial > Soil > Grasslands ... | reverse complement strand
ATTCGGTGTGACCTTGCTTGAGGCTATGTTGTAGACGTCGTATTGGAGCTTCTCTGCGGTCTGAAGCAGTGCGATAGCTCGTGCCATGTCCTTGATGTACAAGAGATCTACAGCATCGTCCGCGTTACCGAAAAATACGTCCTCGAAGCTCGGAGGCCTTCCGCCTACGGCCGCATGAACGAGACGTGCTGGGAGGCCGAGCTGTGCACCGTCAAAAGGTCCAAACATTCCCATCAGTCGTACGCAGATAGCGCTGATACCTGTCTTCTTCGCGAACTGTTCTGCGGCCACCTCGACAATCTTCTGATACCCAAGAATAGGGAACATACTCTGAAGAGCAATAGGATGTTCTTCGTCTACTGTTCCCGAAAGCCCGAGGTACATTCCTCCCGTACTCGAGAATGTGACCCCTTTGACTTTCCATTCCTGGGCCACTCGGAAAGTGGCGTCGAGCATGTCGAAGTATCCCTTGAGACCGCGCAGAGGGCCCTCGCCTGAGGTGAAGCCTCCTGCGACATTGATGATACTATCGATTTTGTGTTTCTGGCCTATCTTTCGAAGGTCCGCGACTGAGGTCGAGTCCGCAGGTTCGATAGATACGCGGTGATGATCAATATGCTTCTGAAGGAAACCAGGAACGTCCGTATTCTCGTGCCGTGTGACAACGCAGTCCTGGCCCAAGTCGACTAGTGCTTCTGTCGTGTTCGAGCCTATGAAACCGTTCAGACCGCCGATAACAAGAATCATCGCGATGTTCCCCTCCTGGGCGGTTCGTTAGAGTCGGACCAGACTGGTTTGTGGGTGTCATGGTCTCCAGTGATTACTATTTTTCCTCGGGTGCGTCCTTCTTCGAAATACCGAATAGCTTGGGCTGTCTCTGTCAAGGGGTAGCGTCTATCGATCACGGGAATTATGTCTCCTTGCTCGATGAGGTTCTTCAGCACGACGAGGTCGTCATGGTTTGATTTTGCGATGAAGAACGTGAACTTCTTGTCTCCGCGTGACGCGAATCGGCTTCTGATTATGAAATAGAGTAGACGCCTCACGATCTTGTCTTTGAAGCCGACGAGGACAAAGGTGCCATTCGGATTCATTATGCGCTTGTAGTCAGAGATGGAATGAGACGCTCCAATCTCCACGATCAGATCATAGGCTTCTCCCTTTTTGGTGTAATCCTCTTGCGTGTAATCGATCACTTGATCAGCGCCGAGCTTGCGAACCATGTCTAGATTCGCCGAGTTGGTCACGGCGGTGACTCTGGCTCCGAATGCCTTGGCAATCTGAACGGCAAAAGTTCCTACTCCGCCGCCCGCACCGTTAATCAACACCTTCTGTCCGGGTTTGACGTGTCCCTTGTCGCGGAGAGCCTGTAACGCGGTGAATCCGGCGATCGGAACGGCCGCGGATTGTTCGAACGAACTGTTTCTCGGCTTCAAGGCTATTCTGCTCTCACGTGTAAGACCGTACTCTGCGTAAGCGGCGTTGGCTACTCCGTACACTTCGTCTCCTGGTTTGAACTCAGTCACGTCGTTGCGTACTGTTTCTACTACGCCGGCGAAGTCGGTGCCCAGTCCGGGCTCTTTTGGCCGGCGGACTCCCATGCTTAGTCGAAACAGGGGCCCGACAAGTCGTATCGCGAGCGATGCTCCTCTCATGTCATGCTTGTCTGCGGCATTCACGGAGGAGGCATAGATCTTTACCAATACTCCACGTACTTCGTTCGGAGCAGGCTTCTCCACTTCCTTGATCTGGAGAACGTCTGGCGATCCGAAACGTTCGCGGACGATCGCTTTCATGAGTCCCTTCTCAAGTGGCTTTGGTTCGGCTGTCATCGCTGGCTCCTCAATCATATTTCGCGAGTACCTCTTCTGTCGTGTTAAGCATCTCGACTAAGTCAATTGGGGTTTCTTCCATTACGTCCTTCACCTGCTTCTTCGCTGCCTCAGAGAGGAGTGCGCGCAGGTCGTTGGCTAGCGCTTTCGATTCGGTTCTGCTGGTCTTGTCTTCAGTTCTGAAGACAACATTGTCCCCTAGGACCTTCAGTGTGAACTTTCGAGTGTCGAGTGTAATCTTGTCCTGGGTGACATGGAGCGAGTGGAGTGGGGATGCCGTCTTGACTTCTGCAGGAGAGTAGGAGAAGCTGTCGGAGCCGACCGCGAGTTCCATCGAGCCATCCCCGAGTGATAGGGTGCTGCCGTTCCACTTTGCCGTGGAGCGGTGGCCGTCGGTTGTGACGTAATCGCTACCAGTTCCCTTCGCCAACCATCTCTCCTTAGGATGATGCTCTCCGTCCCCGTCCCAGTCGAAGATGAGTGGACCTATCTTCCACCGGTCCCCCATGCACCCGTCGCGGACCCTTATCCGTCCAACATCCACATTCGCTGCGCGGTAAGTTGTCTCCTCGATCAACTGGTCCGGCTCTTTTCCCGTCATTTTCAGGGCCTCATCGTTTGTCACGGTTCGTCCTTGAAACGGGATTCCTACCGTCGTGACGGGACCAGGAAGAGATGCACTCACAATTCCCATTGGGGTCTTGAATGAGGTTGATACTTCACCGAGTAGTACGCAGCCGATGGTCCGTCCTTCACGCCTGATTGGCATTCCGACCGTGTCCTGTTTCACGGTTAGGTTGGTTCCTTTCATTGTAGGACCCCTGCCTTCGGCGACCAGAAACGGCGTCACAGCTCTCCGTGCAAGGCCGGACTTTTGCACAGCATATACTCCGAGACCAGTCGCGATTGCTCCGATCACAAGGTCGGGGACCCAGCTAGAGATCATGGTTGGGAAGACGCTCGACTGCAAAGACGCTATCCAGCCGAGGATCCAGATCGACAATATGATCCCGACGAATCCGGCCGTGAGGTTCCAGAGGAAGCTGACAAGTGCTCTGCCCACTCCTGAGTTAGCCTCAGTCCGAAGAACTCGGCCCGCGAAAAATAGCCCGAAAGCAGTCAGCAATAGGGTAGTAGAGGACGATTGTATTCCAAGAGGTCCTCGTATCAACCAGACTAGAGCGAGGATTGCTGACAGGCCACTGAATGTGCCTGCGATTCGCCTGAACACTAGCGACATTGTAGAGTCGCGTCCTATCTCAATCAATCTGTTCTCCTCCAAGTGCCTCGCTCATCAAAGCCAGAGTCCTAACGAGTAGTCTCCCTCTCTTTGTGAGTTCGTAGCCTCCTTCGTCGCTGTGGGAAACGAGTCCCATATTCAGCAGGCTCTTCAAGTGATTATTGACGGAGGCTGCTTCAAGGCCGGTAGCTGTTTTGAAGTCTGAGAATGTCTTTCTCGTCGAGTAGAGCATCTTGACCATCTTCAGCCGGTCAGTGTTGGCCAGAGATTTGAGAAGGTCGGCTGCCGTGGTCTCGGGCATGCTATCGACAAGTTCGTCGACTGCAATCTCGCCTCTAGTAGCTAAGCTTGATTTGACGTTCTCGCGGATCTGTCTGACAAGGTCCTTGACGACAACAAAGGAAGGCTCTGTCTGAGCCACGTCGTCCTTGTTGAGGTCAACTCTGATTGAACCATTTCCCGACTTCTCGATAGCCTTGGAGACCTGTCGCCGGACCTCATCCTTCAGCGACCTGATCTCCTCCCGGAGCTCTTTCCTGATATCCCCGATATCGTCGCTCAAGTAAACCCACCTATACTCCTCTGTACTGTCACTAAGGCAGAAGTATAAAGCATTTTACTTTTAACGCCAAATTGATAAAAGACGTTTTCCTAGCCCTGTAGCCCCGGTCGTGCAAGTTCGGATCGTCCCGACGTACACCGATGGTCCCGTCACTTCACGTGGACGATTCACTCTGGCGAACTCCAATTAGAAGCATCTCGGTCCTATACAAACTATGGCCGCGTATATCGCGATGTTGCGAGGCGTCAACGTAACCGGACACAACACAATCAAGATGGAAGTTCTTCGCGGACTGTGCCAAGGTCTCGGCTTTCGGAACGTCGAGACGTACGTCCAGAGTGGAAACATAGTTTTTCAGGCTCTTTTAGAAAATCCCGAAGCCATCTCGAAACGTATCGGCGAAACAGTTCTCCGATCCTTCGGATTCGACACACCCGTCATCGTCAGAACATCAAAAGAAATGCGAAACGTTATCGGGAATAATCCATTCTTGAAAGAGAAGGGCATCGATTCCTCCAAGCTGCATGTTACTTTTCTCTCGGAAACCGCGCAAAAAGGCTCCGAGAAAAAACTGGAAACACTCGCAACGAATCCAGACCGATTTTACCCGGCGTCTCATGAAATCTACCTGTACTGTCCCGGTGGGTATGGCCGAACCAGACTCTCCAACAATGCAATTGAAAAAGCGCTGTCGGTAGAAGCTACGACTCGAAACTGGAAAACGACGAACACTTTGTTTGAGATGGTCTCGATACTTTGATTCCGACAGAAAGCTTCGGGTCTCAGGCCGACCGATCTCTCCTTCACAGCAGGATTGGTGCTTTCGTTGAGATCGAACTGGGAACCTACGTGGTAGCAAAGCAGTCTATCGAGGATGGACAGTCCGACGGTTTGGGACGCTAAGACTGTCGCCTAGATCGAACAGGGACAGAACAGCACTTGCTACAGCCGGCCACGCTTCTGATTCCGGGTCGATGAGTTCGTAATGGCCAATGCCGGGGAGTTTGATAAGACTCGGCCTATCCCCTATCTTCTCTGCTCTCTCTACGAAGGCTTCTGACTGCGAAACCGGGACAGTATCGTCCGCTACTCCATGAACTAGGATTTCCCTAGCACCCGTGGGAAGGAGTTCTATTGGTGAGCCAGCAGCATACCGGTCAGAATGTTGGCCCGGCGTTCCACCCATCAGCCGTGTCACGATGCCGTGTCCCAATTTCTGCTTCCACGCCAGACGTAAGTCGGATACACCCGCAAGAGAGACAGCTCGAGTAAGAGCGTTCTTTTGGTCATTGAAAAGAGGCGAGTCCTTACTGATCCGATGACTGCCAGCCATCCAAAAGGCAAGATGGCCGCCGGCCGAATGTCCAACTATAGCTCTTCGGGCGAGATCGAACCGCGAGTCCGCAGACATTGTCTGAAGAACATTGCGAGTTGCCAAGCTGATGTCCTGAAAGGTTCCAGGCCAACCACCGCCAGGGTTGCCGATCCTCCGATACTCTACGTTGCACGTGATCACTCCCTTCGATGTTAAGGCAGCGCAGAGATGTCCTACATGCGACAGGTCATAACGGGACTGCCAGAAGCCACCATGGACAACGAAGAGCAGTGGGAACGGTCCCTTGCCGCTGGGAAATCGAAGTTCAGAAAACTGACTATCGTCATTACCATAGCGGATCCTTACGTCGAAAGGTGGTGGGTCTCGGTCCAGGATGTTGCTCAAGATACCGGGCCACCTTTTACGGGTCTTCTCACTCAAATGTGTCGAGGTGGATTACGGGCAGGGGCAGCCGGAGCCATCGTCGGCAGCGTTCTGGTAAAGACAGTGGCCGACCACCTAAACGATCCTGAAGCGGCTCCATATTATCTGGAAAAAACTATCACGGTTCTCAAGCAAGCGTCTAGGCAACGCCCCTCTTAGAATCGGGACGCCCGAGAAAGGGCAGGCGAAGGAGCCTAGTTTAATTCACTGCGGTATGTCGGAAGCTCTCTTCATTCCACGGTAGGGTTGATGGTTGGGCACGTCTGGGATGATGAGATGGATAGGCGTCCTCTCTTGGAGCCGGACCCTTCCGCGCGATCTGCGTCTGCTCTTCTTCTCGCTCTTCCTGTGGACGTTCGGTCTAGGCATCTACAACTACGTCTGGTCTCTCTACCTCACGCAGCTTAATGCAAATCCGGAACAGGTTGGCCTCGTATCCTCCATAGGATTCTTCGCCGCGGCCATCTCGATGATTCCCGGAGGGATCCTCGCCAACAAGTACGACAACAGAACTCTGCTGATCATAGGATGGGCGATGAGCATCCCCGTCCCCATCCTATTCTATTTTTCACGAACTTGGTCCGATGTAATTCCCGGACTTATCATATTCCAATTGTCAGCGTTCAATCTGCCCGCGATGAACGCATTCATCGGAGCTCTAGGTGATCAAAAACGGATGTCATCGGCCTTCGGGGCGGTCTACTCCGCGTTCCCGCTTGGTCTCGTGCTCTCGCCAGCCGTCGGAAGCTTGCTCCTCACGTGGTTGAGCATCCGTGATCTGTTCTGGTTCTCACTGGTTCTCTGGACAGTCTCCACCCTGATGCTCTTCCCCGTCAAGCGCCAGCCGCCTAGGGATGTAGACTCGAAGGCTAGGTTATTGGAGCTTCCAAGATCTCGTCAAGAACTAACAATTCTCTTGTTGATTTTCGGAGTGCCAGCAGCTATTAGCATCACTTCACCGTCGTTTCTTCCTCTGTTCTTTCATGATCAGCTGCATCTGACAGACTCGCAGATCCAGCTGCTGGGAAGTGTCCAGGCTCTCGGCAGCGCAGTCTTCGCAATCCTTCTCGGCCGGTGGGCTGCTACCCGTAACCCAGGATCAACAATCGCAAAAGAACTCTTGTTAGTTGCAGGCGGTGCTGTAGGGATAATCCTAGCAGGATCTCCCCTACTAGTTGTGCCCATGGTGTTCCTGCTCGGCGGGGCTAGGGCTCCAAGCTACGTAGCGTACTCACTTCTCTCCAACATGAGACAGGGAAAATCTAGAGCGGGCCAGTTCGGCTTCTACTTGACCTTCGAACAGCTAGGCTTCGTTGCAGGTTCATTCATCGGAGGCTTCCTCTACGCCAGCAACCACGCAAGCGTCCTAATCACCACATCCATCCTATTCGTCATTCTTGCAGCACTAGCCGGGTTCCGCGTTAGAAGGGTCCAAGCCGGTATCTAGAGAGCCCAGTGAATTGACGGAGGACGGTCTCCCTTGATCTTCGGGACGTATAATGAGACTAAGGTGAGGGTGGTGCTGGCCCAGGGCCCAAGCCAGGTGATGGTGCCAGTCCGGACGTCATCGGAAGCCGATTTTTCGCTGCACTTCTCCTAGCCAGGTAGAGAACTACCGCTACAACAATCGCGATCGCGACAACGGCTTCGATAGCTATCCCCACAGGCGATACGAGGAAGGCTAACAGGCTGTTTGGCAGAGGCTGGACGCGAAATTCCACGACTGACAGGCTTGAGGCGTCTTGAAGGTTCATCCACGTTGCAGAGTTCGAAGTCGTACTGCTCGGCTGAGGAATACCCGCTGGGACAACGATCTTTACTTCATTGGTGCCGTCGGAGCCGCCGATGAGTGTGAAGTTCACTCCTGGAGTCTTGCCCAATGTCTGAAAGAGTCCTGGTATTGTAAAGTTCGTGTTGCTTCCTACGGTCGGGGGTTTGAGCAGCAGTCCCTTGAGACTGGTCGAAGAGGTTCCAGCACTCAGGTCGAGGTCGCTCGTCGTAGACATCTGGCTGATGGTGATTGAGGTTGCGTTAAGGAAGACCAGGGAGGCGGGGGCCGTTCCGGCTGGAAATGCGGCGAGTAGTGGCTGGAGGTATTGCGTCTTCAGCTTGTTCACTTGGGCATCAAGGTCGCTGACGTAGGTTGTAGTAGATTGTAGAGTCAGGGTGTACGTCGAGCCACTATAAGTCAGATTCAGGGTCTCACCTGTCTGAAGATCTAGGGCCGACCGGATTATCGCGTCAAATCCAATTCCTCCGAATGGTGTCAGAATGTTTTCTAGCACTGTGACAAAGTCGGTCCCAGGTTGAGATGGTACTGCCACAAATCCGATGGAGACAGTGGCTTGGTTTGTGTCGATGGAAGTTAGGGTGCCGTTGAAAGCTGTAACAGTTACGAAGTGGACGGTCGCATTCTGGATTTGAGAGGCAATCATGTCAGTCCATGTCACGTTTCCAAAGGTACGGTTCCACTCGGTTTGAAACGCTGTTTGGTTGGCAAGGAATGTTCCTCCGAAAAATGTTGGAGAGAAATGGAGCTGAGCCGTGGCGTTCACCTTCACCTGCGTGGGGCTAGTGGAGAAGGTTGCCGTGATGGTGCTCGTTGGAACATTTGTGGTGATCGTTAACGACCCAGATCCTGTGAGTCCTGTCTGGGTAGCTGTAAGGCTGATCGAGTCGAAAATGCTTACAGCCGGTGGAGGTAGCTGGTACTGGATGGTTGAGGTTTGAACCACGGAGCTTGACTGTTGTGAGAAGCTGGACGACGAATGTATCGCATAGCCAGGCGTAAATAGACTACTAACATTCTGAGTAAGCGTCCCCAAAGATGATGTCGTATTCCACACAACCCCCACACTCCCATCAGGTTTGACGGTCAAAGCCAGCGAATCAAGCTGAACAGGGAGGCTAAGTGAAGTTTGACCATGTCCAAACAAGCTGATTGAGGAGAACAAGGCCAAGAGCATGAGGCCCGATGCGAGGAAACGAGCCGTATCCCGTCTTGAAACGTTCATCCTCGTAACGTAGCGAGGGCGAGAGGTTCAACTGTTAAGGGTTATGCAACCATTCGTTCTTTTTTCTGGTGAAGAAGTGTGAGTAGGAGTAACAGATCGGTTGGAGCCTAATCGCCAGTTCAGGGCTTCGCCTTGAGCGATTCGATTATCGCTTCGGCCTCGGCGGGACCGTCATGTCTTACGCCGTTCACGTAGAATGTCGGGGTCCCGTTTACCCCACTCCGTACTCCTCCCATGAAATCATCCTTGATTCTCTTCTCATAGACATGCTGTGATATTTCGCGCTCGAATCGTTGAGCGTCAAGACCCAGTTTCTTCACGTATCCGAGGGCTACACTAGGATCTCCAAGGGTTCGTTGGTGCTCGTAGAGGAAATCGTGCATTTCCCAGAATTTTCCTTGGGCACTAGCAGCTTCAGCCGTCTCAGCCGCGACCCGGGCAAACTCGTGAACATTGGTTAAGGGAAAGTTACGGAATACGAATCGTAGTTTTGATCCGAGGTCTTTCTGGACCTTCTTCACTTCTGGATAAGCGGCACCGCAGAACGGACATTGATAGTCTCCATACTCTACTAGGGTGAGCACGGCCTTCGGGTCTCCCTGAATATGGTCCCGACTAGGGTCGACTGGAATCACGAGTTTGGGAGCCTCGTAAGTCTCGAGTTCTTTGCCTGTTGGCTCTAGTAGGGTCTTGCTCGTTTTTCGGCTGTGCCTGGTTGTTGTCGTGGCGGCCATTGTTTTCGATAACCCCTTTTTCACTACTTAGGCTTGTTCAGTTGATCGAGAGCGGACAGAATGCCTTCTGCTCCGGGGTTGACGCCGTCAGGTGATAGATGGCTCCACCGGACTATGCCTTGTTCATCTATAACGAACAGGGCACGTGCAGATTCCCCGATTTTCTCCTTGAACGCGCCATACTTTCTGGATATGTCTCCTTTTGGTTCGAAGTCTGCAAGTACGGGAAAGTTGAGTTTGCGGTCCTTGGCGAACGCGAGATGTGACCAGATGTTGTCTACAGAAATGGCAAGGAGTTCTGCATTGAATTTTTTGAATTCCGGCATCACCATCGCATACAGGGACAGCTGGTCTGTGCATACAGGACTCCAGTCTGCAGGATAGAAGGCAAGAATCACCGGTTGGCCGCGGAAGTCTTTGAGCGACACTTTCTGGTCTGGAGTACTATTGAGAGAGAAGTTCGGGGCCTTCCTGCCAGGCGCAAGGATGCTGGAACTCCTTTTTTCCCTTTTCGTGTTACGTTGTTGTCTCTTCGCTCGGCTGATTCTATGTTTACGATTCTGTTGTAAAGAAACCGTTTTCAAAAGGGGCTCGCTCTTCTCGGCAGAATGTCTAACATTGCTGTTGCGAATCTCCTTTTGAAGTATTTAGACATGGCTACTTTTTCGAGCCTACTCAGGTCACTAGTTCGATCGGCACATCCGGGACCGTTGGGAGATAGTCGATGTCGACGAGTTCGTAGGCTGTATCCAGCTCGGTGAGTTCCGCGTTGGTAAGCAGATGCTTGGTCGAGCCGACGTTCTCCTCGGCTTGAGCTTCGTTCTTCGCGCCAGGGATCGGGACAACTATTTGGTTTGATAGGAGCCAACTGAGTGCTATTTGGGAGGCGGAGCACCGGTGCCGTCTGGCGATGCTGGCAATGACAGCGTTGACCTTCTCTATCTGCTCGATATTCTTGGGCGCGAAGAGTTTGTTCTCGTCTCTGATGTCGCCCTTTGGAACATGCCCTCGACTGTATTTGCCTGTTAGGGCTCCTTGCGCGAGCGGACTATAGGCAAGAATGGTGATGTTGTTCTTCCTGCAGTAAGGTAGGACCTCTTCTTCGATTTCTCGCTGTAGGAAGTTGTACCTGACCTGGTTCGAGACAATGTCGGTCCGGGACAGATGGGATCGGGCCTCTTCGAGGTCTCGGACTGCAAAGTTGCTGACACCAATCGCCCGGATCTTTCCTTCAGTGTAGAGTTTCTCAAGCGCCTTCATCGTCTCCTTGAGAGGGACCTGCTCCCATGGATCAGGCCAGTGGACTTGGTAGAGGTCTATCTCGTTGACGCCGAGCCGTTTCATGCTAGCCGCGGCAGCTCTCTGAAGCTCATCGTATCTGAGATTGGCCCCGTGGACCTTGGTTGCAACAACAAACTCGTCCCTGCCAATATCTCGTAAGGCACGTCCCACGACCTGTTCACTATGCCCATTTCCGTAAGCCTCAGCAGTGTCGACGAGGTTCACGCCGAGTTCGTGGCTTCTCGATATGGCGCGGACAATCTGCTCATCATCTCCCTTCCACAGGTCGCTAGCTTGCCAGACGCCTATTCCGATTCTAGATACTTTTGGACCGTTCCTTCCTAGAGTTCTGAATTCCATTCCAAAATCCTCACATGAAGTAGGTGACTGGTGTACCCCATGTTATTGATACGCTTTTTCAGTAGGCTGCGAGTTTGACCGCTGAGCGGTTTTCGAATCTATAATTTAACGAATGTTGCGACCAGAGCGATTAGAGCACCGATGAAGACCAGTATCCCCCCTAGGCTTCCTATCAAGAGGAACCCTAAGACCAGCAGAATGACGCCCCATGCGGGATTGGAGACTCTTCCCGCTCCTACCAGGGCTAGGACCCCGACGAGGATGCTTACGATTGCGCTCGTGAAGAAGTCTAGAGCTGGGACCCGGGGTGCAAAGTTCAAGAGACTTCTAATGTCGCCGCTTAGCTGGAGAACAGCCTCAAGAATTAGTATTATTCCGCCTATAACTAGAAGCAGTCGTGCAATTGACCGTAGCGTTGCTTTAGTTGTCATTTCGGTTCGGTCCTGTCCGACGTGTCGTGTACTTAACTCAGGAATCTGAACACCCCGCACCTAGGTCTCTTCGCCGTTTGGAATAGGGGGTGTTGTTCTTCGCTGGTCGGGGACCTCGCAAGGTTGTAGATTGGATTCAATGAGGTATCGTATCGTTCTTCGATAGTTTTGAAACGCGATAATATTCGGAAGGGCAAATATTGATTCTAGACATTTACCTTCTATCTCTAGGCTAATGGCCTCTCCCCGAATCTGGATTGCTGAGTGGGCGGGGCCGAGTATCCTGCGATATCTCTCGGTTCCTCTCTGGGCTGGGTTGCGCTATAGGATATCTGTTCTTTAGAGAGTTGAGAGAGTCAAGCTACTAGGCTCAGCTAATTGCCGAGTTGCGCTTTGAGCTTTGACTCGATCTGATATTTCGGCACCGCCCCAATGATTCCGTCGACCGGCTGCCCATCACGGAAGATTAGGAGCGTTGGGATGCTCTGAACTTGGAACTCACCAGAGGTCAGAGGGTTCTCGTCCACGTTCAACTTGCCGAATGCTACGCGGCCAGAGTATTCCTTGGCTAGCTGTTCAACGATAGGGGCGACCATTCTACAGGGTCCGCACCATGCGGCCCAAAAGTCCACGACCATCAGTGGATATTTTGAGATCTCTGACGAGAAGGTCGCGTCTGACAGGATTATCGGTTTGCCATCATATTTTTCTGCTGATTGAAGCTGGGCTCGCGTCCTGCGCATCATATCAACTAGTTTTTTCTCCTTTATGCTCTGGAGTTCAGGGTCTTCGCCCGACATACAACTACACTCCGTTCGTGAACGCTGCCCTGTGAATGGTATCTCGCTCTCTTAAGGTCCTCGCCCGAAGGGACCGATCATGATTCCTTGCCGGTCGCCTTTGTTGTCCAGCGGGTCATCTTTGCCTGGAGAATGTCCAGAGGCAAAGCCCCATCGTCCAACAGTTCATCGTGGAATTTTCGAATATCATAGCGCCGTTTCATTCTCTTCTCGGCCTTGACTCGGAGTCCTCGTATCTTCAGCTCGCCGATCTTGTAGGCGAGTGCCTGTCCTGGCCAGGCGATGTACCGGTCTACCTCTGACACTATGTCTTGCTCGGAGCTGGCGGTGTTGTTCTCGAGGAACTTGATTGCCTGGTCTCGTGTCCATTTTAGACTGTGAATACCCGTATCCACTACCAATCGCGATGCTCGCCAGGCTTCTGCTGTGAGCCGGCCGTAGTCAGCGAGGAGGTCTTTGTAGAAGCCCATCTGCTTGCTAAGCCATTCTGCGTAGAGAGCCCAGCCTTCGATGAAGGCGGTGTATCCGCCGTGGCGTCGGAACTTGGGAAGATTCGTAAGTTCTTGTTGGGTTGCGATTTGGAGGTGGTGGCCTGGAACGGCCTCGTGGTAGGCGAGAGCCTCCATCATGTACTTCGGCCGGGTCTCAGGCTTGTACGTGTTAACGTAGAAGTATCCGGGTCGGGAACGGTCCTCGGGCGGCGCATAGTAGTAGGCAGCAGGAGCAGCGTCTGCCCGCCACTCCTCGATTTCCCTGAAATCATACTTCGCTTCAGGGAGCCTGCCGAAGAACTCGGCGAGTCTGGCGTCCATTTGCCGCAGGATTTGCTTGAATCCGTCGAGGAGGTCTTGCCCCGTCGTGTAGAAATTCGACTTGTCCTTCCGAAGTGTTTCATTGTATTGTTGAAGGCTGCCTTTGAACTGAACCTTTCTCAGGATCACGCCAATTTCTTTATTGATTCGAACGAGCTCCTTTTTGCCTAGTCGATGAATCTGGCTGGGCGTGAGACGGGTCGTCGTGTGAAGGCGGATATTGTAGGCGTACATCGCTCGGCCGTTGGGAATGGACCAGACTCCAGGATGAGTCCGGGATTTCGTTAGGTATTCTTCTCTGACAAATTTGAGAAGCTTCGTGTAAGCGGGGACAACATAGTTCTGTATCGCGTCGCTTACATCTCCTGCCATTCTATGTCCTTCGACACTAGAAATTTCCGACGGGATTCGGTCGATCGGCTTGTAGAGTTCGCTCTTGTCAGGTGATGACACGATCTGGGCTTCTAGTTGGGGTATGATCTTCTCGACAACGCTTCGAGGCTGAACGGTCTTCTTCTCTATTCCAGTCTTGAGATTTGCGATTGTCTGGTCGAAGACTCTCCGAAACTGTGTCAGTCGACTGATGTAGTTCACGTAGTCTTGCAGAGTCTTGAACGGGTGAAAGGTGGTTAGTTGAGGGAGGTCGATGTGTGGTCCGGTCTGCTGGGTTATCGGCAGAAGATACGGGTGATATTCTGCGCCTTCAATCTGCAATGTTAGTTCTCGTTTGAAGAGGTCATAGTTGAGCTGGTCTTCTCCGCTAGTGGGTTTCTTGAAGCCCTTGAGCTCTGTCAGGTATTTTCTGAATCGGCCGACGCGCTGTTCGTAGGCTTCCGCGGAGACGTCTTCTAGCCAGTTATCGTAGCGGTGGTCTCCGAGATATGTCGCGAAGGTCGGGTTCTCTTTGAGGATGAATTCCCAGTAATCCTCGTACAAACGGTTGAGTGATGTAGCCTCGTTTTCGGGACTAGCCATTAACTCACCTTGCCGAACTTTGATGGATCTTCTCGCAGGAAGAATAGAGGAACGAGTAGGAGAAAGCACATGACTGCGCCCGCGATCCAAGCAGCCGAGTAGTTTAATGATCTTGCGAAATATGAGAAAACTAACGGAGGCCAGAAGGAGCCTGTCAAGGAGATGCTGTTAACCCAACCGATCGTGAGGCCTTCATACTCTTTCTCGACCCTGCTGAGATCCTTGGCTGCAGCGAAGTTGATCGTAGACGCGGGTCCGACCGCTATCCCACCCAGTACCGCTCCCGCGGCTGCAGCAGAGAGCGTTGGCGCTGACGCAACCAGAAGAGCAGAGGTCATTCCTAGACCGGAGAGGATCAGTAGGCGCCTCGGTTTCCTCGTGCGATCATAGAGCCTTCCTCCCCATAGAGATGTGTAGATCGGCAAGACAACAATCATCGCTGCGACTATGCCTGCGATTGCCGCGGTTTCTCCTAGGCTTGCTTGGAGGTAGTATGCCATGAAACTCGAGATCAGAACGCTTCCGAGGTTCGAGCCAAGAGATCCGAGCCCCAACACAATCAAGTTCCTATCGCTCAGAAGCTTGCCAAGCTTACCACTGGAAAATCTGAACTGAACATTCTCCCCATCTTTAGGGACGAGAGCAATAACCATCAGCCCTGTGAGCACTCCGAGTCCTCCGCTCAGCACAAGGGTAGATCGCCAGCCCGTGAGTGTTGCGAGGAGAATCCATCCGAAGAGGCCGAACAACCCCCCTATGTCGAATGCGGAATTGATGAGCCCGACGCCAGTGCCGGATTTTCCTCCGAGAAATCTAGTCATGATCACTACCGAGGGTGCGAATACGAGTGCCATTCCGGCTCCCACGATGAAACGTAGGATTGCGACCTCAAGAATGGCTGAAGATATGGAAGTACCTAGCACGGCTATGGACGAGACGAGTATTCCCAGTGAAACGGTTCTCTTGGGGCCCCATTTCGCCGCGAGTATTCCGCCCGGGACCTGCATTATTCCAACACCCAGGTAAAAGCTTGAGGTCAATGTTCCCAGGCCCAACACGCCGCTGTTGAGGTCGGCACTCATCAGGTAGAAGATCGCGCCGATGTTCAACCAGTTTATGGCATAGACGATTCGAGCGGCAACAAGGGCGAAGACTGCCCGCTGTGGTGAAACCTGAACCGACAAATTTTCAGGAGCTAATTAGAAAAAATGTTCTTGGTGAAGATTATGATAGTGCTGGGGTCTCAGGAAATTATTGTCATGCGGGTCTTCTCTTCCACTTTTGTCCCGACGTAGCGGTCGCTCCACTTCTGACTCATCTCGCCGTGCGTCCCCAGTCCAACAGCCACGTCGATAAGGAGAAGGACCCAGTAGATCTTACTGACGTTTCTGATAAGACTGCTTCGCATGTCCATTGGTTTTCCATCAACTCTCTGTACCTGCAGACCCATAATCTCTTTGCCCAAAGTCCTCCCATAGAGTCCTTCAGCGAGGAAGAAGTAGAGGAAGACGACTAGAGGTATTAGCCCGCCAAGCGAAAGACCCCACCACGCAGTCCACCATGCTGGAAATGCCCCTAGAGTCGTGGATGGGAAGCTCAAACCGATAATGAATGGAACCGACACGACGATCGCAATGATTGCTAGTACAACGGTGACAATAACTGCGTCGATAACGAAAGCGATTAGTCGACGTGCCCAGTGGTTCTGGACATTCTTGTCATCCCTGAGCAATTCGAAGCCTGTTGGAGACTGGACGCCCATAGTGCCCCGAACAGATGCGCCGCACTTCCAACAGAAGCCTGCGTCTTCTCGAAGCTCGCTCCCACACTTCCAACAGTATACCAAGGCATACTCGGAAGTTTGAACCTCCCGTCATGGGCTTAAACTTGACGCCGCAAGGGAGGTCAACGTCCTCATAGAGGCGTCAATAGGCGCTTCAGCGGCCGCCAGATAATGACGAGTTGGAGCCTGTACTCGGCTTGTTTATGGCTTGGTTACTACCATTCTAAACCGTCACCGGAGGGCGGAGCGTGAATAGTTCAGGAGAACAGCCAGCCTTGCGATTAGTAGTCGTATCGAACAGGCTACCGTTCACCGCGAGCAGCAAGGACGGCAAGCTGGCTTTTCGCGCAAGTCCAGGCGGACTTGTCTCTGGACTAACTGCGTATCTGGAATCGTCCAGACAAGGCTCCCCCAGTCGAGATTACTTGTGGGTTGGCTGGCCCGGCATCGAGATCGATGAGGGGTCTCAGGACAAACTGAGGTCAAAAGCCGCCAAGCAACAGGCCTCACCCGTCTTTCTAGACGCCAAAACAATGGACGGGTTCTACCACGGATTCTGCAACAGCACAATCTGGCCCTTGTTCCACTATTTTCCCACGTATGCCAAGTTCGACGAGAACGACTGGGCACAATACGTCAAGGTAAACGAGGTCTTCAGAGACTCACTACTGAAAGTGATCCAGCCAAATGACACTGTCTGGGTCCACGACTATCATCTCATGCTTCTCCCTCAGCTTTTGAGGGAGAAGATGCCTGATCTTCCCATCGGATTCTTCCTCCACACACCCTTCCCATCTTACGACTTGTTCCGCACACTCCCGACGAAATGGCGCAGAGCCATACTGGAAGGCATTCTCGGAGCTGACCTCATCGGATTCCACACCATCGACTATACACAACACTTCCTCAGATGCATACTCCGCATCCTAGGAATCGAACATAATTTTGGCCAGGTGCTCATCGACGGGGAAAGAGCCGTGAGAGTTGACACCTTCCCTATGGGCATTCACTACGAGCAGATTCGGGATAATGTGAAGAGCGACACGGTGCAGCAGGAAGCCCGGGCACTCCGGGATAGACTAGGCAATCCTAAGGTCGTTCTGTCCCTTGACAGGCTTGACTATACGAAAGGGATCAAACACCGTCTCGAGGCCTACGCGACTTTTCTCGAGCGGTATCCTCAATGGCTTCGAAAAGTGGTCCTCATGCTCTCGGTCGTCCCTTCCCGGCTGGGATCACAACATTACGAGCAGATGAAAGAGGAGATAGACAAGCTAGTAGGGAGCATCAACGGAAGATTCGGGGCAATTGATTGGAGCCCGATAGTCTATCGATACAGGTTCCTGCCGTATCACCAGTTGTTGAGCCTCTTCGCTATGAGCGACGTGGCTCTAGTAACCCCCCTGAGAGACGGCATGAATCTGATCGCGAAAGAGTATGTCGCGTCGAGGGCCGATCAGAAAGGGGTCCTAATTCTGAGCGAGATGGCAGGAGCCTCGCGAGAGCTGGGTGAGGCCCTCATTGTCAATCCCAGCGACGAGTCCGAAATTGTAGATGCACTCAAGACTGCTCTGGAAATGCCCGAAGACGAACAGATACGACGCAACCAGGTAATGCAGAACAGGCTAGGACGTTACGATGTCATACGATGGGGCGAGGACTTTACAGGCAAACTACACTCTGTCAAAGACCAGCAGAGAAAGTTCAGCGCTCGGCTTATGGACAAGCCAACAAGAGAGAAGCTGATCAAAGATTACACTAATTCCGAGAAAAGAATTCTATTCCTAGATTATGACGGCACACTATCCCCCTTCAAGGAGCGACCTGAGACCGCAGTCCCAGGCGCGATCCTCCTCTCCACACTCAACGCACTCGCAGAAGACCCACGAAACAACCTAGTAATCGTGAGTGGTCGTCATAGAGATCTCCTGCACAAATGGTTCGGATCCCTGAGCGTAGGAATCGTCGCTGAACACGGGGCGTGGATTAGAGAGAAGGACAAAGACTGGCTACCAGCGATCAAGGTGGAAAGCAACTGGAAGGAGAAGGTCCGACCCATTCTCCAGAACTATGAAGATCGACTTCCCGGTTCTTTTGCCGAAGAGAAAGAGTTCTCCCTAGTCTGGCATTATCGAGCCGCAGACCCGGAACTGGCCTCGGTACGCTCGAAAGAGCTTGCAGATGAGCTAGGATATTTCACTGAGAACACTGAACTCCAAGT
>Ga0209057_1001628_pt1 | contig 17829 bp, 20 predicted proteins | sample GraSoiAngelo_146_FD_185903 | JGI IMG/M metagenome (GOLD analysis project Ga0209057, IMG submission 185903) | Grasslands soil microbial communities from the Angelo Coastal Reserve, California, USA - 14_1009_05_30cm (SPAdes) (version 2) | ecosystem: Environmental > Terrestrial > Soil > Grasslands ... | reverse complement strand
CGTTCAGGCGCGCTCCTCGCCCCGCCGGCGCCGTCCGCACGGGGTAGGTCCGAGAGGCGACCTTGCGCGGCGGCCGCATCGTGCAGCCGCACGCGATCGATGCCCGCCGGTCTCGCCGCACCGCACGCCATCAGGCAGAGAATGCGCGGTGCCGGGCGCCGGCGTGCTGGACGCTCAGCTGCCGCTCGCCAGCGCTTCCGGCCCCTCGGCCTTGCCGCGCAGCCGGTACTCCTCGCGGCGCAGCCCGTGGAGCTTCATCTTGCGGTGCAGCGTCGCCGCGTCGACCAGGGCGTGCTTGGCGGAGAGGTTGATGCCGCCGCGATACTTGCGCAGCACGCGCGCCAGGTAGTCCTTCTCCGCGCGCCGCAGGTACTCCTTGAGCGGCACCTCGTAGTCGTAGTTCGTGTGGCGGCCGTTGCCGTTCGCCACCTCCTTGCCGACCCCGCTGTGGCCGGGCAGGTCGACCTCGCGGATGACGGCCCCGCTCGTGCGCAGGATGGCGCGCTCGATCACGTTACCGAGCTCGCGCACGTTGCCCGGCCACGAGTAGCTCATGAGCTGCGAGAGGGCCTTGTTGGAGACGCGGTTGATGCCCTTCTCGCGCGCCATCTCGCTGTTGCGCAGGAACTCGCCGACCAGCAGCGGGATGTCCTCGATGCGCTCGCGCAGCGGCGGGATGCGTATCGGCACCACGTTGATACGGTAGTAGAAGTCCTCGCGCATCCGGCCCTCGGCCACCGCCTGCGCCAGCTCCATGTTGGTGGCCGTGATGATCCGCATGTTGACCTTGATGCGGCGGTTGGAGCCGAGCTTCTCGACCTCGCGCTCCTCGAGCACGCGCAGGAGCTTCAGCTGCATGTTGAGCGAGATGCTCTCGATCTCGTCGAGGAAGAGCGTGCCGCCGGTGGAGAGCTCGATCTTGCCCACCCGGTCGTGGACCGCCCCCGTGAAGGCGCCGCGCTCGTAGCCGAAGAGCTCGCTCTCGAGGAGCGTGTCCGGGAAGGCCGCGCAGTTGATGGCGACGAAGCGGCCGCCCTTGCGCTTGCCCTGGAAGTGGATGGCGCGCGCGGCGAGCTCCTTGCCCGTGCCCGACTCGCCGTAGATGAGGACGGTCGCGTCGTTCTGCGCCAGCACGCCGATGGTCTCGAAGATCTCGTGCATGACGCGGTTGCGGCTCACCATGTTGGCGAAGCTGTAGCGGTCCGAGAGCTGGCTGCGGAGGTAGCTGATCTCGTCGAGCAGCCGCCGCTTCTCGAGGATCTTCTCGGTGGCGAGGAGGATCTCCTCCTTCTGGAACGGCTTGGTGATGTAGTCGCTCGCGCCCTGCTTGATCGCCTCGACCGCGCCCTTGATGCTCGCGTAGCCGGTGATCATGATCACGTCGAGGTCTGGCCAGCGGTCGCGGATCTCACGCGTCAGTCCGATGCCGTCGGTGCCGGGGATCTTCAAGTCCACGACCGCGAGCGAGAACTCGTGCTCCTGCAGCAGGCGCAGCGCTTCGGGCGCGTTTGGCGCGCTCGACACCGCGTACTGCTGCGAGGAGTAGAGCTCCTCGAGCTGGCGACAGATGAAGGGATCGTCGTCTACGATGAGAATGCGCGTTTCCATTTGCCTGACCTCGGTTTACGGGCACAGCGGAAAGAAGATCACCAGGCTCTTCTCCTCCGCGCCCTCGTTACGCTCCAGGAGCTCTCCGCCGTGCAGCGCCACGACCTTCTGCGCCACCGCCCACTCGATCCCGGCCTCCGCCGTGCGGAAGAGCGCCGAGGCCTCGTTCGGCTGGTGGAGCTGGAAGCCGACTTCCAGCCCGGCACGGTCGCGGCGCGCGCTGCGCTCGATGGCGACGGTGACGCTCGACTCGGGCCCCACGTGCGTCGTCAGACGCCGCACCGCCACCTCGAAGGCGCGCGAGAGGTGCCCCGGATCGATCAGCACCTCGGCGTCCTCCCTCCGCCACCCGTCGTCGTCGGACAGCGTGAGCGGCGTGCCGTTGAGCTGCGCACGCACCTGGAAGAGCAGCCCCTCGAGCAGCTCGCTCACCCCCATGCGGGTGAAGGAGAGCTGTGTGGGATGGAAGTAGTCGAGCGAGACCTTCAAGAAATCCTCGAGGTTCCTGATCGTGCGCTCGAGCATCTGTGCGGCGGTCGAGTCCGCCGACTTCCGCGCCGGCTTCTCCTTCAGGTAGTCGGACCAGTAGTACAGCTTGTGGAAGAAGTTCCCGAGCTCGTGCGTGATCTCGGCGATTACCTTCTCCTCCACGAGCACCGCGGGGGCGTGCTCGGAGCGGAGCGCGGGCGGTCGCGCGGGCAGCGGGCCGAGCTTCTGCTGGCCCTCGGGGCCGGGTAGCTTGCTGGTTGCCATGGCTGCGACCAAATCGGCGGACGCCGCGGGAAGGTTTGCGCCAGCCCCCAGCCGACGGACAGACGAGCGACGAGAGCCGGTGGTGGCCACCCCGCGCGACATGCCCATCACCTCCCGCGGCATGTCACTATCAACCCGGGCATTGTACGAGCGGCCGCTGCAGAGTTGCAAGCACGAATCGCGCACGCGCGCGACACTATGGCAGATGCCTGGGTGCTCGCTCCGCTCACCCGAGCGCCCCGGCGCCCGGCGGTCGGGTCTCGAAGGCGAGCTTCAAGTTGTGGACTTTGCGGAGTTCGTAGTCCATCTTGAGCAGGGCCTCGATCACCGTCTTGATCTCGAGCGTCATGCGATCGAGCTCCTCGAAGGAGACGCGCTCGAGCTCGCGCCGGACCTGTTCGTAGAGGTTGAGCAGGCTGCCCAACCCCCCAGCCGCCGAGAATCGCCGGTCCATCTCCTCGTACGAGGCGAGGATGCGCTCGAGGCGGTCACGGACGCCGTCGGTCGATGTGCCGATCTCTTGCACAGCTTGCCCGGGGGGCGGTTGACGGCGGTGCAATTCAAGTGCCACGGAACCCCATGATTCTTCAGGAATATCAACGGGTGCGCCGGCGCTCCTGCATGTTCCCGACTTGCAGGTTTGCATGATCGCACGCCCCCGTGGGCGACCGCCGCGCCGCTGCACGACCCGGCGCCGCACCGCCGCGGGGCAGAGGGGTAGGTGACCGAGCGTTGGGAGGTGATGAGTCATCGCCACACGCCGGGACGTGGCGGCCCGCGGGCGATGGCGGCGGGGCGGCCTCGCCGCCACCGCCCGCGCGCACACACCGCGCACTGCCGCGCGCGCGCGGAGTCCTTGGTAGACGTGGGTTTTCTTGACACCCGCATGTGGGGTGCCGTAAGTTCGCGCCGCTTCCCCAACCCCCCAGGAGGTGCTGATGACGAAGGCGCAATTGGTGGCGAAGCTCGCCGAAGGCACCGGGGCGAGCCGAAAGCACATCGATGAGATCCTCGCGTCGATGATCGATACCGTGGTCAAGACCGTGAAGAAGGGCGAGTCGGTCAAGATCCCGGGTCTCGGCATCTTCCGCCTGCGCAAGATGAAGGCGCGCACGGGGCGCAACCCGCAGACCGGCGAGCCGATCAAGATCCCGGCGCGCAAGAAGGTCGGCTTCTCGGTCGCCAAGACCTTCAAGGAGATGGTGCTCGGCAACAGCAAGAAGTAGCTATGCAGCGCCGGTCCAGGCGACCGGCAGGAGGTGGGCCATGAGACCCGAACCGCTCTTCCTGGCGTCCGCGTTGGCGTTGCTCGGTGGCTGCGCGACCCTGCTGCACGGGCCGTATCAAGAGGTCGACCTCGAATCGAATCCTCCGGGCGCGACGGCCACGGTGGTGCCGACGCTGTCCGAGCGCGGAACGAACTTCCTCGACAGGACCAAGCAGTACACCGTCACCACGCCGGCCACCCTCCGGCTGCGCCGCGACAATACCTATCGCGTCGACATCCAGAAGTCCGGCTACAAGCTGTCCACGACCAAGATCGTCAGCAGCTACGACTGGGTCAACGCGCCGGTCGCGTGCGGGCCGTGCGAGCTGGTGGGCGACCTGCCCACCTACGATCTCAAGGGGAAGGCGCTGCCGCTGCGCTTCCTGGAGGGCGCCTTCTACGAGTACCCGCGCGGCTTCGTGGCCGCGTGGGGGAAGGGGCTGCGTGTCTTGAGCCCCGAGGCGCTGCTGGGCAATGCGTTCAAGCTCCGGCCCCAGGGCGGCGGCTTCTTCACCGACTGGCACGGGCTCGGCACGCCGAAGGTCGAGGCCACGCTCGAGCCGGCGGGCTAAGAGTCTGCTCACTCTCGGCTGCCGGGGCTTGTCGAGCCCCGTGCTCCTGCCGTAGGCGTGAGCAGTGCGCGACGGGGGCGGCGACCATGCTCGACGCGGCGCGGCGGCCGGCGTGGCGCCGCTCGACTTCTTCACCGTCGTCGACACCCAGCGGGCGCTCCGCCGCTTCCGCCCGGAGCCCGTGCCCGACGCGGCGGTCCGCCGCATCCTCTCGGCCGCCACCCGCGCGCCCTCGGCGCGCGGCGCCGAGCCGTGGTTCTTCGTCGTCGTGCGCGAGACGGCGACGCGCGCGGCGATCGCCACCCGCTACCGCGGAGCCTGGGAGGCGGGCGAGCGCGTCACGGCCGCGACCGACGCCGACCGCGACCTGCGCGGCCGCCCGCACTACGCGCGCATGATGCGCGCGGCGCGCGAGCTGGCGGCCGATCTCGCCGCGGCCCCCGTGCTGATCGTCTGCTGCCTCGATCACCGTCAGCTCGGGCCGATCGCCGGACCCGACGGCACGCTCCTCTCGCCCGTCGCCGCCTACGCCTCGATCCTCCCCGCGGTGCAGAACCTGCTCCTCGCCGCGCGCGCGCTCGGCCTCGGCACGACGCTGACCACGCTCCACAAGAGCTTCGAGCACGACGTGAAGGCGCTCCTCGACGTGCCGGCCGCGGTCGAGGTGGTCGCGATCGTGCCGCTCGGCCATCCCGCCGACCGCTTCGGGCCGACACGGCGGAAGCCGGTGGCGGAGGTCGCGTTCCGCGAGCGGTGGGGGAAGCCCTTCGTCGCCGACGGCGGCGGCGGCGCTTGACCGCGACCCCCCGCGGTTCGCTATGGTGCGCTCGTATGCCCGCCACACGGGCGATCAGCGAAGGGCTGTTCGTGAGCGCGGGCGACGGACCGCGCCTCCTCGCCGCGCGCTGCGTGGCCTGCGGCAAGCTCAGCTTCCCGGCCGCGCCGGTCTGCCCGTACTGCGGCGCGGACGGCGCGCGCGAGACGCGCGTCGGACCCGCGGGGCGGCTCTACCTCTACACCGCCGTCCTCTCGCGCCCGCCCGGCTACCGCGGCGAGGTACCGTACGGCTTCGGTGTCGTCGAGCTGGAGGGCGGGCTGCGCGTCATCGCGCGGCTCACCGAGTCGCGTCTCGAGCGCCTGCGGCCCGGGCTCGCGCTCAGCCTGGTCGTCGAGCCGCTCTTCACCGACGATGACGGCACGGCCGTCCTCTCCTACGCCTTTCGTCCCGAGGAGGCATGAGGCCGGTCTACGTGGCCGGCGTCGGCCTCCATCCCTTCGGCCGCTTCGCGGAGAAGAGCCTCACCGCGCTCGGCATGCACGCCGTGCGCGAGGCGCTCGCCGACGCCCGGGTCGGGCGGGGCGCCTTCCGGGCCGCCTTCTGCGGCACCGTCTACGGCGGCGTGGCGGCCGGCCACAAGGTGCTGACCGCCCTCGGGCTCGCGGGTGTGCCGATCGTGAACGTCGAGGCGGGCTGCGCGAGCGGCGGCGCGGCGCTCGCCCTCGGTGCGGCCGCGGTGGCGAGCGGGCGCCACGACTGCGTGCTCGTCTTCGGGCTCGAGAAGATGCCGCGCGGCATCATCCGCTCGAGCTTCTTCGAGCCGTGGCGCGAGGAGGCGGGGCTCGCCGCCACGCCCGCCTACTTCGCGCTCCGCGCCCAGCGCCTGATGCGCGAGAGCGACGTCCGGCTCGAGGACCTGGCGCGCGTGTCGGCCACGAACCACCGCCACGGGGTCGCGAACCCGCACGCCATGTACCGCAAGGCGCTCTCGGTGGAGGAGATCCTGGCCTCGCCGGTCGTGTGCGAGCCGCTCCGGCTGCTCATGCTGTGCGCGCCGAACGAGGGCGCCGCGGCCGTCGTGCTCTCGGCGCGGCCGACGCCGGTGCGCGTCGCCGCCGCGGCGCTCCGCTCGCACCACGCCGGCTCGGTGCTGGGCGAGCACACGCCCCTCTCCGGCCTGGCCGACGACGGCGTCCCGACGCCGACCGAGATGGCCGCCGCCGATGCCTGGGCCGAGGCCGGCCTCGGCCCCGCGGATCTCCACGTGGTCGAGCTGCAGGACACGGACGCCGCGCGCGCGATCCTCTCCGCCGAGGAGCTGGGCCTGTGCGCGAAACGCGCCGGCGGCCGCTGGGTGCGGGACGGGGGCGGCGAGATGTCCTCGCGGCTGCCGGTCAACCCCTCGGGCGGTCTCCTCTCCAAGGGCGAGCCGCTGGGCGCCTCGGCCCTCGGCCAGGTCGTCGAGCTCACCTGGCAGCTGCGCGGCGCGGCCGGCCCGCGCCAGGTGCCCGGCGCGCGCGTGGCGCTCGCGCACACGGTGGGCCGCGGCGCGAACGCCTGCGTCGTCATCCTGACGCGTTAGTTTGACATCCACCTCCCGCGTCGGGACACTGCCGCGGCATGCGGGCCGCGCTCGGGGTCGCCGTCGCGCTCGCGGCGGTGGGGGCCGCCGCGCTGCTCGCCGCCGGGCGCATGCTGGTGGTGGCCGACCCGCTCCCGCCGCGCGCCGACGCGATCGTCATCCTCGGGGGCTCCATCCCCGACCGCACGCTCGCGGCGGCCGACCTCTACCGCGCCGGCCTCGCCCCCCGCGTGGTGGTGACACGCGAGGTCGCGCGTACCGGCCAGGCGGCGCTGGACGCCCGGGGCGTGCGCCTGCCCGAGGACGACGAGCTCACCGTGACGGCGCTCCGCGGGCTGGGAGTCCCTTCGCGGGCCATCGTCGTGCTCCGCCGCCGGGGGATCAGCACCGACAGCGAGGCGCGCACCATCGCCCGCTGGGCCTGCACGCACCGCCTCCGGCGCGTCGTCGTGGTCACCTCCCGCGCCCACAGCCGCCGCGCCCGCCTGATCCTCCGTCAGGCCCTCGGCCCGGGCATCGCGCTCGCGATGCACCCGTCCCGCTACGACGCCTTCGCCGCCGCGCGCTGGTGGCGCGTCCGCCGCGACGCCAAGATCGTCCTCAGCGAGTACGAGAAGCTCGCCAACTACTGGCTCACCGAGAGCTGGAGGATCGCGCCCTGCGGCGGCCTGCGGCGCTCGCCCGCGTCAGCCCCCGACCGCCGCCCGCAGCAGCGGCGCGAGCTCCCCGCGCGCATGCATCTCGCGCACGATGTCGCACCCGCCGATGAGCTTCCCGCCCACGTACACCTGCGGGATCGTCGGCCAGTTGGAGAAGCGCTTGATCGCCTCGCGCTTCTCCGGCTCGGCGAGCACGTCGATCGCCTTGAAGGGCACGCCGACCTCTCTCAGCACCTGCACCGTGGCGGCCGAGAAGCCGCACATCGGGAAGCTCGGCGTCCCCTTCATGTAGATGACGACCTTGTTGTCCTGCACCTCGCGCGCGATCTCGTCCAGCACGTCGGCCATCCTCGCTCTCTCTCCTACGCCGCTGCCGTGCGCAGCGACAGGGCGTGAATCTCCGGCATGAGGGTGCCGAGGACCCCGTAGATCATCTGGTGCTGCTCGATGAGCGTCTTGCCGGCGAAGGCCGCCGCCCGCACGCGCACCTCGAAGTGATCGCCGGCGCCGGTCGTGTCGGCGACCTGGACCTCGGCGCCGGGCAGCGCCGACTCGATGCGGCGGCGGATCTCCTCGGGGCTCGTCATCGGCACACCTGACTCGGCTGCTACACGCTCGCCACGGCTCACGCAAGCGCTCGCGGGCGCGCCGAGACAGGATGCTCAGCGCCCGGCGCCCGCGTGCGCGTCGCCCGCGCCGAGCTCCTTCAAGTTCAGGAAGGGCACCGCGCCGCCGCCGGTGAACTGGGGCAGGGAGCCGTTCCAGCGGTCGATCGCCTTGTTCTGGATGAGGAGCGGTGTGAGCGACTCCTGGAGGAGCCGGTTCGCCTCGGCCTGCGCCTTGGCCTTGACCAGGGTCGACTGCGCGTCGCCCTCCGCCTCCGCCACCTTCGCCTTGGCGAGCGTCTGCTGGCGCTGCAGCTCGTACTCCGCCTGCTGCGCCTGCTGCTGCGCGGCCATCTTCTGCTGGAGCTGCTTCTCGATGATGTCGGGGAGGTGGCTCGCGCCCAGGTTCACCTTGTCGACCTCGAAGCCCATCTTGTTCATCTCCTTCTGCAGGTCGTCCTGGATGCGGCTCTGCAGCTGGCCGCGCTGGGCCGAGATCAGCTCGGTGAGCGACATCTGCCCGGCGGCGTTCTGCGACACGGTGATGATCGTGCGGCGGACGAAGGTGCGCTCGATGTCGGCCATGTCGGCGCCGCGAAACGAGCGGAACACGTCGCCCGCCCGCTCGTGGCTCGTGTTGTAGGTGACGGAGATGTCCTGGCGGATGTGCTGCCCCTCCTTGGTGGGCAGGTCGATCGAGTCGTCGCCCTGCGCAGAACCCTCGGCGGAGCGCTCCACCATGGTGTAGGTGCGCAGCGCGACCGGGTAGGACTGCACCTGCGTGATCCACGGGACGCGCCAGGCCGCCCCCTGCCCCACCGTCTTGAGCGCTCCCGACCAGCGGTTGAAGACCACGCCCACGTTACCGGGCTGGATGATGGTGAACGAGGACCAGACCGCGGCGATCAAGAAGACGATCAGGCCGAGCACCACGCCGCTCGCCAGCACGGCGGGCGCGTTCGCGCGCACGTCATCCGTCATGGCCATCCTCCCGCCCGAACTTCCCGTCGCCGCGCCGCCGGAGGATGACCACGCGCCGCGTTCGGCGCGCGGAGCCGGCGCGCAGGAGACGGGCGATGCGGGCTTCGAGCCAGCGGCGCAGCGGGCGGAGCGCCCCGTAGAGCGCGAGCACGAGCCCCGCCAGGACGAGCAGCTCGCCGGCGCTGAGCATCGGCGAGCGTTATAGCCCGCGCCGCGGCACGGACCAATGCGGCCCGCCGGGCGCGGGGGCCGGGCCTACGAGCAGGTCAGGTTGGGGCTCGTGTTGCTGGTCCAGGTGCAGGTCTTGGTGGACTGCGGATGGCTCGTCTGGATGACGAACGAGTCGGCCTGGCCGGTCGCCGTGCATACCACGCCGGGCGAGAGGTTCACGCCGGGCAGGAGCGCGCAGCTGCCGGTGAAGTAGGTGAGCGTGTCGCTGAAGTACGCCTCTTCGGCGGTCGCCGCGTTGCGCGCGTCCTGCATCACGCGCGCGTCGTAGCCCTTGCCCTTCTGGCTCGTGAACTGCGGGATGGCGATCGCCGCCAGCGAGCCGATGATGGCGACCACCACCAGGAGCTCGATCAGCGTGAAGCCTGCTTCGCGGTGTCGCGCCGAGCGCATGCCGGCCTGGAGCAAGCCCGGTGCCAGGGCAGAGAACACGCTCGTTACCTGGGTTTTGCCGGCCGGGGCGGCACCCGCTCGCCGGGTCGGCAACCGGCTGACGGCGCCCCGGGCCCTCCGTCGACCGCCCGGGCGAGGTTGCCCGGTCAATGGAGCCGTGCCAGCCTGAGCGCTCCGCATGGCATCGCCGCGCGCTCAGCACGGCCGCCGCCCTTGCCGCTCCGGGCGGCGCCGACCCCGGGCAGTGGACGGCCCGGGCGAGCACCACGGCGCCTGCAACCACGGCAACGCGTGCAAGGGGTCGAGAGCTGCTCGGGCGGCTGCCGCTTCGACACCATGGACGCGGCCGTCCGGGGCGCGAGCACGCCCGACCTGGCCCCGTCGATCGCGGCCAAGCTGGGCAAGCTGATCGGCAGGGCGCGGGCCAAGCCCGGCACCGCCGAGAGCGCCGGCCACGGGAAGCCGGCCCTGAAGGCAAGGCGCGCGTCACGCCCCGACCCCGGGTGGACCGGCCGAGCCGGGTCGGTTAATACCTCCCTCAGGAGGAGCCCGACCATGGCGAACGAGCGCATCATCTCGGCGGACTCGCACGTGAACCCACCGAAGGAGCTGTGGACGTCGCGCGCGCCCGCGAAGTTTCGCGAGCGGGCGCCGCGCGTCGAGTCCACGCCGCAGGGCGACTTCTGGATCGTCGACTCCCAGGTCTCGGGCGGGATCGGCCTCGACGCCTCGGCCGGCCACAAGCCGGAGGAGTTCCGGCCCGCGGGCATGACCTACAAGGACATGCGCCCCGGCTCCTACGACCCCAAGGCGCGCCTCGCCGACATGGACCTCGACGGCGTCGACGCCGAGGTCCTCTACTTCGGCGGCCCGGTCACCTCGCTCTCGCCCGACCCCGAGCTGCGCCGTTACGTCATCCAGACCTACAACGACTGGATGGTGGAGCTGTCGAAGGCGGCGCCCACGCGGCTGGTCGGCCTGGCCCACATCCCCATCCTCGACCTGGCGGAGGGCATGGCGGAGCTCCGGCGCGTGGCGAAGCTCGGGCTGCGCGGCTTCCACGTCGACCCCTTTCCGGACGAGCGCGGCGGGAAGGCGCTCTGGGATCCGGCCTACGAGCCCTTCTGGTCCCTGGTCGAGGAGACCGGGCTCCCGATCAGCTTCCACATCGTCGGGCCGCGCAACACGAACCTGCAGCAGACCTTCATGAACCCGGCCCCGGGCGTGAAGGAGACCTTCATCGCGATCGCGCCCATCTCGATCTGCGAGGTGGTCTCGACCCTCGTCTTCACGGGCATCCTGGCCCGCCACCCGAAGCTCCACTTCGTGCTGGTCGAGTGCGGCATCGGCTGGATCCCCTACTTCGTCGAGCGCATGGACCAGACCTTCAACAAGCACCGCTTCTGGACCAAGTCGGTGATCACCGAGAAGCCGAGCACCTACTGGTACCACCAGGGGCACGCCACCTTCATCCAGGACCTCGCGGGCGTGGCGGCGCGGCACCGCGCCGGGCTCCGTAACATCATGTGGTCGACCGACTACCCGCACTCGGACAGCACCTGGCCCAAGTCGCGCGAGGCGCTGGCCGCGCACTTCCAGGACGTGCCCGAGAGCGAGCGGGCCTTGATCGCGGGTGGGAACGCCGCGGCGCTCTACGGGCTCAACTGATGGGCTCGATCGTCGCCTACAAGTGCCCGTCGTGCAGCTACGCGACCGAGCAGCTGAGCGTCGGCTGGGGCAAGGCGGGCCGCGCCAAGTTCTGGGGTGGCCTCGCGGTCTGCGGCGAGTGCAAGGATCTCATCGTGATCGACCTTGCCGAGCAGCGCGCCGACCGCCGCGATCGACGGTGCGCGAAGTGCAACGCGCCCGTCAAGCTGATCGAGGGGACGATCGACCGCATTCCGTGCCCGCGCTGCGGGGCGGCGCTGCGACACGCGACGCTGGGGAGCTGGTCGTAAGCCCGACCCGAGACTTCGTCTCGGGTCGGGAACGGACGGCGAGAGTGCGGCCCGGGGGACAAGGCGGACGGCGTGCCGCGGCCGGCGAAGCCGGCGCGGCAACTTTCCGGAGTGGGAGCGCGTCGTCCTAACCGGCGCGGCGGAACTTGACCAGGGTGATCTCCTCGCTTGCGAGGACGAACACGGCCTCCACGGGGAGGCCGGCGTGCAGCTCCTCCGGAGGGCAGTCGAGCACCTGACTCACGAAGTGGACGCCCTCGTCCAGGAGCACGTCGACCACGTTGTAGGGCAGCTCCGTCTCGAACGCGGGGAGCGTGGGGCCGCGGACGATGGTGCAGGTGTAGACCGTACCGTGGCCGCTGGATTGCTCCCAGGTGAACTCGCGCGAGAGGCACTGCGGGCAGGTGGGGCGCGGGTAGTGGCGGAAGCGGCCGCAGGCCGTGCAGCGCTGGAAGCGGAGCTCGCCGCGTCGGGCGGCGGCCCAGAACTCGGCGTCGTCGCCGGTCGGCTGGGGAAGCGGGAGGCTCATCGGCGGAGGATCACGGCGCCGGTCGGGTCGGTGTTGCCGCCGGCGACGAGGGCGAGCTCGCAGTCCTTCACCTGCGCGGTCGAGGTGCCGCGGATCTGCCGCACCGCCTCGACCGTGTTGTTGAAGCCGTGGATGAAGGCCTCGGAGAGCTGGCCGCCGTTGGTGTTGCACGGGAGCCGCCCGTCGGGCCAGGCGAGGCCCCCGCGCTCGACGAACGGCCCGCCCTCGCCGGGCTTCGCGAAGCCGTAGTCCTCGAGCGCCATGATGACGAGCGGCGTGAAGAAGTCGTAGAAGCAGGCGACGTCGATGTCCCCGGGGCCCACGGCCGCCATCGCCCAGAGCCGGCGCGCGGCGCGCGGGGCGCCGTCGTCGTGCCGCTCCCGGTCGTAGAAGGTGGAGAGCCGGACGTGGTGCCCGCCCGCGGCCATCGCACCCGCCAGGATGTAGGCCGGCGGCTGGCGGAGATCGCGTGCGCGCGCGGCGGAGGTGACGAGCAGCGCGACCGCGCCGTCGGTCTCGAGGCAGCAGTCGAGGAGGCGGAGGGGATCCGAGATCATGCGCGAGGCATGGTGGTCGGCGATCGTGATGGGCGTGCGCATGACGGCGTTCGGGTTCCGCGCCGCGTGGCTCCGGAAGGCGACGGCCACCTCGGCGTACTGCTCGTCGCTCGTGCCGCACTCGATGCGGTGGCGCATGGCGATCATCGCCATCTCCTGAAAGGCGGCGACCAGGCCGTGGGGGACGTGCCACTTGTTGAGACCGGTGAGCGGCGCGGAGCCGAGCCGCTCCCAGTAGCGCCCGCCCTGGTGCGCGCCGGGGCCGTAGGCGGACTGCTTGCCGCGCGCGCGCGAGCGGTAGACGAGCACCGTCGAGGCCATGCCGGCCGCGATCGCGGTCGCCGCGAGCACGAGGACCGAGGCCGCACCGCCGCCGCCCCAGGCGCTCGATGCGAACCAGCCGAGCGCGGGGTTGCCGAGCGCGGCGAGCAGGTTCTCCTCGTCGGTCGTCTCCATGTCGTAGCGCACCGTGCCGTCGATGTCGCGCGGCGAGAGGCCGGCATCGGCACAGGCGGCGAGGATCGCCTCGAGCGCCATGTCGTACTCGGAGCGGCCGAGGGCCTTCCCGAACGCCGTCTGCCCGATGCCGACGATCGCCGCCCGGTCGCGGATCGTCGGCGCGCTCACGTGAGCACGCCGTCCTCGGCGAGGCGCGCCACCTGGGCGCGCGAGAGACCGAGGACGCGGATCAGCACGTCCTCGGTGTCGGCGCCGAGGCGCGGGGCGGCGGTCGGCGGCGCGAGCGGCGTCAGCGAGAGCCGGAGCGGGTTCCCGCTGTGCCGCTCGGGGCCGATCTCGGGGTGCTCGACGGTCACGATCGCGCCGCGCGCGGCGAGGTGCGGGTCGGCGCGGTGATCGTCGCCGTTCTCGACCGGCATGGCGGAGACGCCCGCCGCCTGGAGCGCCGCGGCCGCCTCCTCGGCGCTCCGCGCGCGCGTCCACTCGGCGACGCGACGGTCGAGGGCGGCGCGGGCCGCGAGCCGGCCGTCGAGCGAGGCGAGCGCGGGCTCGAGCGGCCAGCCGAGCGCGCCGGCGAAGCGCTCCCAGGCCCCGTCGCCCACCACCGCGATCGCCACCCAACGGTCCTCGCCCGCGCTCGGGTAGACGCCGTGCGGGCAGGCGTAGAGGGCCGCGTTGCCGCACTGGGCGGCGGGGCGCCCGGTCGCCGGCCCTTCCAGGTAGAACTCGCCGATCAGGTAGGCGGCCGCCTCCGCCTGCGACATCTCGATGAGCTGCCCCTCGCCCGTGCGGCGGCGGTGCTCGAGCGCGGCCAGCACCGCCACCGCCGCCAGCTTGGCGGCGATGTGGTCGGGGTGGTTGAGCGACGAGCCCGCGGGATACGGCGCGTCGGGATGGTTCCAGAGCCAGGTGACGCCCGCGAAGGCCGAGTTGAGCGGGCCGTAGGCCGAGGCCTCGCCCAGCGGCCCGCCGCGGCCGAAGCCCTGCGAGGCGACGTAGACGACGTCGGGGCGGACACGGCGCACGTCCTCGTAGTCGAGGCCCCACTTGCGGACCACGTCGCCGCGGTTGTTCTCGATGACGACGTCGGCCGCCGCACAGAGGGCGAGCGCCAGCTCGCGGCCGCGCGGGGTGCGGAGGTCGAGCGCGACGCTCAGCTGCCCGCGCGAGGCGTCGTTGAAGGTCCACGAGCGGTCGACGGCGTCGGGCTCGACCGTCACGCGGCGGAGGAAATCGATGTTGGCGCGCGACTCGACCTTGATGACCTCGGCGCCGAGCTCGGCGAGCAGCGTCCCGGTCTCGGGGATGGCGACGCCGCAGCCCAGGTCGATCACGCAGAGCCCGGCGAGCGCGGGACGCCGCGCGCCGTCGCCGCTCGGGCGCCCGGGCGCGCGCGGCGGGAAGCTCCCCTCGTCCGGAGCGCCGGGCGCCGGCGCCGGGCGGGCGAGCACCGCGGGCGTGCGCGAGAAGTTGAAGGGCGCGGGCGCGAAGGGCGCATCGCCGAGGTGCGGGAAGCCCGTCTTCCGGAAGTAGCCGCGCACGCGCGTCTGCTCCTCGGCCACGAACTCCTCGGGCGTGTTGACGGGCGTGATCGGCACGCCGAGCCGGCGTCCCTCGGCGAGGACGTCGGCGCGCGCGCGCCCGGCGAGCGCCTCCTTGGCGACCGCGCGCACGACGTCGCCGTTCATGAGGCGGAAGAGCGGCACGCCCCAGTGCTCCCCCTCGAGCGCGTCCGGGTTGCCGAGGAGCGCGACGAACGCCCGCCACTGCCGCGGCGAGCCGGGCAGCACGCGCACGCAGCCGTCGGCCGTCTCGAGCACGTGGTACGCGCCGTCGGCGTTGCGCGGCGGCGAGACGGGCAGCATCGGGTAGAGGCGCGCGTAGTCGGCGAGCGGGATCGACCACGGGTTCATGCCGTTGAGCGCCGCCTCCTGCACCGAGACCTCGACCGTCTCCCCGGCGCCGTGGCGGGCGCGGGCGAGGAGCGCGGCCAACGCGCCCGCCACCGCGAACACCGCGCCGCAGTCGTGTGCCGCGTAGCCGGGGAGCCAGCACGGCGGCCGGTCGCGGAAGCCGGAGGCCTGGAGCGCGCCCGAGGCGGCGAACGCCGGCAGCGCCTCGAGCCGCCAGCCGGCGCGCGGGCCCGTGAGCCCGAAGTCCGCGAGCGCGACGTGCACGAGGTGCGGATGGCGCTCCTGGACCTCGGCGGGCGTGAGGCCGTGGCGGCGCTCGCCCTCGGGACCGAGGTTCTCGATCAGCACGTCGGCGCGCTCGCAGAGCTCGCAGAAGCGGTGCCAGCCGCCGGCGTCGTGCAGGTCGAGCACGGCGCCGCGCTTGTTGGCGTTGCGGTAGAGGAACGGCAGCGAGCGGTCCGGCGCCGCGACGCCGCCCGCGAAGGGCGGGACGAGGCGCCCCGGGTCGCCGCGCGGCGGCTCGACCTTGACGACGTCGGCACCCAGGTCGGCGAGCAGCCGACCCGCGAGCGCGCCGCGGAGATCGGTCAGGTCGACGACGCGGAGGTGGGCGAGCGGCGCCGGCATGCCGCCCCTCTACTCCGGGCGTGACCGCGCGAACAAGAGCACCGGACCCCGGGAGGGAATGTCCTCGGAAATCCTCGCCGAGGGGAGCCCCGGGGCCCCCGGGCCTCGCCGAGGTCTGGCAGCCAGGGTCGTCGCCGTGCTACCGCCACGGCTCATGTCGGCAGCCCCTGTCGCGACCGTCCTCGAGCGCCAACTTCGGGAGGTGACCGCGCTCAACGCCACGCTCCAGGCGCTCACCTCCACGCTCGACCTGCCGGAGATCCTCCGCATCGTCCTCGAGCACACGAAGCACGTCACCTCCGCGGAGGGCCTCTCGCTCCTCCTCTACGACCGAGAGCGCGACGAGATCGTCTTCGCGGCCACGGAGACGCTCCAGGAAAACACCCTCGCCTGCCGCGAGGCCCCGCTGCCCCCGGCGGTGGGCGGCCTCATGAGCCCCGATCGGCTCATCGTGCCGGTGCGCGGCGCGGAGCGCGTCCTCGGCACGATCGAGCTCGCGCACCGCTACGACGGCCGCCCCTTCGACGAGGCAGACCGCGAGCGGGCGGGCGCGGTCGCCGCCGAGCTCGCCTCGACGGAGGACCTCGAGCGCGTGGCGCACGACCCCGATGCGCTGCACGGGGTCTTCGCCCGCCTCGCCGCCGCCGTGCCGAGTGAGGACGCGGCGCTCGCCATCTACGATCGGGAGCGCCGCGAGCTCGCCTTCCGCGTGTCGCGCGCGCTCCGCCACGGGATGATCGACGGCGTGCGGCTGCGCATGGGCCAGGGCATCGCCGGCTGGGTGGCGCTCCACCGCGAGGCCGTCCGCCTCGATGACGCGAGCCACGACCCGCGCCATGACCCCCGCCTCGCGCGCGATACCGGCCTCCTCCCGCGCAGCATGCTCTGCGTGCCGATGGTGCACCGCGACACCCTTCACGGCGTCATCCAGGTCATCAACAAGCTCGACGGCTCCGCCTTCGACGACCATGAGCTAGGCCTCGTGCAGCGCCTCGCCGACCACGCCGCGATCGCGATCGAGAATGCCTCCCTCTACCGGCAGGCCCAGCAGGCGGCGCTGACGGACGATCTGACGGGTCTCGGGAACACGCGGCACTTCAACCGGGTGCTCCCGGCGCTGCTCGCGCGCGGTGGGCCGGTGTCCCTGTTGGTGCTCGACCTCGATGGGCTCAAGGCCGTGGTGGACCGCTTCGGGCACCTGGTGGGGAGCCGCGCCATCGCCGAGGTGGGGCACGTGATCGGTGGGCGGCTCAGGCCGGGGGACGTGGCGGCGCGGTTCGGCGGGGACGAGTTCGTCGTGATCCTCCCAGCGACGGACCCGACGGGCGCGCGCACGATCGCCGAGGGGCTGCGGGAGGCGATCGCCGCCTGCGCCATCCCGGGCGATCGGGAGGGCAGGACGCTCACCGTGAGCATCGGCGTGGCGACCTTCCCGGATCACGCGGATGACGCGGAGGGGCTGTTCCGCGCGGCCGATGCCGCGATGTACGCGGTCAAGCGGAGTACGAAGAACGGCGTGGCGAGGGGGAGGAGAGCGGCCGAGGGCGGGTGAAGCCAGGAGCGCGACCCGCTCCGGTCGCGCCGGCTCAGCGCACCGGCTCCTTCCCCTCCTCCAGCGCCTGCAGCTCGAAGGTGTTGCGCCACGGCCCGAGGAGGCCGAGCCGCACCCACGCCTGGTAGAGGTAGTCCGTCGCCGCACCCGGGTCGCCCGGGCGCTCGACGCGCACCACCGTCACCTGCAGCTCGGGCCGGGTTTGCGCCAGCTCGAGCGCGCGCGCGACGCGCCGCTCCCACTCCTCCACGCTCGCGATGCGGATGCCGTGGTGGTCGGTCAGGTCGGCCTCCTGCGCCTCCAGCGCCGCGAGCGCGCGCCCGAGCTCCGCGTCGCTCCGCCGCAGGCGGGCGAGCGCGTCGAACACCGCCCGCGCCGCCGGCGTCGGGCGGAGGTAGAGCGCGCCGCGGTTCAGGTCGTCGCCCAGGCGGTAGCCGACGAGATGCGGCTTGCGCACGATGAGCGTCCACGGGAAGAGCGCCTCGATGCACGCCGAGAGGCCGTCCACGTGCTCGGGCGGGACGCAGTAGTTGTTGTGGTTCCACGCGTCCACGCCCCGCGCATAGCACGGCGCGCGCCGCGTGGGCGAGCCTCCTCGTGGCCTTGACGCCGCCGCCCGCGGCCTCCTAGTGTCCGCCCATGGCGACCGTGCTGGACGGCGTGCAGGTGGTCGAGGTCGCAGACTGGGGCTTCGTCCCCTCCGCCGGCACCGCGCTCGGCGACTGGGGCGCGGAGGTGGTGAAGATCGAGCACCCGCGCCACGGCGACCCGATCCGCGGCCTGATCACGGGCGGCATGATCCCCGGGG
>Ga0209057_1001627_pt1 | contig 17832 bp, 22 predicted proteins | sample GraSoiAngelo_146_FD_185903 | JGI IMG/M metagenome (GOLD analysis project Ga0209057, IMG submission 185903) | Grasslands soil microbial communities from the Angelo Coastal Reserve, California, USA - 14_1009_05_30cm (SPAdes) (version 2) | ecosystem: Environmental > Terrestrial > Soil > Grasslands ... | reverse complement strand
GAATTTCAGGATGCGATTACCGAAATCGACATCTTCCAATTGTGCGCGCAAAAGGATCCAATCGATGCGCGCGTCCTTCGGCCAGCTATCGGTCTTCATCGCGCGCACCTTCTCTAACAGCGACCGCACATGGTGTGCGCGCTCGGTGATTTTTGCCGACGAATAGTCTGTCAGTCGGTCGTCCCAGGTGTGTAGTCCGGCGCCGCTGCTGCGGACAGGGTAATTTTCATTCCGCCACGCATAGTAATCGTCTGCCATTTTGCGCAGAGCGGCCGCTGCCGCGGCTGCACTCTGATTCTTGAAGACATTCGCGTCTATGCTGGGCGTTGACTTCGTGATCAGCGCCTTGTTCGACACATCGGGATTCCGCGGCGCAGGCGACTGCGCCACCATGCTACTTGTAACAAGGGCGAACAAGACAAAATGGACAACGAAAGAATTAATCGATTTCACCGTGCTGATTCTATTGCGTTCCGCAGAATGTGAAAGCCGCGAAGTATTGCCGCACTCTAAAACATGGCCGCGGTTGTAATCGCAAATTTCTCGCTTGCGTTTTGGAGTGCCGCGCTGCTCCGCCGCCTTTGGTTTCCTCACTTGTCTTCTTGCAGGTCCTTGAGCAATTGCTGTCTTAGATGGCGGCGCGCTGCCTTCTTAATTGCGCGTCGCTGTGCTGCTACCGCTTCCTTCTCCGCCTGGCGTTGTCGCCGTGTTCGTGGCTCAGTGGCCTGCGGCAGGTGTCTGATCTTTGGCCGATGTGCGCCCACTTTTCGCTCTTTTGGTTTTGCGTACGGGTCCATTAGAAATTTTACCGCCTTTTGTTCGCGATAAAAAAGACCGGAAGTGCGGCAAGTTGAAAGCTGACTGAAAATATCGCGACCGCGAGAATCGATTTGTCGTAAAGCAATCCCATTACCGCGCTGCCGACAAACCACGCGATTCCATATCCGGTATCAAACAGTCCAAATGCCGTACTCCGTTTTTGTGGCGGAATCACTCCGGTGAGCATCGCTTGAAGCAGAGAACCCTGCGCGGCCATTCCTATTCCCCAAAAAATCATCCCGATCAATGCGGCGATGGATGTGCCTAGAAAAACAAAAGGCGCAGCCGCGGCGGAAATTAGAAATGCGAACAGGGAAATATTTGGACCGAACCTGTCAAACAATCGCCCCAACGGGATTGAAGCGAGCGCGCTGCTCGCCATTGCAACTGCATAAAAGACGGGAATCATGTTTGCGGGCACCGTGTTGGCCTTGTGAAAGTGAAAACCGATCAGCGCGAAGTCTGCGAAACCAGCGGCGATTAGCGAGCCGGCTGCGAGATAAATCCAATAGGGGCACGTCAGATTCGTTGTCGCGAATGTGTGCCCGGTGCCTTCCTCCAACTCGTGCGGTCGTGGATGCAGCAACCTTGCCGCGACCAAGATCGCGAGGCAAAGCAAAGCCGGAACGAGCAGCACACCGAATCCAGTTCGAAAGCCGCCATTAAGATAAAGAATCAGCGCCACGAGCAATGGACCAACAGTCGCGCCCGCCTGGTCTAGCGCTTCGTTCAGTCCAAAAACCCATCCGGCACCGATCGATTTGCCGGCGTACGAAAGCATGGCTTCCACAGTCGGCTTGCGGATGCCTCGCCCGACGCGTTCTGCCACGACCAGACTCGCTGCCACCGGCCAGCGTCCGGCCAGCGCGAGCGCGGGAACGGCGAGCATGTTGACGGCATAGCCCGCAAATGCGAACCCCCAATGCCGATGCGATTTGTCGGCGAAATATCCCGAGACCGAACGCAACCCATAAGCTCGCCGAGACCTGCGACAAATCCGACGATTGCAGCGCTCGCGCCTAACGAGCCGAGAAAGGGACCAACGATTCCCCGCGCACCTTCATAGGTGAAATCGGCGAAGAAATTCGCGATGCCGATAATGACAACAAACTGAAGCGCCGATCTGCTTTTCATTTAACCACGAATCGACACGAATTAACACGAATAGGCAGGGCGCGTCACTCCGTGCGCGCAGCCGCTTCAACGACAAAACGTGGCAAAGCCATTCGCTATTCGTATTCGTCATTTGGTTAATCGGTGTCTAATTCGTGGTTACCAAATGAAGACTCTTGGAATCATCGGTGGCCTCGGCCCCGAGAGCACGATCGATTATTATCAAAAGATCATCGCGCTTTACCGAGAGCGAACGCGCAACGGGAGTTATCCGGAATTTATCGTCGCGAGTGTCAACTTGAGGAAGGGACTCGATTTCATGGACGCGAATGACCTTGCTGGGATGGCCGATTATTTGCTCCAGGGAATCGGCAAACTTGTGCGCGCTGGTGCAGATTTTGGGCTGATCTCAGCAAATACGCCGCATATCGTCTTCGACGACGTCGCTTCCAAGTCGCCGATTCCTTTGATCAGTATCGTCGAAGCAACCTGTGCTGCTGCCAAAACGCGGAACCTGAAGCGGCTTGCCTTGTTTGGGACAGCCTACACGATGCAGGGAACCTTTTATGCGAAAGTTTTCTCGCGCGAAGGCATCGAGCTTCTCGTGCCGGAACCGAACGATCACGACTACATTCATGATAAATACATGAACGAATTGGTTTCCGGGAAATTTCTGTCCGAGACCCGTTCGGGTTTGCTTGCCATTGTCGATCGCATGAAAGCAAAGAGCGACATCGACGGTGTGATTCTCGCCGGAACGGAATTGCCGCTGATTCTACGCGACCCTGCCCACAACCGGATTCCGTTTCTCAACACGACCAAGATTCATGTCGAAGCGGCCGTGACTGAAATGCTCTCATGAGTGGCGGCTTTAGTGCATGAACTGAAGATGACTGGTAATTCGAACAGGTTGGTGACCCTGGTTCTTCTTGGCTGGGTATGCTTTGCGGTCGCGTTGACTGGTTCGTTCCACAGTACCAGCGCTCCAGCGGTAGCAGCAACAGTGTGGACCTTGACCGCGCTCGCGTTGATCGCGTGCTGGAAGATCGGCCCCATCAGAGCATGGGCACTGAATGTCGATGTTCGCTGGCTGGTGTTATTTCATCTGACACGATTGTTTGCCGGCCTTTACTTTCTGATGCTCTGCCATCGCGGCGAATTGTCCTGCGCATTCGCATTTCCCGCGGCCTGGGGCGACATCATCGTGGCCGTCCTGGCATTGCCTCTGGTCGCCGCGATGCGCACTCCATTAGCGAAGACCCTTCTGGTTGTTTGGAACACGATCGGACTGATCGACATCGTTTTTGTTGTCTTCAGCGCGCTGCGATTCGGATTAAGAGACTGGCAGTCGATGCATGCGTTGCGGGAACTTCCGCTCAGTCTTTTACCTATGTTCCTGGTGCCGCTAATTATCGCATCTCACGTTTTGATTTTCTTCCGAGTTGCACAAGCGAGGGGTACAAGCTGAAAAATTCGCGATGCTGACGCCCGCACGCGCACCAGTCGAACATCGCAAATCTAGAAACTTGTCCTGAGCGAAGTCGAACGGACCGAAAATGAACATGGGCGGTGAGGGTTTCGAACCCCCGACCCTCTCGGTGTAAACGAGATGCTCTACCACTGAGCTAACCGCCCGCCTCCGCCAAGGCTACGGCGTGGCAAGCCCGTTTCAAGGCAGGTGATAAGTGATTAGTGAACGGTGATCAGTCAAGCAAAGCATTTTTCGTAGCTTGAACACGAATGAACCGAACCTGTTGACGCGCATCGCGGTGACGGAAAGCGCTTCGTTGTGCACGCCGATGAAAAGTTGACTGCGTTTCTGGAACTAGAATCTGCGATTCGTGCTCGCGGCCAGTTTCATTAAGGAAATCGAGGAGCCGATGGCGGTGCGTAGGCCAGTGTCCTACATGATAATTTAGGGGATGTCCTACACATAAATAACTCGACGTTTGCTAGGCAAGCGTCTAAAAGCGACGCCATTTGCGTCACATCCAGATTTCAATGCTCGTCAAATTTTTTCGAGAACTTCGCCCGGCGAATCTCGGAGAAGAATGCTACCGGAATTGTGTTGGTGGCGTCAGTCCGACCGCATAACCCCAGTGATTCGGACCGACATGATAGAAATCCCATGGCCACCATACGTGGCGGAATAATTGGCTGCTACAAAAACTGCATCCTCACCAGACGCCTCACCTGAACCGCGCAGCCTTGTGCCGTTATATGAGAACTCCACTCGGACTGGAAATGAATTTGAGTTTGTGAAGCGCGCGACTCGGGAGCTGCCCGAACTCTCGTACGAAACTGTTACACCGCCTTTTCTGTTTTGCCCTGTTACAACAGCCACTTGTAACATCAACATGAAAACAGAAACAAAGAAAATGTATCGACCCGTTGTTTGGGGAATGGTCATAGCACTTTCAACAACAAACTGATTGCCTATGTCAATACCGGAGGACGTAGAATGCAGCGTGGCACGGAAAATGCCAAGATGACGAGGAAACTATTCACCGGATTCTCGAAAAGCATGAACACGGCGATTCAAATGTGACGGGCAGGCGAAGTTGCCGCGTCCGTACCGCAAAGGAACGCAATCGCGGCAATGATGAGTGTTGTAGTCCGCGTCATTGCGCCCTGTTCATATCATTTTGTCGTTGCCGTGTAGAGAGTAAAAGAGGCAGAATCCGCCACGTGAAATACGGGAAATAGTTGCCCCGACAAGATGTCCATTGAGACGCAAGCTAAATCTCACCACTCCTTAAAATCGCCTCTGTGCTTGTGCGTCTCGATCACGTTGCCAGCGTTATCGTAAAGGCTAGTCACAGCGCAGTCGAACGGATCGACATATGGCAAAGTTGCTCGCCGCGGCGTTAGGAAAACCGCCGCGCAGAGGAATAGGAACACTGCCACCGCACCCGTCCATTCCCAAAAGCCCAAGTGCCAGAACACGGAATGTCGTAGCGCACTGTGGATCGGCGTGGCCCAAGAGGGTTCCAGTCGCGTAAGGAGCAACAAAGATTCGCTAAAGAAAATTCCAACCAACGGCAACAGCGTCACTAACGACCAGATCCAAAACAACTGCGCTGCAAACCGGTTGCGTCCGCGGCCTTTCCACGCACACCAACAGCTGCATAACATTCCCATTGCCAGAAAACCTGCGGCGGAGCGGCCAAGAAGCTCATGGAGTCGGCGAACACCCAAGACATCATGAGTGTGCTGCGGAACGACGAAGCAGGCGCAAATCAGCGCGATAATTCCCGCCGTAAAAGTTCCAGCGCCAATATTTGCGGTGCGAGGCGCGATCACTCCCAAATGCCGCCGCAAATATCCGGCGAACGGCAGCATCAACAATCCTGTCAACGCCAGGCCGCCGGCAGCCATCCAATAATGACTGGGATTATCGCGCGGCGAAAGCAAGTTGGAGATGACGCGGTATCGCCAGTCGTAATTTTTGGGGAACATCCACGCGCTCGCAGTGAGCGTTCCGAAAAACGAAAAGAAAATCAGCGCCAGCAAGACAGCCAGAGTTGATTTCCGATAAAGCAGCATTTAGGAGACTCGCATGGAACAAAGCCCTCGCAATTTATCGGCGTATGAGACGGCTACTAAGCCTGCCGCTATATCAAAGAAATTGATCAGTAGGAGCGCTCTTCCTGGAATCCAATCTCCGTTTTCTGTTTGCGCGGAATGTGGGCCGCAATCGCGAAAACGAAAACAAAGACAAGCTCCGCCCCCAATTTGCGTGGCCACACGTAATGAATTCCTCCGTCGCAATGCGCGGGCCACTCGCTTCGGGAACTTGGATTTGGCGCCGTCAGCATGCACGCTGGCATCACGGCTATTACCGAACTCGCCGTTAAAAGCGGCCTGACAAATCGGTTGCCTCCGGACAACGCTAAACAATCCTCTTTCCTGGCGCTATCCCGCTCCCCAAACGCCGACAGTTCGGCTTGCTCTCGCGCGCCCAAAAGACCTTTGCGAAACCCCCGGTCATCGCGGAAATCGCCAGTGTACTCGTGCGTTTAGATCACGTTGCCAGCCTCATCGTAAACCCGGATCACGGCGTCCTGTGAGCGGGAGAAAAACACAAGCCCCAAAGCAAACGTCAGGCCGGGAGCGACTTTCCCGTCCCGACCTTTGCGTTGCCCCGAAATGTCACATTCTCATCAACCATCAGCCGGGGCGCTTCGATGTCACCATGCAGTGTGCAACCCGCCTGGAGCTCGCAGCATTCAGTCACGAAAATATTGCCCTCCACCGTCCCTCGCAGCTTCACCGATTTCGTCCTGATCTCACCGCGTATGCGCGCGTGCTCCCCGATCGTGAGCGTTCCGGTGGAATCGATTGTGCCCTCCACGTCGCCGTCGATGAGCAGCTCGTTCAGGAATTTGACCGAGCCTTTGATCGAAACTCCTCGGGAGAGAATAGCGCCAGATTGCGTTGGCATGAACGTGCTGTTGGATGGCCCTGGGACGACAGATGGGTCTGGCTGATTCGTTTGCGGGGGTTCGGTGCCCCTGCGAGGCGGAAAGCGGCTAAAAGTGTTCATGGCCGAGCATTGTGCCGAATTATTCGGCATTTAGGAAGCGGAATCGTGTTAGGCGCTGCTCATCCCGTGTCGGCTCGGATTTGGTGGGCTGCATCCTCTGATTACGCTTTACCTGATGACTGAGCATCCATCTCCTCGGCGTGCCGTCGCAAGACTGCAGACCCGTCGCTCAGGTCGATACTTTCCTGAGAAGCCCAACGTAAAAGCCCTCGTAAAGAGTGACGGTGGTCTTTGAAAACAGTAGATATCTCTCGCTGCCGTCGGTCTTTTAATCCGTGAGCGACGACCCGCCGGCAGAGGCGAGACAACTCACATGCACTAAGCTCCGCGGCACCCACCTTCTGGAGCATTCCGAGACGCCAAAACTCATTGCCTTGTTGATTGAGGTTTGCCTGTGCATTCACAATGTAACGACCGCTCATGTCCTTCAATAGAGCGCGACGCTCTGCAAGCTTATCAAGCGGCCAACGAGTAAGGAATCCGCCAATAAATCCGATGATAGCCGCTATTAGAAGGTTCCCGATATCAGCCAAGGTCATAACGATTAAAGGGGGAGCTTCACGACCTAGTTAAATTTAGGCGGCACACATCGTGTCGTGTCGCGCGCAGAAAACGCCGATGACATCATGGCCGCATCATTTGCCATCCGGCAATCAAAAACGATTCTGGCGCGATTCTACGGTTCTTTGAAATCGCCCGTGTGCTCGTGCGTCTCGATCACGTTGCCCGCTTCATCGCAAACGCGAATCACAGCACGATATGATCGGCTGCGAAACTTCGCGTAGTCGATTGCGTTGCTCACAGCGTTTGGCTCGCCATACCACAAGCGACCGAATGGCAGCACATCTGAAACCAGATCAACGCCGCGTTTGTCTTTGCGCGGGCGCACTTCGTAAACGTGCATGGAACGCTGTATGTTCATTTTCGATTTTGCGCCTCCTAAACGCATGGGACTAAGGTCCCATATGCGGCTGTCGGGAGTGCTGGTAAAATCCATCTTGGAAAAAAGAAAAGAAGAACACCTAAAAATATGAAAATCCCTAGTTGGTTTAATCAAAATCGTTTCACTTCAATTGTGCGCGTCGCAAGTGCGGTCACGCTAATATCTGCGGCCGCGGCAATGGCCTTCGTCGCGGTCCGTCCATCTACCGCGGCTGCGCCGAGATACGACATCAACACACTCGCCGGCAAGGTAGCCTCGCTGAGGGGAACTGCCGGGCTGCAAATTCGCTTCTCCGCATTCCTAGAGCAGGAGGCAGAAGAACCAGAGGGCATTCCAGCGCCGGGCAGCATCACGCCGATTCACGTCCTATCGAGCCCGCTCGATGGCACCACCATTGTCCCGCCGAACGTCTTAGTGAATCAAGACACCGCAGCTGCGCCGCAGAACGAGACTGCGATAGCAGTTGACCCGAATAACCCGAATCGGATCGTTGGTGGAGCAAACGATTACGTCACGCGCACATGGTCTTGCTTCGTCGATGGGACGCCGTGTAGTGCGCTCGGCGACGGCTACTCGGGAACGTACTACTCGAACGATGGCGGTTCGACGTGGTGCTGCAACAGCAACCCAGACGCCAACTACACGCCGACTAGTGATCCAGCCCAGATTGGAACCCTCATTCCCGGCGTCGAGCGTCTGGTCGGCGGAATCTACGATGCCGGTGGTGACCCATCGGTCGCGTTCGACAGCCAGGGCAACGTTTACTATGCGGGTTTGGGGTTCAATCGCACGAGCCCGCCGAACACCGTAGCAGTCAACAAGGGGACGTTTGACGGAGGGGGCACCTTGAGCTGGAGTCCGCCGACGTTCATCAACCAGACTACCTCGCCATCGACGCTCAACGACAAGGAATGGATTGCGGTTGACTCTCACTCGGGCAGCCCGTTTCAGGATCGCATCTACGTGAGTTGGACGCGCTTCATCTTCAACCCTCACAATGGCAGCTATGTCCAGTCGCCAATATTCTTCGTCTATTCGACGGACGGCGGGGCGACGTTCAGCACGCCCGAGAATATTTCAGCTAATGCGCACTACAGTCAGGGCTCCCACCCAGTCGTCGGACCCGATGGGACAGTGTACGTTTTCTGGAACGGTTCGACCCGGCTCGCGTCGCTTAACTCGACCTACATGGCCAAGTCGACCGACGGCGGCGACACTTGGAGCCCACCACTCTCGGTCGCGACGGTGACGAACATCCCCGGTGTGCGCAACACCGTGTTTCGCGTGAACAGCTACCCAGCGGCAGCTGCTGCTCCGAACGGTGATGTTTACGCCACGTGGAACACGGAGGTGGACGACACGACCCCGATCTATACCGGCGACCCGGGCTGCGCGTATTTCATCCCGGGTAATCATGTCTCGACCTGTCACTCGGTCGCTGTTTACAGCAAGTCAACCGATAGCGGGCAGACCTGGTCCGATCCCGCGCCGGTGTTCGGAGCGGGCAGCCGCACGGCCGATGGCTATCCGGTCACGCAGCCAACGCCGGACCCGAACCCCAACGGTTGCCAGGCGGCTAATGGCTGCGATGGCTCGTCGTTGCCCGCCCCATCGCCAACGGGTCCGATCGAGGACGTGTTCCCGGCCGCAACGGTGGCCGCGAATGGTAACGTTTATCTCGCCGCTTACCGAGGCACCACGGTTTCGCCATGGGAGGTGTGCTTTTCCGGGCCGCTCCCGCCGGTTGGTCGCATCACGTGTGACTTTCTTGGGCCCTACATACACAACACGCGACTCGACTACGTCGTCCGCGACTTGAGCGGGACCACGAACGCCGTGAACACTCAACACATCAACACACGTTACGGCTTTGGTGGAGGCTTCTTCGGCGATTATACCGACATCGCCGCTGGCTCCGACAACTTTTTCCACGCCTTCTGGACAGACTCGAACAACGTCCAGAACGTGGTGTGGTGGTACGGTTTCGAGTTCGTGCCGACAGCGATTCACCAGCAGGACGTCGTCACAGGCAGCGGGAATTTCTGAGACCTATCTCGAAGAACTGTTAACGAAGGGCCACCCGAAGGTGGCCCTTCTAACATTGCGGGACAACCCTCTACCGTTCGCCTCGCGACTTCCACGCGCAACTGGACGCGATCACCAAGCGCCTGCAAGGGGCCGCAGAGGCCGGTTTGTCATGGGGCTGTTCATCTGGATTGCGGACGCGCATCGCGGCGACGCAAAACGTTTCATTGTGCGGGCGGATGAAAAACTGACTGCGTTTGTGGAACTTGAATCGGCGATTCGTCCAATTAGTTAACGTCATTTTCGCCTTCGCGGTCAGATCGTTATGTCCATGAGCACGGCAATCCGACAAAAGCGCGGTCATTCGGCGCGACGTTTTTGTTTCCGACGTTTTTTCCATTGAGGGTGGGCAGCGCGCCATTCCCGCTGTTTCCGCGTATAATACTCCCGCCAGTATTGAGCCGTGCGTATTCGGCGCCGGCCACGCTTTTCAACCTTATCCATAAGATCAAAATCACCGACCGCGTAGACCAAAGAGTAATGAAGGCTGTTCAAAGCACGTGCTGAAATGGTAAAGGCGTTCGCCACGAGGACGAACGCCTTTCCGATTTCCCTCGGTGTTTAACACACAAGGTCACTCTACTTCGCAGCTTTAAGGTTTTTTCACGACCACTTGCGGTGCAGGTTTGCTCACCTCAAGCTGGGCGCTCACTTTTTGGATTTGCGCGGCCTGCTCTTTGAGCTGCGCCGTGAGAACCTCCATCCCTTTCTGTTGCTGCGCGACCGTTGACTTCAGCTCTGCAATGCTCGCCTGCTGGTTCTCAATTTTGCTCTGCTGTTCCTCGACTCTCTTGTGCTCTTTGAGGAACTCATTGAGCATCATGTTCCACACCTGTTCGTAGCGGACGGTTTGGGGTTTTCCTTCTCTATCCAGCAATATCAAGTCCGGATTCACCTTTGCTACTTCTTCAGCAATCAAGCCAAAACTGGGCAAGTTGGTCGAGTCGCCCTTGTAGCGGAACGTCACTGGCTTAAGCAAAAAGAGCGCTTCGCTGGTCTTGCCCATGGGTTTAATGTCCTCCTTGAACCGCGCCGAGGAGGGTATGGTACCCAACTGGCCGGACGCGTTAACGAACACAAGAGAAGACAGGGCAGTGACGTTCGCACCGAAGATACCGCCGATGAAGGTTTTCGAGGTAGAACCAAGTATGGGAATAAAGTTGTCGCCGATGCGGATGGTGTCGAATTCGCCGGCAAAACCGGCCACGCTGGAACCGATACAGATATTGTTGTCCCCGGTGATATTATCACCGGCGGAGTCACCCACTGCGGTGTTATCGCTGCCGATTACGTTGCTTCCAAGCGCGTCGTCCCCGACCGCAATATTGCGGGAGCCCGTTGTGTTGGCGTCGAGCGCGTCGACACCAAAGGCGTTATTGGCGAAGCTGCCCGTGGTAGTGGCGGCAAGCGCGTTGTTACCGAAGGCGCAGTGGAAGCCGCTAGCCAAATTGGCGCGGAGCGCGTTGACACCGAAGGCGTTGTTGGCGGAGCCGATAGTGTTGTTCAGTAGTGCGCTGGCACCCACGGCGGTGTTGTTGCTGTTCGCGTTGCTCAGAAGCGCGTTGGAACCCACGGCGGTGTTCGAAGCGCCAATAATGTTATCGCGGAGCGCCTGCCAGCCAACGCCTGTGTTGTTGTTGGCACTGCCGGCTGCGGTGTTGTCGTTGTCCCGGAGCGCCAAATTACCAATGGCTGTGTTGTTGTCCGCGTGAACATTGTTTGCGAGCGCGAACGTACCAAACGCTGCGTTATGGATGCCGTCGGTGTTGTCGGATAGCGCGCCAGCACCAACAGCGGTGAGCTCGGAGACTAAATTGCTAGACAGCGCTTCATTGCCAACGGCGGTGTTGTCATCGCCGGATACATTGCCAAACAGCGCGTGATCGCCGATGGCCGTGTTAGCGATGCCATCTTCGTTGTTCTCCAAGGCTCCTTCACCAACGGCGTTGTTGATGAATCCGGTGTCATTTGCATGGAGCGCAAAGAAGCCGACAGCATTGTTGCCGAAGCCGTCGTCATTATTAAAGAGCGCAAAGGAACCGACAGCAGTGTTGTCGCTGCCGGTGTCGTTAAAGAGGAGCGCATCTGTTCCAACGGCCACGTTGTCGCTGCCAGAGGTGTTGAGCAACATCGCTGCAGTGCCAACTGCGGTATTATCATTCGCCCCGACTCCGGCGACTGGACTGGTGATGGCCAGCGCCCCAGCGCCAACACCGGTGTTGAAGCTGCCGTTGCCGACTATAAAGAGCGAAAACCAACCAAGCCCTGTGTCTCCTATGCCGCCGGTGACGTTAAAGAGGGCGTTGCACCCTTCCGCCGTGTTGAATGCCGGGTAGCATCCGTCCGGGTTCCCAGGTATCTCTGGAGGTAAATTTGCTTGCGTTTGTGGCAAAAGCCCAAAGCAGGCAACCACGGACAGCATGGTTGTGAATATTTTGAGGTTGCGATTTTTCATTAGCTTAATTTTCCTTTCATTGTTTTGGCCTTCCCTGATTTCTCTCCTGGAGAACTCAGTTCTGGCCGTTCATGGTAAATGTCCCTAGGTCCCCTTGCGGGAAGAGGGTCAGGCGCATGGCTAGAGACGCCTAACGGACTTGACGCGTTATCGATGCTCTCAAAATCGCAAACCCACTGTCAAGAACAAAAGTAGGATGCAAACCTACAACCACGTGGGATACAAACCTACGACCGCTTTGCGTTGAACTGAGCAAACCTGCACCGCAAACCGTTCTGAATAATCAGTAGAATTGCCAAGCACTACTATTCTTTGAACTCGCCCTTGTGCTCGTGCGTCTCGATCACCTTGCCAGTCGCATCGTAAACGCGAATCACAGCGTTGTGTGAGCGGCTGCGATGCGTGGCGTACCCGATTGCATTGCTGATCGCATTCGGCTCGCCATACCACAGCCGACCGAATGGCAGCACATCGGAAACCAAATCAAAGCCGCGTTTATCTTTGCGCGGGCGGACTTCGTAAACGTGCAATGGGGCCGTTGGCTTCATCGATTGGTTAGGCGCTGGATATCGCCTCGCCTTGCTTTCGAACAATCATAATCTTTCTCTCACTCAGGGCGCGTGTAAATAAATCGGGATTCTCGACGAGCGACTGCATCGCGTACTCGTTCTGTGCTGACTCCGCCATCTGAAACAACATGTATCCCCACAATGCGCAGAAGAAAAAGAACGTGACATACTGGTGGATGCTAAAGCCGCTGCGAATCCAGACGCCGAGGCAGACGAGCATGAACAAAAAGATAATTTTGGAGCCTCGCGTTGCGGAATACGTGGCGACGTAAGACACCGGAATGCCAATGAGGAGCCACCAATCGTGCTCGTAAAAAGCCCAGCCTGAAACCACAAAAAGCGGAACTACCATGTAGAGGAGCACCAACAGATTGAAAATCGTTTTGCGAGTACCAGTAACGAGGGAACTAGGTTCGCCGCGCATGCATTTGAAGCCGAGTGTGCCCTTTTGGACTCCGGCGACGAAGTCGTCGTGAGTCACGCCTTCGTTCGCTTTGGCAATGTCGGCATCCAGCGAAGCTTGAAATTCCGGAGTCTTAGTCATCTCCCATGCTGCCTTCGTATATTCTTTCATTGGATTGAATTTCACGGCGCAGCTCGGACAGGAGACAACTGTGTTGAAGAGCTCGCCTGGAACCTCAAAAAGGGTCTTACAATGCGGACAGGTGGTCTTTTGGTTCATACGCGAAAGCGCCTAACGAGAATTCGAACCAATTTTTGCGCATTTCAAGAGAAACACCCATATTTTGGGTCTAATCCGGCTTGAGTTTGGCTGTTGGGAGGAACCCGATAAGAGCGGAGTCATGGGGAAAATTGTGCCCGACAGGTCGGGATTTGGGAAGCGCAATCGTTTTGGAAGTCGTCGTGTAGAAGCCCGCTAGAATCGCCGGAGTCCAGTGAGCCGCTGTCTTGGGACCGGCTCCGGGCCATTAAACGCATTCCTGCGCCAACGTCGTGCGACTGCAGGCATCACGAATCGAGAGACACAGGGCCAAGTTCAGCGCAATAACGCGGCGCATGTTGCTTGTTACACTTCTTTATACACTCGCGGATTTGTTTAAGCACCATTTCAGATAACGTGAGATAGACCGCACTCGTTGGTTTCACCTATGGTTGAGCACTTACGACCGTTTGTGATAACATGAGAGTATTTCACCTAGACTCGGTGTAAACGAGAGATGCTCTACCACTGAGCTAACCGCCCGCCTCCGCCAAGGCTACGGCGCGGCAAGCCCGTTTCAAGGTAGGTGATAAGTGATTAGTGAACGGTGATCAGTCAAGCAAAGCATTTTTCGTAGCTTGAACACGAATTAACCGAACGTGTTGACGCGCATCGCGGCAACGGAAAGCGTTTCGTTGTGCACGCAGATGAAAAGTTGACTGCATTTCTCGAACTCGAATCCGTGATTCGCCGCCGCGGACAAGGGGGGCTGTCGGCTGCAACGCTGAATTTTTGGAGTCCTTTCGCAAACAAGACGCGCACGAGAAACGGCTGACACGAAACAGTCCTAATGACAGGCCGGGAATAAGCTTTCCAATTGTTGGTTGATTAGGTTTCGGATTTTGTCTTCGGAAACAAACGCTGTGACTAACCTTGGCAGGTCGGAGTCCATGATCACCGAGTCGTCATTTACGCGGACCATGCCGGAAATCGTCGTACCAAAGAAACCCTTCTTGGCCTTGAAGGAGAAACGCATAACGTTGTCGGACCAGCTCTTGGACGGTTCTTCAATAGTGATGCCGCCGGGAACCTGGCGGCTCATTAAGTCGTCAAGAAAGCTATCGATCTTGTGAACTGCGTCTTCTTTACCCAAGTCATGGTTTCGTTCGATGTGCATAGCGGCACCGCTTGGCTAGGCGACTGTCTTACTGGGAAGCTAGCCGCGCTCCTATTCCATCTCGAGCCGCTCGTAAGCGAGTGTGAGTTCCTCCATCGCCACGTCTGTGCCTTTAGCTTTCATCGGTCCACTAACGAATTTGATTATGCGTGCGTGGATCAGCTTCCAGGTCTGTACCACCGCGCGATGATCTTTACTCTGAAGCTGGATCGTGACGTCGCGAGTGGCCGCTTGGTTGCCGTTTCGGATATCGTTGAGCCAGTCAAAGAGGTTCATTGATCCAATCACGCCGCGCTTAAACGTGACATCGGTCGATTTGTTCAGGCCCGTGATTTTTCGGACACTGTTTTCCTTTTTATTCCGGCTGTGGAATTCCGGAACGGTGACTTCTATGCTGATGTTGCATTCTTGAAAGGCAGCCTGCGGGCCTTCGGTGTCACCGGCGCCCAGCTCGACGAGAAAGTTAAATTTGCCGTAGGCATGGTTGCGCTTGCGGGTTGGCATGATCTGTCTCCTCGTTGAGGTTTGGTTTAATCGCAATGTTACCAAGAAACAGAACGCCAGCACGATGAAAAACTTTCATCACTTTTTGAATTCGCCCGCCGGTTCGTGCGTTTCGATCACGTTGCCCGCGTCATTGTAAACGTGAATGACGCCAACTATGTGAGTGGAAAAAATTACGGCAGGATTTTGCGGTTAGCTAATCCTGAAGCGATGATTGCGAAAGTTTTTGAACACGCGCTCCGGAGCTTATTGAGCCATTACGTGCGAATTAGTGTCTTTTGATCGAATTATCGTGCAACAGCTGCGCCGGAAACCGCCGGGCAACGCGGTAACTTCGTGCATCAGCGATGCATGACTTTCTCGCCTGGAGCCGATGCTTTGTTGTGCGCTGCGCGGCAAGGTGCCGCTCTTCGCGGCGCTGTTCACGAATTGTTCGGTCGACGAAAGCTTTAAAGCTGTGTTCAACTCGAGCTCGATCGAAGAGGTACAGTTTCGGCCAATTCATTGTTTCTACTTTGATCTCAACTGCACACACGCTTCGTATTGCGCTCGGCATCTGGATGTGCCGCGATCTGCCAGGGAGATGTGACGGTTACTTATGGATTGCTCAATCGTGAGCAATGACGCATGAATGTGTTTCCGCCATTGTCACAATGAGAGAGCAATACTTCGACGATTTGAAAGTGGGTAATCGGTTCAAATCTGAGCCGTTAAATGTGACCGAGAAGCATCTCATCGAGTTCGCCCACAAGTTTGATCCACAAATGTTTCATCTTAGCCGCAAGAGAGCCGAGCGAACAATTTTCAAAGGATTAATTGCCAGTGGCTGGCACACGGCGGCCATGACGATGCGGCTGTTTGTGCAAACATTGAACTTCGCCGAAGGCGCCATCGGCCTCGGGGTCGATGAATTGCGCTGGCCGAATGTGGTTCGGCCTGACGACGTGCTCACGGTTGAAACGGAGATTGTCGATTTGCGTCCGTCGCGTTCTCGGCCGGGCTACGGGATTATTCGACTGCGCAATGTGACCACTAATCAGCGCGGCGAAATTGTCCAGACAATGCTCGCCAGTGCCATGGTGCCGAGGCGGGACCGTAGGGAAATTGTGTGAGTACCCGACGTGACGGCATTGATATTCACAGGCCGGCAGCCCGGATAGCTTCGTTAAAATCCGCAGGCAACGAAGCCTCAAAACTTCTCCATTCGCCAGTGCATGGATGACGAAACCCAAGCTTCCACGCATGCAACATTTGGCGCGGGAAATTTTTTGTAAACCGCGGCGCGTAGATTTTATCGCCGAGCACGGGATGGCCGAGATGATGAAGATGCACGCGAATTTGATGAGTACGCCCGCTATGCAGCCGGCATTCAACCAGACTTGCCTGATCGCTCGAGCGAATGACGCGATATTCCGTTTTGGCGGCGCGCCCACGCTTTGAGGCAACGCTCATTCGTTTTCGTTGGATCGGATGTCTCCCGATATTTTCTTCGATTACGCCGGTCGGTTTTCGCAGTTTTCCCGCGACAAGCGCGAGATAGATCTTTTCCACTGTGCGCGCGGCGAACTGTTTGGATAGTTCGCGATGCGCGATGTCATTTTTGGCTACCACGAGACAGCCGCTTGTTTCCTTATCGAGACGGTGAACGATGCCGGGCCGTTCTTTTCCACCGATCCCTGATAAGGTCGTGCAGTGGCTGAGCAACGCATTGACCAAAGTGTGCTCACGCTGACCGGCGCCAGGATGAACTGTCAGGTCAGTCGGTTTGTTGATAATAATGAGATCGTCATCTTCAAAGAGAACATCGAGTGGAATCGGCTCCGGTCGCATCTCGATCTTCTCGAGCGGCGGCTCAATAAGATGAATCTTGTCACCGCCTCTGACGATTTGGCGTGGCCGCGTGGTTTGCTTGTTGAGTCGAACGAACCCACTGCGGATCAACTGCTGAAGGCGCGACCGGGAATATTCCGGAAGTTGCTTCGCTAAAAACTGATCAAGGCGCAGTCTCGCGTCGTTGGGCGACACGACAAACTCAATCGGCGTCGACTCTTTCAATATTTCGGAACTAGATCAGAGCACGAACATGAGCAAGCGTAAGAGTAGGAACAGCAAGTAGAGCGTGGATGAACGAATGCCGCGCCTGAGAGTCAGATTTTAGACGAATCATTGCCACAAGCGCCCTTTGGCACGATGTTTTCTGCGCATGACACAAAACCCGCCACCACCATCATTTCCTTCACCGGAAGAGCTCAAGGCCAAGATCACGGAGTTCATGAAACAGAACTTCGGCGATCGAGTCTCGGTGGCGACGTTTGCCGAGCCGGAGCCGGCGACAGCGGAAGAGGAGGAAAAGCCCGAGAAGGCCGACCAGAAGGAATTCGAATTCAATCTCCTGCCTCGAGACATTAAGGCGCACCTCGACCGGTTCGTCATTAAGCAGGAAGAGGCGAAGAAGGTTCTCGCGATCGCGGTTTGCGATCATTACAACCACGCGAATTATCTGCGCAGGCTTGAGAAAGAAGATGCCAGGCGCGCAGAGGAGATTGAATACATCAAACAAAATGTGATTTTGGTCGGACCGACCGGCGTCGGGAAAACATATCTGATCAAACACATCGCCGATTTGATTAAAGTCCCGTTTGTAAAAGCCGACGCAACGAAGTTTAGCGAGACCGGTTACGTCGGTGGTGACGTGGAAGATCTGGTGCGCGAGTTGGTGCACAAAGCTAATGGCGATGTGAACCTCGCGCAGTTTGGAATCATTTACATAGATGAGATCGACAAGATCGCCTCGGCTGGAAATTTGATTGGTCGCGATGTGAGCGGACGCGGCGTGCAGACCACGCTGTTGAAGTTAATGGAGGAAACAGAAGTACCAGTCCGCAGTATGAACGATCTGCAGGCGCAACTACAGGCTGCGTTCGAATTTCAGCGGCGCGGCAAAGCAAGACGTGAGACGA
>Ga0209057_1001624_pt1 | contig 17849 bp, 14 predicted proteins | sample GraSoiAngelo_146_FD_185903 | JGI IMG/M metagenome (GOLD analysis project Ga0209057, IMG submission 185903) | Grasslands soil microbial communities from the Angelo Coastal Reserve, California, USA - 14_1009_05_30cm (SPAdes) (version 2) | ecosystem: Environmental > Terrestrial > Soil > Grasslands ... | reverse complement strand
GCCATCACCACCCGCATCGCCCGGTCCCGCAGACCAGGCTCGGCATCGAGGAGTTCCTGGGGGATCGACTGGTCCCCTCCCATGTGGTTTCGGATCAGATGGGTCGTCTCCGACAACCAGCCGTGCGTGAGCCAGTTGAGCACCCGTCCCTTCTCGGGAATCGGTGTTGGCAACACGACATCGAAGGCGGAGATGCGATCGGTCGACACCATCAGAAGCTCGCGATCGGTCAGCCGGTACGTATCACGCACCTTGCCCCGAGAGTGGAGCGGAAGCGGCAGCGATGTGGTCAGGATGGCGGTCATCTGCCCCCACCCTGCCCTCCCCCGCGAGCGGGGGAGGGGGATGCTACGGCCTTCTCGAGCCCGAGGCGCTCGAACGTCACGTCGAGATGACGAAGGTAGAACGCTGGGTCGAAGAGCTCCGCCAGCTCGTCGGCGGTGAGCCGCTCGCGCACCTCCGGGGTCTGCCCGACGACCAGCTTGAAGTCCTGTCCTCCATCGAGCGCGCTGAGCGCTGCCCGTTGCACGACACGGTAGGCATCCTGCCGGGACATGCCCTTCTGGACCAGCGCCAGTAGCACGCGCTGCGAGAACACCACCCCGCCGCTGCGGTAGAGATTGGCGCGCATGCGCTCGCGGTCGATCGTCAGTCCCTCGAGGATCTCGGCCATGAGTTGCAGCATGTAATCGAGCAGCGTGCAGGCGTCGGGGAAGATGATCCGCTCGGCCGAGGAGTGGCTGATGTCACGCTCGTGCCAGAGGGCCTGGTTTTCCAGTGAGGTCTGCGCGTAGCCGCGCACCACGCGCGCGAGGCCGCAGATCCGCTCGCTCAGCACCGGGTTTCGCTTGTGCGGCATCGCCGAGGAGCCCTTCTGCTCGGCGCCGAATGGCTCGCGCACCTCGGAGACCTCACTCCGTTGCAGGTGCCGGATGTCGGTGGCGAATTTTTCCAGGCCGCCGGCCAGCACCGCTAGCGTGGTCAGGTAGGCGGCGTGACGGTCGCGGGCGATCACCTGGGTGGTGACCGGCGCCACTCGCAGGCCCAGCTTCTTCAGCGACGACTCTTCGACGCGCGGGTCGACGGTGGCGTGCGTACCGACCGCACCCGACAGCTTGCCCACGCGGATGTCCTCGCGGGTCGTAACGAGACGCTGACGGTCGCGATCGAGCTCATCCAGCCAGCCGGCAAGAACGAAGCCGAAACTCACCGGCTCGGCGTGAATGCCGTGGGTGCGGCCCGCCATCAGGGTGTCCCGCTCCTCGATCGCCCGGCGGCGGATGACCGACGACAGCCGGTCGACATCCTTTAGAAGGATGTCGGCGGCCTGCACCAGCTGCAGCGCCAGAGCCGTGTCGAGAACGTCCGAGGAGGTCAGGCCCCGATGAAGATAGCGGGCGTCCTCGCCGCCAACCGAGTCGGCGAGGGAATCCAGGAAGGCGACCACGTCGTGGCCGACCCGCTCCTCCAGCCGGGCGATGTGCTCGGGATCGACCCGCGCCTGGCGAAGACGGTCCAACACGGTCCGAGGGATCTCATCCAGGTCCGCCCAACCCTCACAGACGGTGAGCTCGATCCGCAGCCATAGCTCGTAGCGCTGCTTTGGAGAGAAGATCTCGCTCATCTCCGGGTGAGCGTATCGAGGGATCAATCGGCGGCTGGTCTCCTTTGGGGTGGCGGGCCGTCGGTGACGGCCTGATTATAACCGCCGTCGCTGGCCCAAAAACGGGTTTCCGTAACCTCCCGCACCGCTGGCGACTTTTGATCTAACGGGGAGTTGCTGGTAAATTGGCCCAACACGTAACCAAGAGGGGCGGCCTCCCGTTCAATCTCCAGCGGGCGCCCTGTGGGGTGCCCTGATGCCGGATTTTGAAGAGCGGGAACTCGTTGAGCGCGCGAAGGAAGACCCCGATGCCTTCGGGGCTCTTTACGATCGCTACTTCCCGCAGATTTACCGCTTTGCGTATTCCAGAGTTCGAGACCAATCCCTGGCAGAGGATGTGACGTCGGAGGTGTTCTTCAAGGCGCTGAGAAATATCAAGCGGTACACCTACTCCGGCCATCCCTTCTCCTCCTGGCTCTACCAGATCACGCTGAACGCGGTCGCCGACCATTACCGCGGCCAGCACGGCGAGGTGGAGCTGGAGGAAGGCGCCAGTCTGCCCAGCGGCGCGCCGAGCGTGGATGACGAGGTCGTGCGCCGCGATCGTAGCCGCCGCGTCTGGTCGGCGATCGATCAGCTGCCCCGTCACCAGCGGGCGGCCATGGTGCTCAAGTTCGGTGAGGACAAGAAGATCGAGGAGATCGCCCAGATCATGGGCAAGAGCGCTGGCGCGGTCAAGCTCCTCCTCCATCGCGCCGTCGAACGGCTTCGCCGCGAGTTGCCGCCGGAATTCGAGGCAGGATTGACATGAGCAACGATCCCGAGCTCGAGGAGCTATTCCAGGACCCGGCGCACCGGGAAGTCGTGGACCTGCTGAAGCTGTCCCGGCCGGCCGCGCCGCCCCTGGATCCGAACTTTCACAATTACCTGCGCACCAAGCTGATGACGGAAGCCCGCCGTACGCTCCAGCCGCAGTCGGCCCGGCGAGGGTTCCCCTTCAGCCTCGGCCCGAAGGCACTGGCGCCGGCCATGGCCGCGGTAGCGGCCGGCTTCCTGGTCGTGCTCGGCATCCAGATCTATCTTCAGAACCAATCTCCCTCGTCCGCCATGGTCGCGGTCGACCTCTCCCACATCCAGAACAAGACGAACGTGGCAACCGCCGAGCCGATCGTGATCCCATTCAGCGGACCGGTCGACAAGAACGCCGTCGCCGACACGGTGGTGATCGAGCCGGCCACCTCGGTGACAAAGCAATGGGTCGGCCAGAACCTGGTGATCATCCCCGATCACCCACTCGCCCCCAACACCACCTATACGGTGTCGCTGAAGGCCTCGTCAGCGCCAAAGGAGTCCAGGCCGAACGTTCAGCCGACGCCGGCGGTCGCGCCATCGCCGGTTGTTGTGCACTTCACCACGGTGCGCGCTCCCGTGCCCCCCGTTAACCCACCCTCGTACCGGAGCCGGAACGTCACCTACGGCCAGGAGAACCGCCTTGCGGATGCCGGTACCGTATTCAACGGCGGCTGGACGCCGACGGGCCAGCTGATCGTCACCCGACCGTCAGGTCAGCCTGGACCGGGCTCCTCCCCGGCCGCACCGGCAACCGCGTCCGGAGCGGCGCCAAAGGCGACCACGGATATCTGGCTGATGAGCGCGCTGGGCACGCCGATCCGAATCCTCGTTCCCGGCGGCAACTTCCCGGCGGCCGCCCCGTCAGGTGGCGTCTTCGCGGCGTGGCAGGTGATCTCCGGCAGCCAGGCCAGTCTCAGGATCTGGGACCTGCAAGGGAACTTGCAGGGGACCCTGGCAACGCTCGACAGCATGCCCGACCGGGCACCGGTCTGGATTGGTAGCGATCGGATCGCCTATGTCACCCAGGGTCGGCTGGTCATCGTTGACTCGCACGGTGGATCGGTCAATACGCGTGCGATCCGAATGCAGCGCGGCAGCGTCGCGGGCTCGCCCCTTGGCACCCTGTTGGCGGTCGAGGCGACTGATGGGTCGTCCGTGATCGACCTGGCATCGGGATCGCGGAACCCATTGCCGGCGGGCGCGACCGGCTTTGCCTGGTCGTCGAAGGGTGACCTGGGGTTCCTCGTCCCGCAGGCGTCCGGCAGCGATCTGTACATCGCGGCCGGCGGCAAGAACGCGCAGCGGATCGCCAGCAGCCCGAGCGGGCAAACCTGGTCCGACCTGAACTGGGCGCCGGACGGAGCCTCACTGCTGCTGGCCAGCAAGCCGGCGGGCGCGAGTAGCTCCGCGTCGCGATTGATGCTCATCAACGTCGATGGCAGCGGCCTGACGACCTTCGCCTCTGAGCAGGAGTACTCGAGCCCCCAGTGGTCATCCCTCGGCGACCTCGTTCTCTTCACGAGGCAGGATGAAGCCGGCGGTCGCGCCTTCTGGACCGCGAGCACCGCGCCCTCGGAATCCGACGCCGCCTCGAAGCAGGCGCTGGCCGAAGTCGACAGGTTCATGCAGGCGCGGCTCAAGGGAGATCGCGGGGCGGCGCAAGAGAGCCTCGATGCCTCCGGACTGAATGCCTACCAGGGCGGCGCGTCCTCGCTGCTCAGCCCGGCCGGCAGCAAGTACGAGCGGTACTATCCGGTCACCGTCCAGCTGACCGGCTCCAATCCCAACACGTTCCTCGTCGGCGTCCGGATCTTCGTTTCACGCTCCGGGGTGCAGCGGAGCTTCTTCGAAGAGCAGCTCACCCTGGTCCTCAAAGATCAGCGCTACCTGGTCGACGCCGTCACCTCGACGCCCGCCGTGCCTCTGGGCCATGGGCCAACCGTCGTTTCGGTCGAGATCGTCCCTGCGGATAAGGGGAGTCAGGTTCGAGTCCGGTTTGACGCGGATCTACGGCCCGAGACGGTGACGACCGACACCATCCAGGTCCGGGGCGTCGATGGCCGGCCGATCATCACGCGGATCACGTTCGATGCTGACTCCCACCTTGCAACCCTGGCCTTGAGCGTGCGACCGGGTGCCTACCAGTTGGTGGTGACGACGGGAGTGATGGACATCAACGGCGTCACCATGGCCGACGAATACCACGCCTCGCTCGTGATCAGCCGCTAACCCTCTCGAGCGAGGACCACGCCGGCAGCAATGGCCGCCGCCACCTCACCCGCGCCGTACAGCGATTCGAACGGTGACGATTGCGCCTCAAACTCCCGGGTCTTTTCGAGCAGGCTCGGATGGTCCTGGATGAAGCTGGTGGAAATCCGGCCGGCGTGGAAGTCCGGCTCTTCGAGGAGCGCACGGTGAAAGGGGATGGTGGTCTTCGGCCCGGTAAGAACGAACTCCTGCAGCGCACGCCGCCCGCGACCGATCGCCGACTCGCGGTCATCTGCCCAGACGATGAGCTTCAACAAGAGCGAGTCGAAGTGCGGCGAGATCTCCTGGTGCGGCCTGATGCCGCTGTCGACCCGCACGCCCGGCCCGCTCGGCGGTGCGTAGCGCTGGACGCGGCGGGGCGTCGGCATGAAATTGCGCAAGGGATCCTCGGCGTTGATCCGAAACTCGATGGCGTGGCCGCGTGGTAGCCGGGAGCCGCTCGCCACGAGCGATGCGGATCTGCTCGCGCACGAGATCGATGCCGAGCACCGACTCCGTCACCGGATGCTCGACCTGGAGGCGGGTATTCATCTCGAGGAAGTAGAACTCCTCCCCTGAGACGATGAACTCGATCGTGCCGGCGTTGCGGTAATCGACCGCCGCCGCCGCCTTGACGGCCGCCGCCGCCATGGCACGTCGGCGCGACGTGCTGAGGCCAACGGCGGGTGTCTCCTCGAGCAACTTCTGGTGCCGCCGCTGGATCGAGCACTCCCGCTCTCCCAGGGCGACGGTCGTGCCGTGATCGTCGGCAAGGATCTGCATCTCGATGTGGCGCGGATGCTCGAGATAGCGCTCCAGGTAGACGTCCGGGCTGCCGAAGGAGCTTTGCGCCGCTCTTCGGCAGGCTTCGAACGCCGCGGGGAGATCATCGGGCCCCTTGGCGACCCGCATGCCGATGCCGCCACCGCCGGCGGCCGCCTTGACCATCACCGGGTAGCCGATCCGTTTCGCCTCGGAGACCGCGGCCGCTTCGTCGGCGAGCGCGGCCGTCCCCGGTACCACGGGGACGCCCGCGGCGATCATCCGGCGACGGGCCTCGACCTTGTCGCCCATCGCCCGCATGCTCGTCGCCGGGGGTCCGATGAAGGTCAGCCCGCTTTTGGCGCAGGCCTCCGCGAACGCCGGGTTTTCGGAGAGAAAGCCATAACCCGGATGGATCGCATCGGCGCCGTGCTCGCGCGCCGTGCGCACGATTTGCTCCACGTCGAGATAGGCGTGTCGCGGTGTCGGCCCGCTCAGCACCGCCCGCTCCTCGGCAAAGAGAGCGTGGGGAGAGCGAGCGTCCGGCTCCGCGTAGACGGCGACGGTCCGGATGGCCATCTCGCGGCAGGTTCGCATCACGCGAAGCGCGATCTCGCCGCGGTTCGCGACCAGAACCTTGGTGACGCTAGCCAATCGTCATCAACACTTCGTTGGGGGCGACGATCGCTCCCTCTTTGGCGAAGACCTCCCGCACCGTCCCGCCGACCGTCGCCACGATGTCGTTCTGCATCTTCATCGCCTCCAGCACCACGACCACGTCGCCCAGCCGGACGCGGTCCCCGGATTTGACCTTGACCTTGACCACCATGCCTTGCATTGGCGCCTGGATGGCCCCGTCGCCACCGGCGCGTTGCGCCGCTGTTGGGCCCGACGTGGCAGGCACCGCCGCGGTGGCGGGCACTGTGCCGTCGCCGAGGATGCGAACCCGATACGGTTCGCCGTCGACCTCGACCGTGAACTCGCGGGCCGCCGCCTCGGTTGGGGCGGGCGGTCTGGGGACAACCGGAGCCGGCTGGGGCACCTGTTGCGGCTCGGGTGCCGGGGCCGGCGCGGCCGCGGCGGGCGTCTCGGCGCGGTGCCCGGCGGGGCGAAGAATGTTGGGCGCGTCTTCCGGGAACAGGATGTAGGTGAGCACCTGGTCCACGCCGGACGGGTTCAGCCCTTGCTTGCGCATCTCCCGCCGCGCGCGGTCGATCCCCGGCTGCAGCAGGTCGGCCGGTCGAAGCGTGATCGCATTCGATGAGCCCAGCGCGCGTTTGCGGACCTCCGGGTCGATGGGGCCGGGCGGCTCGCCGAACAGCCCCTTGACATAGTCGCGGAAGGGCTGCTCGATGTGCTGGTACCGCTTGTCGCTCAGCGTATTGGCCAGCGCCTGGTTGGCCGCGATCCGATTGATCGGCGCCGCCATCGGCGGATAACCCATCTCCTGGCGGACCAGGAGGAGTTCTTGCAGCAATCGGTCGTAGCGGTCGATGGCATTGCGTTCTCGGAGGTTGCGGATGAGGACCGCCAGCACCGGCGCCGGTAGCTGGTGTTGCAAGACGAGGACATCGTTGCGGAAGGCGATCGGGTCCTGGAACTCGAGATACTCATCGTGAATCTCATCGAAGTACCGGCTCGCCTGGCCGATCACATTGAGGTCGAGACCGGTGTCGTACGGTCCGTCGCGAAGGCTGGCGACCATCGTCTCGGTGGCGGGTTGCGAGGCGCCCCAGGCCAGCGCGGAGAGCGCGGTATCGATGCCGGTCGCTCCGGCTTCGATGGCGGCAAAGTACGAGATCGGCGCCAGCGCCGTCGTGGAGTGGGAGTGAATGGTGACCGGCAACCTGGTCGCGCTCGTGATCGCGGTCACCAGGCCGCGAGCGTCGACCGGAGCCAGGATGCCGGCGACGTCCTCGATCCCGATCCAGTCCACCCCCATGGCCTTCAGGCGGCTGGCGGACTTGACCACGCGCGACTCATCCGCGACCGGACTCGGGCTGTAGACGAGGGCGCCGATCACCCGGGCTCCGGCCTTGCGGGCAACCTCGACCGGTACCTCGAGGTTTCGCAGGTCGTTCAGCGGGTCGAACATCTTGATCACGCGAATGCCGTCTTCGACCGCCTGCTCGATGAAGGCGCGCACCACGTCATCCGGCTGATGGGACTGCCCGAGCAGCGTCTGTCCGCGGATCAACATCTGCAACGGCGTCTTCACGATGGCGGCTCGCATCGCGCGCAAGCGCTGCCACGGATCTTCCTTCAGGGCCCGCACCTGGGCCGCGAACGTCCAACCACCCCAGGCATCGAGGGCGTGGTAGCCGATATCGTCGAGAGTTTTGGCGATCGGCAGCACGTGCTGCAGCTTGAGCCGTCCCTGCACCAAACTCTGCTGCGCGTCGCGCAGCACAGTCTCGGTGATCAACACCTTGGGCATCGCCGCTATTGTATGCCCGGTTTTCAGACCGGTTTTTTCGCCCGGTTCTCCTCTCGGCGCTTGATCAGCTTCTCGCGCGCGACCGCGTCGTTGAGCGCCAGGATGCCGGTCGCCAGGTGCGCCGCGTTTCTCGCGCCGGCCTCACCGATGGCGACCGTCGCCACCGGGATACCAGCCGGCATTTGCGCCATCGAGAGGAGCGCGTCGAGCCCGCCCAGGGCGCCAGCCGAAATCGGCACGCCGATCACCGGCAGCAGGCTCCAGGCCGCCACCACGCCGGGAAGATGCGCCGCGCCACCGGCGGCGGCGATCAGGACCTTGAGTCCGCGGCCTTCGGCCTGCGTCGCCCACTGACGGCAACCCTCGGGGTCACGGTGCGCCGAGCGGACCACGACTTCGTAGCTGATGCCGTAGCTGTCGAGTACTTCGCAGCAGCGCTGCATCGTCGGACGATCTGACTCGCTGCCCATGACGATCCCGACCACCGGAGCGTCGTTCATTGGAGAACCGCCGACTCGATTTCCCGCAGCGCCAGGTCGTGCCGAAAGGCCATGCCCTCGAACCGGATGCGATTGATGTTGCGGTAGGCGCGGTCGCGTGCCTCGCCCATCGAGTCGCCGAGCGCGACGAGTGTCAGCACGCGCCCCCCGGCCGTCTCATACCCACTCGGTCCGGCGCTGGTGCCGGCATGGAAAGCAAAGACGTCGCGCTCGATCGTGCCGAGGCCCTCGATGAGAAAGCCGGTCTGATACGTCCCCGGATATCCGCGCGAAGCGAGCACGACCCCGACGCTCGATCGGGTTGACCACGATGGTCTGGCCTCGCCAAGCGCGCCGCGGGCGGCCGCCTCGAGCAGCGGAATCAGGTCGTCCTCCAGTCGGGGCAGAACGACCTGGGCCTCCGGATCGCCGAAGCGGGCATTGAACTCGAGCGCCTGGATGCCAGACGGTGAGACCATCAGGCCGGCGTAGAGGCAGCCCCGATAGGGCGTCCCGTCCTGGCGCAGGGTTTGCACGACGGGGAGCAGAACATCAGCAACGGCGCGATCGACCTCGCCCGGGCCAAAGGAGCGGACCGGCGAGTATCCGCCCATGCCGCCGGTGTTCGGGCCCTTGTCGCCGTCGAGCGCTCGCTTGTAATCGCAGGCCGGGGGAAGCGGTACGATGCGATCCCCATCGACCAGCGCCATCAGCGAAACCTCCCGCCCGTCGATCTTCTCCTCAAGAACAATCCGGTCGGCCGCCGCGCCCACCGTCTTGCGCAGCATCAGGGTGTCGATACATTCCAGCGTGTCCTGCGCATCGCGCGGCATCAGCGTCCCCTTTCCCTGGGCGAGCCCATCCGCCTTGACGACGAACGCGCGGCGCTCCCCACGGACGAAATCCTTGGCGCGGCCCGCGTCGTCGAAAACCTGGTACGCGGGGGTGGCGACCCCGGCGCGCGCCATCACCGACTTGGCAAACGCCTTGCTGCTTTCGATCCGGCCGGCCGCGGCCGACGGCCCGAAGACCAGGCGGTCAATTGCCGTGAGGCGATCGGCGAGTCCGGCGGCGACCGCGGCCTCCTGACCGATCACCGTCAGGCCCACGTCGCGCTCCGAGACGAAACGCACGATCGCATCGACGTCGGTGGCCTCGAAGCCGGTGTTCACGGCGATCGCCGCCGTGGCCGCGTTGCCGGGAGCGCAATAGACCGCGTCGGTCAACGGGCTTTGCAGGGCTTTCCAGGTGAGGGCGTGCTCGCGCGCACCACCGCCGACGATCAGGACGTTCATTCCCACTCGATGGTCGAGGGCGGCTTCGATGAGATGTCGTAGACGACGCGGTTGACACCGGCCACTTCATTGACGATCCGGCGGGAGATCTTCGCCAGGACCTCGTAGGGCAGGCGCGCCCAGTCGGCCGTCATCCCGTCTTCGCTCTGCACCGCCCGGACCGCGACGACGTTGCCGTAGGTGCGGTAGTCGCCCATTACCCCCACGCTCTGCAGCGGTGTCAGGATGGCGAACGACTGCCAGAGTGAGCGGTAGAGGCCGGCGGCCTTGATCTCATCGACCACGATCCAATCCGCAGCGCGGAGCGTCTCCAGGCGCTCGCGGGTCACGTCGCCGATGATGCGCACGGCCAGTCCCGGACCCGGAAACGGTTGGCGATGCACCATGTCGTCCGGCAGTCCGAGCTCCGAGCCGATGGCGCGAACCTCATCCTTGAACAGGTAGCGCAGCGGCTCGACCAGTTTGAAACGCAGATCCGCAGGCAGGCCACCCACGTTGTGGTGGGTCTTGATCCGGTGGGCATTGTGGGTGTCGTGACTGGTGCTCTCGATCACGTCGGGATAGAGCGTTCCCTGTGCCAGGAAGTCGACACCGGACAGTGAGGCCGCCTCGCGTTCGAAGACATCGATAAAGGTGGCGCCGATTCGCCGGCGCTTCTCCTCCGGATCCACGATCCCCCGGAGCGCCTCGAGGAACGCGTCGCCGGCGTCGACCGCCCTGAGGTCGATGCCGAGGTGACGCTGCATGACGTCTTCGACGCGCCGCCGCTCGTCGCGACGCAGCAGTCCGTTGTCGACGATCAGGCAGGTCAACTGGCCGGGGATCGCGCGATGCACGAGGGTGGCGCAGACGGCAGAGTCGACGCCCCCGGAAAGGGCGCACAGCACTCGCCGGCTGCCAACCTGATCGCGAATCGCGCGCGTCGCCTGCTCGATGAAGGCCGCCGGCTTCCAGCTGCCGCGGCAGCCGGCCACCTGGTAAAGGAAGTTGCGCAGGATCTCGCGCCCCTGGGGCGTGTGAATGACCTCGGGATGGAAGGCGATGCCAAACCGCCCGGACTCGTCCGCCATCGCCGCGATGGTCGAGTTCTCGGATTCCGCCAGGCGGCGAAACCCGGGGGGCGCTTCCAGGATGGTGTCGCCGTGACTCATCCAGACCGGCAGCTCCGTCGGTAGATCATCGAAGAGCCGGGCCCGCTCCTCGATCCGCACACTGGCAGGTCCGTATTCGCGTTTACCGGCAGGGGCGACCTTGCCGCCGAGCTGGTAGGCGAGCAACTGCATGCCATAGCAGATGCCCAACACCGGGACGCCGGCATCGAGCGCCGCCGGGTCGCAGCGCGGGGCGGCCTCCTCGTAGACGCTGGACGGTCCTCCCGAGAGGATGAGCGCCTTCGGCGCCCGGTCGCGGATCGTCGCCCACGGCGTGGTCCCCGCGATCAACTCGCAGTAGACGCCGGCCTCGCGAACCCGGCGCGCGATCAACTGGCTGTACTGCGATCCGAAATCGAGGACCAGCACCAGGTCCTGCGCGGCGATCGTGCCCTCCGCGGTCAACTGCTTCCCTCCCCCGCCGGAGGGTAGGGTGAGGGCTTTCGAGGTTCGGGCGACCGCTATGTCCCCATGCCCACTTGCTGGGCTTGCTGAAAGAGCTTGCCCTCGTTCTGGATCGCCGGGGCGATCACCAGCTCCGTCTGCTGGAACTCGCGCAGGTCGCGGGCGCCGCACACGCCCATCGCCGAGCGCAGGGCCCCGACCAGGTTCTGAGTCCCGTCGTCGACGCGTGCCGGTCCCAGCAGGACTTCGCGCAAAGTTCCGCGGCGGCCGACCTTGATGCGCGTTCCGCGCGGAAGGTTGGGGTCAGGCGTCGCCATCCCCCAGTGGTAGCCGCCACCCGCCGCGTCCGTGGTGCCGGCGAAGATGGAGCCGACCATGACCGCATCGGCGCCCGAGGCGAACGCCTTGGCGATGTCACCCCCTACTCGCATGCCGCCGTCGGTGATGACCTGGACGCGGCGGCCACTCTCGTGCAGCCAGGTTTCGCGCGCGGCGGCGACATCACTGGTCGCGGTCACCTGCGGGACGCCGACACCGAGCACACCCCGAGTCGTGCATGCGGCACCCGGACCGACCCCGACCAGGATGCCGGCGATGCCGGTTTGCATAAGCTCCAATGCCGTTTCGTAGTCGACGCAGTTGCCAGCGACGACCGGAATGGACAACCCAGCGCAGAGCTTCTCGAAGGAGAGCTGCTCGTAGGAGCGTGAAATGTGCCGTGCCGTCAGCACCGTACCCTGGACGACGAGGCAATCGGCTCCCGCCTCCTGGACCAGCGCCGCCCGGCGGCTGGCGTGCGCCGGTACGCTCGAGACGCCCACCGGAACCTGGGCCCGTTTGACCGCGGTGATCCGCTCGCCGATGAGCTGTTCGCGGACCGGCGCCTGGTAGACCTTCTGCAGCAGGGCGTTGATGTGCTCGCGCGGCGCCTCGGCGATCTCCTGCAGCACGCTCGTTGGGTCTGCGTAGCGGGTCTGGAGGCCATCGAGGTTGAGCACCGCCATGCCACCGAGCCGGCCCATCTCGACCGCGAAGCGGACGTCCACGACACCATCCATCGCCGCCGCCAGGATGGGAACAGCGAGCCGAAGCGCGCCCAGCTGAAAGCTGCTGTCGACTTCCTGGGGGTTGATCGTGACCCGGCCTGGAACGAGGGCGACTTCGTCGAAGCCGTAGGCGCGGCGGGCCCGCTTGAAGCGGCCCAGCTCAACAGTTTCGCCGGCCTCGAAGGCCGAGGGCTTTGCGGGCGCACGCACACTCATCGACGTCGCCTGCGAAACCGTGTCGAGCTCAAAGGGTGTGCGTGTACCTCGATACGGGGTGGTTTTGGGGGATTATAGCGGATGGCTTTGAGCACGGATCATCGGCCTTCGGCGCCGCAGCGCGTTCAAGCGGCTCTCTCTGCCGCCGGCGTCGCGACGCGCATCGAAGAGTTCCCGTCCTCGACACGGACAGCGCAAGAGGCCGCGGATGCGGTCGGCACCAGCTTGGGCCAGATCGTGAAATCGCTCGTCTTCCTTGGCGGCGGCGTGCCCATCCTGGCACTGGTCTCGGGTGCGAACCGGCTCGATCCCTCCCGGCTCGGGGCTCTTACCGGCCTCGAGATCGGCAAGGCCGACGCCGATGCCGTGCGCCGCGCCACCGGCTACTCGATCGGCGGTGTGCCACCCACCGGGTTCCCCGCGCCCATCCCGACCTTCGTCGACCGCGACTTACTGCAGTACGACGTTGTGTGGGCCGCCGCCGGCACACCGCGGCACGTGTTTCCGATCGCGCCCCAGGACCTGGTGCGCATCACGGGCGGCCGTGTCGTCCAGCTGGCGACCGATCAGGGATAGATGCCGCGGATCGTGGTTGCCTGCGCAACCTTGTCGACGGCCAGCACGTAGGCCGCCGTCCGCATCATCACCTTCTTCTCCAGGCTGACTTTCAGCACGTTGTCGAACGCCCGCAGCATGATCCGCTCCAGCCGCTCGTTGATGTCGTGCTCATCCCAGAAGAACTCCTGCAGGTCCTGCACCCACTCGAAGTAGGACACCGTGACGCCGCCGGCATTGGCGAGGATGTCGGGGATCACGAAGACACCTTTCTTGTGGAGGATCTCGTCGGCTTCCGGCGTGGTCGGCCCGTTGGCCCCTTCGCAAATCACCGTCGCCTTGATCCGGTGCGCGTTACCGGCGTGGATCTGGTTCTCGAGCGCTGCGGGAACCAGCACGGTGACGGGCAGCTCGAGCAATTCCTCGTTGCTGATGAACTTGCAGATCTTCTGGCGTAGCCGGCCGGTGAGCTCTTTCTCGCGCACGACCTCGTCGAGCTCGATACCGTCCTCGTTGAAGCAGGCGCCGTTCGAGTCGCTGACCGCGATCACCTTGCAGCCGGCTTGGGCCAGCAACTTGGCGGTGGTGTAACCCACGTTGCCGACGCCCTGGACGGCGACCGTCGCATCTTCGGGGCGGATCCCCAGGTGCCTCAGCGCCGCCAGCGTGGTGAGCATGCAACCTCGACCGGTCGCCTCCGGGCGACCCTCGGAGCCGCCGATACCCAGCGGCTTGCCGGTCACGACCGCCGGCACGGAATGGCCGGCCTGCATGCTGATCGTGTCCATCATCCAGGCCATGATCTGGGCGTTGGTGTTGACGTCCGGAGCCGGGATGTCACGATCCGGTCCGATCACGATGCTGATCTCGCTCGTGTAGCGGCGGGTGAGATTCTCGAGTTCGTTGCGGCTGAGATTCTTGGGGTCGACGACGACGCCACCCTTGGCGCCACCGTAGGGAATACCGACGACGGCGCACTTCCACGTCATCCACATGGCCAGCGCTTTGACTTCCTCGCGAGTCACACCCGGGTGGTACCGGATCCCGCCCTTGGCGGGGCCGCGATCGATGTTGTGATGGACGCGATAACCGGTGAACATCTGCACGGTACGGTCGTCCATCAGAACGGGGAAGGTCACCGTCAGCTCGCGCTTACACTCGCGGAGCACCCGCTGCATGTTCGGATCCAGGCCGAGCACCTCGGCCGCGATATCGAATTGACGCTGGGCCATCAGCCACGGATTCGCCTGCTCCGGCGCGACCTGCGCGAAACCGGTGCGCGGCACCGCCTCGATCTTCTGAGCCATTGTTCCTCCTGCCTGTTTGATGCCGGCCGCCGGCCAACTGGGCGCTCGGGCACCCATTACACTACACGGCACCGTGACGCCGCGGATGACTGTCCTGGCAAGCGTTTCGCTTGCGACATTCCTCGTCACCAGCCTCGCGGCAACCCAGTTCCGAAGCCAGCCGCTGCCCCCCTCCAACCGGCTGGCCCGAGACGAGGCGTTGCGCCAGAGTGTCACGCAGCTCGAGGACCAGAACCGGGCGCTCAAGGCCCGGATCCAGGGACTCCAGGCCGGGGTCAAAGCCGGCGAGGATGAGAGCGCTCGCCGCTCGAGTGCCTTTCAGCAGGTGAAGGCCCAGCTCGATGATGAGAAGCTGATCGCCGGGCTGACCGCGCTACACGGCGCCGGCCTGACCATCCTGCTGCACGACGGCAGCGACCCCAACGACCCGGGCGACCGTTCCCTGGGCTGGACGATTCACTACCAGGACCTGCAGGACATCGTCAACGTCCTGTGGGCGAGCGGAGCGGAGGCGATCGCGGTCAACGGCCAGCGCATCGTGCCGAATACCGCCTTCCATTACGCCGGGGTCAACATCCTGGTCAACAACGCCAGCCGCCTCAGTGGCCCGTATACCGTCACCGCCTTGGGCGACCCGTCCAGTCTGTCCGGTGGCATCGGAAATCCCGACCAGCTCGCCGAGCTCAAGAGCCGCAGCCGGATCTACCGGCTGGGCTTCAGTTGGTTGCGGAGCCCTCAACTTAGCCTGCCGGCCTTCGATACCACCTTCCTGGTGAAGTATGCGCAGCCGCTCGGCTGAAGCAACCGCCCGGACCCAGCGGCTGATCGTCGTCAGCGTGATCGCCATCGCGCTGGGCTTCCTCATCGTCGTGCAGCTGCGCTCTCAGGCGGCGGTGGCCCGCACCCTGGCAGCACAAGACGATACGAGTGTGGCGCTGCTGATCAACGACCTGAACCGCGCCAACAACCAGTTGCTCCAACAGGGCGTTGCCCTCTCTCAGCAAGAGGCACAGATCCGCGACGCGCTGACGGCCGGCGGCACAGACGCGAAGGCGATCCAGAAGGAGCTCACCACCTTGCGCGAGGTCAACGGCGAGGTGCCCGTCCACGGACCCGGGTTGCACATCCGGATCCAGGGCACGATCATGGACTTCGAGTTGCAGGATGCGCTCAACAACCTGCGCAACGCGGGGGCCGAGGCGATCGCGCTGAACGGGCAGCGGATCATCAGCAGTACCCCGGTCCAGAGCCGTGGCAACAGCCTGCTCATCAATGGGCATGCGGTGAGCTCCCCGCTGAGCCTGCTGGTCATCGGCGACCCGGAGCAGCTCGGGCCGGCCGCCGACCTGTCAGCCAGCAGCCTGCAGACCCGTGTCCAGGTCGAGATCCAACGCCAGACCGACCTCGCCATCACCGAGGTGGTTACCCCGCGGCCGCTGATCTATGCCCAGCTGGGAAAATAGGGGCAGGATGGCACGGACCGTAGAGTTGCGCAGCGACACCTTCACGCTTCCGACGGAATCGATGCGCGCGGCGATGGCCGCGGCGAAAGTGGGCGACGACGTCTGGGATGAAGACCCGACGATCCATCGCCTGCAGCGGCGGGCCGCGGAGATGGTCGGCAAGGATGCCTCGCTCTTTGTTCCGAGCGGCACCATGGGTAACCTCTGCGCCCTGCTCAGCCACACCCAGCCCGGACAGGAGGTCATCCTCGAGATCGACAGCCATATCTTTCAGAATGAGGTGGCGGGCGCGTCCCGCGTCGGCGGCCTGCAACTCCGACCGCTGGACACCCGGGACGGGCGCCTTCAGCCCGAGCAGGTACGCCGCGCGGTCCGCCAGCCCGATATCCACGAGCCGGTAACCGGACTTCTCTGCCTCGAGAACACCCACAATCGCAAAGGCGGAACCTGCCTCAGCCCGGTGCAGACCGCCGCCCTGAGCGAGGTCGCCCACAAGGCCGGCTTTCCGGTACATCTGGACGGCGCCCGTGTCTTCAATGCCGCTGTGGCGCAGCGGATCAACGTCCGCCAGCTCACCGATCCCGTCGATTCCGTGATGTTCTGTCTGTCGAAGGGGCTCAGCGCGCCGGTCGGTTCCATGCTGGCGGGGTCGAGGGAGTTCATCGAGCGCGCGCGGCGCATGCGCAAGATGCTGGGCGGCGGGATGCGCCAGGCCGGAGTGGTGGCCGCGGCCGGCCTGGTCGCGCTGGATGAGATGGTCGCGCGCCTCGCCGAGGACCATGACAACGCGCGCCGCCTCGCCGAAGGTTTGAGCGGGCTGCCTGGCGTCGACATCGATCTGTCGAGGGTGGAAACGAACATGGTCTTCGGCGATTGCCACCCACCGCTGACCGCCACGGCTTTTATCGATCGCTGTCGCGAGGTCGGCGTGCTACTCGACCAGGCGTCGCCTTACCGCTGGCGCATGGTCACGCACCGCGGCGTTGTAGGCGAGGACGTCGACTACGCGGTCGAGGCGATCCGCCGGGCGTTTGGCTCGCCGGCGGCGCCCGCGCTCCGAGCGGCGGGCTAGCGCACCGGCAAGCCGGTCATCGCGTCGAAGGCGGGACCAGCGAAACTGGCGTCGGGCAGCAGCAGCATGCTGCCGAAGACTTGCCAGTCTCCACTGGCATCGGTGAGGAGACCGGCGGGCGCCTGCGATGTGCCGGCGAGCGTCATCGCCGCCGGTTGGCCCGGCAGCGTCCACATGGTCGGGAGCGCCACGAGGGCCGCATCGGCACCGCCGAACGCGTGTATTGCGCCACTGCTGTCCAGGGCGAGTCCCGAACGCGTTCCCGGGAACAGCGCAGCGTCGACGACGGTGGTACCGGCGGGCAAGGCCGCTGCGACGCTTGTGCCGCTTCCGGCAATCGCGCCGGCCGCGTCGACGGCCACGACCGTGCCGTCGCTCGCCGCCAGCAGCCGCACGGGCGTCGGGATGGCGAACCGCTGACCGGCGGCGCCGGCATCGTCCCAGGTGGTGCCATCAGCCAGCAAGCGGAGCGGACCAGATGCCAGGCTGACGACGTCGACGGCCGGGGCGAGCGAGGTTGGAGCGACGGCCGGCGTCACACGGTCCCGGCCAAGCCCATGCAGCGACGCGTCCGCGTCGAGGAGCAATGCGCCAGCCGCGGAGGGGTGCTCCTGCCTCACGCCCAGCACCGACGGTGCGCCGTCAGGCTGCGCCGGCAGTGGTCCGAGGATGGCGCGATCGGCGGCGGACGACGGAGCGCCGGCCCCAGCCGGCACCGATTGCTTGACAACGACGGGAGGCGCGGCATTCCGGGCGGCGTCGCGGACCGTGAGCCGAAACTGGTAGGCGGTGCCGGGGTCGCCGAAGTACCGCACCGCCCCCAGCGTCTTGCCGGCCGATGCCTGGTCGGCACGTTGCGTGAACCACGGGCGGAAGGCGAGGGCGTCGGCGCCGACGTCGATCGCGACGTCCTCGACGCCGGCGAGCTGATCGTGCCCCGACCAGTGAAGGTTCAGCGC
>Ga0209057_1001621_pt1 | contig 17888 bp, 10 predicted proteins | sample GraSoiAngelo_146_FD_185903 | JGI IMG/M metagenome (GOLD analysis project Ga0209057, IMG submission 185903) | Grasslands soil microbial communities from the Angelo Coastal Reserve, California, USA - 14_1009_05_30cm (SPAdes) (version 2) | ecosystem: Environmental > Terrestrial > Soil > Grasslands ... | reverse complement strand
ACTCAGGAGCGAGCCCCGCCTCGGCCGACCAATCAGGCGGCGGTGTCGTCCAGCGCCACACCAGCTCCCTCGCAACCCGCCTGATCGGAGATACTGCGCGAGGAGCCCCCCTGGCGTCCCACTGACCGGGGCTCCCCCACCGCCTCCGCCATGGGCGACGCATACCGGAACAGGCGGGCCACTCTGCCAGTGGTCCGTGTGGCCCTACCTGCAGACCTTGCCTCGGCCCTTGCGCTTGCAGCTATTCGAGCAGCAGTCGGCGTCCGTGGTGCAGGAGGAGCCGGACGGGAAGCACCCGGCGAGCGTCGTCGTGGTGGTGCTGCTCGTCGACGTCGTGGTGGTGCTGCTCGGCACGGTCGTGGTCGTGGTGGTGGCCGGCTGAGCGGTCGTCGTCGTGGTGCTCGTCGAGGTCGTCGTGGTGGTGCTGCTCGGCACGGTCGTGGTCGTGGTGGTGGCCGGCTGAGCGGTCGTCGTCGTGGTGCTCGTCGAGGTCGTCGTGGTGGTGCTGGGCAGCGTCGTCGTGGTGGTGGTGCTGGGCAGCGTCGTCGTCGTGGTGCTCGTCGAGGTCGTCGTGGTGGTGCTGGGCAGCGTCGTCGTGGTGGTCGACGTGGACGTCGTCGTGGAGGTTGTCGTCGGGGGCGCGGTCGTGGTGGAGCTCGTGGACGTCGTGGTCGGGGGCAGGGTCGTCGTGGTGGTCGTCGTAGAGGAGGCCGTGACGATGGGATGGAAGGTGGCAAGCACCATGTGCCAGGTATCGGTCGTGCCGAAGGTCAGGCCACCTTGCTGCGGGCCGGCGGCGCAGGACAGGATGTCCTCGAGGTCGGAGGAGGCGCTCCCGTTCCGCACGTCGAGGACGTAGGGCACCATCTGGCTGCTACCGGGAGTCGCGAACACCGGCTGGCCGCTGGTGAGGACGGCCGCCACGACCAGCTCGCCGGCGGGGACCAGAGCGGTCGGGCCCGTGCTGGCGTTGGTTCCCTGGCCGTCCGCTTTCACGGCCTGATCGAGCGCTCCCACCGTGGCCACATGTCGGTAGTGGGCGACCGCCTCCTGCACATAGGCGGAAGCCGGCGGCGAGGTGGTGATCGTGAGACCCGACGGCGCAGCGGCGGAATTCTGCCGGTAATAGAGGGCGATGTCGCCCGATCCACCCCACGTCGTCGAGACCGAGCGGGTCCAGAGACCATTGACGTTGTCCGAGACCCGCACCTGGCCCGAAGCGCCGAACTGGCTGAACCACCCGACCAGGAGATCGCCCGCCTGAACGGGCTCAGTGAGGGTCAAGCTGTACGACGACACGTGGGATCCGGTCGAGGCTGCCCCTCCCTGGACGAATTCGGGTGACACGGCCGGCGTGGTGACCGTGAGGGGCGCCGACGGGGCGGAATGATCGTTCGCGAGGTCGAAGGCGTCGACCGTATACGTGTAGGTGGTCGACGGCGTCACCTCCTCGTCCACGAAGACCGTGGTCTCGGGCCGCGTCGTGCCGATGGGGGAACCGTCGCGGTACACGGCATAGCCGGCGACGCTGCCCGTGGAGGAGGCCGACCACGAAAGGGTTACCCGTGTGGAGGCCGCGCTCGTGGCCTCGAGGCCGGTGGGCGTGGAGGGAGGCACGGGCGGCGTAGCGGGATAGGGATGGAAGACGGCGCACACCGCGTACCAGTCGGTGACGTTGGAAACGGTGGCTGTCCCATCCTGAGCGCCCGCGGCGCTCGAGGTGATGTCCTCCTCGTAGGCCGCCCCGGTCGACGTCTGCGCCCGCGCCGTGTAGCGCACGCCCTGACTGCTTCCGGGCGTCACCGACCCCCCGTTGGGAGAGGTGATCAAAGCGGCGTAGACGAGCTCGCCCGCACCCACGGGCGCGGTCGGACCGGTGTCGACGCTTCTTCCGTCGGGGAAGCGCTTGGAGACGATCTGGTCCAGCGCGCCGGCGAGCGCGACGCCCGAATAGTCGGCTACGGCTCCCTGCCAGTACGCGGGCGAGGAGACGGCCAGGGTGATCGTCAGCCCAGCGGGCGCCGCCTGGCTGTTCTCGCGGTAGTAGAGAGCGATGTCACCCGTGTCGTCACCGAAGGCCAACGATAAGGGCGCCCGCGTCCAGGTGCCGTTCACGTTGTCCGATACCTGCCCCTCTTCGGGGGCGTTGTACTGCGAAACCCACCCGACCAGCAGATCCCCTTGGGCAACCGCGTGGGTGAGCGGGACGGTGACGGTCGAGAAGCGAGCGGTCGAGAACGCCATGCCCTGGACGAAGGTCGGGGCGGCCGATTGAGCGAGCGCCGGGAAGAGCAGGAGAACTCCGAGGGTGGCAATCGCGGCAACGGCGGCAGTGGACAGAGCCGATTTGATAGCCTTCCGGGCGAGCTTGCTCGGACGCTCGTGACCATTCTCCCACCGGCTCACGGTCGAGAAGGTCGGCACGGCGGGGAAGTGCGACGCTTCCATGATGCTCAGATGAGGCGCTGCCTCCCGCCTACATGTCCACCGGACACTCGCCATGGCGGCGGAGAATGCGCTCGCGGGGGAACCTGCGTCAAGGAGAAAATGAAGCCGAGGCGCCGCCGGTTCGGGCAGGATCCCCGCAGAATTGCGCGAAAAGGGTGGTCGGCTCGACGTACCCCGCCGCCGCGAGGTCCGCACAGAGCTTGGCGATCTCGTCCACGTCGTCCTCGGCCCGCAACCCCTTGGCGATGTCCTCGAGGTTGACGCCTCCTTCTCTCCACTTCGGAACGACTCGGGAGGTCGCGGAATGTGGTCCGTCCGGGTGGACGTCCCGCGGGTCCGGTGTCCATCCGGGTGGACGGGGGGCCGGGGATCACCGCGCGGTGCGGTGCCTCACGTCTTGGCGCAGCAGTTGCTCACCCGTTCCCGCATGAACAATCTCCCGCTCATCGGTCCTCTGGCGACGGCGAGCGTACCGCTCGCCTCCACGATCGTGGTGATCGGCGCGCCGGTGGTCGTGGCCGCCGGCCTCGCCCTCGGCGTGCTCGCGACCGCGCTCTGCGTCCGCGCGCTTCGCGGCCGCCGAGCGCGCAGACGGATGCTGGCGGAATCGCTGGCGCTCGCGCTGCAGCCGGTGCCGAGCGCCGTGCTCGTGAGACGATGACGATGACCGCGTGGCGCCTTTGCCGTGCAGGAGGAAGTGGTGATCCCATGATGCACCCTCGCGGATCTCGACCTCCAGCCGCCGTCTTCTGGATGCGCCAGTTGGTACTCTTGGGGATAGCCACCACCCTCCTGTGCTCCTCCGCCGACGCCGCATCCGGCAGCGACATCATCACGCGCGCCAGGGCAGTGACTGCGGGGATCAGCGACAAGAGGATGCGCGTAACCATGCACGTGATGAGTCCGTGGGGCGGCGCGCTCACCCGATCTCTGCAGGGCTATGAGAAGAAGACGGAAGGCGGCCACAAGATTCTCTGGGTCTTCGAATCACCGGCCGAGGCCGCCGGGACGAGTTTCCTGGCATTGCCAACGCCGGGCGGGCCCGACCACCTCTGGGTGTACCTGCCAGCACAGCACCGGGTTCGACAAGCCCCGGATCAGCTGCGCCGCGATCCGTCCCAGGGCAACAATTTTACTTATGACGACCTGACTACGATCTTTTACTTTGACTACGGGGGCGAGCATCGTCTCAACGGCGAGAGGTCCTGCTCTCAGGGCACCTGTTACATTATTGAGACGACCTTGGAAGTCGGACGCTTCGCCTATTCTCGCCTCCTGACCTGGATAGACCGCGATACGTATCTTCTTGATCACATCGAGTTCTACGACGGTCAGCGCTTACAGAAGATCCTACGGGTGCAGAACACGGCGAACATCCAGGAGATCCCAACCGTCACCATGATGGAGATGAAGAGCGCCGAGCAAGGCGACCGCACCACGGTCGAGTTCAGCGATGTGCGCTACAACACTGGCCTGGAGGACTCGCTGTTCACGGTCGCCTACCTGTCGAGAGGCAGGTAGGTTTCGGGAGGCGGGAGATGCTCATCGAACTGCGGAATGTCACGAAGGTATATGGCAGCGGGCCAGGGGCATTCGGCGCGCTCGATGGCGTCTCGGTGATTGTCGAACGAGGCGAATTCCTTTCCGTGATCGGGCCGAGCGGCTCGGGAAAATCCACACTGCTCAATCTGATGGCCGGTCTCGATGTCCCTGACGGGGGGCAGATCCTCCTGGAGGGTCAGGACCTTGCCCGGATGTCCGATCGGGCACTGAGCAATCTGCGTCTTCGCGAGATCGGCTTCGTCTTTCAGAGTTTCAATCTCTTTCCAGCTCTGACGGTCTGGGACAACGTCGCCTGGCCGCTCGAGTTCGCCGGGGTCAAGCGAGCCCGGCTCCGGGCTCAAGTCGAAGACGTGCTCCGCCGGGTCGGCCTGGCGGACCGCCATGCCCGGCGCCCGGGCGAGCTCTCGGGTGGTGAGCAGCAGCGTGCGGCAATCGCGCGCGCACTGGTAAACGAACCGTCGATCATCCTGGCGGACGAGCCAACTGGGAGTCTGGATTCGCAGACGGGGGATTCGATCCTCGCGCTGCTGTCCGGGCTCAACCGGGAGCATGGCGTGAGCATCGTCATGGTGACCCACCGGAGCGATGCCGCGTGCTGGTCTGACCGCACGATCGAACTGCGGGACGGACGGATCGCGGGGGACGCCCCCGCAGCCTCGCGTGCGAGGCTGGCCGGGTGAGGGGGGCCATGCTGCCCTCGCCCGCCGCCCTACGGAGCGCGCTTCGTCTGCGGGTTGCGTGGGCGCAGGTGCATGGCGCTGCCGGGCAGCTGGTGACCACCGGGGTCGCGATTGCGCTCGGCGTGGCGCTGGCCGCCAGCATCCTGTTGGTGAACCGCGCCCTCGTGGCCTCGATGCAGGACTCCATCGAGGCGCTGGCCGGCAAGGCCGACCTCACCGTGCTGGCGCAGGGGCAGGACGGCGTCGACGACGGCCTCGTGGAGGTAGTGCGTGCGACGCCGGGCGTCGTAACCGCCGTCCCGGTCGTGACCGGGACGGCGCTCGTGAACGACGACAGCGGGGAGTCGCTCACCATCTTCGGGGTGGACTTGCTGAACGACAAGGCCAGGCAGCTCTACCAAACATATGGCGAGGACGCGGTCCAGCTGGCCGACCCTGTCGTCTTCTTGAACGCACCTGACTCGATCATCGTCACGCGGCAATTCATGGAGCGCCGAAGGCTACGGCGCGACGACACCGTCGAGCTACTGACCCCGTCCGGCGCGCGCTCCTTTACGATTCGCGGCGTGCTGGATTCGAAGGGCGCCACGCGCGCCTTTGGCGGAAGCCTCGTCGTCATGGACGTCTATACGGCGGAAGGGGCGTTCCTACGCGATGGGCGCATAAGCCAGATCGACGTGGTCACCGATCACGACGCCGATCTCCAGCATGTTGCCGGCCAGCTCACCCGCTCCCTGCCGCAGGGCATCGCCGTCGAGAAAACAGCCCAACGGACAGCGGGCATACGGAAGCTCTTCGCCGGGTTTCAGCTCATGCTCGATGGTCTCGCCCTGATGGGCCTCCTGGTAGGGTTCCTGATCGCGTTCAACCGGCTCTCGATGGTCTTTCGCAAGCGGCTGTGGGAAATCGGTGTCACGCGTGCCCTCGGTGCCCGGCGGGGCATCGTCGTACGGGAGCTCCTCAAGGAGAGCCTCTTGCTGGGCCTCGGCGGCGTCGCGCTGGGACTGTTCCTCGGGGTGCTGCTGGCGCAGCGGTTGATGCCCGCCGTCGCGCGTACGGCGGAGCTGAACTTCAACCTGACGACTCGGGCGACTCCCGTGCCCATCCAAATAGGCCCCTTGTTGGCCGCGGGCGTGATGGGCCTCCTCGCAAGCGTCCTCGCAGCGATCGTGCCGGCAATACGAGCGGCAAAGGCGCCCGCAGTGGAGGTGCTCCGGGCCAAGGGGTTGCTTCAGCTGCCTGCTGCCCCTGCCGGGCGCGCCAATGCCGTCCGTGTCGTTCTGGTGACCCTGGCGGCGGCCTTCGCCGTTCTCGAGGTCGCGACCGGGAGCGCCGCCCTGGGGCTCCTCGCCACCGCCACGATCCTCATAGCAGCCTGCTGCTTGATCCGACCCGTTCTTTCCTACGTCGGTCGCTCCCTGGAGGGGACCGTAGCGCGCTGCTTCGGACTGATCGGCCGCCTGGCGGTGGTCGACATGCTGCGGGTTCCGTCGCGCACCGTCATGATAGTGAGCATCATGACGACCGGTCTCGGTGCGGTCGTCTGGTTTGGCGCCATGGAAGGGAGCTTCGAATCCCTGACGACCGGAGCTCTCGGACAAGTGAGACGCGCCGATCTCATCGTCGCCTCACCCTTTGCCCATGGCACAGTGGCAGCCGTCGGCGAGGACGTCGCCGACGAGATCGCTCGCATCCCGGGCGTGGAACGGGTCAGTTCAGAACGCTTGGCGTCATGGACTTCAGGAGGGAACGTCATCGGCATTTGCGCGTTCGATGCCCCGCATTTCCGCGATCCGCGCTTTGGGGACTGGATCTTCAACGGTGACCACATTGCAGGTGTTCTGGAACGCGTCGCCCGGGGCGATGCCATCCTGGCGAGTCCGGGGTTCGCCAGGTCCCACGGCGTGAAGGTGGGGGATACGATCACCCTCGAGACGCCGTCCGGGCCCTTCTCGGCCGTGTTGGCGGGTCTCACGGTGGTGTCGTTGATATCCCCCACCGGCGATATCGTCATGACGAGGAACCTCTTTCGCCGACTCTGGCATGACTCCCTGATCACGCGGGCGCATGTGCTGCTCGCCCCGGGAACCGACGAGGGCGCCGTGCGGGCAGCCATTTCGCGCGGAATCGGTCGGCGGTATCGCCTCCAGATTCTCTCCCCGCGACAGCTCATCGAGACGTTCGCGGCCGAAGTGCGCCAAGGCTTCGCGTTTACGAGGATCCTGCAAGCGATGACTCTGTTGGTCGTGCTCCTCGGGATGGCCGATGCACTCGTCGCAAGTGTCATTGACCGTGCTCGGGAGCTCAGCACCATGCGGGCGATCGGCGCTCCGCGATACCGGATCGGAGCGCTACTGACCTTGCAGTCAGCCATTATGGGCTTTCTGGGGGTCGCCTTCGCCGTGGCGACCGGACTCGCACTCGCGACCCTTTGGGGGGGATCGACCATGGAGGCCGTGGTCGGTTGGCCCATTGGCGTGTCCCTCCCCTTGCGAACGATCCTCGGCGCGGTGATCCTCGGGATTCTCGTGTGCGCCATTGCAGCCATCCCGCCCGCGCGGAGCGCGATGCAGCTCGCTCCCGCTGACGGGCTGCGCTGCGATTAGCAACGGCTCCGAGCGGAAGAGGCGTTTTCGCAGCAGCTCGGTTACCGACAGCGATGCGCTCTTGGCCAACGCGAGCCGCCCTGGCGGTTCACCGCGATGGGCGCCGCGAGGAGAGCTGCTCGTCGGATTGCGCCGCCGGGGTGTTGAGGGTCCGCCGGGCGACGAACCAGGGAGGGCCGTCGTGGCCGCTCGGACTCGCGCCGCGATCAGTCTACTCGTGATCCTTGGGGCGCCGATGCGCCCGGTGCGCGCCTCCCCCCGGTGAGCGCCGGAATCAGGGCGTTCGCGTACGTCGTCCCAGCGGTAGCCGCCGTTCCCCGGACGACTAATATATCCCGTCAAGCTATACTAAAGGTGGAGAGGTCCGCTAAATGATAGCTTAGAGAAACCAAAAAGGCCCAGGGCTACGACTCTCACGCCCGACGTGACCACGCTCTCACCAGCGATTGATGCTGTCTCCGTGCCATTCACGGCGCGAGCCAGGTTCGTCGTGTCCACCACGTCCACCCGCCCGACACGGCGCGTCAGCGGGCCTGAACGCGTCCCTCACGTCTATGCGGGATTGCTTTCCTACTTGCAGGCGCGTAGCGCTCCCTCACGTCCTCACGTGTTACAGAAACCAAAACTCATTTAAGCCCCGATTGCCATATCACCATGGCAGGCAAACTAAACTTGGTATGCTAGGAATTCGGTTTCGGCGAAATAGCGCAAGGTGTGTGCCGTCGCCGGGCGCGCCCTCGACCGCGCCGCCGACTTCGGTGTTTCGCCTCGTCCCGCCATCTTGGCGTCTGCACAACTCGCCGTTCGAAGGTCTGCACCTTCCCGCACACCGACACGCTGGTGGGCACGCTGTCGGATGAGGACGGCATCACGGCCACGCCGTCGCCATCCGGTAGCGCCACGGTGACCGGCGTGATGGCGACCACGCTGTAAGGGGAGCGCGCGTGGCGACCGAAAGCAGAGAATCTCTCCACCTTCAGGTGGACGCCGGTCGGACGCTGGTCAGCCGCAGTCCCCAGCTGCACCGGATCTGGGGCGTCGTCCAGCGTGTGGCGCCGACCGATGTCTCGGTGCTGGTCACGGGCGAGACGGGCACGGGGAAGGAGATCATCGGACGGCTGATCCACAAGCTGAGCCCCCGGGCCGCGAGGGAGTTCGTCCCCGTCGACTGTAATGCCGTCGCGCCGTCGCTGCTGGAGAGCGAGCTGTTCGGCCACGAGCGCGGCGCCTTCACGGGCGCCGATCACCGCCGCGCGGGGGTGTTCGAGCTGGCGGACGGCACCACGCTGTTCCTCGACGAGGTGGCGAACCTGCCGCTCGAGGCGCAGGCGAAGATGCTGCGGGTCCTGCAGGAGCGGGAGTTCCGGCGGATCGGGGGCCAGCACCTGATCCGGAGCGATTTCCGGCTGATCACGGCGACGAACGCGGACCTTACCTCCGCCGTCCGCGTCGGCTCGTTCCGCGAGGATCTCTTCCACCGCCTGAACGTCGTGCACATTCACCTGCCCCCGCTGCGCGAGCGGCGCCAGGACATCCCGCTGCTCATGAGCTACTTCATCGATCAGAAGCGGCTGCGCCTGAAGCGGCCGGGGGTGCAACGGGTGAGCCACCAGGCGGTCGATCTCCTCATGTCGTACGACTGGCCCGGCAACGTACGCGAGCTCGAGAATGTGATCGAGAGGTCCATCCTCGAGTGCCCCGGAGATGTGATCGACACCGCGCACCTCGTCTTCGGGAGCGGTTCGCTCGCCCAGCGGATGTCCACCGAAGACTTCGACCTCCCCTTCCGGCGCGCCCGCCAGCGTGCGCTGGCCAGCTTCGAGCGTCTCTACCTCTTCTCCCAGCTCCGCCGCTACAAGGGCCGGCTCATCCTCGTCGCCCAGCATGCCGGGGTCACGGCAAAGCACGTGCGCGAGATGATGAAGCGCCACGGCATCAGCCGTCGCGACTTCCGGCCGTCGCTCCCCCGCGGCCTGCTCGCGGCAGCGACGCGGCGAGTGCCGCCTCCCGCCCTGCCACCGCCGCGACACCAGAGCGAGGTGCCCCCGGTCAAGCCGGCCCCATCGCCATGACGGCCTAGCGGTCGTGACCGAGCGAGCGCAGGGAGGCGCGAGGTTCAGATCGGCGCGTAATTACGCGACTGCCGAGGTGCCGGGCGTAGACAACCTACTGACCGTTGCGTCAGTAATGCAAATTACACGAGACGGACCTGGCAGCGTGCCTCAGCTCCTCATCGCCAGCCGCGCCGGCCCCGCGTCGGCACTGCCGGTAAGTGCATCACCATGAAACGTTCGCCATCGGCTCTGTCCACTGCTGGCCTTGCCCTGATTTCGATCCTCGGAGTTCTGCCTCCGCGCACTTCGGTCGCCCAGTCGACCATCCCGACCATCGTCCAGGGAAGGGCATTCTCAACCGGGTCTCGGGTCTCGACGGCCACCGTCCCGCTCTCCCGCCCGGTTGCCCAAGGGGATCTGCTGGTCGGGTGGTTTGCCCAGTACAACGCCCCCGAGCAGGTGCAGGTATCGGACGACGTGAACGGCAGCTGGACGCGGGCGCCCCGATCGCAGACCTTCCTGAACGACACGGGTGACATCGCCCTCTACTACCGCGAGAACAGCCAGGCGGCGGCCGGGGGGATGACAATCACCGTCTCCGTCTCCGCGACCGCGTACCTGCAGGGCACGGTCGCCGACTATTCGGGCGTCGCCTTCGCCGGCTCGCTGGACGAGATCGCCTCCGCCCGCGATGTGGGAACGGCCGTCGACACCGGTGCGACCGCAGCGGTGGATGCGGGCGAGCTCGTGTTCGCGGCCGTGTTGACCGGCAACTCCCCCGGCTCAGTGACGCCCGGAAGCAGCCTGGGCGTACCGTACGTGCCTCGGGCGCAGACAGCGAATGGGTCGTCCTACGAAGAGGACATCACCTCGAGCGCGGCGGGCAGCCAGCACGGGACGGCCACCCTTGCCTCTCCCACCGACTGGTACGCGGTGTGCGCCGTCTTTCATCCCCTTCCCGCCACCCCGCCCGAGCCCCCCTCCACCCCCACCGGCCTCGAGGCCCCCAGCGTGGCCTCCACCCGGGTCGCCCTCTCGTGGTCGCAATCCACCGGCAGCGTCGCCGGCCACACCGTATACCGTGACGGTTCATCCATCGGGACGACCCGGCCCGACACCACGACCTTCGTGGACGAGAATGTGACGCCAGGGACCACGTACACGTACGCGGTCGACGCCTTCGACCTCGTGAACGATCATTCAGCGCCGTCGGCACCCCTCACGGTCACCACGCCGGCCGCGTCGCCCCAATTCGTCCAGGGAGTGGCCGCCTCGTTCGAAACCCTCTTCACGTCGTACACCCTGACCCTGTCCGAGCCTGTCCTGGCCGGCGACCTACTCGTCGGGTGGTTCGGCCAGTTAGGCGCTCCGGGCGAGGTGCACGTCGCGGACGACGTCAATGGTCCCTGGACGCGCTCGGTCTCGACGACGTTCAGCGGAGCGGGCGACATCGCCCTCTTCTACCGGGAGAACTCCGCCCCCGCGCCATCAGGGCTCGAGATCACGGTGGGGGCGTCCGCTCCCGCATATCTCCAGGAAGCGGTCGCGGACTACAGAGGTGTGGCCACCGCGGGAGCGCTCGACCAGGCCACGGTAGCGCACGGCGCCGGAACCTACGCCAGCGTGGGCCCGACCGCGTCCGTCCCCGCCGGCGAGCTGGTCGTGGCGGCCGTCCTCACCGGCGGCCAGCCGGGTTCCGTGACTCCCGGCAGCAGCCAGATGGTGCCCTACGTCCTCGACGTGCAGAACGGGAGCGCCGCCTCCGACCTCGAGGACATCCTCTCCAGCGCCGCGGGCCCGCAGGAGGGGAGCCTGACCCTCGGCGCGGCCACCAACTGGTTCATGGTGCTTGCCACCTTCCATCCCATGGTCACGATTCCCTCCACCACGTCGAGCACCACCACGACCACGGACCCAACCACGACGACGTCCAGCACGTCCACCAGCACGACGACGAGTGCGCGTCCACCGACCACCATCACGACCATCCCAGGGAATCTCCCGCCGGATTGCAGCGCCGCAGCCGCCAGCCCCACCGTGCTCTGGCCGCCGAACCGCCAGTTCGTGAACGTGTCCGTCGCGGGCGTGACGGACCCGGATGGGGACCCGGTCGCCATCACCGTCACGGGCATCACCCAGGACAAGCCGCTCAATGACGGGGGGCAAGGGAACACCTGTCCCGATGCAACCGGCGTCGGGACCGCGACCGCCAGCCTCCGTGCTGAGCGGGAAGGAACCGGTGATGACGGCCGGGTCTACCACGTCAGCTTCGCGGCCGACGATGGTCGGGGCGGGCGCTGCACGGGGACCGTGACGGTGTGCGTACCGTACGATCACGGGCAGGGCCGAGTGTGCGTGGATCAGGGGCCGCTGTTTGATTCGACGGGACCGACCTGTGTGGGGGCGTGCACGAGCGCATGCGCCATCGAGATGGCCCTCGCGCAGCCTCTCTGCACGGGCGAGAACGTGCCGCCCACCTTGATGCAGCGCCTCGCCTCCGCCCAGGAGCTTGTCGTTCAGGCGGCAGGGACGAGCGGTAAGAAGAAGGCCAAGAGGCTGATGCGGAAAGGCATCAAGGCGCTGAAGCAGGCGGTCGGGATCGCCGCCAAGGCCGCGAAGAAGGGGGAAATATCACCCGCCTGCGCGGCGTCGGTGGCGATGGAGTTTCGTAACGCGAAGGCAGCCGCTGACCGGTGGCTCCACACCCGGTAGCGTGATAGTCGCCACGATGCGGTAGGACACGCGCTCGATCCCCGCCATCGCCCGATGCTCTGTGCTCGGGTATTCGGCGGAGAGCGTCAGAGCGCTCCTGTGGGCAGACCCTGCCGGAAGATTTTACTCGTCGAGCGAGCGAGTTCTTTGCCGGCGTACTGCACCGTCGCGTCGACGACGAGGTAACGCGGGTGCGCGCTGCTCGTGACATGCGCTTCCCACTGGAGCGGCGTCTCAACCGGGACGGGGTGCTGATAACGTACCGTCAACTCGCCAGTGAAGACGAACCAGCCGAATACCCAGGCGGCCGCCGCGCAAGATATCTCGTCGAAGAGTGTAGCCACGATCCCGCCGTGCGCCATCCCGGGCGGGCCGTGATAGGCATCGGGGATCGTGTGCTCGCTGACGATCCGGTCGCCCCGGCGCCAGAAGCGCATTCGCAGCCCGTCGGCGCGGGTGGACCAGCCGCCGCTCTCGGGAAGGATGAGCTCGTGATCCTCGGGCTCGGCCATATGGACCCGAGTTATTTCCGGGGGTGCGGGGAGGGTGCAACCGGCCGCTGAGGCGCCCCGCCTCGCCAGGGCGCTCTATGAACCCGGTGCGGTACGACACGCGCTCGATCGCCCCCATTCTCCGTGCCCGATGCCCGATCGAGCGGCAGCTAGTGCTCGACCGCGAACAGCCGCCATTCATCAGGGACGCCCTTGAGGACGTGCGTCCCGCGTTCGGCGAGCCGGAGGCCCGATCCGGCCACCAAGTCCTCGACGGTGCTGGACACGAACACCTCGCCCGGCCCCGCCAGGGCAGCCGCTCCAGCCGCGCTCCCCAGCCCGTTTCACAAACCCCACCTTCAACGACGCGGATCGGCCTTGAATCTATGCGGCTCCTGGCGCCTCTGCGGTCAGTGCCAGAACCTGATGATTCTGGAGCGAGTTTCGTGAACCGGCGCGAACTCCACGCGTGCAGTGACTCGCCGGCCCGATATTGCCGTCGCGCTAGTCGGGCCAGCCTTGAACTGCGTCGCAGGCCCGACGCGTCGTAGAGGGCACGGCAGGTCGTCCGTGGTCGTGGTCGGGTTGCCGAAATCGCTCGTGGCGACGGCGCCCTTCCCGAGGACAAGGTGCGCCTTCTGCGGGGCTGCGGGCTGACAGCCGCTTTCGGGGCGCGAGCCGCACGCGAACAACGTGGTGGTCGTGGTGCTCATCCACCGCCACCATGTGGATGTGGTGGTCGGGTCGTGGTGGTTGTGCTCGTGGTCGTCGTGGTCGGGCGGGTCGTGGTGGTGGATCGGGGTGGACGTGGTGGTCGGGTCGTGGTGGTCGGGCGGGTCGTCGTGCTGGTCGTGGTCGAGGTCGTCGTGGTTCTGAGCGAGGTCGTGGTGGTCGTGGTGCTCGTGCTGGTCGTCGGCGCCATCGTGGTGCTGGAGGTCGTCGTGGTGGTCGTCGGGGGCGGCACGAAGTCGAAGCTCCCGAGCGAGGTCACGGGCGAGAGGTTGCCGGCGTGGTCCACCACCTGGGCGGCGAGGAAGACGACCTGCCCCGCGAAGCGGCCGTCGCTTACCGTGAGCGACGTGCCCGCGTCGTGGTTGCCCCGCGGCGGCGCCGGCACCGAGGCGACCGGGGTCGCGCCGTCGAACTGCGTCTGGGTGGTGATCGGGCCCGCCGTGGAGAACCGGAAATCGAACTTCGCGGCCGTGCCGCAGTAGAGATCGTCGCCCGGGATGCGGGAGGTGGTGATGGTGATCGCGTTCGTGGCCGGGTCCGTGCCGCTCGCGACGACGTCCCGGGGGGCGAGGCGCGCGGGCGGCACCGTGTCCTCGCCCGCGAGGTTGTTGTTCCGGTAGTTGACCTGCGGGTTGTAGGCCCCGTCGCGGCCGTCGAGGTTGGCGGTCGTCGCCGTGTTGCACATCGGGGCCGGCGTATCCCAGAGGAAGTAGTTCCCCTCGCGCGTCGGCCAGGCGATGTTGAGGCGGCCGTCGTCGTCGATGTCGCCTGCGGCTGGCGAGCCCGTGTGCCAGCCGCCGGTCAGCTTCGGCCACCCCGCGGGCTCACGGCCGGTGAAATCGAAGGCATGCACGAGGTAGAGGCCGTTCCCGGAGATGAGCTCCGGCAGGTCCAGTGTCCCGCCGGGGTCGACGCCGGGGTCGATGGTGGGGCCCACGTTGGCGAGGAGTGGAACGGTGGTGAGGCCGAAATCGTCGATGACCTTGGGGAAACCTTCGAGCGGCTGCCCGGTCGCCGCGTTCCACGCCTGCAGCACGTGGTGGAAGGGTTCGTTCTGTCCGACCAGGACCAGGTCGACGAGGCCGTTCAGCGTGAGGCCGACCTTGGTGAGATCGAGGCTGCCGTCGCGGTCGATGTCGCCGATGGCGGGGTACTCGAAAAGGTTGAGGACGCTGCTGTTGTCCTGGGCCGTGTCGGACAGCGGCCCGTGCGTGCTCGGGTCCATGTCCCGCAGACGCGTGCCGTCCGGCCTGAAGAGCACGAGATTGGAGGTCGTGAGGCTCGCCGCGATCTCGAGGCCGGGTGACGGGTCCATGTCGCCGACGGCAACGTTGTGACCGGGACCGATGAGCGGCAGAATGTCGATGGCGAGGCCGTCGAGCTTGACCGGCCAGCCGCCGACGAAGGGGCCGCCCGGGTGCAGGTTGCCGTCGTGGTGGAGAGCGTAGATGCGGCCGGAGCCGCCGGCCGCCGCGAAAGCCGCGGCCAGGACGGTGCCGGTATTGAGCCCGGGGATGGAGGTGGGGTTGTTCTGCTCGTTCGGGAAGAACTGGTTCGCGTTGCCGCTCGCCTTGTACACCTCGTTCGTCTCGATCACGACCTCGAGGTGCCCATCGCCCGCCAGATCGGCCACGACGGGCGTGTTGATGCTCTCGGCGCCCACCGGCGTCTGGCCGGGCCCGGGAGCCGGATCCTGAATCTTCACCGGCCAGCCCGGGAGCAGGTTCCCGTGGCGGTCCCACGCATAGACGTGCTGGTCCATCGCCGCGACGACGATGTCGAGGAAGCCGTCGCCGTCGAGATCGGCGAGCACTGGCGAGCCGAGGATGCCGGTCTTCAGGTGGTTCGTCTTCGTGCGGAGCGGCACCGCCGAGAACGCCGGATCGATGCGCACCGGGAAGCCCGGCGCGAGCGTGCCGTCGTGGCGGAAGACGTAGACGTCGCCCTCGATGTTCGCGTAGACGATCTCCGGGTAGCCGTCGCGGTCGAGGTCACCGATGGCGGGGCGCGAGGTGGTGGTGGGCGACGGCGGCGCGACGCGCCCGCTCGCGAAGGCGGGTGCACCCAGATGGGTAGCGACGTTGCGTGCCATGTTGGTCGTCACCGGGAAGCCCGGAAGCTGCGAGCCGTCGGCGCGGAAGGCGTAGATGCGCCCGGCCGCCGTCGCCTGCACGAGCTCCATCACGTTGTCGCCATCGAGGTCGACCATGTGCGGCGGGGGCTCGCCGCCGCCGTCGATGAGCCCGTCGCCGTTGGCGTCGATCGCGATCGGCCAGCCCGGATGCTTGGTCGGGTCGTGGTGCACGAAGAAGACCTTGCGGTCCTCGCCGAGGTTGCAAGGCGGAGCGGGCGGCGTCGTGAGACAGCTCGGGTCGTCGTCGTCCCGGACGCGGAGGCGGACGGTGAAAGCGAACTGGTTCGAGGGGACGTTCGCCTGCCCCTGCACGACCGGGCCCGAGGGCGGAGCGGAGAAGTCGGTGCCGGGCGGGAAGGCGGCCATGACGTCGGCCAGGTTCAGGTTCGTGAGGAGCGCCCCCGGGCGGCGCGGCGGGGAGGTGCCGTCGTCGAAGCCGACGTGGCTCGGGCTCGAGCCCATCGCGAACTGCGTGAAGCTCGTCGGCTCGATGCCGATCCCGAACTCGAGCGTCCAGTGGAGTGACGTGGTGGGTCCCCGGTCGGCCGCGGCAGTGCCGACGATCGGCACCATGAGCGATTCGTTCACGCCGTCGTTGTCCAGGTCGGGGTCGAGCACCTGGAACCACGCCGGGCGCTCGAGGGTCGCCTCGGGCGGGATCTTGGCCGCGATGCCGAGCGCCGGCACGCCGAGGCGCTCGAGGGCGGCGCGCAGGTTGACCCTGCCGTAGCCGAAGTGCTGGTCCCAGCCCGGCTGTGACGGGTCCGGATCCCCGGTACCCAGGGTGTCGCCCGGCAGGACGTCCTCGGCGGTGAGGGTGAGGATCTGCTTCACTTCGTTGGCCGTGAGCGGCGTCCCCCGCTGCTTCCCGTAGGACATCAGGAGGCCGGCGGCGCCCGCGGCCTGGCCGGTGCATTCGGAGCCGGTCACGCCCTTCATGTCGATGTGCGCATGGCCGCCGTACTGCGTGAGGTTCGAATCGCGGAACCAGGTTCCGATCGGCGCCGAGAGCGCGACCTGCGGGAAGGGCGGCCGGTTCACGTCCGTGCTGGCCCCCTCGGCATCCGCGACGGTGCCCTTCACGAAGATCGTGTTGTTGAAGTTGGCCGGCGAGTTGTGGTCTGCGGTGTTCAGGTCGGAGGACACGTCCATCTCCGCGACGCCGTGCTCGTAGGCGTACTGGGTCGCGGCCTGAGCAAACGCGGTGGTGGTGAGGGCACCGAGCGCCGCCTCGGTCACCTCGATGCCGTTGTCGGCGGCGTAGAGGAGACAGAGCGCGAAGTTGTTGTTGTCGACCACGAAGGTATCCCAGACGCGGATCGGGACGAGGCGGCACTGGGGACAGAGGCCGATCCCCGAGAGGCGGTTGTTGCCTTCCGCGACGGCGTCCGAGGCGCGCCCGCTGCCGTGGTTGTTCGCCGAGCTGTACGAGCTCGCGTCGAAGGGGTTGTTGTCGTCGTCGAAGAAGTCCCAGCCCGCGATGTCGTCGACGAAGCCGTTGCCGTCGTCGTCGGTGCCGTCGGAGAAGAAGGCGATCAGGTCCTCGGCGTCGAGCTTGCTCGGGTCGCCGTGCGCGCCGGCGTTCGGCGGGACGATCCCGGCGTAGTCGTCCGGTGTGAAGATGCCGTCCCCGTCGCAATCGTACTCGGCGAGCGGCCGTCCCTTCTGCCCGGCGGTGGGGCCGCAGGGGACGGGCAGCTCGCCCGTGTTCAGCCGGATGCGCCGTCTGAGCTCCTCCCGGTCCCACTGGATGCCCGTGTCGCAGATGGCGACGTCGGTCGTCTGCTCGCCGATCGAGAGCTTCCAGGCGAGGTCGGCGGAGACGCCGGAGACTTGCGGCTGCCCGACGTGCGGGTTCCCCGGATCGCGGTAGAACGCCGTGGTGCGGCTCTGGTTCGGCGCGAAGCCGAACAGGCGATGCTGCTCCTCGAACACGCTGCACGCCCCGGGCATGCAATCCATGTCCGGGTCGTCGGGCTCCGCCTTGTCGAAGTCGGGGTCGTTCGGCGTGTTGGCGCGCGGGTCCGTGTCGGTCGGCGGCCCGGGGAACAGGCGCGAATCGGCGACGACGAGGGCGGTGGTCAACACGCCCAGTGCGAGCGCGGCGAGGACGGCGGTGCGGCGCATGCGAGTCTCCTCCTGAGTCTCAGTCCGCCCTGTCGATGAAGCTTCCGGGCTGGTTCGGGGCGAGCACCGCGATCACCACGTCGGCACCTCCGGTATCGCATCCAGACCCATCCGTCCGCGCCGCGAAGACGTCGGCGGATCGTCGCTACCCAGCGACAGGGTAGGTTCCGGCGACGGGCCATGGGAGATCAATCCGCAATGGCGGGGGTTTTGCGTGCGGACATATGGGAAAGGCGCGCCGGCTACAGGCGGGGGGTGCCCCCGGTCAGACGGGATGGTGTGGCACGAGGGCTTCGTTCGTGTCTCGCGCGCCGCGGTGCGACCCGGTCAGAACTGATACG
>Ga0209057_1001615_pt1 | contig 17919 bp, 15 predicted proteins | sample GraSoiAngelo_146_FD_185903 | JGI IMG/M metagenome (GOLD analysis project Ga0209057, IMG submission 185903) | Grasslands soil microbial communities from the Angelo Coastal Reserve, California, USA - 14_1009_05_30cm (SPAdes) (version 2) | ecosystem: Environmental > Terrestrial > Soil > Grasslands ... | reverse complement strand
TCGGATTCGGCCGTCTGCCCGGTGGCCAGGTTGTCACCCGCGCTGACCTGCATCGAGCCTGCCGAGTTGCCGCCACCCGAGACGGCGTTCTCGCATTGAGCGACCAGCTGATACGGATCCTGTCTGTCGGGTCGGATGGTGCGTGGCGCGGAAAGCGTTCCGTTCTTGTCGGCGTCGATCTCCTGGCCTTTGGTGAGAGCGACGGTGGTCTTGCCGCTCACCTTCACGGTGCCGTCGAAGACCTTGATCAGGTTGCTGCCATCGCCGCGCACGAGCACCTCGAACTCGGTGCCGCGAACCTCGGCGCTGACCGAATGGCCGCCGACGCTGAAGTTGGAGCCACCGGTCAGGTGCTGGACGACGCTGAGCGTGCGTCCGATCTTCTGCAGGAGCGTCGCCGATTTCAGTTGCCCGCCGTTGGTGAGCTGCGCTGCCTGCACCGTCACAGTGGTGCCGGGCGAGAGGCGCGTGAGTGTCCCGTCAGGAAACTGGATCGTGGCCCGGCCTGTGTCGCCGGTGCGAACCGAGCTGCCGGCATCGAGTGACTGACCCGATGCGGCCGGCTTGTAGCCGCTGTCGTTTTTCCCAACATCGACCGGCGTGCTGAACACCAGCAGCGCCGCCGGCGACGCGACCCCGGCCTGAGCCTGGGCGACGAGGAAGAAGTAGCCGCTGCCCAGCAGGAGCGCGGCCACGATGACGATGACGAGCAAGCAGCCTCCGCAGCCCATGCCGCAGCCGAGGCACCCTTTCGATTTCGCCGGCGGCGGTATGGCGGCCGCGGTCTGCGGCGAGGGCGAAGGGGCGGCTGGCGGCTGGACGGCCATGGCGGCCGAACTCTAACCGGATGTCGTGGCGAAGTCGACGATTAGGCGCGAAGGGCTGGTCTTGGCCGCGAAAACCCGCATGCACGCGGCCGAGCCGAGGCCCAATCCCCACCCGACGTAGCCCTCGAAGTCTTCAGTGAGCCGAGCCTCCTTGAGGACGCGAAAGTCGGCCTGGGTGAAGTCGGTCGATCCGCTGTACGTGCCGGCCTGAGTCGCAGTGTGCAGTTGCACCAGAATTCCTGCCGTGCCGCTGAGCGTGATCGTTTGCCCGGAGCCGCCCTGCGAGAACACCGGCTTGGCCTGGCGCTTCACGGTGAAGGCTGGCACGGTGCCGTCGAACTGGATCACGAAGCGATCGAAGCCGGGCTCCTGCGAGACGCGAACATCGGTTATGTGCACGTTGCCCGGCGCGCCGCCGCTCGCGTCGGCGCAGGTGAAAGCCAGCGTGTTCTCGCCCGGCGGGGTCGGCGGAGTGATCGGGGCAGGTGAGATCACCGGGCCCGTTCTGCCGTTCGTAGCAGGGGCTTGCGAGATTGCTGCAGCCGGCGCGGACGGTGTGCTGCAAGCTGCGAGCACTATTGCCAGCGCGGCCAGGGCGGCGGCGCGCACCGGCGAATGATAATCATCGTCCGGCCTGTAGAACGCGCCGAGGTGGCGGAATGGCAGACGCGTCGGTCTCAAAAACCGATGTCCGAAAGGACGTGGGAGTTCGAATCTCCCTCTCGGCACCAGGTCACATGATCGAGATCACGATCTCGTCCTGACCGACGACTATCCGATCGCCGTGGGCGAGTCTTTGTTTCGTCGTCACGCGGTGATCGTTGACCAACGTCCCGTTGATGCTGCCCAGATCGGTCAGGACGTAGGCCCCCTCCTTGAACTCGATCTCAGCGTGGCGCCGAGAGGCGGCCGGGTCGTCGAGAACGACCTCGTTCTCAAGGTCGCGGCCGAGCGACGCGACACCGACCGGCTTGATCCTGAACTTGAATCCCATGTCTGGGCCGGATCTCACGACGAGGATGGCCGTCGGCGGAGCTGCCGCCGGAATGACGCCCAGAACCCTCGTTTTCTCGTTCCGGCTGACGGGCGGCTGCATCGCCGGCGGCGGCGTGCTCTGCATCGGGGCTGGTGGTGGGGCCGGCTGGGGCATGGGCGGGGCCTGCATCGCCGGAGGCGGAGCGCTCTGCATCGGGGCTGGTGGCATCGCAGGCTCGGCGTGGGGTGCGGGGGGCACTGTCGCCGCGGCGTGCGAAGCCGGGGTCGACGGCGGCTGCTCGGGTCGCCACCACGTAGGCAGCTCTTTGGCAGTGGTCGAAACCGGCCAGTCCACTGGAGAGGGCGGCTGGGTGGGCACAGAAGACGGCGGCGTTGGCGCTTCCCGTGGCGGCGTCTCTGGCTCAGCAGCGGGCGGCTGCGCCGCCGCGGGCTTGGTTTCGCCAGCCTCAGGCTGCCACCACGACGGCAGCGACGCGGCTGTGTGTGAGTCCTCCCACCCTGGCTTGTCTGGGTGGGCCGGCTTGTCCTTCTGCTCGTCGTCGCTCATCCGTGACCTCCCGATTGACCAACCGTGACGGCCGGACCCGGCCGCGTGGCGTATTTAAGCTCGTGCAGGCGCCGCATCTGGGCCTCCACATCCGTCCTGACGACCGGTGAGTGGGCCATGAGTTCGATGAATCCCTTGCGCTCGAATGCGATCAGCTCGCCCGCGGTCGTCGCCCGGATCGTGCCGTCGCTTCGGCCCGTCAGGCAGCCCACCTCTCCAAAGAAACCGCCCGGCCCGATGCGCGCGAGGCGATGCGGGGCACCGTCAGGGCTGGCCACCTCGATCTCGACCTCCCCACTTGTGACGATGAAGAAGGACGTGGCAGGTTCCTCCTCGCGCAGGATGACCTCGCCCGGTCGAATCTGGCGCCAGCGCAGCCTGCTCCACATTGCGACCAGGTCGGCCTCAGTAAGATCGGGCAGGGCGCGGTGCAGATATGGAAGCTGGAACAGGCGCTCGAGCCGCCGGTCGCTATCGCCGATCACCAACCGCACGGGTCGATCGCGCAAAAAGTAGTTCCACGTCCAGTTGAGCATGATGCTCATTCGGTTGCGGAAGCCGGCGATGCTCACAAGGTGCAAGAAGAGCCAGACGAGCCACCCGATCCTGCCCTTCATGCGGACGGGGCCCGCCTGGACGACCGCGGTGTTGCGGCCGACCGTGGCCATGATGCCCTTGTCGCGATATGCGAACTGTCGCAAGGGCCGGTTGCGGACGAGGGCATTGATGTTCTGGGCCGCCACAAGGCCTTCCTGGATAGCGACCGGGGCGAGCTGAGGCAGCTGATGACCGCCGCCCGCGTCGAATGCTGCCAGGTCGCCGATGACGAAAACCTCGGGATTACCTGGCACCTGCAGGGTGGGCCCGACTTTGATGGTGTGCCGAGCCCCGCCGGCGATTTCAGACAGGCCCTCGGCGATCAGCGCTCCTTCGACACCGGCGGTCCAGATCACCGTACCGACCGGGCGCACGGTGCCGTCGGCGAGCTGTATCTCTCCGTCGCGCACCTCGACGACGCGAGTGTTCAAAAGCACCTGCACGCCCATCCGCTCGAGCTTGCGCTTCGCGGCTTCACGCAGCTTGGGCGCAAAAGGCTCGAGCAGCGCAGGCCCTGACTGCAGCAGCAGTATCTCCGCGGCTCGGGTGTCGAGCTCCTTGAAGTCGCGCCTCAGCACGCGCGCGATCAGCTCGGCGAGGGCGCCGGCACACTCCACGCCCGCCGGCCCGCCGCCCACGATGGCGAATGTGAGCAGCTCTTTGCGTGCGCGCTCGTCGACAGCCCAGTCCGCAGATTCGAAGCGCGACAGGATGTGATTGCGAAGCAACAGGCTGTCGGTCAGCGTCTTCATCGCGTACGAGCGTTCGGCGATGCTCTCGTTGCCGAAGTACGTGCTGGTGCTGCCGCAGGCCAGCACCAGAAAGTCGTAGCTGATGCTGCCTCGATCGGTGCGCACGGTGCGGCGTTCGAGGTCGACCACCTCGACATCGCCAAGACGAAACTGCGCGTTCGGGATCTTGCGCAGGATCGCGCGCACCGGGTAGGCGATGTCGGAGCTGTCCACCGCCGAGGTCGCCACCTGGTACAGCAGCGGGCTGAACTGGTGGTAGTTGTTACGGTCGAGCAGGATGGTCCGGACCGGCGCTCTTGCGAGCGCCTTGGCGCAGCTCAGCCCGGCAAACCCTGCGCCGACGATGAGGACCGTGGGTTGTGCGGCCAAGCTCAGTGGCCGTCGGCCGGCCCTGGTCCCGTCGTCGCGTACTTGAGATCGTGAAGCCGGCGCATGTCTTCGTCCACGTCGGCGCGCACCTTTGCGTCCGATTTCATCAGCTCGGTGAAGCTGCGCGAATCCAGAGCCAGCAGCTCTGTGTGCGTCTTGGCGCGGGCCGTGGCCGCGTTGCGCCCCGTCAGAATGCCAAGCTCGCCGAAGAAGCGGCCCGGCTCAAGTGTCGCGACCGTGCGCTCCCATCCCTCCTTGCTCGACACGATCAGCTCGACCTCGCCCTTGGTGACGATGTAGAAGCGGTCGGAGGGGTCGTCCTGGCGGACGATCACGTCGCCGGCCTTCGCCACCACGCGCTCGAGACGATTGGTGGTCTGGACTAGCTCCCGCTCGCTCAGGTCGGGCAGCGCCTTGGCCAGGAACTGGTCGTATGCGTGCTCGGTCTGCCGGGCGAACGCGATGAGCATCGGCGTGACGACCATGAAGTTGTAGAAGAAGTGGAGGTACGGCCGGTAGAGGGGAGAGCCGATGACCCCCTGGTAACCCATCACGCCGGTCAGGCCGCCCATTAGATAGAAGGTTCTGTCGGTGTTGTAGATGTAGTAGAGGTAGAGATGCTCCACCTCGTGGAGGCTCGCAAAGATGAACGCTACGTACAGCCAGCGGTTGCGCGAGAACTTATAGAGGCAGATCGCGAGCCCGAGCCACACTGACGAGTCCCAGACGACATGGACGGTCTCGAAGTCGAGCTGGCCGAAGACTCCATGCGACACGGCCAGGTTGCCGCCAGACGCATAGAGCTGAACGATCTGGACCGTGTGCTCGGAGAGATGGCCTAACTGCAGCAAGACGAAGGCGAGCAGGAACGCAAAGAAGCCGTAATGCTCGTACTTCCAGATGTACTCGAATGCAAAGACGAGAATCCACGGCAGGATTGTCACCGCCACGATGCCGTAGAGCGGGTAGCCCTGGAGGATGGCGCCGATCTGAAGCAGGTAAGAGATGGCGGCGGTGATGAGCACCACTCGGATCGGCAGGCGCTGCACCTGAAAGACGCCAGGGAGGTTCCATCGGCTGCTGCGTGCCATTGCGCTAACCCCTCAAGACGGGGGCGCTCCCCGCTTCCTTGGCCAGGCGTTCTCGGCGGTGCTTGACGATGATGAGGACGAACACGAAGGCGTCGACCGCTACCACGAACGCAGCCGCGCCGGCTGCCACCATCCAGTGCTTCTCCCGCATATCCTGCGGCGGCACGACCAGGGGGTGAAGGCCGACGTTCTGGGTCAGCCAGTAAGCAAGCGAGAACGCTCCGATTGCGACAACGACGAAGACGGCGGCTTCGACATAGCCCCGTTTCATTCCCCAGGATCCTCCCTACTCATGCCGGCACGGGTCGCGACGCGCGGAGTATAAGGCGACCTTGAGAAATTACCAGCCTCGCTTTTTGGCCCCGCTGGAATTCCCAAGCAGTTCCCGCTTTCCAGCACGTTCCGCCTCTTCTGAGTAGGTCGCGGTTTATGGTGCGTTTATTAGTGCAGGTTGGACGCTGCCCCGCTCAGCGTCCAATCTTTTCCTACCAGGCTCCGCCGCCTCCACCACCGCCGCCGCCGCCTGAGAAGCCGCCGCCTCCGAACCCAGAGCTGCTTCCCGAGCTCGGCGGGACGTATGAGATCGCGCTGGAGATGCTCGCGTTCATCGACTGCAGGCTGCTCGCGAGCAATGCGGCTTGAAACGGTCCGGTGCCGTAGTACCAATTGTTGGTGGCCGTCGTGTCGATCCCTTCGAACGCCTTCGCCCACAACGCCACGCATCCGAAAACGATCGCGTACGGCAGCAGCTCGTTGAAGATCCCGGCCTTGGCGGCGAACTGCTCCCGATATTTCTCGGCCGTCGTCATGTAGAGGCGAAAGCCCAGCGTGTGCTGCATCAGGTCGCGACCGGCCGCGGTCCGCTGCGGCATCGCAGGGAACGTCACGACCAGCGCGAGTCCAACGAGTGCGATCGCGACTCCAATCAGGCCCCAGCCGAACGCGCGGCCCAGCGTCACGGTCAATGCGACGCCGGCGCCAAGCACCGCAAGGCCCGCGCAACCCCAACCGATTCGCGCGAGGTGAGGATTGCTGGTGAACAGCCCGCGCGACAGCGCGTCGCTATAGATCTCGGACTCTGCTTTCGTCAACGCCGGCCGGAAAAAGATCTTCAGCTCCGACAGCCGCATCTTGTTCAAGCCAATGAACATGCCGTCCAGGATCGTCTTCTCATATGGCATCAACTCGCTCACCGGCGCGCCTTTCCGGATAAGTTCCCAGTCCTTCACTTGGGGCAGCTCGGTGATGGTGATGTGACCGCGCACCGCGAGGTCGACGATGGTCGCGGTGACATCCTTAGGATCCGCGCTCTCGTCGAGGATCAGGCCGAGCTCGGCCGGCCTCATGTTCTGCGGCGGACCGAACTCCACGGCCACGGGCAGGTGCTCGAACAGCGGCTCAGTGCGCTGCCTCGGATCGTTGGTGAGGTAGTACTGGGTCAGGTACTCCCGATCACGGCCGTGCAACCACCAGTTCCGTCCCACCAGGCCGAGGCCCAAGAGCAGCGTCAGTGCGAACGCGCCGATGGTGAACGGGTTGAGGTCGAAGGCGCCGTCGGGGAAGAAACGCAAGCGGTCCTCGAGCATCGGCGCCGGCACATCGACCGCGCCCTTGACGAGTTTGACCGCGATGGACATCTGCTCGCCCGCGGCCAGTGGCCGCGTCGACGAGAACGTAAGGAAGTTGTCCTGCGCACTTGTCGGGCACGCTTCGCGCGAGCCGGTGGGTCCCTGGTAGCAAGCGAGCTCTGTCCAGGCACCCGCCGGCGTTGTGACGTGCGCCGTGACCGACTCCTTCGTCACGGGCCAGAGCGAACCATCGACGTTCCAGAAGAGCTCGTCGTGGTCGCTGAACGAGTTCATCGCTCCCTCGACCGTGTACTGGATCACGTAGACCTGGTCGCCTGAGACGGTCACGTTGGGGTCGCCGGTCTTGATCACCTCGTTGTCAGAGTCGACGTACGCGTCGTACGGCACATCCTTCGTGCCGTCAGTGACCGACTCGACCCGCAGGTTGTAGTACCGGTCGTGGTTGTCGTCGTAGCGGTAGCGGAGCGGGATGGTGCGGAAGATGCCGTGATGCTCCGTGGCGAAATTCACCCGAATCGTCTCGATGATCGCCAGCGTCGAGTCGCGATTGACCGTGATGTGGCTCTGAAAGCTGGTGATGACCCATCCTTCGTCCGCGCTGACGGGCCGTGCTGCGGCGAATATGGCGAGGGCGACGGCGACGCTCACGAGCAGGAGGCGGCCGGCCGCGGCGGTCATCGCGCGCGATCTTACGTATAGTTCCCGTCCCGTGACCAACATCCGCCACGACATCCGGAACGTGGCGATCATCGCTCACGTCGACCATGGCAAAACCACTCTGGTTGACGCTTTGCTGAAGCAGAGCCACACCTTTCGCGAGAACCAGCAGGTGGGGACGCTGATCATGGACACGAACGACCTCGAGCGTGAGAAGGGCATCACGATCCTCGCGAAGAACACCTCGGTCAGGCACGAGGGCGTGACCATCAATATCATCGATACGCCGGGCCATGCCGATTTCGGAGGCGAGGTAGAGCGTGTTCTCAACATGGCGGACGGCTGCCTGCTGCTGGTCGATGCCGTGGAGGGGCCCATGCCGCAGACCCGCTTCGTGCTGCGGAAAGCGTTCGAGGTGGGACTGCGAATCATCGTGGTCATCAACAAGGTCGACCGCAAGAACGCAGACCCGCAGCAGGCCCTCAATCGCGTACACGACCTGTTCCTCGAACTCGCGGAGGATGCCGACCAGCTGGAGGCACCGGTCGTCTACGCGATCGCGAAGGAAGGCCGCGCCGGCCTGAAGCCCGACGAGCTGGCGGACGACCTCGAGCCGCTGTTCAAGACCATCATCGACAACTTCCCGGCCCCCGTCGCCGAGCAGGGCGGCTTCCAGATGCTGGTCGCCAACCGTGCCTACGACGACTACACAGGGACCATCTCCATCGGTCGAATCACGCGCGGCAGCGTGGCCCCCGGCCACTCGGTTGCCGTGCTCAACTCAACCGGTGGGGCGAGGCGCGCGAAAGTCGTGCAGGTGCTGGTGTATCGCGGGTTGGACCGCGTCGCCGTGCCGAGCGCGAGCGCCGGCGACATCGTTCTCCTGACTGGTCTTGACGAAGTGGCCATCGGTGACACGCTGGCCGACCCCGAGTCCCCAGACCCGCTGCCCAGGATCGCGATCGACGAGCCGACGGTGCGGATGACCTTCGGCGTCAACACGTCGCCGTTCACCGGTCGCGAAGGCAAGTTCTCGACCTCGCGCCAGCTGCGCGCCCGGCTCTACAAGGAGCTCGACACCAACCTGGGCCTTCATGTCGAAGACACCGGCGCGGCTGAGGGGTTCCTGGTCAGCGGTCGTGGCGAGCTGCACCTCGCTGTGCTCATCGAGACGATGCGGCGGGAGGGTTACGAGTTCGAGGTCTCGCGCCCGGAGGCCATCATCAAGAGGATCAACGGCCAGCGGATGGAGCCCGTCGAGCACCTGACCGTGGACGTGCGCGAAGAAAACCTTGGGGCAGTGACGGAGGCGCTCGGCAGGCGCCGTGGCGAGATGCTGGAGATCACGTACGACAAGAAGGGCGGCGTGCGGCTCGAGTACCTCATTCCGACCCGCGGGCTGATCGGTTTCCGCAACACGTTTCTGACGCTGACCGCGGGGACAGGGTTGATGGGCTCGATCGGCATGGGCTACCGGCCCTTCCTCGGGGACTTCCGCGAGCAGCGCAACGGCGCCCTGACCGCGTCCTCCGCAGGCAAGTCATTGGCCTTCGGGCTCGCCGGCGCGCAGGAGCGGGGCACGACCTTCATCGAGCCCGGCGAAGAGGTGTACGAAGGCATGATAGTGGGCATCCAGAAGCGGCCCGGAGACATCCGCGTCAACGTGTGCCGCGAGAAGAAGCAGTCGAACGTGCGGTCGTCAACGTCCGACATCTCGGTGAGGCTCACACCGGCTTCCAGGCTGAGCCTGGAGCAGTCTCTGGACTTCCTCGCTGACGACGAGCTGCTCGAGGTGACGCCCAAGCATCTTCGGCTTCGCAAGCGCCACCTGACGGAGGTGGACCAGTCGCGTGCGCGCCGCGCCGCCGAGACCTCAGGAATAGGCCGTTAGGGATCGGGGTATATTGTTTTCAGCCGGCGAAGCGCCGGCGCTCACGCGCAGGCTCCATTCTCTCGAACAGGCCCGCCAGTTGAGTAGGCCTTCAGTTCGAGAAATAGGAGATGGAAATGCCCACAGGCACCATCAAGAAACTGGTCGCGGACCGTGGCTTCGGGTTTATCGCAGCCGAAGACGGTAAGGAGTTCTTCTTCCACCGCAGCGGAATCGAGGGTGACTTCGACCGGCTGCAGGGCGGCGAGAAGGTGACCTTCGAGGTCGAGGCGAGCCCCAAGGGCCCGCGCGCCAAGGCCGTTCGCGCGGTCTAAGGTTCGGACCTGAGATGAAGCCCTGGGGTCGATCCCCGGGGCTTTTTCTGTTCAAAGACAATTCTTTGGGCGCCCGTATACTGGCCTGCAGCCGGCACACCGGCCCGGCGCTCACTGCGGTCTCCAGTTTCTCGAACAGGCCCGTCAGGTTGAGTGGAACCCTGTTCGAGAGCGTAGGAGATGGAAATGCCAGCAGGCACCATCAAGAAACTGGTTTCGGACCGCGGCTTCGGCTTTATCGCGGCCGAGGACGGGAAGGAGTACTTCTTCCACCGCAGCTCGACCGAGGGCAACTTCGACAGGCTACAGGGTGGCGAGAAGGTTTCCTTCGAAATCGAGACGAGCCCCAAGGGGCCACGCGCGAAGACCGTCCGCATCGTCTAAGAAACGAACCAGCAAGCCCCGGGTGCAAGCCCGGGGCTCTTGTTTTTTCGGCCCATGTTCCTCCCCACTTGTGGGGAGGTCAGGTGGGGACGCTACATCCGCCCTTGTCCCTCCCCACTTGTGGGGAGGTCAGGTGGGGACGCTAGATCCGCCACCCGCACTAGACGAGCTACCCACCCAAATAGGCCTGGCGAACGGCAGGGTTGTGGAGCAGGTCCTGCCCTCCGCCGGTGAGCTGGATCTGCCCGGTCTCGAGAACGTAGGCTCGATCGGCGATGCCGAGGGCCCGCAGTGCGTTCTGCTCGACCAGCAGGATCGTGGTCCCGTCGCGATGGATCTCCGCGATGGCAGCGAAAACCTCGTCCACCATCTGCGGCGCGAGCCCGAGCGAAGGCTCATCGAGAAGCAGCAGCTTCGGCCGGGCCAGCAGGCCTCGCGCGATCGCCAGCAGCTGGCGCTCGCCGCCGGACAGCGTGCTCGCCCGCAAGGCGCGGCGCTCGCCCAGGATCGGAAAGCGACCCATGATCGCCTCGACCTCCCGACGCGCGGCCACCCGGTCGCGCCGCGACCAGGTCGCGAGCTCGAGGTTCTCGAGCACCGTCTGCCGGCCGAGGATCTCGCGGCCCTCGGGCACCTGCACCAGTCCCCGCGCGACAATCGTCGACGGCTTGGCGTTGGTCAGGTCGAGGTTGCCGAACACCGCCGTCCCTGACGCGATCGGAACCAGCCCCGACAGCGCGTTGAGGATCGTCGACTTGCCGGCGCCGTTGGCGCCGATCAGGGCGACCACCTCGCCGGCGCCGACTCGAAGCGACACCCCGCGCACCGCGTTGATGGCGCCGTAGCTCACCCACATGTCCTGCACGTCGAGCAGCGCTTTCTCCGGCTCCACCACTCGCGACGATCGGACCTGCGCCGCGCGCTGCAGCTGGTTCACCTCGATCGTGCCGGGCGCGTGCGCAACCTCCTTCTCGCCGCCGGTTCCGAGGTAGGCCTTGATGACCGTCGCGTCCGCCGACACCGCCTCCGGATCTCCGTCCGCGATCTTGCGTCCGAAGTTCAGCACCGCCACTTGCCTGCACACGCCCATCACCAGGCGCATGTCGTGGTCGATCAGCAGAATCGTCAGCCCGTCGCGATTCAGCCGCTCGATCAGCTCGCGCATTCCCTGCTTCTCGGTCGGATTCATGCCCGCCGCCGGCTCGTCGAGGATGAGCAGCCGCGGGCTCAACGCCAGCGCCCGCGCGATCTCGAGCCGGCGCTGGTCGCCGTATGGCAGCTCGCCGGCCGATCGCTTGCCCACCTCAGAGGCGTCGAGGCCGACCGTTTCCATCAAGCGGTGCGCGTCGTTCACGCGTGCCCGCTGGTCGCGGCGCAAGAAGGGCAGCGTCGCCAGCTGCACGACAGTGTCGTCGCGCAGCCGAGTGTGCATGCCGATCATCACGTTCTCCAGCGCGGAGAGATCGGGAAACAGGCGGATGTTCTGGAACGTGCGCGCGATCCCGAGCCCGGCGATGCGATGAGGCGGCAAGCCCGTCAGATGGTCCTTCTCGAGAAATGCCTGGCCCGACTGGGTGCGCACGTAACCCGTGACGACGTTGACCAGCGTGGTCTTGCCGGCGCCGTTGGGGCCGATGAGGCCGAAGATCGAGCCCTTGTCGATTTCGAGCGACACGCCGTCGACGGCCTTGACGCCGCCGAAATGCCGCTGGAGGCTATCCAGCCTGAGCAGCACTTGATGCTCGGTTTGGCCGCGGCCACCAGCGCGGGCGGATGATCGCGAGGCCGCCGCGGCCGACAATGCCCTGCGGCCTGAAGATGATGACCACGATCAGGATCACGCCGCTGATCACGTCGCGTGGATCGAAGCTGGGGATGCGCACGATCTCCGGCAGCGATGTGAGGAACAGCGCGCCGACCACAGGCCCGAGCACATTGCCCGCGCCGCCGAGAACGGCGAACGTCAGCACCTGCACGGTGCGGGTGACGCCGTATTCGTTGGGATCGACGTAGAAGTTGAGGTGCGACTCGAGGCCGCCGGCGAACCCCGCGAGCAGCGCGCTCAGAACGAACGCGATCATCTTGTAGCGCGCGACGTGGATGCCCTGGCTCAGCGCGGCCAGCTCGTCCTGCCGGATCGCGGCCCAGGCGCGGCCGAGGCGGCCTCTCGTCAGCCGCCAGACGATAAAGATGACCGCGGCCACCGAGATGAGGATGAGGTTGATTCCCGTCAGCGGGTCGGCGCTGGGGTTCTTCAGGCCGAGACCCTCGCCGGTGATGGGCAGGTTGAGGATCACGCCCTCCGTCAGGGCCTCGATGAAGCCGATGGTCGCGATGGCGAGGAACACGCCGCGCAACCGCAGCACCGGAAGCCCGACAAGCAGACCGACTGCGCCGGCCAGCAGCGTGCCCCCCAGGATGTTGACCGCGAGCGGAGTGTTCCAGTAGAGGCCCATCAGCACCGCGGTGTAAGCGCCGATCGCCATGAAGCCCGGGGCCGCCAGCGACAGCTGCCCTGAATAGAGGACGAGGAACATCGAGGAGGCGAGGATGCTGTTGATGCCGACCTGGGCGATCAACACCGTGTGCGTCTGATAGAAGGCGACCGGGTCGGTGACGAGCTGGAGGATGAAATCCATCTACAACCGCTCGTGCAGCTGCGCGCCGAAGATGCCCTGCGGGCGCAGGACCAGCATCAGGAACAGCGCGGCGAATGCGACGCCGGTACGCACGTTGCTGCCGAACAGGACCAGCGCCATCACCTCGATGAGACCAAGCAGGTAGCCGCCGGCGACGGCGCCGGGGATGCTGCCCATACCGCCCAGCACGATGACCGCGAGGCCGCGGATCTCGACGTTGTCGCGCCCGATGTACGGGCTGATGTCGGACAGCGCGAGCCCGAACAGGATGCCCGCGATGCCGCCGAGCGCGGAGGAGAGGACGACGGTCAGCAGGATCATCCTGTCGACGTCAAGGCCCATGAGGCTCGCGGCTCGCGGATTTTCCGCCACCGCACGCAGGCCCCGTCCGAACTGCGTGAAGCGGATGACATAGCCGAGCACCAGCATCAGCAGAAGCGAAACCGGCACGATCGCGACCTTCACGGCTTCGAGGGTGAGCCCGCCGACGCTCCATGTCGGGTTGGGCACGATGTCCGGCGGGAAGCGGACTGAGTTCGCGCCGTCCGTCCACAGCCAGGCGAACAGGCTGCCCGGGCGGCCCTGCTCGACCGCGGCCACGATGATGAGCGCTAGCCCGATCGTGGAGATGAGAGCGGCGATGGGTGGGGCTCGCCGCCGGCGCAGAGGACGCAGGCAGACGAACTCGATCACCAGACCCATCACCACGCAGGCCAGGATTCCTCCGACGCACGCCACCGCGAAGGACTGGTTGTAGTTGACGACCAGCGAGTACGCGACCGCCGCGCCGAGCATGAAGACCGCGCTGTGCGCGAGGTTGAGGATGTCGAGCACGCCGAAGACGAGCGTGTATCCGACCGCGAACAGGGCGTAGATGGAGCCTATGAAGATCGCGTTCAGGACCTGCTGGCCCATCGCGCGACTATTTTGTCCGGGACGAAACGGCCGGCACTACGTGGTCGGCTTGATCTCGTGCACGAGAGAGAATCCGCCGTTGCCGTCCATCTGAATGACCCACACCGTCTGCTTGACGTCGTGGTTCGATGTGAACTGGAACGGGCCGAGTGGCGTGTCGATGTTCACCGTCTCCATCGCGGCGCGCAGCTTGTCACGGTCGCCGGGCAGGTCGGAGAACGTGAGCCCGGCGCGCTTCGCGGCGTCCGCGATGATCTTGATGCCGGTGTAGCCCTGCGCCGCGAACTGGTCCGGGTCGCTGCCGTACTTCTGCTTGTAAGCGCTCACGAAATCGGCGTTCGACGCGAACGTGTTGCCGATATACCAGGCGCTGGCGCTGCGAGCGCCCTCGCCGGATTTACCGGCCTGCTTGGAGACGGTCGCCGTGTTGAAGCCGTTGCCGCCGAGGAACTGACCGGTCCAGCCCTGCTTGCGGGCCTCGATCATGATCTTGGCGGGGATACCGCCGAGCGAAGTGATGAAGATCACGTCGGGCTTCAGCTGCACGGCCTGCGTCACATAGGGCGAGAGGTCGGCCTCGGTCTTGCTGAACTTGATGACCTTCAGCAGGTTGATGTTGTACTTGCTGACCGTGTCCTGAACGATCAGGCCCCCGTCGCTCGAGAACTTGTCGTCCTGCGCGACCAGGAGCACGCCAGACGCCGGGTGCTTGTCATCCGAGTACGCCTTGATGTTGTCGGGGATGGCTGTCTGCTCGCCCAGGCTGTCGCGGAAGACGTACTTGCACGGAGCCGATGACGGGAAGTTGCAGTCGGGAACGATGTGGATGCCGGTGGTGCTGACGGCGAGGATCGGCGTCTTCAGGTTCTCGGCCAGGGGGTGCACGCCGACGGCCGAGTTCGAGAGCGTCGGCCCGAGGAGGGCCATGAGCTGGTCCTGCTGGATCATGGTTTGCGCCTGTTGCGCCGACTGGGCCTTATCGGAGGCGTCGTCGCGCACCTCCAGGTCGATCTGAGCCCCGTTGACCCCTCCGGAGCCGTTGATCTGCTCGACCGCGAGCTTCATTCCGTCCCGGCTCTGCGGGCCGTACACGCCGCCCGCCCCGGTGATGGACAGCAGCGCGCCCAGCTTGATGGTCTTGCCCTGGTAGGAGCTACCGCCAGAGCTTGCGGTCGTGCCGCATGCGGCCAGGACCAGGGCGACAAGCAATCCAACGATGACGCGTTTCCGCTTCATCTCGATACATCCCCCTAACAGCACCCGGCACGTCAAAACCGAGCTTGCAGTTTTCTTAACGTACCAAAGCGGCGGGCGGCCCGCTGTTCCGCTCTGGCGTTGAGCCTATTTCAGCTCCGCGGGGACGACCTCCAGAGCGACGAGCCTGTCCTCGCGGACGATGCGGATCGACAGCTTCGAGCCGATGCGGGTCTCGACCATCAGCCTCTGCAGGTCGCCGGCTTTGGATACGGCCGCGCCATCCACTTCGACTATCAGGTCGCCGCTGCGCAGCCTCGCCGCGGCGGCGGGGCTGTCGGAGACGATCTCCTGCACCTCGACGCCTGCCTTGAATCCCGTGCGCTGGGCGACCGCCGGCGCCAGCGCTCGCGTGCCGCCCGCGATGCCGAGGAATGCCCGGCGCACGCGTCCGTTGCGCATGAGGGCTGCGAGGATCGCCTGCGTCGTCCCGTTGATCGGCACGGCAAGGCCGAGGCCCATTCCCGCGACCGCCGTGTTCACGCCGACCAGCCGCGCCTGCCAGTCCGCGAGCGCGCCGCCGGAGTTGCCGGGGTTCAGCGCCGCGTCCGTCTGGATCACGTCCTCGACGAACCGCCGGTGCCCGTTGCCGTCGGCGGTCGCCAGTGAGCGGCCTAACCCGCTGACGACCCCCGACGTGACGGATCCGCTGAAGCCCATCGGGTTGCCGATGGCGACCACGAGCTGGCCGACGCGCAGGTTGTCCGCGTCGCCAACCTCGATTGGCTGGAGGGTGGCGGCGCGGGCGCGACCGATTGCCAGGTCGGACAGGGCGTCCGCGCCGACGACGTCGAGCTCGTATTCAGAGCCGTCGATGAAGGCGGCAGTGGCGGTGCGTGACTGGGCGACGACGTGGGCGGAGGTGACGATGTAGCCGTCGGGGGTGATCACCACGCCGGAGCCGGCGCCGCCGTCCCGGACCCCTGCCCGGTGGACACGCAGGCTGGCCACGGTGGGGAGAACGCGCTCGGCGACCGCCACGATGGTGGCCGAGTACGCATCCAGGGCCTCGCGCTCGGTGGCCGGGGTGCCCGCCATAGCGCTTACAACATTACCCAGTAACGGATCCATTAAACATGGCCAGGTCTAACGTCCCCACCTGGCCTCCCCACCTGTGGGGAGGGGACCGCTCGCTTACGAAATTTTCACATTCGGCTGATTCTGGCCAGACCGCTGTGGCGCTTACTGGCTTCATGGCGCTGGCGAAGCAGGTTCTGACTCGCCGCCAGGCGCTCGTGGCCGCGGTCGCCGCGGGGCTGGGGGTCGGGGCGGTGCGCCTCGTGACTCCGACCCTGACCAACATCTCGACCGGATCGGGCACCGACTGGGCGTCGCCGCTGGGGTCGGAATCGGCGCGCATCATGCAGCTGCTCCGGCGCGCGACCTTCGGCTACACGCCGGCGCAGCTCGAGTCGGCGCTGTCGGCCGGTTTCGGCAAGACGGTCGACCGCCTCATCGAGACGAAGCCTGCCGAGCCGCCGGCCCTTGTTGCCGCCACGACGCCAGGCGGCCGGTTCGCCGTTACGCAGCTGCAGCAGTGGTGGGTCGACCACATGCTCACGACGCCGACACCGTTCGCCGAGCGCATGACTCTTTTCTGGCACGGCCACTTCACGAGCGACTACCGCAAGGCCGGCGACAACACCTTCATGTACTGGCAGAACCTCACATGGCGCCGCATGGCGATGACCAACCTGGGCTCGATGCTCATGCAGGTCACCACCGACCCGGCGATGCTGCGTTACCTCGACCTAGCGACGTCGATCGCATCGAGCCCCAACGAAAACTATTCGCGCGAGCTCATGGAGCTCTTCGCGATGGGCGCCGACACCTTCTCCGAAGAGGACGTGCGCCAGGGGGCGCTTGCGCTGACCGGCTGGCAGCTGCCGCGCCCGGACTCGACCGCTGCCGCCAACGGCACCGGCCGCATGCTCCCCGTCTACACCAGCCAGAAATCCGGCGTATTCAACCAGAGGCGCGCGTTCAAGGGCTCGGTCACGTACCTCGGCAAGACCGGCGCGCTGGACACCCAGGGCGTCATCGATCGCATCCTGGCCCAGCCGTCCACCGCGCCATTCATCACCACCAGGGTGCTGCAGCACTTTGTGGCGCGGCAGCCTGCGTCGAGCCTGGTGAACCGGCTCGCTGATGCATTTCGTCGCAGCAAGTACGACATGAAGACGCTGATGCGCTCGGTATTCACGAGCGACGAGTTCCGCGGCGCCGGCACGTATCGAGCTCTCGTCAAGTCGCCGACGGAGTTCATGGTCCAGGCCGCGCGCGCCCTCGACGCGACGAAGCTCTCGAAGCTCATCGTGGCCTCCGGTTCGGGCATGGGCCAGATGCTGTTCGATCCGCCCGACGTCGGCGGATGGCCCAACAACGAGGCGTGGATCTCTTCGAACACAGTGATCGAGCGCGTCAACTTCGTGACCGGCGCGCTCGCCCAGGCCACATCGCTGCCGCCGTCGTCAGACGCGGTCAAGCATCAGCTCGACGGCATCGTCGGCCCGCAGACGGCGTCGATGCTCAACAGCGCGACCGACGAACGAATCAAGTGGTTCGTGGCGCTTGCCTCACCGGAATTTCAGCTCAAGTAGGTGGACGTGACATGACGAACGAGATCGGAATCAACCAGCTCAAGCGCCGGGACTTCCTGCGGGCGGGGCTCGTCTTCGGCGCCGGGGCCGCGGGCCTCGCGGCCGGTTATGCGGCGGTGCCTGACGCGTTCGCTCGCGCCGTCTACGCGGCCAAACAGGAAGGCATCACCAACGAGAAGGTGCTCGTGATGATCCAGCTCGCCGGTGGCAACGACGGGCTGCGCACGCTCGTGCCGCTCGCCGACCCGACGCTGCACGACCTGCGGCCGAAGCTCGCCGCGCCGATGGTCTCGCAGGCCCTGCCCCTCAACAAGGACTACGGGCTCAACCACAACCTCCCCGGCATCAAGGGCCTGTGGGACAAGGGAAAAGTCGCGATCGTGCAGGGCGTCGGCTACCCCAAACCGACCTTCTCGCACTTCGAGTCGATCCGCATCTGGGAGACGGGTGACCCCACGCGCCGCCAGGTGGATGGATGGCTCGGACGCACGCTGGCG
>Ga0209057_1001608_pt1 | contig 17958 bp, 11 predicted proteins | sample GraSoiAngelo_146_FD_185903 | JGI IMG/M metagenome (GOLD analysis project Ga0209057, IMG submission 185903) | Grasslands soil microbial communities from the Angelo Coastal Reserve, California, USA - 14_1009_05_30cm (SPAdes) (version 2) | ecosystem: Environmental > Terrestrial > Soil > Grasslands ... | reverse complement strand
ACCGACGGATGTTTGAGCAGTGACCGCAAGACCGTGGTGCAAACGTCAAAGGATGTCGATCTGCTCGAGACATTTAACGCGTGTCTCGGTAAGAGTGCGCCGATTCGGCCCAACCAACGCGCATTCCGTGTGCAGATCGTCGACGTGGCACTCTACCGCTGGCTGGAATCGCTCGGCCTGACGCAGCGCAAGAGCCTGACGCTCGGCGAGATCGCGGTCCCGAACGATGTGTTCGTTCATTTCGTGCGTGGTCTCCTGGATGGTGACGGCAGCGTGCTGTATACGACCGTCGTACCGAATCCCAGGCAGTATCCCTTGCACACGTACCCCCGTCTGCGCGTCCAATTCCTTTCAGCGAGTGAGCCGCATCTCACTTGGCTGCGATCGCGTCTACGCGGCCTGCACGACTTACACGGCTGGATGACCGTACGGCCGCCCGCGGGAAACCATGTGCCTCTGTATACGCTGCGCTATTCGAAGCACGAGTCGATTAGGTTGCTCGGCGAGCTCTACGCAGATCCGTCCGCGCCGAGATTGGAACGCAAGTGGCGAATCTGGAATGACTTCATTTCGAATGGGCGCGAAACTAGAATATGGACATCGCGCCGGAGTGATGGAACCGGAAGACATTCGGGTCTCAAACACCCGTGGGCGCAAGCCCGTGAGGGTTCAAATCCCTCCTCCGGCACAGATCTAGATCGGTAGCCGCACCCTCACGGTCGTGCCCTGATCCTCGCCGGCGCTTTCGATGCGCAACGATCCGCCGTGCGCCTCGGCCATGAGCTTCGCGACATGTAGGCCGATCCCCATACCCGCAAAGCTCTCGGCCTTCCCTGTGCCGCGCACGAACGCGCCACCGAGCCGCGGCAAGTCCTCCGCGTTGATGCCGATGCCCCGATCGGTGATGACGATCTCGGCGGCGCCGTCATGCGCGAGGGTGACGCGGATCTCGCCGCCGCGAGGAGAGTACTTCACGGCATTGCCGAGGAGGTTCATGAGCATCTGCTCGATCCGCGCCTCGTCCGCGTTGATCCGCAGGGAGTCCGGCACATCGAGGCTGAAGCGGTGGCGGCCCTCTTCGCGCGTGGCCTCCTCGTAGTGCTCGACCGTCTCGCGCACGCAGTCCGCGAGATCGAACGGCGCGGCTTCCATCTCGAGCTTCCCCCGCTCGGCCCGCGAGACTGACAACAGGTCGGTCACGAGTCGGTTCATCCGATCGACCTGCCGTTCGATCGACGCGAGGTTCTTTTCGAACGAGTCCATGTCGAGCGGCGTGTCCTGCTCGCGCGATCGGCGGATCCGCGAGATCAGGAGCTGCGCGAGCGCCTTGAGCGGGGTCAGCGGCGTCCGCAACTCGTGCGAGACGATCGACAGGAATTCTTCCTTCTCCTGCTCGACGCGGCGCAGCTCGGTGAGGTCGTGCATCGTGGACACGGCGGCGACGACCGATCCGTCGGCCCCGCGCACCGGCCGAGCGATCCAATGCACGACGTGCTCCTCGCCGGTCTTGAAGTTCTTGAAGGTCGCCTCGCCCTCTGACTCGCGTCCGCCGAGCGCCGCAAGAAGCGCGGACTCGCCGAGCGGGCGGCCCTTGCCGTCGGTCGCGGGGAAAATGCGCATGTTCTGGTCGAGCCGGTCGCCGATGTGCGCTTCGAAGCCGGTGAGCTCCCGCGCTGCGCGGTTCATAAGGCTGAGCACGCCCGGCGGCCGCGCGACGACGACGGCGGTCCCGAGAGACTCGATGACGTCGCTCTCGGGGAGAAGCTCCTGCGGCGCAATGTCGCGCGCCATGTTCGCAGTATGACGAGCACGCGAGAGGCCACCGGACGTGCGACGCGAGCGTGTTTACCGGGCGTTGACGCGGTTATTCGGGGATGACGACCTCGACGACGTCTTTCCCGACCTCGCGCTCGACGGCCTCGGCAACATCCGCACTCACCGTCGTGCGGAACGACGTCGCGACCCTGCGCGGCGCCCCGCTCGCCCTCGGGAGCTCGAGCACGACCGTCGCCTGACCCGCGTAGTCAGCGAGAACGTGCTGTATCCGTTTGAAGATCTCGATCGATCGCTCGTAATCAAGCGCTTCGCGGAAGCGGATCACGAGCTCGGTCGGCTTGCGCGGCGTCGAGGGCGCGACGTCGGCAGACGATGCGCCGGGGCTGGCGGGTGACGCGCCAGGGGGTGACACGGCGGAGGGCTGCTCCTCGGAGGACGGACGCGCTGACGAGACGCCCGCGCCGTTCCCATGTCCGTTGGTCGAGGTCAGCGCGGTAGGACGACGAGGAGCACCCGCAGCCGGGGCAGGACCCCATGGCGCGGCACCCATCGCCCCAGGACGGACGAACCGCGACCGCCGCGCAAGCCGCTCGGCGGTCTCCGACGCGACGCGCTTGATGTCGCGCATCCCCTGATCGTCGAAGCGGACAGCATGTTCGACCAGGATCTTCGGCGCCTCGTCCCGCTTCTCGACGCGGCCGAGAACGAGGAGGATCTCGTCGGTGTTCCACACCGGGGCCGTCAACTCGTATGTGCGCGGGAAGATCGTCGCCTCGACGGAGCCGGTGAGGTCCTCGACCTGCGCGAACATCATCAGCTTCTTCTCTTTGGTGATGTGCTTGCGCGCGCTCGTGACGACGCACGCGATCGTGACGAGCGCGCCCTCCTCGGTCTCCTTGAGCTCGCCGAGGTAGGCGTCGACGACGTCGCCCATGCGCGCGGTGAGCTCCTGCAGCGGATGCTCTGACAGGTAGATCCCGAGGAGCTCCTTCTCCCACGACAGGAGCTCCTTGCGCGGGACCTCGCCGGCCGGGACGTTCGCCGCGACGAGCGAGCCGATCGAGCCGAGCGCGGTGCCGCCGAGATCGAAGAGCGCGACCTGCCCTTGCCGTCTTGCCTCCTGCTCGTCCTGCGCGGTCGCCATGACCGCATCCAGACGCGCGAGCTGATGCTGGCGTGTGCCGAACCCGTCGGTCGCGCCGCACTTGATGAGCGACTCGAGGACGCGCTTGTTGCAGCGCTGAAGGTCGATGCGCCCGCAGAAGTCGTCGAGCGAGCGGAAAGCCCCGCCATTCTTGCGCGCCTCGACGATGCCCTCGACCGCACCCTGCCCGACGTTCTTGACCGCGCCGAGACCGAAGCGGATCCCCTTGCTCGTGATCGCGAATCCGAAGTCCGACTCATTCACGTCGGGCGGTAGCACGTTGATGCCCATGCGCCGGCACTCCGCGACGGCGATCGCCACGCGATCGGGCGTACCCATTTCCGCCGAGAGCACCGCGCTCATGTACTCGACCGAGTAGTTCGCCTTTAGGTACGCGGTGTGGTACGCGATGATGCCGTAGATCGCGGCGTGCGCGCGGTTGAATCCGTAACGCGCGAATGGCTCGAAGTCCTTCCACACCTGCTCGACGACGTCGGCGTGGAGGCCGTTGCGCAGGCAGCCCTCGACGAACTTCACCTTCTGCGCGTCGAGCTTCTCTTTGATCTTCTTGCGGATCGTGTAGCAGAGGACGTCGGCCTGGGCCATCGTGAAGCCGGCGAGCGCCTGCGTCACCGCCATCACGTCCTCCTGGTAGACCATCACGCCGTACGTACCCTTGAGCACGGGCTCGAGGCTCGGATGCGCATACGTCACCGGCTCCTCACCGTGCTTGCGGCGGATGAACGTCGGGATGTAGTCCATCGGTCCCGGACGGAAGAGCGCGACCATCGCCATGACATCCTCGACGCGGTCGGGCTTGAGGTCGCGCACGTAGCGGCGCATGCCGGCGGATTCCAGCTGGAACATGCCGGTCGTCTCGCCGGAGCCGAGGAGGTCGAAGGTCTTCTTGTCGTCGAGCGGGATATCCTCGCGCCGGATCGCGATGCCGCGCGTCTCCTTGATCAGGCGCAGTGCCTCGTGAAGGATCGTGAGGTTCCCGAGGCCGAGGAAGTCGAACTTCAGGACGCCGAGCTTGTCGAGCGACTTGTCCTCGAACTGGCTCTGCAGCGCCTCCGACTTCTTCGATCGCTCGAGCGGCACCAGATCGGTGAGCGGCTGGCGCGTGATGACGACGCCCGCGGCGTGCGTGCCCGTCGAGCGAACCAGCCCCTCGACCTTCTCGGCGAGGTCGAGGAGACGCTGCACGTGCGGCTCCTGCTCCATGTCGCGCAGCTCGGGGACCATCCGACGCGCCTCGACGAGGTCGACGCCGAACGGGATGACCTTCGCGACGCGGTCGGCCTCGCCATAGGGCATGCCGAGGACACGCGCGACGTCGCGGACCGCGGCGCGCGCGAGCATCGTGTTGAACGTCGCGATCTGGGCGACGCGGTCGGCGCCGTACTTCTGCGTGACGTACGCGATGACCTCGTCGCGCCGATTGTCCATGAAGTCGACGTCGATGTCCGGCGGCGTGTAGCGCTCGAGATTGAGGAAGCGGTCGAAGATGAGCCCATACCTGAGCGGGTCGATGTCGGTGAGGCCGATCGCGTAGTTCACGAGCGACCCACCGGCGCTGCCGCGCACGGCCGTGAGGATGTCGTGCTCCTGCGCGTAGCGGATGAAGTCCTGCACGATGAGGATGTAGCCGGCGTACCCAGCCTTCGCGATGACGTCGAGCTCCTTGTCGATGCGCGCGCGCAGCTCGGGCGTGATCGATCCATATCGTGTTTTCGCGCCGGCCTCGGCCATCTGCGCGAGCTGCTGCTCGGGAGTGAGGCCGCCAGGCACTTCGAAGTGCGGCATCTTCACCTCGCCGAGCGGCAGCTTGAGATCGACCATCGACGCGATCCGCAGCGTGTTCTCGAGCGCCTCGCGGTCCTCGGGGAAGAGCGTGTGCATCTGCTCCGCGCTCTTCAGGTAGATCTCGGGGTGGTCGATCATCTTGAGCCGGTCGGGCGTGTCGATGGTCTTCCCCTGCTGGATGCAGACCATCACGTCCTGCGCCTCGGCGTCCTCGGCGTTCACGTAGTGCAGGTCGTTGGTGACGACGAGCGGGATCTTCGTGCGGCGCGCGACCTCGCGGATGCCTTCACGCTGCCGCTCCTGCTCGGGGATCCCGTGGTCCATGAGCTCGAGGAAGTAGTTGCCCGTGCCGAAGATCTCCTCGTGTTCGTGCGCGACCTTCACCGCGGCGTCGATGCCCTCTTCCAGCAGCGCGCGCGCGAGTTCGCCCTGCAGGCAGGCCGACAGCGCGATGAGGCCCTTCGAATGCGCCCGCAGGAGCTCCTTGTCCATCCGGGGGCGGTAGTAGTAGCCCTCGAGATGCGCCGCGGTCACGAGCTTCACGAGGTTCTGGTAGCCGGTGAAGTCCTTCGCCAGGAGCACCAGGTGGAACGGCTTGCCGTGCCCCTCGACGCGAGGGTCGCGGTCGTGCCGGCTGTTGCGCGCGATGTAGGTCTCGACGCCGATGATCGGCTTGATGCCCGCTTGACTGGCGGCGACGTAGAAGTCGATCGCGCCATAGAGCGCGCCGTGATCGGTCAGCGCGAGGGCCGGCATCTCCAGCTCCTTCGCGCGCGTCACGAGATCGCTCACGCGCGAGAGCCCGTCGAGCAGGCTGTACTCGCTGTGCGTGTGGAGGTGGACGAACTGCGGGATGAGCGTCCTCTTCATCGGCCGCTGGTGGAAGCAGACGCGGCGACGTTCAGTCTAACCGGCGGACTTCTTCTCCAACGATGCCTGCAGCTCGCGTAGCGCGGTGATGAGATCCTGGCCCGCGACCCATGCGCGCGCAAAGGGAGCCTTCGCGCTGAGAAGGCGCAATTCGACGAGCGCCCGGCGCATCCCGTCGTACGTGAGCGCGACGACCGCGGCCTCTCCCGCCCCCGGCAACGGCGCGTCCGCCACGACATCGAGCGAGCCGTGGATCGCTTCGACGGTCTTGAGGAACCGCGCCGCCGGCATGTGGATCACCTGATGTTGCCCTGCCCCGATCATCCCGCCGCCAGTGTTCGTGTACATGCTCACCGTCCCGTCCGCGACGACGGCGACCGTCGCGCTCCCGGTCGCCGTCCCGATGTCGAGCAAGGCCGCCCACACGTGCGGCAGCTGCTGCGATGGCTTGATGTTCACATCGCTCGGCGTCGTCGCGAGGAGTTTCGCTCGCAGGTCGACGCCCTCGCGCCGCGTCACTTCTTCACCGTGATGTTCACGATGATTGGCCGGTGGTCGGACGCGCGCACGGCCTCCTCGAGCGGGAGCGTGTGCGCCTGCGCGCCGACGACGCCGCGGCCCCAAACGTAGTCGATGCGCTTCTGCGGGCTGTCGCCGGTCGTGGTGTCGCCGGCGGAGAGGCCGAGGTCCTCGAGGCCGAATTCGCCGAGGAGGCGGACCTCGATGTCGCCGGGGACTGCGTTGAGATCGCCGGCGACGATCACGGGACCGATCTCCGCAGGGATGTTGCGGATGATCGTGCGGATCTGCTCCTGTCGCACGATCGACGCGTCACGGACGTCGTCGAGGTGCGTGCACGCGACGAGCACGTCGGCGACCCGCGCGAAAAGCACGCCGCGCGGCTGGTGTTTGACACGCTCGCTCCACTCGCTGAACAGGGGCCCCTGCCCCTGGGGCTCGAGCGCGTAGTGGATCCGAGCGACCTCGGTGATCGGGAAACGCGAGAGGATCGCGTTGCCGTAGAGATCGCCGATGTTCGGGAGGAACGCGTAGCGCATCCCGAGGCGCTCGGCGAGGATCGACAACGCATCGTGCTGGTCGTCGATCATCCAGCCGCGGACGACCTCCTGTAGGCAGACGACGTCCGGCGACTCGCGAGCGATCGTGTCCGCGAGGACATCCAGCGCGGGGATCTGTGTCGCGTTGTAGCCCTGGTGGACGTTGTAGGTCATGAAGCGGAACGTGACGCGCGGGGGCTCGGGGTCGGCGAGCACAGGCGTCGAGAGAAGCGATGCGAGAGGCGCGCCGATCGCGAGGATCGCAACGAGCACCGCGAGCGCGCGTCCCAGTCGCGCGCCGGCCGTCGGTGTGAAGAGCGCGCCGAGCGCCGCGATCGCGATCGCCGCGTAGACCGCGGGCGCGTAAGCCCAGAATGCGTAGAAGCCGAAGGCACACGCGGCGAACAGCAGCCAACCCACCGAGAGCGCGACGACGACGAGCGCCGGTGAGCGGCTCGTGTGGAGCGGCGCGCCCAAGAGCGCTGCGCCCGCGGAGAGCGCGCCGCCCGCGAGGATGACGCCTCCGAGGAGCGAGAGATACGGGAGGTGCAGCCACAACAGGGCGCCGCCGACGACGAGGGCGGCCGCGACGACGACGGCGCGTGCGGGATAACGCGACAGCGCGAGCGCGCCCGCGGCGATGCCCAGTCCGACGGCGACCTCACCGATCTGCGTCGCGCGCGACTGCTCGGGGCCGAGGCCGAGTCCGGCGGCGAGAGCCGTCTGCGCACCGTTCGTCGCGCCTGACTCAGCGACGAAGATGAGGCACGGCAGCGCGACGAGGCCGAGCGCGCCCCGCATATCGGGCGCGGTCCACTCCCGCTTCGGCGCGAGCGTCGAGAGACCCGACGCGCCGAAGACCAGGGCGGCCACGAGGACGATGCCCACGGCGGCTGACCAGGAGAGATCGACGACCGCTTCCGTGCGGAACGCGGCGCGCAGCGCGAGATCGAGCGCGAACGCGATGGGCAGGGCGCGCGTGAGCGGAGACACAGTGTCGGCGGCGCGCGCGCTCTGCAGGAACGCGAGCCACCAGAATCCCGCAGCGAGCGCGATGACCACGAGCACGAGGTCGATCGCGTTGTTGCGTGACGTCGTGCACAAGAACGTCGCGACGACGAATGCGAGCGAAGCGATGCCCAGGGCGCGTGCCGGGCCGAGGCGCCAGGCGACAACGAGGGCGAGGAACGACGTCGCGAAGACGGCGGTCGCCATGACCGCGAGCTGCGTCGTGGAGTTGCCGAAGAACGTCTGCTGGAACGTGGAGGCGAAGGTGCGGATGTCGGCGAACAGGAACAGGAGGCCGATGACCCCGAAGGTCACCTCGCCGATCACTGCGGGAGTCTATCGAGCGACTAGGCGCCTGCCTTGCGCCACATCGAGGCGAGCTCCTGTGCGGCGTCGTCGACGTAACCGCGCACGGCCTCGATCGAGAAGAACGTCGGATCCTCGGCCATCGGCCCGATGACCAGCGCGCCGGCCGCCGCGCCGCTCACGATGATCGGCAGCGTGATCGAGCGCCCACCCTTCGCGAGGCGCTCGAGCTTCTGCGCCGTCTCGAAATCCGTCGCCGGCCGCGTGATCTCGTACAGCGTCGGCGCGGGGACGATGCGACCCTCGCGTACGGCACGCGCGATCGCGTTGTAGCGGTCGTCGAGCGGGATGCCGAACGTGCCTGCGGAGATGCCGAGCGCGTAGTCGAGCTCCTTCGCCGCTTCCCCGTCGGACACGAGCTCGCCCTTGAGCGCGCCCGCGCCGGTGTGCACGCCGACGAGGAACGCCGTTTGAAAGCCCGCGCCTCCGCAGCGACGCAAGAGGTCGCGGAGCACGTCCTCACCGCTCCGTCCGCTGCGCGGTGCTGGTTGTCCGCCTGACCCCGCGACGGCCTGCTGTGGTGCGGGTGCCGACGGAGGCATGAGCGGCTCGTTCGCGCCGATGAGCTGAGGACGCTCCGGCTGCTGTGCGACGGCATCGGGCGGAAGGATCGCGGACTCGGACGCGGGCGTGACCGACTCGGGTGTCGGTGCCGCGGGCTGAAAGCGTCCCGACATGCGCACCTGTGCGAAGTGCGGCGAGGCCACCTCGACGAGAGTGGCGATGAGCCGTAGCTCCTGATCCGTGAACCCTTCGGGCTTGAAGGTCTGCACGCTCACGATCCCGAACACGTCGCCACCAGTGCTCATCGGCACCTGCAGCACGATGACTTCGCGAACGTGAGCGTCGAGCTCATCGCGGATCGCGACGTCGCGCGCGTACACGTGCCAGCGCCGATCGTGCCGCGCCGCATACGAGGCGGGGCCGTCGTCGACATGCTGACGGCCGAGCTCGGCCGAATCGCGATCCTGCCCGACGACCTTGTAGCGGTACGCGACCTCCTGCCGGGAGAGATGGAAGACGGAGACGGAGAATGCCGACGCGTCGGTGATGGCGCTCATCGCGTCGCGCAGCACGCGACCAAGGCTCCGCGTATCGGTCGCGGCCGCGAGGCCGCGTCGCACCTCGTCGATGACGACCTCGCTCGCGCTCGTCTTCCTCAGCACCGGCGCCTCCGGCGGCGCGGGCGGAGCGGCGACCGCGGTGCCGCCGCTCGCGACGTACGCTGCCTCTGGCTCGGGCTCTGGCCCGCGCTCGCTTCGCTCGCCAAACACCGGCCCCTGCCCCTGCTCCTGGTGCTGCTCGAGCCGCGGTGGCGGTGGCGGGACCGCGGTTACCGCCGCGGACTCACCCGCGACAGCGGACGCGATGAGCTCACCGGCGAGATCGAGCGCCTCACGCGTCTGCTGGCTGAGCGGCTCGCGCGAGATGAGCGTGCCGAGCAGCACGCCGACGGTGCGGCCCTGGAAGACGAGGCGCGAGATCAGAAGGCGCGGCGGCGCGCCGATCCATTCGGCCTGGAACGGCACCGGCCAATCAAGCGCGACCGCGCGGTTGGATGGGAGCGTGTCGTCCGGGAGCTGAAGCGTTGTGAGCCGGCGATCGTGCAGCCAGGGCATGCGACCGATCGTCGCGACGACACCTTCGCTGCCAGGCGGTTGACGCACAATGGCCGCGCCCATCAGAAAGGGCACGCTGTTCAGAAGGATGCGGAGCGTCGCTTCGACAGGCGTGGTGATCGGGACGACGCTCATGCGCTATGCGAGGATACGGGCGATGGCGTCCCCGACAGCGGAGGTCCGCATCCCTTCGCGTGACGCGGACACGCGAAGCCTCGCTGAGAGGGTCCTCACTCCCGAAGCGCAGACGTTCATCGCGCGCCTGAATCGCGAGGTCGCGGAGACGCGCGCCGGGCTCCTCGAGGCGCGCCAGGAACGCTGGGCCGATCTTCGCTCGGGCGGGACGCTCCGCTTTCCCGAAGAGACCGCGACGGTGCGCGCGGCGGACTGGCGCGTCGCGAAAGCCCCGCGCGACCTGCAGGTCCGCAAGGTCGAGATCACGGGCCCGACCGATCGGAAGATGGTCATCAATGCCCTCAACTCCGGTGCATCCGTGTATATGGCCGACTTCGAGGACGCGAACACCCCCACATGGCGGAATCTCATCGAGGGACAGCAGAACCTCAGCGACGCGATCGACCGGACCATCGAGTTTCGCAACCCCGATGGCAAGGTCTACAACCTCGGCAGGCAGACGGCCACGCTGGTCGTGCGTCCGAGAGGCTGGCACCTCGAGGAGAAGCACTTCCTCGTCGACGGCATGCCGACCATCGGCGCGATCTTCGACTTCGGCCTGTACATGTTCCGCAACGCCAAGCTGCTGCTCGATCGAGGGACGGGCCCCTATTTCTACCTGCCCAAGATGGAAAGCTATCGCGAGGCGCGTCTTTGGAACGAAATCTTCCAGTGGACGGAGCAGGAGCTCCAGATCCCGCGCGGCTCCATCCGTGCGACCGTCCTCGTCGAGGTCATCACGCTCGCGTTCGAGATGGACGAGGTGCTCTACGAGCTGCGCGACTACTCCGGCGGTCTCAACGCGGGACGCTGGGACTACATGTTCAGCATCATCAAGAAATTCGCGGGCCGTCCGGAGTTCATCCTCCCGGACCGCGCGCAGGTGACGATGACCGTGCCGTTCATGCGCGCGTACACCGAGCTCCTGGTGAAGACCTGCCATCGACGCGGCGCGTTCGCGCTCGGAGGGATGGCGGCGTTCATCCCGAATCGTCGCGATCCGCAGGTCACCGAGACCGCGCTCGCGAAGGTCCGCGACGACAAGAATCGCGAGGTCACCGACGGCTTCGACGGCACCTGGGTCGCCCACCCCGATCTCGTCGAGACGGCGATGACCGAGTTCGATCGCGTCCTCGAGCGGCGCAACAACCAGCTCGAGCGCCAGCGGCCGGAGGTGAGCACGACCGAGCAGCAGCTGCTCGACGTGAAGATCCCGGGCGCGACGATCACCGACGCTGGTCTACGGACGAACGTGAGCGTCGGCATCCAGTACCTCGCCTCATGGCTGCGTGGCACGGGAGCGGCGGCGATCAACAACCTCATGGAGGACGCGGCGACCGCTGAGATCTCGCGCTCGCAGGTCTGGCAATGGGTGCACGACGGCACCAAGCTCGCCGAGGGGCCGACCGTCACGCGCGATCTCGTCGCGAAGGTGCGCGACGAAGAGCTCGCGAAGATCAGGAAGACCGTCGGCGACACGAATTACGCGCAAGGCAAGTTCGACGAGGCGGCCGAGCTGTTCAACGACGTCGCCCTGTCGCGCGACTTCGTCGAGTTCCTCACGATCCCCGGATACCAGCGCCTGGACTGAAGCCGCCGCGACACGAGTGCGACCACCATTCCCCCGAACGGGGGTATAGCCACGCTTACCAATTTCGTCAGACTGATCGAGATGAACGTGGCTCTGCGTAGCCTCGCTCTGGCTTTCGCCCTCGCGCTGGTGGGTGCGTGCGGCGGAAGCGCGCGGCCCGCGACCCCGACCGCGGATCCGCTCGCGGGCCGCTACACCGCGACGGGCGGCGGCGGCGCGATCGCGGCGGTGAACGCGCTCGCAAAACGGTTCTCCGAATCGCACCCGGGCGTCGTCTTCCAGATCGACGAGACCGGATCGGACGCCGGAGTGAACCTCGCGACGAGCGGCGGCGTCGACTTCGGGTTCACGAGCCGCGCTCTCACCGCGAGCGAGGCGACGCAGCTCAGCGCCGTCGGCATCGGCCTGGCGGGCACGTGCGTCATCGTGAACGCCGCGAACCCGGTGAAGAACCTCAACAAGGAACAGGTGCGCCAGATCTTCGCCGGGGACATCACGAACTGGAAGCAGGTCGGCGGCCAGGACCTCCAGATCAAGGTCTTCATCCGCGAGGCCAACGCCGCGACGCGCGGGTCGTTCGAGTCCTACTTCTTCGGCGGCAAGGCAACGTACGTGAAGGACGCGACCGAGGTCTTCGAGCTCGAGCAGACGCTCAAAGCGGTCGGCTCGTTCGGCGCGTCGATCGGTATGGCCACGGCGAGCTCGCGGACCGTAAGCGAAACGACGGTGAATGTCCTCACCATCGATGGCGTCGCTCCATCGCCGGAGAACCTCGTCAACGGCACCTACAAGGTCGGTCGACCGCTGCTCATCGTCGTGCCGAGCGACGCCGCGAAGGTGAAGCCAGCCATCAAGGCGTTCCTCGACTTCGTCCGCAGTCCCGAAGGGCAGAAGCTCGCCGCAAGCACCTACTAACGTGCCCCGTCTTGGTATGTCGATAGGTTCACTCTTCACACCGAGCATCCGCCGCACCCTCCTGAGCCGGACGATGCTGATCGCGATCGTGCCGATCATCCTCATCGGTACCCTCGCCATCTGGCTCTCCCAGGATCTGCTGCAAGCGCGGTTCAACGATGAAGCGCAGATCGTCGCGGCGGCGATCGCGAACGGCATCGCCGACCGCATCACGCTCGCGCAGCGCGGCAGCGCGGTCCTCGCAGCGCTCCCTGAGGCACGCGACCTGACGATCGCACGGGACGCCAGCGGACTGCGCGAGCTACTCATCCCGCTGAAGTCGCGGCTGGCGCTCGACCTCGCCTTCGTCTGCGATCCCACGGGGACGATCATCGCGGGCGCGCAAGATTTCAAGGCGGGTGACACGCTCCCGCCCGAGCTCGTCGCTCGTGTTCGTGCTCACGCTGAGGCGTCCTACGTCATCTACTCCGAACCGAGGGGGCTCATGATCCGCGCGATCTCACCCATTTCGAGCAGCACGCCGCAGAGCGCACCGGGGTACGTCGAGACAGGTTCACTGCTCGACAACTCGTTCATCACGACGCTGCGGGCATCATCGGACTCCGAGATCGCGATCATCGTCGATCGTCAGGTGAAGGTCTCGACGATCCCCATCAACTCGGCGAGCATCCCGGCGCACTCGGACACCGACCTCCTGCTCGGTCCGGTGTACCGCGAGACCACCATCAAGGGGCAGCGCTACCAGGCGATCTTCACGCTCGTGCAGTCGCACTCGAGCCAGCCGCAGGAGCTCGGTGTCTTCCTGCCGCTTGCGCCTCTCGACAACGCCCAGCGCGAGATCGCGCTCGCGATCGCCGGCGGCGGTCTTGTCCTCGCGACCCTCGCGTTCGCGCTCTCCTATCGCACCGCGCGGACGCTCACCCAGCCGCTCGCGAGGCTTGCCGGCGCCGCGCAGCGCATCGAGCAGGGCGATCTTGCCGTACGAGTGGCGGGTGGCTCGCCGCACGAGATCGGTCAGCTCGAGCACTCGTTCGGCTCGATGGCCGGTGCGCTGCGGACTCGCGACGCGCGCAACGAGGCGCTGGTGAACGACCTGCGCGCGGCGAACGTGAAGCTCGAAGAGCTCAGCCGTCTCAAGTCGGAGTTCATCGCGAACGTCAGCCACGAGCTGCGCACGCCGATGAACGCGATCCTTGGTTACACGGACTTCATGCTCGAAGGACTGAACGGCCCGCTCACCAAACAGCAGGAGTCGGACCTCGGCCGCGTCCGCGCCGCCGCGCACAACCTCCTTGGCATCATCAACGGCCTCCTCGACCTCGCGAAGATCGAGGCGGGACAAATGGACGTCGCGCCCGAGCGCTTCAGCATCGAAGCCGTTGCGCGCGAGGTCGTCGACCTCCTCGGCGAGCGCGCGAGGGCGAAGGGCCTGGCGCTCCGTTCCGAGATCGATCCCTCAGTGCCGATGGCGTGGGCCGATCCGATCCATGCACGTCAGGTCCTCACGAACCTCGCGGGGAACGCAGTGAAGTTCACGAACGCCGGCGAGGTCGTCATCGACGCCGCTGTGCAGGGCAACATGCTCGAGCTCGTCGTGCGCGACACCGGCGAGGGCATCGCCCCGGAGGCGCAGGCCTACATCTTCGATGAGTTCCGGCAGGCCGACGGCTCCGCACGCCGCAAGCACGGCGGCACCGGCCTCGGCCTTGCGATCGCGCGGCGTCTTGTCTGGATGAACGGCGGCAAGATCTGGGTGCAGAGCGAGCCTGGCGTCGGCTCGCGTTTTTACTTCACGCTCCCGCTCGAGTCGCGCGCGACCCGTGCGCCGGAGCGCGCGGCCACAGTTACCGGTTAGCGATCCGCTCGGCGAGCACGCGGATGATGACCGCGGGGTTCGCCTTCCCACCCATCTTCTTCATCACCGATCCGACGAGGGCGCCGAGCGCGCGCTGGTTGCCGGCCTTGTAGTCGGCGATGGCCTTCGGGTTCTCGGCGAGCACGGCGTCGACCGCGGATGCGATGGCCGCTTCGTCGGAGACCTGCCCGAGCCCCTTCGCCTTCACGACCGCCGCCGGCTCGCTCCCTGACTGCCAGACGTCGGCAAACACGTCCTTCGCCGCGGTCGTCGACAGCTCACCGCTCTTCACGAGCTTCACCAAAGAGCCGATGTGCTCCGGACGCAGCTTTGTCTTCGTGATCGAGCCGCCGTCGCCCTTGACGTAGCGCAGCACCTCGCCGATGACCCAGTTCGCGACGGCCTTCGGCTCGCCGCCCGCCGCCTTCACCGACTCCTCGTAGAAGTCGGCCAGCGCGCGGTCTGACACGAGGATGCGCGCGTCGTAGTCGCTGAGCCCGTAGTCGCGGATGAAACGCTCGCGCCGCTGCGCGGGGAGCTCGGGGATCGAGCTCGTCAGTCTTGCGACGAGTTCGCGCGAGATCTCAAATCGGACAAGGTCCGGCTCGGGGAAATACCGGTAGTCATGGATCTCTTCCTTCGAGCGTTGCAGGAACGTCCGCTTGCGTTCTGGACTCCAACCGACGGTGATCTTCCCTCTTCGCGTGCGGATCTCGCCGCCCTCCTGCCAGTCACGCCAGAGGCGATCGGACTCGTAGGCGATGGACTCGCGGATCGCCTGATAGCTGTTGAGGTTCTTGACCTCGCTCTGCGGCGGCCAGCGGGTCTCGCCGCCCTCGGTGAAGCGGATCGACACGTTCACGTCGAACCGGCCCGCGCCTTCCTCGAGGCGCATCTCGCTCACGCCGGCGCCGACGACGATCTCGCGCAGAGCGGTCGCGTACGCGATCGCCTCGTCCGCGGAGCTCATGTCTGGCTCAGAGACGATCTCGAGGAGCGGCACGCCCGAGCGGTTGAAGTCGATGAGCGCGTATCCGTCACCGTGCTTTGTGTTCGCGGTGTCCTCTTCGAGATGCGCGCGATGGATGCGGACGCGCTTCGCACCGGAAGCGGTCGGGATCTCGACCCAGCCCTTCACGCTGAAGGGGAGGTCGAACTGCGAGATCTGGTAGCCCTTGGGGAGGTCCGGATACATGTAGTTCTTGCGATCGAACTTCGTGTCCGCGGGCACACTGCAGTTGAGCGCGAGGCCGGCGGTGATCGCGAGCTCGATCGCGCGACGGTTCGGTACTGGCAGGGCACCTGGCAGCCCGAGGCACACAGGGCACACGAGCGAATTCGCGGGCGCGCCGAACCACTTCGCGCTGCACGCGCAGAACATCTTCGAGCGCGTCGCGAGCTCGACGTGCGTCTCGATGCCGATGACGAGCTCGTACGGCTGCGTCAAGGCGTCGCCTGCGGCTGCGGAATGCCTGTTGGCACTGGCGCGGTCGTGCGCGCCGCGCCTTCGATGACTCGCGAGAGGTTCACGATCACCCGTCCCGGGGTCACCGACACAAGATATCGGTCGAGGTCGCGGACCCCGCCCTCGAACGAATGTCCCGCGGCATTGAAGGTGGGTGCGTGGCCGGCCGGGCATTGGCCGACGAACGTCCGCTGCAGGCTCGCGGGGCCACCCATCGACTCGACCGTGCACGCGCCCCACGGCGCGAACGACCAGTCACGACGGACCGCATAGATCTGACCCTGCACCGGCTGCGTGAGCCAGAACGAGCGCGGGTCGTCGACGGTCGGGATGCCAATGAGTTTCGGCGGTGCGCCGACCGGCGGCACATCGCTCTCCGCGAGGACCAGGCGTTCGCCGGCCACGAGGGCCGGCGGCGTGGCGAACGTCGGCGCAAGTGCGGTCACGGCAACGATCACGACGACGACGAGGCCAACCACCAGAAGCAGCGCGACCAGCGCGTACTGCTTCCAGACGGGCGTCGGGTCGAGCGATTCCGCGCCCGCCCAGTGCTCGGGGGGCTGATCCTCGTAGCGTGTGCCCATTCCGCTACAGCCGCGAGATGAAGCGCTCGACGCGGTCCATCGCCTCGCCGATCTGCTCGATCGACGCGGCGTAGCACGCGCGCACGTGACCCTTACCGCGCTCGCCGAAGACGTTCCCGGGCACGACGACGACCTTCTCTTCCTTGAGCAGCCGCTCGCAGAACACGTCGTCCGAGAGCCCGGTCGAGGTGATGTTCGGGAAGCAATAGAACGCGCCGCGCGGTTCGAAGCAGTGGAGGCCCATCGCGTTGAGGCGCCCCCACATGAGCTTTCGCCGCTCGTCGTACGCGTCGTGCATGCGCCGCACCTCGGGCTCGCCGTCCCTTAGCGCGGCCAGCGCGGCGTACTGCGCCGCGGTCGGCACGCACATCACCGTGTACTGGTGGATCTTCATCATCTGCTCGATGATCTCGGCCGGCGCGCACGCGTACCCGACGCGCCACCCGGTCATCGCGTACGACTTCGAGAAGCCCGCGAGATAGATCGTCCGCTCCGTCATCTCGGGGATCGAGGCGATCGAGTGATGCTCGATCCCGTAGACGAGCCGGTCGTAGATCTCGTCGGCATACACGAGCAGGTCGTGCTCGCGAGCGAGTCGGGCGATGCCGTCGACGTCCTCCTTGAGGAGCACGCCACCGGTCGGGTTGTTCGGAAAGCCGAGCAGGATCGCGCGCGTGCGTGGCGTGATCGCGCGCTCGACCGCGGCCGGCGTGAGACGGAAGTCCTCGCCCTCCTCGGTCGCGACCGGCACCGGTGTGCCGCCGGCGAGGACGATGCCCGGCACGTACGCGACGTACGAGGGGTCGGCGAGGATGACCTCGTCGCCATCGTTGAGGGTCGCGCGGAGCGCAAGGTCGACCGCCTCGGACACGCCGACGGTCACGAGGATCTCGCGCTGGGGGTCGTAGCGGACGCCGCGTAGCTTCGCGGTGTGCTCGCTGATGGCATCACGGAGCGCCTTGATGCCGTAGTTCGACGTGTACTTCGTCTTGCCCTCTTTGATCGAGCGGATCGCGGTCTCGCGGAAGCGGTCCGGCGTGATGAAGTCCGGCTCGCCCACGCCGAGCGAGATGACGCCCTCGACGCCGGCGATGAGATCGAAGAAGCGGCGGATGCCGCTCGCGGGCAGCCGCGCCACACGTGCGTTCGTCAGCGGGCGCATGGTCTTCACGGCGCGACCTCAGATGCGTCCGTCATGCCCGCTTTCCTTTCCGGCCGCGCTTGGTGGTGCGGCGTGGCCCGCTCGTACGCGGCGGCGACGCGGAACATCGTCGCTTCGGCGAATGAGTTCGCCATGATCTGCAGCCCGACCGGCAGACCCTCCGAGAGACCGCACGGGATGCTGATGCCCGGCAGACCCGCGATGTTGCCCGGCAGCGTGAACACGTCGTTGAGGTACATCGCGAGCGGATCGTTCACCTTCTGTCCGATCATGAACGCGACCGTCGGCGACGTCGGCGTGACGATCGCGTCGCACTTCGCGAACGCCGCATCGAACTCCGCCTTGATGAGCGTGCGCACCTTCTGCGCCTTCACGTAGTACGCGTCGTAGTAGCCGGCCGAGAGCGCGTATGTGCCGAGGATCATCCGGCGCTTCACTTCGGCGCCGAAGCCCTGACCGCGCGTGCGCCGGTACGTCTCGAGGAGGTCGGGCCCCTCGGCGCGCAGTCCGTAGCGCACGCCGTCGTAGCGCGCGAGGTTCGAGGAGGCTTCGGCTGGCTGGATGA
>Ga0209057_1001607_pt1 | contig 17959 bp, 17 predicted proteins | sample GraSoiAngelo_146_FD_185903 | JGI IMG/M metagenome (GOLD analysis project Ga0209057, IMG submission 185903) | Grasslands soil microbial communities from the Angelo Coastal Reserve, California, USA - 14_1009_05_30cm (SPAdes) (version 2) | ecosystem: Environmental > Terrestrial > Soil > Grasslands ... | reverse complement strand
GCTGCTGGCTCGTCTCCTCGGTGGTCGTCCCAGCTGGAAGCGTTACCGCACCGACCAGCTGCTCCGTGTTGCCAAAATCGAAGAAGTTCTTAGCCACCAAGGGCGAGGCGACGGCGCCCACGGCGAGGGCGAAGAGCAACACCGCTGCCAGGACTACGGCCGCCTTGGTCAAGCGTGACGAGAGCGCCCAGCCGAGGATGGGCTGGTAGGCGCGGTGTGACCAGTCGCGACGCCCTTCGGCCGGCGCCGTACGCCGCTCCAAAAGGAAGCTGACCAGCACTGGGATGAGGGTCAGCGCCACGAGGAGGGACGCGATCAAGGAGATGGTGACCGTGATGGAGAAGGGTACGAAGAACTTGCTGATGATGCCGCCCACCAGGGCGATCGGCAAAAACACCGCAACCGTGGTCAAGGTGCTCGAGATCACGGCCTTCGAGACTTCGCTCGCGCCGTTCAACGCCGCCAGCCGCGGCGGCTCGCCTTTCTGCAGATGCCGATAGCTGTTCTCGAGGACGACGATGGCGTCGTCGATGATCCGGCCCACGGCGATCGTCAAGCCAGCTAGCGTCAGGATGTTGAGCGAGAAGCCACCGATCGCGGTGCCGAGCAGCGCCACCAGGACGCTGGTCGGCAAGGATACGGCGGTGACCAGGGTTGCCCGGATGCTGCGCAGGAAAAGGAAGATCGCGAAAATCGCAAACAGCGCGCCCAGAAGACCTTCGAGAAGGAGATCGTTGAGCGACGCGCGGATCCCGGTGGCGCTGTCCTCGATGAGCGACAGCCGGTCACCGGGGTCGAGGTGCAGCGCGGCGACCCTCGAATGGATGTCGTTCGACAGGCTGATGGCGTTACCGTTCGGATCGCGAATCACCTGAATGCTGAGCGACGGAAGCCCATCGGTTCGGGCGATGCCGTTCACCGGCGCGGGGGCCTCTTGCACGGTGGCGACATCGCCCAGCGTCACGATCGAGGGCGGTGCGGACCCCGAGGGCTGGCCCATGCCGACAGGCACGGCACGAAGGTCGGCCGCCGTGTGCACCGCGCTGAGGACCTCGACCGGCACGACGCGCTTGCCATTGAGCGACTGGCCGGCCGGAAGATCGACCTGCACGGCCTGCAACGCCTGGGTGACCTGGAAGGGCGCCAGCCCGCGCGCCGCCAGCCGCAGCGGATCCAGCGTGATCGTGACGGCGTTTTGCTCGCCACCCACAACTTTGACCTGCGCGGCACCCTGAGCCCCCTGGAGTGCGGGCGCAATCACGGTTTGCGCCTCCAGCGTGGCGCGGCTCAGGTTGCCATCGGCCGCGCCGAGCGAATAGATGATGCTGGGGGCGGCGCTAAACGAGAAGGTTTGCACCAGCGGCTTACCGGCGCCGACCGGCAACGGCACCTGGCTGAGCCGCTGGTTGACGGCATCGAGGTCATCTTTGGTGTTGGAGTCGACATTGAACTGGACCTGGACCTGCGAGAAGCTCTGGCTTGAGGTGGCGAAGACATGCTGCGCGTGCGGCAGGCCGTTCAAGGCGTTGGAGAGTGGAATGTTGATGTCGCGATCGATCACCGCCGGATTTGCACCCGGGTCGCTGGTGACGATGAAGACGCTTGGGAAGTCGATGGAGGGGAGGAGTTCCTGGTTGAGCCGAAAAATGCTGAAGATCCCAGCTCCCATGAAGAGGAGGGCGAATAAGATGACGACCGGCCGGTTACCCAAGCACCAGGCGACGATGCGTCTCACGCGCCCCTCCTCTGCTGCATTACGAGCGGAGCCACCAAGTCTAGATGAGTAGGGGTCGCTTTTCCTTGTGTCCTCCCGGCTCTTGTCGGAGTCTTGCTAAACCTTTACACTTTTGCGCAGCCCAGATTTCCTGCTGATTTACGGGGAGGAGGAACCCATTGCCAGGCCTAAAATTCCGCCGCACCGCGCTCATTCTGCTGCCGTTCGCCGGCGTCCTGGCGCTCGTCCAGCCGCTTGCCGGCAGCGCCGCGTCGGCGCCGCGAGCGCCGTCGATATCGAACTCGCTGGTCGATCTCGACCACAACCAGGCATTCCCCCAGAACAAGCAAAACGAACCAGCGATCACGCGCGACCCGCTGACCGGGGACCTCATTGCGGGCGCGAATGACGAAATCGCACAACCGTTGTGCCGCGGAACCACCGCTCCTCTGTCGAGCCCATGCCCATTCAAGCCGGGGGCCCCCACCAGCGCCTATTACAGGTCGGGTGACGGCGGGACGACCTGGTCGGGGGGTTATCTACCAGGTTTTGACAGTATCGGGAAAACTTCCGGGGGCGATCCTAGTCTCGATTACGGACCCCGTCAGTGTTCCCCAGGTGGGCCGTTCAGCTACGCCTGCGGGTCGGTCATCTATTACGCGAGCCTGGCGGATCCATTTCCGGAGAAAGGCGGCGAGCTGGCGACGGTTTCTCGCTCGGAGAACAGCGGTCTAAGCTGGAGCGCGCCTGTTGTCGCGACCAGCACCGCTCAGCCCGGGCGTTTCGTCGATCACGAATGGGTCGCGGTCGATCACACGATCGGCGGCTCGCACTTCGGTCGCGTCTACCTCAATTGGGCCCTCTACTGCAACAACTGCGCCGGAAACGGCAATGTCAAGCTCTACGTGGCTCATTCCGACGACGAGGGCCAGACATGGTCGAATGCCGTCCAGGTCAGCTCGACGAACAACAATTTCTCGCAAGGTTTCCGTGAAACCGGCCAGATTGCGGTCGCCTCCAACGGCACAGTCGAAGCCTTCTGGACTGAGAATGCCGACTCGAACAAACTTCCCTCCCTCCAGGTCGTGGCGACCTCAACGGACGGGGGAAACACGTTCACCGCCCCGATCACGATCGCGCAGGTCACCGACTATCCGCTGACCGGCACGCCCTTCGACGTGGTCGACCTCTTCAATCGCGTCCCGGGAATGAGCGCCCGGGTGGACTGCTATCCGCACCCGGCGGCCGATCCATCAAGTAACCGCGTCTACGTCGTCTGGTGCGACTTCGGCGGCGGGCACGGCGTGGTGAAGGCGGCGGTATCGTCCGACGGGGTCAGCTGGACCCAACTCGGCACAATTGCCGACGTTGCGAACCGCAATGCCTTCTTCCCGCAGGTCAGCGTCGATCCGAGCGGAGTGGTCAACCTGACCTTCGATGCGTTGACGACGCCGCCGGCTGGCAACCCATGGCAGACCGGGGTCCAGGTCTACGACAACTACTTCGCGCAGTCGATCGGTGGCGCGACCTTCGGACCGGCGGTACGGGTGAGTTCCGACTCGTCGAACCCCGACGGTTCGAGCTACAACAACTTGATGGAACAGTTCCTCGGCGACTACATCGGCATCGTCTCCGGTCCCAATGTCGCTTACCTCGTGTGGACGGACTCGCGCAATGCCACGCCCTGCGCCGCGGTTGATGCCTACCGGAACGCGATCTACGCTGGCTCCAAGACGGCCGTGGCGCCAAATCCCGATACGGCCTGTGCTACCGATTTCGGCAACACCGACACCTACGCCGCAACCATTCGCTACTGATCCGCGGAGTCGGGGAGGGGCCGGCCGCGAGCCGGCCCCAAAACCTCCGCCTGGACCGAGATGCCGAGGAAGCGGCTGATGTCGGCAACCTCGTCGTCCACCCCAACCCGGACCGTTCTTGGGAGCGCTTCGAACGGCTCAAGCGTGAGTCGACCTCGAAGACCGGTCCGGCGCAGGCTCCAGGCCGCAACCGCGCGGCCGTTGACGACGACGGCGGGATGAAGCCATCCGCCACCGCGCTGCAGGCGGCGCTGCAACGCGGGCGAGACGGCCGGGTCGCGTCGCCGATAGCCCAGTAGGTAGGTATCGAACGCCGGCAACAGCCGGACGTCGGTCCTTACTGATGCCCTCAACGCGAGACGCTGTTTTAGCACAAAGCCCGGCTGTCCCTGGACGCTGACCTCGGCGAGACCGCCGCGGGCTGCGGCAATGCCGGATCGGACCTCGCTCATCGGTAGGCCCGACCACGCGCTCAGGTCATCGACCGTCGCCGGGCCAAAGGCTGCGAAGTAGCGGCGGGCGAGCTCGGCCAGCGCCGTTTCACGCGCCGGCGTGCGTGCCTTCGCGACCCAATCATCGAGCAGCACGTAGGTGGACGCGCCATTCCGATCGGGGCCGAGACAGACGACCCCCATCAGTCCGGCGAGCGCGATCAGGTGAATCGCTGCCTGCGTTTTCGCGTCGAGCACGACGCCCCAGTTGCGGAGCTGATCGACGAGCTCGTATCGTGTCAGCGGGCCGGTCTTCGCGAGGATGGTTCGGATGGCGGCGACACCCCGGGTCTTGAGGTCGTCGTCCAGGCCGAGCTGCGCGTGCCGGCGGGCGGCGGCATGGGCAAACACCGGGCCCAGCAGGTGCAGCAGCCAGCGAACGTCCTCTGCCGCGACGACATGCAGCGTGCCTCGCATCAGCCAGGTGCGGACGATGGAACGGTCGTGGTTGAGCGCCCGGGTGACCTTGCCGGCATCGAGACCCGCGCTTCGGGCGCGCATCCCCAGGGTCGCCGCGCTCCAGGCCTGCGCCTGCAGGCCGCACACGTCGTGCAGAATCGTGTGCGGAAGGGTCGAGGTCGCCGATTCCTTCGTGAGCCGCTGAGCGCGGGCACGCAGCCACAGCACGCGACCGTCGGAGAGATCGTTAGCCGCCGGCGGGTCCTGCCTCGACGCCGGGTTGCGTCATGCGCAAGGGATCGAGCAGGCGATCCAGTTCCTCAGGTGCGAGCCTCGTCTGCTCGCGGGCTACCTCACGGATCGTCTTTCCGGTATTGAGCGCCTCCTTGGCGATCTTCGCGGCCGCGTCGTAGCCGATCGCCGGGGCAAGCGCCGTGGCCAGCATCAGCCCTTGCTCGACCATCTGCGGCCCCCGCTCCGTGGCCTTGATGCCGGCGACGGACTGCCGGGCGAAGTTCTGAGCCGACGCGGAGAGCAGGGCGATCGATTCGAGCAACGCGTAGGCGGCCACCGGCATCATCAGGTTGAGCTCGAAGAGGCTTCCCGACTGCGCGGCGATCGCGATCGTCTGGTCGTTCCCCAGGACTTTCGCGACCACCATCGTCATCGACTCGATGATCACCGGATTGACTTTCCCGGGCATGATCGAGCTCCCAGGCTGCACCTCTGGCAGCGTGATCTCCCCCAGGCCGGCCCGGGGTCCTGAGGCGAACCAGCGCAAATCGTTGCCGATCTTCCAGAGGCTGACCGCGACGGTACGAAGCGCGCCGGCGGTCGACAACACGGCGTCGAGGGTTGCCTGCGCCTGGAAATGGTTCTCAGTCTCACGCACCTGCAGTCCGGTGCGACGAGCCAGGTGGGCGCAGACACGCTGCGCGAACTCGGGGTGGGCGTTGATGCCCGTGCCCACCGCGGTGCCGCCGAGGGGCAGCTCGGTCAGTTCCTCCGCCGCAAGGCGAACGCGGTTCGCCGATCGCTCGATCTGACCGGCGTAGCCGAGGAACTCCTGGCCGAGACGAACGGGCGTCGCGTCCTGCAGGTGCGTCCGTCCCGTCTTGATGACCGGCATGAACTCTTTGGCCTTGCGGTCGAGTGCGTCCTTGAGGTAGGCCAGCGCCGGTACGAGCTCTTCGTGGATCGCGACCAGGGCCGCGAGCTGCATCGCGGAGGGGATCACGTCGTTACTCGACTGGCACTTATTGACGTGGTCGTTTGGATGGACTGGTTGCCGCGATCCCCGCGGTTGGCCGAGGATCTCGTTCGCCCGGTTGGCGATCACTTCGTTGGCATTCGTATTCGTCGATGTCCCCGAGCCGGTCTGGAAGACGTCGACGACGAAATCCTTGTCGAACTTGCCTTCCTCGACTTCCTCGGCCGCCTGCTGAATCGGGTTGGCGAGGCGAGTCTCGAGCAGCCCTAGCTCGGCGTTGACCAGGGCGGCCGCTCCCTTGATTTGCGCCAGGGCGCGGATGAACCGACGTGGGAGACGAAGACTACTGATCGGAAAGTTCTGCCGGGCGCGCTCCGTGCTCGCCCCGTAGTAGGCGCCGGAGGGGACCTTGACCTCGCCCATAGAGTCTCGTTCGATGCGCGTTCCCTCCTCGGCCACCGACGTCATGGTAGCAACCGTTTGGCGTGTAATCTGTAGGCCGTGTCCGGCCGCATCGTCTCCATCCAGCTCTGTCCTGGCCATCGGGAACCGATGACGTTGGTCCGCAGCGCGAATGTAATCGAAGGCCTGGGGATCGAAGGGGATAAGCATGCCTCGGCGGCGTCCAAGCGCCAGGTGCTGCTGGCCGATAAGGAGGCGCTGGACGCGGTTGGCGTCCTGCCCGGCACGATCAAGGAGAACGTCACGGTCGAAGGCGTGGACGTGATGCAGCTTCCGGCCGGCAGCCGGGTACGTCTCGGCCGCAGCGCCGTGCTGGAGATCACCGCGGTCTGCGACCCCTGTTTCCGCATGGATGAGATCCGCGACGGGCTGAAGCAGCAGCTCGAAGGGAGGCGGGGCATGGTCTCGCGCGTGGTCCAGGGCGGAATCATCAGCGTCGGCGACCCCATCACCGTCGAACGATCGGAGCCGCTCGCGTCCTGATGTGATCCGGGCCGTCGACCTGCACGTCCATCTGCCTCTCAGGGAATGGCTGGACGGCAGTATGGGTCCCTACCGCGAGGGCGCGGCCCGCTACTTCCGCAGCGAGGTGCACGAGCGCAGTGCGGACGAGCTCGCTGTCGAATTTGCCCAGGAGCAGCTTTTCGGGATCCTGCTCGCCTGGGATGCGCAAACGGCCACCGCCCGGCCGCCCCTCTCCAACGACTTCGTCAGTGCCATCGTCAAACGCCATCCCAAGCGATTCGCCTTCTTCGCCTCGGTCGATCCCTGGAAGCCGAACGCCGTCGAGGAGCTGGAGCGCGCCGTCAAGGAGCTGGGGGCGAAGGGTGCCAAGTTCCATCCATCGATGCAGGACTTTTACCCGAGCGATGAGCGCCACTTCAAGCTCTGGGAGAAGGCCTCGGAGCTGAAGATTCCATGCCTCTTTCACACCGGCACCAGTGGCATTGGCGCGGGCCAGCCGGGTGGCCAGGGCATCAAGCTCGACCCCGCCCGGCCGATCCACCTCGACATCGTCGCCGCCCGCTTCCCGGAGCTACCGATCATCGCCGCTCACTTCGGCTGGCCCTGGCACCTGGAACTGATCGCGATGGCGTTGCACAAGACCAACGTCTACATCGAGCTCTCCGGGTGGTCGCCGCGCTATTACCCCCAGGAGCTGGTGCGGGAGATCGGTGGCCGGCTGCAGGATCGCACCCTCTTCGGCAGCGACTACCCCTTCATCAAGCCGGCTCGGGTTCTGGAAGAGCTCGATGCGCTGGCGCTCAAGCCGGAGGCCAAGGTGAAAATCCTGCGCGAGAACGCCGCGCGATTACTCAAGCTGGAACTTCGCTAGAAACGCGTTGTACCGGTCGGTGCAATCGGTTTACCTCGCCACCGCGCCACTGGGATTCTTCGGGGCCCTGATCGTCATCATCATCGCCCTGCTGTTGTTCGGCGTCGCCATCGCCGTCACCTTGGGACCGATTGCCCTCGTGATCGCCGCGATCGTCCGGTCGCTGCGGAATTCAGCGGCGACCACCGCGCCTGGGCCCAGCGCGCCCGGGATGAGCTTCACCATGTCGTCCAGCACGAGGATGGTGGCCCTGGATCCGGCATCGAGCTTCGGGCAAGCCTTTAGCGCGAGCCTCCAACGAGGCCTGGGCGGACAGCTCGGCGAGACCCTGGCGCAGATGATGACGCTAGCCGCCGCCCAGCAACCGCTCGAGATGCAAATCGCCCCGATGGTGCTGGCTATCGAGGCCGCTCGTCGCCAGGGCGACCTGGCGTCGGTCAGATCGTTCTTGACCGACCGGTTCGCCGTGCGTTTCACCGCGTCCGCCGCTGCGGTCGCCGGTCAGGCAGGCCTCTCGCACATGGTCCTCGCTAACGACGCCGTGGCCCACGATGGTGGTGTCGTCATCCGGGTCGATCGAGGAAGCGTCGGCGCTGAGTACTGGACCTTCCAGCGCGACGCGTCAGCGGTACCTGACGGGACGCCGATCGTGTGTCCCAGGTGTGGCGCTCCGACGGCCGGCGACCGGGGCGGGACATGTCGCTTTTGCGGCGCCACCTTCTCGACGGCCCTGCCCGCACTTCCAGCACCGACCCGGTGGCTCCTCGACGATATCAGCGCCACGCCTCCGGCGCTCGCCGCCTAATTTTTTAGGGTTCCGCTGCCTTCGCTCGTCCTTCCCAGCAGACGACGCCATCGCTGCCAACGACCGCGCCATGTGGTGTATTCGCCGGTAAATCCACGCGGTCGCCCGCCCTCATGACGATTGCGGCCCCCGCGGTCGGTGTAAACGTAATTCCTCCGCGCTCGACATAGAGGATTTTCCGATAAGGGTGGGTGTGAACCGCGTACTCTGCTCCCGGCCCATTGCTCCACTGGTAACAATGCTCCGCCTCCGCGCGTAGCCGCTGCTCCACGCTGCCGCTCATGCCTGCATAATGCACGTCGATGCCCCGCGGCTACGCGCGCTACGTGCTCGGCGTCATGGTCGGCATCAACTTCCTGAACTACCTCGACCGGTACATCCTCCCGTCCGTCGTCACCAAGATCCAGGCCGAGTTCCACCTGACCGACAGCCAGGTTGGTCTGCTGGGGAGCGCCTTCCTGCTGGTCTATGCGGTCGCGACGATTCCCTTCGGTATCTGGGCCGACCGCGGCGTCCGCAAGACGGTGGTCGGCGTCGGCGTCACCATCTGGAGCCTGGCCACGCTCTTCACGGGCCTGGCTCGGAGCTACGCGCAGCTCTTCATTGCGCGAGCGGTGCTCGGGATCGGGGAAGCGAGTTACTACCCGGCCGGCACGGCGCTCCTGGGCGACTACTTCAGGAAAGAGGGCCGGGGCCGGGCCATGTCGATCTGGGCGGCGGGTACGGCCGTCGGGATCGCGGTGGGCTTTGCCGGCGGCGGAATCGTGGCCAGCACGCTCGGCTGGCGCGCCGCCTTTTACATGACCGCCGTCCCGGGCCTGATCTTCGCCATTCTTGCCTTCGGCCTGCGCGAGCCATTGCGCGGCGCGGCAGAAGCGCGAGGTCCACAGACAGCCAAGGGTCCACCGATCACCTGGAAGACGTTTCTCGGACTTCTCCAGATCCCCACGCTGCGCTCCACCATCGCCGCGGAGACCGCGCTCTTCTTCGTGCTGGGGGGTGCGGCGTTCTGGCTCCCCACTTACTTGAGCCGGCGCTTTGGCCTGGGAACGGGCACGGCCGGGACGCTGGCGGGTGGCGTCCTGGTGCTGGGCCTGCTGGCCGGATCACTCCTCGGCGGGATCATCGCCGACCGCCTCACGATCCGTCGGGGTGCCGCCAGCAATCTCCCCATCGGCATCGCTGGGTTCGTCGCCGGCGCCGTCTTTGTCGCCCTGGCCCTGCTGATGCCCAGCCTGGTGCTCTTCGTCCCCATGTTTCTCCTCGGCGCCGCCTGCCTGTACCTGTACAACGGTCCCTACACCGCCATCAAACAAAATGTCGTCCTGCCCACCGTGCGTGCCAGCGCGGTCACGCTGGCATTGCTGATCGAGCACCTGCTCGGCGACTCATACGCCCCCTTCGCGATCGGCAAACTTTCCGATGCCCTCGGCAGCCTCCAGCTTGCGCTGCTCATCCTCTTGCCGCCGCTTCTGCTGCTGGCGGCACTTGCGGCTGCTACCGGCGTCAACCACGAGGACCGCGACGGGCGGGCGATGGAGGCGCGCTGGGCGAGCTCGTCGAACCTTCCCTAGATCTGTACCCCCGTGAACAGATCGTCTTCGGCGACACCGTGGGCGGCGCCGACAAGAGAAAAGACCTCGACCTCGCCCTGTCCTTCGATGAACTTGCGCAACGGTTCCCATTCCTGCGTCTGGGTGCGGTGATGAGCGAAGGCCCGCAGCTTCGCCTCCTCGAATCCCCTGATAGAGATGCGAGTCGTAATGGGCGGCTGAGGCGGTAACTGGAGGGCTTCGACCGTCATCGTAGTGGCCGTCTGGAAGTAGAGCTTGCTCGGTGACCAGGGCGAGAGCCCGAGGGCGAGGGCCTCGAGCTCGTACGCTGACGGATCGCCGCTCAGCGTGCAGGCCTGCACCGTCATGCGGCTGACGACCTTGTGGTCCGGATGACCGTAGGTGCCTTCGGGCCCAAAGGTCACGACCACCTGCGGCCGATGGCTGCGAAGGCAGCGCACCAGGTCGCCCAGGAACCGTTCCTTGACCCCCTCGACCTCTTCGACTTTCTCCAGCGCGCCATCCGGGTAGTCGAATATTTCCAGGAAGGCGACGCCCAGCTCACGGGCAGCGTCGCGAAGCTCGAGCTCGCGCACATCGGTCAGCTGGCGGAGGTCGCCGGCCGCTCGCCCGTTCCAGAGCCCGGCGCCGCCGCGCGTCATGGTGACCAGGCTGACCGTTGTCCCCTCCGCGCGGTAGCGCGCGATCGTCGAGGCGCAGCCAAAGCACTCGTCGTCGGGGTGGGGCATCACGACCATCAAGCGCTGCCCTTCACGTCGCATTCCGAGCAAGTCTAGGGACCCGATAATGAGTAGCGTCCTGAGCACGCTGATCTACGTTCACAACGGCTTATTCCGGGCCGGGCTGATCATCACCGGCTTCATCGTCATCTGGAGCGCCGTTCTCTATTTGCGCAAGCAGGTACCCGGTGGCAGCTACCGCGCGACGCTGGTGCTGACCGAGGGCCTCTTCATCGTCCAGGGCCTCGTTGGGATCGCGATGTTCCTGGCGGGGGCGCGTCCCCACGACCCCCTCCACTGGCTGTATGGCCCATTGCTGGTGATCGTGCTCCCCATCGCGGCGAGTTACCTCTCGGGGCGCGATAGCCGGCGGGAAGCGCTGGTGTACGGCCTCGCCACCCTCTTCATGTTCGGGTTGGCGATCCGTGCCTACATGACCGGACACCTCTGACATCCGGCATCGCCGGGAAAACGAGAGAGGGGCCCTTGCGGACCCCTCTCGTTGCCACTTGTTAGCGGCTCTTGCGAGTCGACTTCTTGGCCTTCTTCGTGGCCTTCTTCCTGGTCGCCATGCGTCACCTCCTTATCGCGTGAGCGGCGAACCGCGCACCGCGTCGTGCGCTTAGTGGAGATAACGCTTAGTCCAAAACGATCTTGCAGTTTAGAAAGGTTGACGCTATCAGAAGAGACGCAACTGGTCGATGGCCGCCAGCGGTTTCGCGCGCAGGCCACGCCGCCGAAGATGCAAGGCGAGCTCTTCGTCGAAACCGAGCACCGTATAGGTCATGCTCGCGCCGATCGTCTCCGCGTAACAACAGAGCTCGTCGAAGTCGGCGTGGTCGGAGAGCGGGAAGACCGCGTCGACCTCCAGGCGATCCTTGAGACTTCGGTCCATCGCCCAGCCGGTCAGGGCCGCCGTTTTGAATACGCCCAGCTGATCGACAAGGCCGGTGCGACGTGCGGTCGGCGGCATGATGACGACCGCGGGAGGAGGTCCGGCATCGCCCAGCCGTTGATACGGTGGGAAATCACAGCCGAGCTCTCGATACACTTCCGTCACTCCGAATGACGACGGATGAAGCCCGATCGTCAAGCCGGCGGCCGCCAGCGCTGAGAGGATCTCCTGTCCCTTCCCCAGGGAATAGCCGAGCAGTACGGGCGTTGCTCCGGCGTCGAGGACGCTCTTGCACCAGGAAACCATCGCGGCGATCACCTCGCTCGCGTCGGGGAAACGGTAGTGGGGCTTGCCAAAGGTACTTTCCAGAACCAGCACGTCGGCCGGGATGGGCTGCGCCGGCGTGCTCGTGAAACCGGGCCGCGTGCGCAGATCGCCGGTGTAGAGCACGCGGCCGAAGTCGGTCTCCACCAGCGTCTGCGCCGACCCGAGAACATGGCCGGCCGGATAGAAAGTCACGACGCAGCGGTTGAGGGCGATCGGCTCTCCGAAGGGGACCGCCTCGACGGTACCGGCGGACGGCTTGCGTCGCCGGTGAGTGACCAGGCGGCGGGTTGCCGGAGTCGCATAGGCGAGCGGATGATCCGCGACGTGGTCACTGTGGGCGTGGCTGATGACCGCCCGCGGCCGAGGCTGCCTGGGATCGAGCCACAACTGCTGCTCAGGAAGGTAGACGCCGCTCTCCCAGAGGATTGGGTACGAGGTCACGGCTGGATCGTTACTCGGTAGCAGCGGCGCTCCGTTCGAAGAGCTCGTCGCGAAGCGCGCAGTAGGTGCAGAACCGCTGGCCGGGCGGCCCCGCGAAGACGCTGGTCCGTCCACAGTTCGGGCAGGTCTCTTTGGTGTCGGCGTCGGCGCTCGCCTCGGGCAGCTCCAGCAGGGTCAGCGCCTCGACCGGCTCCGCAGGGGTTGGTGCCTCGACTGGCTCCGCAGGGGTTGGAGCCGCGACCGGCTCCATGACGGCGACTATATCGCTCGGTGTCGGCTCCGGCACCGCTGCCGGTGGTGTCTCTAGTGGTGGCGGTGCCGCGGGGGCAGTATCAGCCTCCTCGCGTTGCCCGAACAGCCGGGTCAGCCAGCGGAGCACTCGCGGCTACGGTAGAACATGCGCTCGCCGAAGTCAAATACGGCGCGCTATACGGCTAGGCCGAGCTGCACCGGTTCCGGCGGGGGCTCGGCCCGCCAGGCGCGGCGGTCGCTGATTTCGTAGCGCCGCTTCAAGCCGGCGACGGTCGCCATTACGGGGGCTTTGGTCGAGGCTGGGGCATAGGCGCCGGGAAAGAGATCGCGGTAGCGAGCGAGCAGGTGAGGATACTCCCTGCCGAGGAACTCCATGAAGTGTTCCTTGGTCCCGGGCTTGAGGTAGACGATGTTCGCCCAGACGAAGCAGGCGCCCGCGTCGGCGGCGGCCGCGACCGTGGCTTCGAGCTGGTCGGGCGAATCGGAGAGTCCTGGTAGCACCGGGGCCATCCCCACGCCGGCCTCGATGCCGGCGTCGACCAGGGCCTTGAGGACCTTCAAGCGCTTCTGCGGCGGCGGCGTCCCCGGTTCCGTCCTTGCCCAGACGGTTTCATCCACGGTGGGAATGCTGAAGCAGACGGTCGCCTTTGCCCGCCGGGAGAGCTCGGCGAGGACGTCGATGTCTCGGATCACCATGGTTCCCTTGGTGATCAGACCAACTGGCGTCCTGAAGTCGCGGAACGCCTCGAGGCAGCGGCGCGTCAGCCGGTAGGTGCCCTCGATCGGCTGATAGGGGTCGGTCGCCGTTCCGAATGCCACCGTCTCACGCTTCCAGCTTCGGCCGGAAAGCTCGCGACGGAGCAGCTCGGGCACATTGACCTTGACGCCCACCCGGGCGCTGAAGCCTGCCCCGGGATCCCGGTCGGCCAGCTTGGCGTGAGCGCGGGCGAAGCAGTAGACGCAGCTGTGAAAACAGCCCTGGTAGGGGTTGAGGGACCAGTTGAAGCCCATGTGCTGCACGCGGTTGAGTGCCGACTTGGCGGCGATCTCGAAGTACTCGGTTCTAGGCATGGTAGGGCTACCAATCATAGTACAAACATTTGTTCGATTGAGCGGGATTTATCCATAATGGATAGCGCCAGCCATGAATGTCCTCGTCTGCGTCAAGCAGATTCCCGATCCGAACGCGCCCGGCAAGCTCGATCCGCAGACCAAACGCCTGGTGCGGGAGGGCGTCGACCTCGTGCTCGACCCCGGGGATGAGCATGGTGTCGAGGCCGGCCTCCAGCTGATCGAAAAAGATGCCGGCGAGGTCACGGTTATCTCGATGGGCCCGCCCAAGGCGGTGGACGCGATTCGACGGGCGCTCGCGATGGGCGCCAATCGAGGCATTCTCATCACCGACCCGGCGCTGGAAAACTCCGATGCCATCAGCACCGCCCGCGCCATTGCGGCCGCCATCAAGGGGCAGTCCTACGACCTGATCATCTGCGGCACGGAGAGTACCGACGGCTGGAGGTCTCGCAGGGCAAGGCCGTGATCGACCGCCAGACGGATGATGGCTACGACGTCGTCGAGGCCCCACTACCGGCGGTCGTCACCGTGACGGGTGGCATCAATGAGGCCCGCTATCCCGCGCTGCGGGGCATCATGCAGGCCAAGAACAAGGAAGTGAGGCAGGTCGGGTTGAGCGATGTCGGCCTGGACGGCCAGGCCGGCAAGGCTGCACTGACCCAGGAAGTCGTCGACGCCACGCCGGCCGAGGCGCGCAAGGCGGGAGAAGTCGTCGAGGACAAGGGTGAAGGCGCGAAACGCGTCGCCGACTTCCTCAAGGCTCTGAAGGTCATCTGATGGCGGGCGTTTGGGTCTTTGCCGAAACCGTCGATGGTGTCCCCAAGCCGGTGGTGCTGGAGCTGCTGACGAAAGCGCGCGCACTCGGAGACGCGGCCGCCATCGCGCTTGGTCCGGGGGCGTCGAAGTCGGCGGCGACACTCGGCCAGTACGGCGCGCAGAAGGTTTACATCCATGAAGACCCCGCTTTTCGGGACGTGCTCGCCACGCCCGCGGTGGATCTGCTGGCGCGCCTGGTCGAGAAGGAGCAACCGGACCTGGTGATCTTTGGCATGACTTACGAGGGTCGCGATGTGGCATCGCGCCTCAGCGCCCGGCTGGGGACGGCCCTGATCGCCAACGCGACGGACGTCACCAAGAGAGACGGCGGTTGGGCGATCGTCTCGCCCATGTTCGGCGGCAGCCTGCTGGTGACGACCGTTCCGAAAACCAAGGGCCCGACGCTGGTGCTGATTCGACCGAAAGCCGTTGCCGCCGAGCCGGCAGGCTCCGCCGGCGCGCCGGATGTGCAGACGCTGACCGATCCCGTCCAGACCAGCAAGCCGGTTGCGCGGGTGCTACGGCGTGAAACCGAAAAGGCGAGCGGGCCCAAGCTCGAGGATGCCACGATCATCGTCAGCGGAGGGCGTGGGCTGGGTGCGCCTGAGAATTTCAAGATGCTCGATGAGCTCGCCGCCGAGCTGGGGGCGGCGGTTGGCGCCAGCCGCGCGGTCGTCGATGCCGGCTGGAAGCCGTACTCGTTCCAGATCGGCCAGACGGGCAAGACCGTCAAGCCGACGGTTTACATCGCGCTCGGCATCTCGGGCGCCATGCAGCACACCGTCGGCATGAAGGGTGCCCGGACGATCATCGCCATCAACAAGGACCCGGAAGCGCCGATCTTCAAGCTGGCCGACCTCGGTGTCGTAGGCGACGTCCACAAGATCGTGCCGCAGCTGATCCAGGAAGTCCGCTCGCGCAAGGGCAAGTGAGCGCCTCCCCGACCCTCCCCCAGAGCGGGAGGGAGAAACAGCTGAGCTTGCTCGCAGTCGAGCCACACCCGGATGACGAATCGATCGGCATGGGCGGAACGCTCGCCCGCTACAGCGCCGAGGGCGTGCGGACGACGCTGGTTACCGCCACCCGTGGTGAGGTCGGCGAGATTCTCGACAAGGACCTGGACCCGAAAGAGGCGGCGCCGCGCCTCGCGACCATCAGGGAAGCCGAGTTGCGCAATGCGGTCAAGGTCCTGGGCGTCGATGAGCTGGTCTTCCTCGGATACGAGGACTCCGGGATGGCCGGCTTGCCTCGCAATCGCGAGCCGAAGACCTTCTGGCAGGCCGACGAGGAAGAGGCGATCGAGCGCCTGATCCAGGTCGTACGCCGGGTGCGCCCGCAGGTCATGGTCACCCAGAATGAATTCGGGGGCTACGCGCACCCCGACCACATCAAGACCCATCGCGTCGCGATCGGGGCCTTTTTCTACGCCGGCGACGTGAAGCGATTTCCCGGTGGCGAGCCATTCCGCCCGAGCAAGCTGTACTATTCCGCGTTCCCAAAATCGCTGATGCGGCAGATGGCCGAGGCGATGGAGCGGGCCGGCGTGGAAAACCGTTTCTCCACCGACGGCGAGCCGCCGCCGTTTGCCGTTTCGGACGACCGCGTAACGACCTGGCTCGACGTCAGCCAATTCGTCGACAAGAAGCTGGCCGCGATGCGGGCCCATCGAACGCAGATCCCGGAAGACAGCTGGTTTCTGAGACTCAACGAGGCGCTCGGCCCGAAGGCGTGGGGGATGGAGACCTTCGAGCGCGTTCGCAGCTCGGTCGAGGCGCCGATCCCCGAGGACGACCTCTTCGCCGGACTGCGATGACGACGGCGACCGATACCGTGGTCGCGCGGGCCGCGGCGCTGCTGCTTCGCTCCCGCTCCGGCATCGCCTTCACCGGCGCGGGGGTCTCGGTCGAGAGCGGCATTCCACACTTCCGCGGCGAAGGCGGGCTCTGGACCAAGTTCGATCCCTACAAAGTCGCCCACATCGACACCTTCAGGAAGGACCCGTCGCAGTACTGGACCTACAGCCTGAACCATCGCCGGACGGACGCCGAGCCCAATCCCGCGCACCGCGCGCTCGTCGAGCTGGAGCGCCTGGGCCACCTGCGGACGGTGATCACGCAGAACACCGACGGCCTGCATCAGCGGGCGGGGAGTAAAGCGGTGATCGAGCTCCATGGCTCGTCGCACTCGGTGATCTGCCTCGACTGTGAGGCCCGCTATCCGCGCGACCAGGTGGACCGGATGAACCGCGAGCACTGCCCGCCGAGCTGCCCGGCATGCGGCGGTCAGTTCCTCAAGCCGACCGTCGTCCTCTTCGGCGAGTCTCTTCCGATGCCGGCGCTTCGCGAGGCGCAGGCGCTGGCGATGGCGGCCGACCTGGTGTTGATCGTCGGCAGCTCGCTACAGGTCTACCCGGCCGCAGGCATTCCACGCTTGGCCCGAGAACACGGCGCCGAATTGTGCATCGTCAACGCCGAGCCAACGCCGTTCGACGAGGTCGCGAGCGCCGTCATCCACGGCAAGGCCGGCGAGGTCCTCCCCGAGATCGTCAGAAGAATGGGGACGGGTTAAGGAGCTTCCGCGACTGGGAAGGTCTGGCCGCAGGCCGGACAAACGACGATGGTTTGCTCTTTCGGTGCGCTGAACAACTCTTCACAGCTAGGGCAGGCGTACTCACGCGCCGGGCTTTCCTCCGCCAGGCGGTCGGCGGCCATCGTCCCCGGTACCTCGCCCAGGTCAACGGCCGGGCTGCCGCACTCGGTGCAGCGGTAAAGCGGCGCGTCGACCACCCTGTAGTCGAGGTAGCGGCCGGCGCTGTCGACGAAGACGGACGCGTTCCAGAGCTCGAACCGGTTGGTGCTGCACCGGTTCGGGCAGGCGAGAAACATCAGGCAACCCGGCGCAGTTTCTTGAGGCGGTCGGCCGCGCGGCGAAGCGTGTCCATCTTCTTCGGGAAGGAGAAGCGGATCTGCCGCCGGCCGCGCTCGGGCTCCAGGTAGAAGCTGCTTCCGGGTACCGTGGCAAGCCCGATGTCACGCACCATGCGATGGGCGAGGCTCACGTCATCCTCACCGAAGCTGCTGATGTCGGTCATCACGTAGTAGGCGCCGTCCGGTGGATAGGCCTTAAAACCGGCGCCGTCCAGGATCTCGAGAAGGAAGTCCCGTCGCTCGCGATAGGCGTCGAGCAGGTCGACGTAGTACTGGTCGGGAAAGCGGAGCGCGCTGGCGGCCGCCACCTGGAGCGGGTGGGGTGCGCCGACGGTGACGAAGTCGTGGACCTTACGGATGGCGCTGGTCATCTTGGCGGGGGCGATCGCATAGGCCAGCCGCCAGCCGGTCACGCTGTACGTCTTGGAGAGACCGTTGATCGTTACCGTGCGATCCCGCATCCCATCGAGCGTGGCAATACTGACGTGTTCGCCGCGGTAGACGAGGTGCTCATAGATCTCATCGGTGATGGCGAGCACGTCGAACTCCTGGCAGAGGCCGGCGATGAAGGTCAGTTCCTCGCGGCTGTACACCTTGCCGGTCGGATTGTGGGGGGTGTTGATGATGATGGCGCGCGTCCGGGCGTTGAACGCCTTGCGCAGCTGGTCGCGGTCGAACTGCCAGTCCGGCGCGAGGAGCG
>Ga0209057_1001597_pt1 | contig 18042 bp, 17 predicted proteins | sample GraSoiAngelo_146_FD_185903 | JGI IMG/M metagenome (GOLD analysis project Ga0209057, IMG submission 185903) | Grasslands soil microbial communities from the Angelo Coastal Reserve, California, USA - 14_1009_05_30cm (SPAdes) (version 2) | ecosystem: Environmental > Terrestrial > Soil > Grasslands ... | reverse complement strand
CTGCTACGACGAAGCCAAGCGGTGCGCCGAGGCATTTGCGATGGCTTACCACCGGTCGCACGAAGTCGATACCCGGATCGTGCGGATCTTCAACACGCATGGTCCCCGGATGCAGATTTCCGACGGTCGCGCGGTGCCCAACTTCATGGCCCAGGCGATCCGTGGCGAGGCCCTGACCGTCTACGGCGACGGATCGCAGACCCGGAGCATCTGCTACGTCTCCGACCTCGTCCGAGGCGTGCTGGCGGCGCTCGACAAGAGCGACGAGCTGCCGGTCAACCTCGGCAACCCGGAAGAGGTGACCGTGCTCGAGCTGGCCGCGACGATCATCAGGCTCGCCGGATCGAAGAGCCGGATCGAGCACCGCGAGCTTCCGGTTGACGATCCGAAGCAACGCCGGCCCGACATCGCGCGGGCCCGCGAAGTTCTCGGTTGGCAGCCGGAGGTCGGCCTTGAAGACGGCCTGGGCAAAACTCTTGAATACTTTCGCTCAGTGCTATGACGACGCCCGAGGAACTCAAGAAGTATGTCCGGGACGTGCCCGACTATCCGCAGAAGGGCATCATCTTCCGCGACATCACACCGCTGCTTGGCGACAAACGAATCTTTCGCGAGGTCGTCGACCTGATGTCGAGGGCGTGGGCGAAGGACCCACCCGACCTGGTGGCGGCCATCGAGGCGCGCGGCTTCATCCCCGGGGCGGCGATCGCCGTCAAGCTCGACGCGGGCTTCGTGCCGATCCGCAAGACGGGGAAGCTGCCGTGGATGACCGTGATGGAGTCCTATGACCTCGAGTACGGGACCGATCAGCTCGAGGTGCACTCGGACGCGGTCCAGCCCGGCCAGAAGGTCCTGATCGTCGATGATGTTCTGGCCACAGGCGGAACCGCTTCGGCCGCGGTCCGGCTGATGCGGAAGCTGGGCGCGGACGTGGTCGGGGTGCAGGTGTTGATCGAGCTGGGCTACCTCGACGGCCGCCAGAAGCTGAGTGACATCAAATTGGTGAGCGAGATCACCTACTAGGAGAGAAATCGTGAAGGTCAGTTCCAAGGGCAGCGACGTGAAGGACGTGAACCTGGCCGCGCAGGGCCAGGACCTCATCGATTGGGCCGCGCGCGAGATGCCCGTCCTCGGCCTCATCCGCCAGCGCTTCACAAAAGACCAGCCGCTCAAAGGCCTGCGCCTGGCCGCATGCCTTCATGTGACGAGCGAGACCGCCAACCTGATGCTCACGCTCAAGGCCGGAGGCGCAGACCTGGCGCTGTGCGCGTCGAACCCGCTGTCGACCAACGATGCGGTCGCCTCGGCCCTCGCCTCTCATCACGCGGTGAAGACATACGCAATCCGTGGAGAGGACAACGACACCTACTACGAGCACATCGAAGCCGCGCTCGACCATGGTCCGCAGCTGACGATGGACGACGGGGCGGACCTTGTCTCCGTGCTGCACAAGTCTCGGCGCGAGCAGCTGCCTCAGGTCATCGGCGGCACCGAGGAGACGACCACCGGCGTGATCCGTCTCCGGGCGATGGCCCAGCATGGCGTGCTTGCTTACCCGATCGTCGCCGTCAACGAAGCGGACACCAAGCACATGTTCGACAACCGCTACGGCACCGGCCAGTCGACGATCGACGGAATCATCCGCTCGACCAACGTCCTCTTGGCCGGCAAGACTTTTGTCATCGCGGGCTACGGCTGGGTCGGTCGCGGTCTCGCGTCGAGGGCGAAGGGCCACGGGGCGGACGTGGTCATCACCGAGGTGGACTCGGTCAAGGCGCTCGAGGCCGCGATGGATGGTTTCCGAGTCCTGAAGATGGACGACGCGGCGAGCGTGGGCGACATCTTCGTGACGGTCACCGGCGACGTCAACGTGCTGGACCGCAAGCACTTCGAGGTGATGAAGGACGGCGCGATCCTCGCCAACTCCGGTCACTTCAACTCGGAGATCAACCTCAAGGCGCTCGACGAGCTGGCGACGGGCGTCCGCAATGCGCGGCCGTTGGTGCAGGAATACAGGCTCGCAGATGGGCGCCGGTTGTTCCTGCTCGGCGAGGGCCGGTTGATCAACCTCGCCGGCGCCGAGGGTCACCCCGCCGCGGTCATGGACATGAGCTTCGCCAACCAGGCGCTCTGCGCGGAGTACATCGCCAAGAACGCGGGGCAGCTCGAGCGAAAGGTTTACGACGTTCCCGCGGATATCGACTCCGAGGTGGCGCGGCTCAAGCTCCACGCCATGGGGATCGCGATCGACACCCTCACCGAGGAGCAGCGCCGATATCTCTCCTCGTGGGAAGAGGGCACGTAACCTAGTCAGGAAATGTTTGGTTCCGCTCGGCGCACGTGGGTGCTGGGCGGGGGCGGCGCCCGTGGTGCGGCGCAGGTCGGCGTGCTGCAAGCGCTGTTCGAGGCCAATGTCGAACCGCCGGCTGCCGTGGTCGGGACGAGCGTCGGCGCGCTCAACGGTGCCTCCATCGCTGCTTATCCGTCGCTGGCGGGCTGCATGATGCTGCGCGAGGTCTGGATGTCGCGGCCGGCCCTCAGCGTGTTCGAGGCCCACCCGCTCGGGCTGATCGTGTCGGGGGTTCGGCGAGATCGGCTCAGCGCGTTTCCGCAGCGGAATGTGCGCCGGCTGATCGACCGAGCTCAGGCCCTGACCGGCGTCACCACGTTCGAGCAGCTTCGCCTTCCGCTCGCCGTCGTGGCGACCGACCTCAACGCCGGCAAACCGGCCGTGTTTCGTTCCGGGGACCTGACTCCCGCCCTCCTGGCCTCGACCGCGATCCCGGGTGTTTTTCCGATGGTTCGCATCAACGAACGCGAGCACCTCGATGGGGGAATCGTCGCCAACACCCCCCTCAGCATCGCGGTCGACGACGGGGCGAAGGAGATCCTGGCGGTCAGCCTCATGGCCGGTGGTGAGCACGAGCAGGCGCCGGCCGGGTTTGGAGAGCTCATCGCCCGTACGCTGCAGCTCTCGCTGCATCACCAGATGCTCAGCGACTACGAACGGCTGCGGCAGCGGTGTCGCATCGTCGTCTTCTGCCCGGTCACCGCGCCCACCGCGACCTGGGAGATGAAGCGCGAACACATCGAGTCGGTCATGGAGGCATCGCGGGCGGCGACCGCGGCGCTGCTTCACCAGCGAGGCTCGAAGCTGTTCCGCCACTCGGGCATCCACTACCTACCGCTGGGTTAGGATTCCGTACGTCCCAGAGGTATGACCCTGGCGCTTGGGGACAGGCCCACATGGAGGCAGGTCCTTGCCGGCGCGGGAGATTCAAGGAGGACCCGCATGCCATCGCTTTTCACGTCGGAGTCAGTCACCGAAGGCCATCCCGACAAGCTGGCCGATCAGATCTCAGACGCCATCCTCGACGCGATCCTGGCCAAGGATCCGCTGGCGCGAGTGGCGTGCGAGGCGATCGTCACGACCGGTCTCGTGATCGTGGTCGGCGAGATCACCACCGACTGCTACGTCGACATCCCCCGCATCATCCGGCAGACGGTACGGGAGGTGGGTTACACGCGTGCCAAATACGGCTTCGACGCTGAGACGTGTGGCGTCGTCACCAGCATCGACGAGCAGTCACCCGACATCGCACAGGGCGTTGACGTCGGCGGCGCGGGTGACTCGGGGATGATGTTCGGCTTCGCCTGCGACGACACGCCCGAGCTCATGCCCCTGCCGATCACGCTGGCGCACCGGCTCGCTCGCAAGCTGGCCGAGGTTCGGCGCAACAAGACCCTCAGCTACCTGCGGCCGGACGGCAAGGTACAGGTCACGGTCCGGTATGGCGACGACGGCAAACCCAGCGGCGTGGACAACGTCGTGCTTTCGACCCAGCACCACGATGAGGTCGACGCCGAGCAATTGCGTTCCGATATCGCGGAGCACGTCATCGATGCCGTGATACCGGCCGAGCTGCGTGACGGGTCAGTGCGTATGTTCATCAACCCCACGGGCAGGTTTGTCATCGGCGGCCCGGTTGCCGACGCGGGCCTGACCGGCCGCAAGATCATGGTCGACACGTACGGCGGCTTCGCGCGCCATGGCGGGGGATGCTTCTCGGGCAAGGACCCCACGAAGGTGGATCGCGCGGGTGCGTACGGCGCGCGGCACGTGGCCAAGAACATCGTGGCCGCGGGTCTGGCGAGCAAATGCGAGGTCCAGGTCTCGTACGCGATCGGGGTGGTGAAGCCGGTGGCGATTCGTGTCGACACGTTCGGCACGGGCAGCGTCCCCGAGGCGACGATCGCAACGGCGGTGACGAAGCTCTTCGACCTGAGCCCGCTCGGGATCATCAAGGAGCTCAATCTCCGCCGGCCGCTGTTCCGTCAGACAGCGGTATACGGACACTTCGGGCGAACCGACATCGACGCGCCATGGGAATCGACGGCCCGCGCCAAGGAGCTTGCCGAAGAGGTCAGGTGACGGCGCCACGAAGAGTCGCAGTCATCCCGGCCGGCGGCGCGGGCACACGCCTCTGGCCGCGCTCGCGCGCGTCGACGCCCAAGCACGTGCTTCCGTTCGCCGACCGAGGCCGACCGCTTCTGCGCGCCACCTACGACCGCGCGAGGCTGGTCGCAGACGAGGTATTCGTGCTCACCGAGGCCAGGCAGCGCCAGATCATCGAGGCAGTCCTCCCCGAAGTCGACGAGTCGCACCTGATCCTCGAGCCGTACGCCCGCGGCACGACGAACGCCTACGGCCTCGCTTCGTTGATCCTGAGCGAGCGAACGCCGGGGGCCGTGATGATCGCGCTCCCCGCCGACCACGTGGTGCACGGCAAAGCGGAGGTGTCGAAGGCCGTCCGCGCAGCGGTCCAAGCGGCGGCGACGACAGGCTGCCTGGTCACAGTCGGCCTGAGGCCGACGTTTCCGTCGACCGGGCTCGGCTACATCCACGCACCCGGCCGGGCATCGCATGGCACGCTGCGCGTCCGCCGGTTCATCGAAAAGCCGGACGCCGCAAGCGCGAGGCGCTTCGTGCGCGAGGGTGGGTACTTCTGGAACCTGGCCTGGTTTTCGTGGCGGCTCGAGGTGTTCATCGAGGAGCTGGCCCGGCACGCTCCACGACGCCTCGCCGCTCTGCGCAAGGTGGTGGCCGCGCGCAGCGCCGGCGACGAGGTGACTGCGAACCGCCTGTACCAGCGCTTGCCGGTCGAGGTCGTCGACCGCACGGTGATGGAGAAGACGGACAGGCTGCTGCTGGTCCCAGCCGCATTTGACTGGGCGGACATCGGCAACTGGGCTGAGCTCGGCGATCACGCGCACGCGGACGCACGCGGAAACTCTGTCGACGGCGAGGCGATTCTCATCGATACCACGAACAGCCTGGTCTTCGGCGACCGCCGGCTGGTCGCCGCGATCGGGCTCCAGGACATGATCATCGTCGACACGGAGGACGCATTGCTGGTCGTCCCGCGCTCGCGCGCGCAGGACGTGCGCAAGGTCGTCGAGGCGCTCAAGCGAGCCCGCAAGACCCGTTACCTTTAAGTTCAGATGGCAGGGCAACCGATCAAATTCGGCACCGACGGCTGGCGAGGCATAACCGCGGACGACTTCACCTTCGACAACGTGCGGCGCGTGGCGCAGGGGACGGCCCAGTACATGAAGACGCGATCCAACGATCCGCTCGCGATCGTCGGCTACGACTGCAGGTTCGCGTCAGAGGATTTCGCCCACGCGGTGTCCGAGATATTCGCGAGCAATGGCATCAAGAGCCTGGTCTTCGACCGTCCGTCACCAACCCAGGTCGCTTCGTGGACGGTGATCGATCGTAAAGCCACCGGCGCGGCCGTCATCACTGCGAGTCACAACCCGTACCAATTCAACGGCTACAAGTACAAGACGGAGACCGGAAGCGCGGTGCCGTCGGAGGTCATCGCCGAGCTGGAACGCAACATCAACGCGCTCGACCACGTCGCGCCGCCTGACCACAACGTGTCACATGGCCTGGTGTCTTCATACGATCCTCGCCAGCCGTACTACGCGCAGATCGCGCGCATGGTCGACCTCGACGCGATCAAGGACGCCGGGCTGCGCATCGTGCACGAGTGCATGTACGGATCCGGTTACGGATACATCTCGGAGATGGTCGGCGGAGGGCGGACCCTCGTGACTGAGCTGCACAACCAGCGCAATCCGCTGTTCGGCGGGATCAATCCAGAACCGATCCCGCCCAACATCGATTCGACGATCTCCTTCATGAAGGTCGGCGGCCAGGACCTCTGCATCTGCACCGACGGCGACGCGGACCGGGTCGGCATCATCGACGAGACGGGCCGCTTCATCAACCAGCTCCAGGTCTTCGCCATGCTGATGCTGTACCTCTTCGAGACCCGCGGTCAGCGCGGTCCCGTGGTCAAGACGGTGAACATGACCGCGATGGTCGACAAGCTAGGCGCGGAGTTCGGTGAACGCGTGTACGAGGTGCCCGTCGGCTTCAAGAACATCGCGCCGAAGATGATGGAGACGAATGCTTTGCTGGGGGGCGAAGAGTCGGGCGGCTTCGCCGTCCGCGGGCACATCCCCGAGCGCGACGGGATCCTGATCGGGCTGCTTTTCGCCGACATGATCGTGAAGTCGGGCAAGCCCGTGTCCCAGATCCTGACCGGGCTGGAGGAGCGCGTCGGTCCGCACGCCTACGCGCGGCACGACATCCATCTCGTACGCGAGACATACGAGACCGACCGTAAGCGCATCCTGGAGACCCTCGAGAAGAACGAGCCGAATGAGATCGCCGGCGTGGCGGTGCAGCGCGTCCGCGCGGACGACGGCTTCAAGTTCTACCTCGCGGACGGGAGCTGGGTTCTCCTTCGAGCAAGCGGCACCGAGGCGCTGATCCGGATCTACTCCGAAGCGGCTGACCAAGAGGCCGTCGAGGCCCGCCTGGGCGCACTTGAAGACATAGTCGGCATAAGACAGCATGCGGCCCCTCCGGCGCTGCGCGCCACCTCCCCATAAATGGGGAGGAGCCCTGAGTTCGGAAGGATCGAGAACACCAAGATCGAGAAGCCCTGGGGCTACGAGCTGCGGTGGGCTATCACCGATCGCTACGCGGCCAAAGTCCTGCACATCAACAAGGGCGAGGCGCTGTCACTCCAGTACCACGAGCGCAAGGACGAATACCAGTACGTGATCAAGGGCAGCATCGACATCGAGGTGGGGGGCCCTGGGGGGGATCTGAGCACCCGCCGCATGACCGCCGGCGACACCCTTCACATCGCGCCGGGCACGCGCCACCGCCTGACCGCGGTCGAAGACAGCGACATCTTCGAGGTCTCGACGCCCGAGATCGATGACGTCGTGCGCTTGGAAGATCGGTACGGGCGCGTCTAGAATTCCGTTTCCTAGATGAAACTCCCGCCAGTGCTGGTGGAAAGGGTCGTCCCGACCGATTCCGCGGAGAAGGCAGAACGCGACCGAAGCTTCCTCATCTTCGCGGGCATCGTGCTGGTCGCGATCGCCCTCGGGTTCAAGTCGGAGCTGCTCAGCCCGGGTCAGGTTTGGGCCCTCGCCCTGGGCATGGTGGTCATCGCCGCCCCCGCCCTGCTGGGCTACCTGCGAGGCACCGAAGAGTTTCCGCGGATCGAGCACTACATCCCGGTGGCGCTGGGCGCAATCACGCTGGCCGGCCTTTCACTGTTTCCCGACGTGCAGCTCTGGAAGTACATCGGTTTGAGCGTGCTGTTCGGGGCGGGATTTGTAATCGCGGGTCGGCTGGACTACCTGCGGTTGCGCGACCAGGAGAAGCGCGGGCACATTGTGCTGCAGGAGCTGATCCTCGTCGTCGTCGTCTTCGGCGCATTCCTTGTGGTCGTCACGCTGCACTTCAACCCGATCCTCCAGCTGCTGTGGATCTTCACGATCAGCTTCCTCGCGTCGTACCGCAGCTTTCGGGTCAACGGGGCGGTGATCGCGCCTCGGCGCGCATTCATCTTTGCGCTCTTCGTCGGACAGGTGGTCACGTTCCTGGCCTGGGCGATCACGGCGCTGCAGCTCTACCTCATCGTGTACGAAGGGACGTTTGCGGTGATGCTGCTTTTCGCCTGGTACATCAACCGGGGCCTGGTCCGGCATACCGTGGAAGACAGCTTCACGAGAAACGTGGTCCTCGAGTACGGCGCGTTCGCGATCGTGCTGATCTACCTGTTCGTCGCCAGCTACCAGCCGAGCCGGTAGCTACATGCCTAGATAGGCTTTCTGGACTTCTTCCGAAGCGAGGAGTTCCCGGCCCGTTCCTGACTGGACGACAACCCCGGTTTCCAGCACGTAGGCACTGTTCGCCACCTCGAGCGCCTTGTGCGCGTTCTGCTCGACCAGCAGCACGGTCGTGCCCTGGGCGTTGATCTCCCGGACGATGCTGAAGATGGTCTCGATCAGGATCGGCGCGAGGCCGAGGGAGGGTTCGTCGAGCATCATGAGTTTCGGTTTCGCCATCAACGCCCGCCCCATCGCGAGCATCTGCTGCTCGCCGCCGGAAAGAGTGCCCGCGATCTGCGTCCGGCGCTCCTGCAGGCGCGGGAAGAGCGCGAAGACCCGATCCATGTCAGAGGCGATTCCGCCCTTGTCGTTCCGCGTGTAAGCGCCCATGACGAGGTTGTCGCCCACGGTCATGCGAGGAAAGAGGCGCCGTCCCTCGGGAGACTGGCAGATCCCCAGCTCGACGATCTTCGACGGCCGTGTGTGCGTGATCTCGCGGCCGTCAAAGGAGATGGTCCCGTTGCCGGGGTGCATGAGCCCCGAGATGGTCCGCAGCGTCGTCGTCTTGCCCGCGCCGTTGGATCCGATCAGCGCCACGACCTCGCCCTTCTCGACCTTGATCGAGACTTTGCGCAGGGCCTGGATGCGGCCGTAGAAGGCGTCGACGCCGTTGAGCTCGAGGAGTGCCACCGCTACGCCGACTTGCCGAGGTACGCTTCGATGACCCGGACGTCCTTCCGTACCTCGTCCGGCGGGCCCTCGGCGATCTTCTCGCCGTGGTCGAGCACGACGATCCTCTCCGAGATCCCCATCACCACCTTCATGTCGTGCTCGATCAAGAAAACGGTGATGCCTCGGGTCAGGATCTTTTTCACCAGCTGCATCAGCTCGACCTTCTCCTGCGGCGTGAAGCCGGCCGCGGGCTCGTCGAGCAGCAGCAGCTTGGGCTCGGTCGCGAGCGCTCGCGCGATCTCCAGCCGCCGCTGCTGACCGTAGGCAAGGTTGCGCGCGTACTGATTCGCGTGCTTGGCGATGCCTACGAAACGCAGGAATTCCATCGCTTCCTCGGTGACGCGTTCCTCTTCTCTTCGCTCCCGGGGCAGCTTCAACAGCGAATCCCATACTTTGGCTTTCATGCGGACATGGCGCCCGACCCGGACGTTGTCGAGGCAGGTCATGTAGTCGAAGAGCCGGATGTTCTGAAAAGTCCGCGCGATTCCCCAACGCGCAACCTGGTGGGGCTTGAAGCCCGTGATGTCGCGTCCGTCGAACACGACGCGTCCGCTCGTCGGCTGGAAAAGACCAGTGACGTTGTTGAAAAGAGTGGTCTTGCCGGCGCCGTTGGGGCCGATCAGCGCGAACACCTCGCCCCGCTTGATGTTCAGGCTCACGTTGTCCACCGCGACGAGACCGCCGAAGCGCTTGGTCAGGTCGGTCAGCTCGAGGATGTTGTCGGCCGGCGCAGGCTGTTGGCTCATGTTGCGTGCTCCATTTCCACCGCGGCTTCTTCTTCCTGCACCGCCGCGTGCTTGAGCTCCTGTTCACGAATCCTGCTCGGCAACAGGCCCTGAGGGCGTAACAGCATCATCGCAACGAGGATGGCGCCGTAGATGATGTAGTTGAGATGCTGGGTCGCGTCCGCCAGACTGTGCGTGGTTTCAGAGCTGAGTCCGATGCTGTTGGCGAGGTTCGTGACATTCTCCGGCAGGCCTGGAATCAGGTAGAAGACGACGTAATAGAGGACCAGCGCCCCGACGATGACGCCGCTGATGTTGCCCATGCCCCCCAGCACGACCATCACGAGGACGGTGATCGAGACGATGAACAGGAAGGAGTCGGGGCTCACAAGGCTGACGTCCGCGGCGTAGTACGCTCCCGCGAAACCGCTGAACGAGGCACCAATGCCGAAGGCGAGCAGCTTGGTAGTCACGGTGTTGATGCCCATGGCCGCCGCGGCGACCTCGTCTTCCCGGATCGCCATCCACGCCCGCCCCAGCCGCGAGCGGTAGAGATTGCTGACGAGGATGACGGCGGCCGCGATCAGGATGCAGATCAGCACATAAAAGGCGACCGGATCACCGCCGAAGTTGAAGCTCCTCACGATTTGAACTGGGCCGTCGCCAGACCAGGGACCCTGGATCCAGGCAGGGAGCACTGGCTGGTCGATGATGCCGACGGCGTTGATGCCACCCGTCCACTGGTCGAAGTTGTAAAAGAGCTGGGGCACGATCTCGCCAAACCCCAGGGTGACGATGGCGAGGTAGTCGCCCCGCAGGCGCAGCGTCGGAAAGCCCAGGATTGCGCCGGCAGCCGCGGCCACGAACATGGCTACAAAGAGCATCAGCCAGAAGGGCAGGTGGACCGCATGGTGGGCCGGCGATGACGCAAGTTGTGGAGAGGCCAACAACGCGTACGTGTACGCCCCGATCGCAAAGAAGGCGGCGTATCCGAGGTCGAGCAGGCCGGCGAAGCCGACCACCACGTTCAGCCCGATCGCGAGGAGCACGAAGTATCCTGCGCGCGTCGCCTGCGACACCAAAGCGGTGCCGTCCGTGGCGTAGATCGTCACCAGTGGAAAGAGGACGGCGGCGATGATCAGAATGCCGTAGACCGCCTGGTCGCGGTCGCGGATTCTTTCCCTCAGCCGGAAGCGAGCGAGGATCGAACCCGACCCGCCCGCGGCTCGTTGGCTCACTTCTCGGGTACCCGCATGCCGAGCAGGCCGGTGGGCCTGAAGACGAGGACGCCGATCAGGATGCCGAAGACCACGACCTGCGTCCATTTGGACCCGATGTAGGAGTCGCTGAACGCGGCGATCAGGCCGATGATCAGGCCGCCGAGCGCTGCTCCCGGGATGTTGCCTATCCCGCCAAAGACCGCCGCCGTGAACGCGATGAGCCCGCTGCGGAAGCCGAGCTGGTAGTAGACGGTGTTGTAGTAGAGCCCCCAGATCATGCCTCCGGCGCCGGCCAGGAGCGCGCCAATGAAGAACGTGGCCGCGATGGTGCGGTTGATGTCGATTCCCATCAGCTGCGCCGCGTCGCGGTCCTGCGCCGTGGCACGCATCGCCTTGCCGAGCTTGGTGCGGTTGATGAATATCGCCAACAGCGCGACCAGGATCGCCGCCACCACGACCACGAAGACGTCCTTGAAGCCGAAGAAGACGCCTGCGATGGTGGTCGCGGTCTTAGGAAGGATGTCGGGGAAGTGCACGGTCGCCGGGCCGTGCCACAAGAACATGACGCCTTCCAGGAAGAAGGACATGCCGATGGCGGTGATCAGCGGGGCCAGGCGAGGCGCATTGCGAAGTGGGCGATAGGCGACGCGTTCGATGGCGACGTTGATGCCGCCCATGATGAGCATCACGGCCGGGAACACGAGCAGCAGGGCGATGAGATTCACGGTCGTGAACTCGCCCTCGGAGATGGCGAAAAAGCCGAGGATCGCCGAGCCGACGTACGCGCCCAGCGTGAACACGTCGCCATGGGCGAAGTTGATCAGCTCGATGATCCCGTAGACCATCGTGTATCCCAACGCGACGAGGGCGTAGATCGAGCCTTGGGTGAGACCGAAGATGCAGACCTGCACGAACTCGGTGGGGTGGATCACCGCCTGGGCCGCCAGGAGGACCACCGCCGTGGCGCAGAGGACGTAGAAGCCGAAGTCGGGCAGGCTCATGCCACCCACCCGTGACGACCGGAATCTTTTCAGGGCGGAAGCGCCGCTCCCGACCACGCCCGCCTCCAGTGCTCGCCTCCTTACTGGTCAAAGGGCGAGGAGGCCGAAGGCGGCCTCCTCGCTGGATTTGGGCTACAGAGTACTAGGCGGGCTTGGCGAAGTCGAATTGCGTCTTCCAGACGAAGCACGCGTTCTTGGTCTTTGACCCGCACACGCCGGTGGAGTCCTTGATGGCCTGGTCGCTCAGACCGCCGTTGACGACGTAGATGGACACGATCTTGAGGCTCGTGTCGCCGTTCTGGTCGAAGTCGTAGGTGCCGATCACGCCCTTGAAGCCGGTGGTCTTGGCCATCTGGGCCCGCACCTGCTCCCGGCTGGGCATGCCGTTGGCATCCTTGATCGCACGCCCGATGGCGGCCATCAGGGCGTTGGCGGCGTCGTATGCCTGCATGGTGTAACCACCGAAGTCGTTGGGGCCGGTGAAGGCCTTGCGGAAGTCGGCGATCGCCTGCTTGGCGCCGTCGACCTGGGTGGCGTCCGCGCCTGCCGAGGTCGCATAGATGTTGGGCTCGTTGCCCGAGGCCTGGTCGATGCAGTCGCTGGTCTCGATGCCGTCACCGCCCATGAACGGCACTGCCCAGCCGATGTCCTTCATCTGCTTGCGCGGGATGCAGATGTTCTGGTCGTCGGTACCGCCGACGTAGACGCCCAGTGCGCCCGCGTTCTTGAAGCCGAGAAGGATTGACTTGAAGTCGCTGGTCTGCTCTTTCTTGTACTCCGAGTGCTTGGCGACCGTTCCGCCTAGCGACTTGAACTGCTGCTCGAACGAACCTGCGATGCCGACACCGAAGACCGTGCTGTCGTCCAGGATGCCGACGTTCTTGATGCCTAGCGTCTTGTACGCGTAAGTGGCCATCGCGGGACCCTGGTAGTCGTCAGTGGTGACGACGCGCCAGTAGTTGTTCTGGTTGCCCGCCCGCAGATCCTGCGGGTGGTAGCTGCAGCCGGCGATGTCCTTGGTCAGACAAGGGTTCGTGTTGGCCGGGCTGATCATCACGAAGTGCTGCGGCGCGGCGATCGGGATCTCCGCCTTCGCGACCGCGGAGTTGTACGGGCCGACCATGCCGAGGAAAGCTTTGTCGTCCAGCATCTTGCGGACGTTGTCGACGCCGGCGTCCGCGTTGTAGGCGCCCTGCCGACAGTCGTCGAAGCTCTGGTACGCGATCGTGTAACCCTCGACGCCTCCGGCGGCGTTCTTCTGGTTGACCGCGAACTGGACGCCGTTGGCGGTCGCCTGGCCGCCGATCGTACAGACTGGGAGGTCAGAGCCGATCTTGATCGTGCCCTTGGATCCTCCACCGCCGGTCGTACCGCCGCAGGCGAACGCAACGAGCGCCGCCGTTGTGAGGACTATCAGTCCCCTAGCTCGAACCATATGGTTCCCCCTTGTGCTTGTTGGGAGGCCAATGCGCAAACCACACCTCACGCCTCCCATCACTTGCCGCCCTCTTCCCAACTCGAAGTCGGGGCGAGAGTGCGCCGGCGGCGAGTGCGGCCACATGGGATGGCCGAACTACTACTCCGAGGCAAACTATCGACTCGGAGGGCCCCCCAAGTCAAGTCGAAGTTAAGACCCGCGTCAGCTTGGGGGCGAGATCAATAGGGAAGTCGGGTGCTGTAGTCCACCGCGTCGACCAGCTTCCAGGAGGCTCGGGGGTCCGCGCCGGCAGCCTCGAACACGGTGACGATCCGGTTGGTCGTGTCCCCGGCGGCGTCGAAACCGAGGGTTCCGGTCGCCCCCGCCAGCCCTGAGGTCTGCGCGAGCTCGGCTGTCACCTTCGCCCTGGCGGGCAAGTGGCCCCCCGCGTCGCGAATCGCGCGATCGAGCGCCGCGTATAGCACCGCGGTCGCGTCGTACGCGACCATGGTGTAAAGGCCGTAGGCCACCGTGGTCCCGAACGATGCCTTGAAGTCGTGGATCGAGCGGGCCGCGCTCGGCCGCGACGCAGCATCCACGATCGGCACCGTCGCGTAGATGCCCGGGCTGTTCTCGCCGGCCGAGGAGATGCAGGTGGGGTCTTGCGCGATGCCGTCGCCGCCCAGGAACGGCGTTCCCTCCCCGGGAGGAAAGATCGACTTCATCGCGGCTCGGATGCTGCAGCCGTTCCGGCTGCTGCCCCCGTAATAGATCGCCTGCGCGCCCACGCCCTTCATGCGCTTGAGGAAATCGCTCGCGTCCCCTGGGCCGGGCTCCAGGTCGAGGTGGCCGAGCACGGCGCCTCCAAGGTTGGTCAGGCGGCCGCTGAAGGAGTCGACAAGTCCCTGGCCGTACGCCTCGTGGTCGGAGATCACCGCGGCGCGCTGGACGTGGAGCTTGCGGTACGCAAAGTCGGCGGCCGCGGATCCCTGCAGCTCGTCGGTCGTGGTGAGCCTGAAGTAGTTGTTGGTGTGGCCCGCTCTCAGCTCCGACGCGCCGGGAAGTCCTGCGTCCTTGCAGGTGATGGGGGTCCTGGCGGGGTTGAGCGGGGCGGGGATGAAGACGTCTCTCGTCAGGCAGGGGTTGCTGGTGGCGGGGCTGACCATCGCCAGGCCCGCGGCGTTGGCGATCGGGATCTCGCGGCGCGCCACCCAGGCGTCGAAGGGACCGATCATTGCCACCACACTCGGGTCGGCGATGAACTTGCCCACATTCGAGGCGCCAAGCTTGGAGTCCGGAAGGCCGTCCCGAGCGTCGTCCGACGGGACCAGGACGACGTCGAAGCCGTCCAGCACCGGGTGGGTCTGGACGAAGAACCGGATCCCATTGAGCGCCGGCACAGAGGCGCGGGCCTCGTGCCCTGTGAGTGGCAGGTCGACGCCGATCCGGAGCGATGGACGCGCCGGAGACGGGGGCGCCGAGGAGCCGCAGGCGGTGCAAGCGACGAGGAGGGCGGTCACCGCAAGCGAACCCCAAACTCGCATTTGGCGAAGAGGATGACACTCACTTCGCACTATCGGCACTCCGTATACTCAGCATTCCTCTCTGCCCTTCAGCCCAGCCATAGGAGCGCGCCTCGTGAAAGCCGACACCAGCGAACACCTCAAGCCACGCTCGCAGTACGGCGAGGATGCGGTGCAGCTTGCCATCGCGGGCAAGTGGGACGAGGCCGCCAAGCTGAATCGCTTCATCATCGAGAGCTTCGGGGCTGACGAGGAGACGCAGAACCGCCTTGGCAAAGCACTCTCCGAGCTCGGCAAGCTGAAGGAGGCGAAGGCCTCCTATGAGGCGGCGCTGAAGCTGAACCCGATGAACTCGATCGCCAAGAAGAACGCGGCCCGCATCAATGCTCTCCTCCACCAGAAGGAAGGACTCAAGGTCGGCGGCACCCGTGTCGACCTCAATCTGTTCGTCGAGGAGATGGGGAAGACGGTGATCACCACCGTCGATTCCCCGCCCAAGGTGGACATCTGCTCCAAGGTCGCGGCAGGCGACGTCGCCGAGCTCAAGATCGAAGACGACGGCATCGTGGCCGAGACGTCGCGCGGCGTTCGGCTCGGTTTGCTCGAAGCGAAGCTGGCGCGCCGGCTCACCAAGTTCATGCGTGGAGGCAACCGCTACCAGGCCGGCGTCACCTCGTGCGACGGCAACACTGTGAAGCTGATCGTCCGCGAGACCTACCAGGACCCGCACTTCGCGGGCAAGCCGAGCTTCCCGATGCGTCGCAAGCGCGAAGTCGAGTTCCGGCCGTACGCGAAGGAGAGCCTGCTGGCGCGTGACTCCAAGGTCTTCGCCGGCGACGAGGAAGAAGAAGAGACGCTGGCCGAAGCCCCCGCGAGCGATGACCTGGAAGAGGGCATGCACGCCGTGGAGGATGAGGGCGAGGCGGTCGACTTCTCGGAAGACGCTGACGCGGACGGCGAGGACGAGGATGAAGACGAAAACTGACGCTCAATTCCCCACGAAATCAGAGGCTGACGCCGTGATTTCGCGGGGACCCCGTATAGATGTGGCCGCGGCCCGGAGGTTTCTTCACCTCCGCTAATCCATCGGCGACACCACAGCTTGGCGGTGTCCCGGGTTTTCGCGACCTGCTCCCGCTCGAGGCGGAGATCCTGCGCGAGGCGCAGGAGTCGCTGCTCGGCGAGATGCGGCGGTGGGGTTACCGCCACGTCATCACACCGCTCGTCGAGAGCATGGACGTGCTCGACGTCGGGCTCGGCATCGAACAGCGGCGGCGACTGTTCAAGTTCACCGACGCGCGCGGCGACGTCGTCGCGCTGGTGGGCGAGCGCACGGTTCCGGTGGCCAGGCTCGTCGCGGGCAAGCTCCGAGCCGCCGCGCTTCCGCTGAGGCTGTGCTACGCCGGCCCGGTTCTATCCACCGATGAGGGTCGATTCCAGCAGCGGCGCGAGACATACCAGGTCGGAGCCGAGTTGGTGGGCGCGTCGGGCCCGGTGGCCGACGCCGAGGTCATCGCCCTCGCCGCCCGCTGCATGGAGGCGACCGGCATCCGCCGCTACCAGATCGACGTCGGTCACGCGGAGTTCTTCCAGGGGATCATGGACGCGGTCAAGCTGCCTGACGATGTGAAGGCAGCCGTCCGCAGCGCGCTGGCGGCGCGGGACTTCGTGGCGCTCGAGGCACTGCTCGAGGACACGCCCCTCAAGTCCGCCGAGCACGAGCTGCTCCTGCGTTTTCCCGCCCTGCGCGGCGGAGCAGAGATCCTGGACGCGGCCGGCGGTCTCGTCCGCAACCGACGTTCCGAGGCTGCGCTCGCCGAGCTGGCCCGCGTCCGTGAGCTGCTGGTGGCGCACGGCATCGGCGAGGTGGTCAACCTCGACCTCGGCGCGATCCGCGACTTCGACTACTACACGGGCGTGATCTTCGAGGGGTATGGGCCGGACTTCGGGCGGCCGGTCGCGCAGGGTGGGCGCTACGACGGTCTGCTCGAGCGGTTCGGACGGCCGGCGCCGGCGACCGGCTTCATGGTCCAGCTCGACCTCGTCTCGGAAATGCTCACGCGAGCGCCGCGACCGCCCGCGCTGCCGCGCCTCGACGCCGCGCTGGCGTGGAGCGGACCTGGACTCAGCACCGCCCTCCGACTGGGCTCGACCCTGCGCCTGTTCGGCATGCGCGCGGTCGTGGACACGGAGTCGAGGAGCACGTCCGAAGCGAACGCCTGGTGGCATGCCGTCGGCGCGGCCAACCTGGTCCACTGTCTGAGCGACTCGGTGGTCGCCTGGTCGGCGACAGGACAGCGCACCCGGCGCCTGCCGCCGGAGCAGGTCGCGGCACGCCTGGCGGGAGGTGTCTCGTGACGTCCGCCGAGCAGGTCGCCATCGCGGTTCCCACGGGCGCGCTCCATGACGGAGCTCTTTCACTGCTGGCGCGGTCCGGACTCGCGAGTCTCGGCGCGGAAGAGCTGGGGAGGCAGCTGCTCGTCGAGCGCGAAGGCTTGCGGGTGATCCTCGTCCGGCCCAGTGACGTGCCCGCTTACGTCGACCACGGCGCGGCGGACCTGGGCATCGTCGGCAAGGACATCCTGTGGGAGACGCCCGGCGCCCACTACGAGCTCGTCGACCTTCGTTTCGGCGGCTGCAGGCTCGTTCTGGCCGTACCGGACGCATCGAGCCTCGACGGCCCGGAGACATGGCCGCCGATGATTCGGGTCGCCACCAAATACCCGCGCACCGCGGCGGCGTGGTTCGAGTCGCGCGGGCAGGCGGTCGAGGTTGTGCAGCTACACGGATCGGTCGAGCTGGCGCCGCAGGTCGGCCTGGTCGACGGCATCGTCGACCTGACGGCGACGGGACGGACGCTGCGAGACAACCGGCTGCGCATCACGGCGGTACTCGGCACCTCGACCGCCAGGCTGATCGCCAACCAGGCGAGCCTCAAGACGCGCACGGCGGCTGTCCAATCGGTGGTCGCCAGGATGCGCAAGGCTTCGAGCGATGCCGGTTAGGAGGTTCGACGTCGGCTCGTGGCTCGACTCGCCCCTGTCGCGGCGAAGGCTCGACCTGACCCAGTTCGCCACGGAGCGCGAGGCGGTGGCCGAGATCTGCTCGCGCGTGCTGGCGGAAGGCGACGCGGCGCTCCGCGAGCTCGGCCGCCGATTCGACGGCTGGGCGCCTGCGCCCGGCGAGTCGTTCGAGGTGCCCCAACGGGAGCTCGCCGCC
>Ga0209057_1001596_pt1 | contig 18050 bp, 17 predicted proteins | sample GraSoiAngelo_146_FD_185903 | JGI IMG/M metagenome (GOLD analysis project Ga0209057, IMG submission 185903) | Grasslands soil microbial communities from the Angelo Coastal Reserve, California, USA - 14_1009_05_30cm (SPAdes) (version 2) | ecosystem: Environmental > Terrestrial > Soil > Grasslands ... | reverse complement strand
CCGGGGCCAGTCCCATCGACGGCTCATCGAGCAGGAGCAGCCGCGGGCGCGCCATGAGCGCGCGCGCGATGGCGAGCATCTGCTGCTCGCCGCCCGAGAGTGTGCCGGCCACCTGGGTCACGCGCTCCTTCAGACGGGGAAATAGCTCGAACGCGCGGTCGAGGTCGGCCGCCACGTCGATGTCGGTGCGCAGATATGCGCCCATGGTGAGATTCTCTCGGACGGTCAGCCGGTTGAAGATCCGCCGGCCCTCCGGCACGTGGGCGATCCCGCGCGCGACGATCTCGTGCGCGGGCACGCCGGCCAGCGGGCGGCCGTCGAAGACGATGCCGCCGCGGCGCGGAATCAGCAGCCCCGAGATGGTCTTGAGGGTGGTGGACTTGCCGGCGCCGTTGTTGCCGAGCAGCGTCACGATCTCGCCACCGCGCACCTCGAGCGCCACACCGCGCAGGGCGTGGATCTCGCCGTAGTACACGTCCAGGCCCTCCAGCTGCAGCATGGCTACGGCCCGGCGCGGCCGGAGGAGGCGCGACGGCCCAGGTACGCCTCGATCACGCGCGGGTCGGCCTGGACGTCGCGTGGCGGCCCCTCCGCGATCTTCTCGCCGTGATCGAGCACGGTGACCCGGTCTGAGACCTCCATCACCACCCGCATGTTGTGCTCGATGAGGACGATGGCGAGTGTCAGCTCGTCGACGAGTTGCCGGAGCAGTGTCATCAGCGTTCCCGCCTCCGCCTGCGTCATGCCCGCCGTCGGCTCGTCGAGCAGGAGCAGAGCGGGCTCGGAGGCGAGCGCGCGCGCCAGCTCCAGCCGTCGTTGCTCGCCGTACGGTAGGCTTCGCGCGACCTCGTTCGCCTTGCCGCGCAGTCCCACGCGCTCGAGCAGCGCGGCGGCGCGCTGCCAGAGCTCGCGCTCGGTCTCGACGAAGCGCGGCCCGCGCGTGAGCACGTCGCGCAGCCCGAGCCGGATACGCGCGTGCATGCCGACCAGCACATTCTCGGCCGCGGTCATGTTGGCGAAGAGGCGGATGTTCTGGAACGTGCGGCAGAGGCCGAGCGCGGTGATCTCGTCCGGCCGCAGGCCGACCAACGGCTGGCCGCGGAACCGCAGGGTGCCCCCGTCCGGCTGATAGAGGCCCGTGAAGACGTTGAAGAGCGTCGTCTTGCCGGCGCCGTTGGGGCCGATGATCGAGGCGATGCCGCCGTCGACGGCGAAGCTCACGCGCTGCAGGGCGGTGAGCCCGCCGAAGGTCTTGGTGACCTCCACCGCCTCGAAGAGCGCGCTCACTCCTCGGTCACGCGCGGGCCTATCGCTCTCCCAGCTCACGCTGTCGCCGTCGCGCGGGGAAGATGCCCTGAGGGCGGAAGATCATCATGAGGACGAGGATGAGGCCGAAGATCATCCGCTCGTACTTGGCGGGCTCGAGCTGCGTGGGCAGGCTCGCCAGGTTATAACCGAGGATCGTGACGCCGGCGTTCTTGAGCTCGTTGAGCCAGAGCGACAGCCCCTTGAGCACCTGGAGATTGAGCACCGTCACCACGGTGGCGCCGATGATCGCGCCCGGGATACTGCCCATGCCGCCGAGGATCACCATGGCCAGCACGCCGATGGACTCGAGGAAGGTGAACGACTCGGGATTGATGAAGACCTGCTTGGCCGAGAAGACGACGCCCATGACGCCGGCGAACGAGGCACCGGCGGCGAAGGCGAGGAGCTTGGCGCGTACGAGCGGCACGCCCATCGCCTGCGCGGCCAGCTGATCCTCGCGCATGGCCTCCCAGGCGCGTCCGATGTGCGAGTCCTCCAGCCGGCGGTTGACGAGGACGACCACCACGACGATGAGCAGGACGAGGAAGTAGAAGCCGACCGCGTACGAGATCTCGACGGGCAGGGGCGGGCGCGAGATGGGCGTGATGCCGCGCGGCCCGTTGGTGACGTTGATCGGCTTGTCGAGGTTGTTGGCGAGGACACGGATCACCTCGCCGAAGCCCAGGGTCACGATGGCCAGGTAGTCGCCGCGAAGCCGGAGCACGGGGAGCCCGAGAAGCACGCCGGCGCCGGCCGCCACGGTGAGACCGATCACCAGGAACGGATAGAACCACCAGGAGGGCAGGGGAAAGCCACCGCCACCGAAGAGCACATTGGCGTGCGGCGAGCCGAAGATCGCCCACGAGTAGGCGCCGACGGCGAAGAAGGCGACGTAGCCGAGGTCGAGCAGCCCCGCCAGGCCCACGACGATGTTGAGCCCGAGCGCCAGCGCCACGAAGATGCCGACCTGCGTGGCGACCTCCAGGTAATAGCCGTTGTAGGTGCCGATCACGGGCATGAGCACGAGCAGCGCGGCCGCGAGCAATGCCGCGCGCAGCCAGCCCGGGATCCGTGCGACGTAGGCATAGAGCAGGCTCGTCTGGAAGACCAGGAAGAGCAGGATCGAGCGGGGGAAGAGGGCGACGGCGGCGCTGGAGAGGGCTACGGACGCCACCGCCGCCGCGGCGCGGATCACGCGCGCTCCCGGACCACTTCGCCCAGGAGGCCCTTCGGACGGAAGATCAGAATCAGGATGAGGACGGAGAAGGCGAAGATGTCCTTGTACTCGGCGCCGAAGGCGCCGCCGGTGAGCAGCGACAAATAGGAGGCCGCGAACGCCTCCAGAAGCCCGAGCACGATCCCGCCCAGCATCGCGCCGGGGATATTGCCGATGCCGCCGAGCACGGCCGCCGTGAACGCCTTCAGACCGGGAATGAACCCCGTGTAGGGGTTGATGAGGCCGTACTGCACGCCGAACAAGACGCCGGCCGCGCCGCCCATCGCGCCGCCGATGAGGAACGTGAGCGAGATGATCCTGTTGACGTCGATGCCCATCAGGCTGGCCGCCGCCTGGTCCTCGGCGACGGCCCGGATAGCGGTGCCGATCTTCGTCCGGTTCACGAGCGCGTGCAGACCCCAGAGCATGAGCAGCGCCGCCACGATCACGACCAGCGACTTGGCGGAGACGTCGAGCGTCGACGTCAGCTCATACCGGACGTTGAGTGGCTCGAGCGTCGGATACACGAGGTTGAAGGCGTTGCGCCAGAGCGACTCCACGAGGCGGATCACGTCCTGCAGGAAGAACGACATGCCGATGGCCGAGATCAACGGGATGAGCCGCGGGGCTGCGCGCAGCGGGCGATAGGCGATGCGCTCGATGGACACGGCCAGCGCGCCGCTCGCCAGCATGCCGGCCAGCATGACGCCCAGGAGCACGAGGGGCCAGGGCAGCGTCTCCAGCGCGCCGGCGTTCTTCAGGGACAATAATATTTCGGCGCCCACGAAGGCGCCGAAGATGAAGATCTCGGAGTGGGCGAAGTTGATGAACTCGAGCACGCCGTACACCATCGTGTAGCCGAGCGCGATGAGCGCGTACATGAAGCCGAGCAGGAGGCCGTCGAGCAGGACTTGAGGAAAGATCCCAACGAGGAGTTCGAAGTCCATGGGACGGTCGGCGGCGGCGTCCCGGTCGACCACCCGGCGCCGCCGCCGCAGAGGAGGCTTACTTCTTCATCGCCGGGGCGGCGATGGCGAGTCGCTTCGCTTCCTTGTTCTCGCTCCATTTCTCGGGGTTGTCGCTGCTGACCTGCATGACATAGTAGGACGCCTTCTTCGGATCGCCCTTGTCGTCGAACTCGATCGTGCCCGTCATGCCGTTGTACTTGACTTTGCGGATCGCGGCGGCGACCGCCTCGCGCGTGGGGGCCTTGCCGCCCTTGGTGACGTCCTCCAGCGCCTTGATGGCGATGGCGGTGGCGACGTAGGACTCGGCGGCGTACGGCTCGGGATTCTTGCCGTACTTCTTCTTGAACTCCTCGCCGAACTGCTTGGCCTGCGGGCTGGAAGCCGGAGCCGCGGCCGTGGTGTAGTACGTGCCCACCACCACCTTGCCGCCGATCTTGACGAAGTCCGAGGAGTCCATGCCATCGGGGCCGAGGAACTTCGCCTTCACGCCCTTCTCGCGCGCCTGCTTGAAGAAGGGCGCGCCCTGGTCGTAGATCCCGCCGAAATAGACGAGGTCGGGATTCTTGGCCTTGATCGGGGTGATGATCGGGTCGAAGTTCGACTTCTCCTCCGTGCCCTCGAAGCCGATGATCTTCACGCCCTTCTTCTCGAGGTCATTCTTGAACGCCTCCGCGACGCCCTGGCCGTAGGTCGTCTTGTCGTGCAGCACGTAGGCCGTTTTTACCTTGAGGCTGCCGGCGGCGAACTCGGCGCCCACGGGGCCCTGCACGTCGTCGCGTCCGCAGACGCGATTGACGTTGGGATACCCGCGGTCGGTGACCTTCTCGTTGGTGTTCGCCGGCGAGATCATCGGGAGCGAATCTTCCTTGTAGACCTCCGACGAGGGGATGGCCACGCCGGAGTTCAGGTGGCCGATGACGACCATGATGTTCTTGTCGGCGATGATGTTTTTCGCGTTGGCCACGCCGACGTCGGGCTTGGCCTGGTCGTCGTAGGGCACCAGCTCGACCCTGAAGCCGGCCTTCTCGAGGTTGCCCTTGAACTTCTCGACGGCGAGCTGCGTGCCCAGCTTGATGCCCTCGCCGAGCGCCGCCTGGCCGCCGCTGAGCGGGCTCTGCGTCGCGATCTTGATCGTCCCCTTGCCCTGGGCGGCGGGCCCCGACCCCAGCGGCAGGAGGGCGATGGCCAGCGCCGCGCCGATGGCGAGGACGCTGCGGATGCGTGTCGGATTCATAAAGTCCCTCCTTGAGCGTTGAGGAATCGGGGGTTTGCGCGCGCCGCCAATTATAGCGGCGGCGTGCGGGTGGTCAAGCCGCTCGCGCGCTTCGGATGAGCTCGAGGAAGCGCCGCGTGGCCGACGCCGGATCGGGCGCCCCGCACACCGCCGAGATGACCGCCACCCCGTCGGCGCCGGCCCGCACGACCTCGGCCACGTTGTCGTGCGTGATGCCGCCGATCCCTATGAGAGGAGCGCGGATCTCGCCACGGAGTTTCCGGATCAGGTCGGGACCCACCAGCTGGAACTCGGGCTTGGTCGCCGTCGCGAACATCGAGCCGACCGCGACGTAGTCGGCGCCGTCGGCGCGCGCGGCGCGCGCCTGCTCGAGGTCGTGCGTCGAGACGCCGAGCAGCATGCCGGCGCGCAGCAGCGGGCGCGCGACGCGGGCGGGCAGGTCGTCCTGGCCGACATGGACGCCGTCGGCCTCGACGGCCACCGCGAGGTCCACGCGATCGTTGACGACGAAGGTGACGCCGGCCCGCCCGCAGCGCTCGCGGAGCCGGCGCGCCAGGGGCCAGAGGCGGCCGGACGGCCAGTCCTTCTCCCGGAGCTGCACCATGCGGCAGCCGCCCTCGATGACAGCGGTGAGGAGCTCGTCGAGGTCCCGCCCGCGGGCCGCCGTCCGGTCCAGGACGACGTACAGCGTCGGGTCCATCAGGGGTGCAGGCGGGCGCCGTCCGCGCTGGTGAACCGGCCCTCGACGAACGCGGGATCGCTCAGGATCTTCAGGTGGAAGGGGATGGTGGTCTTGACCCCTTCGATCACCGTCTCTCGGAGCGCGCGGCGCATGCGCCCGATCGCCTCCGCGCGGTCGTCGCCCCGGACGATGATCTTGCCGAGCAGCGAGTCGTAGAAGGGGGGCACCGAGTACGGCGCCATCAGGTGGCTGTCCACGCGCACACCCAGGCCGCCGGGCGGCACCCACGCCGTCACGCGGCCCGCACTCGGCACGAAGGTGTCGGGGTCCTCGGCGTTGATCCGGCATTCGATCGAGTGCCCTGAGAAGCGGATGCCCTCCTGACGATAGCCGAGCGGCTCGCCGGCGGCGATGCGGATCTGCTCGCGGATGAGGTCGAGGCCCGTGATCGTCTCCGTCACCGGGTGCTCGACCTGGATGCGCGTGTTCATCTCGATGAAGTAGTAGCCGCCATCGGCGTCGACGAGGAATTCGACGGTCCCCGCGCTGACGTAGTTCACCGCCGCCGCCGCCAGCAGCGCCGCGCGCTGCAGCCCCGCCCGCGTCTCCGCCGGCAGCGAGGGCGCCGGCGACTCCTCGATGAGCTTCTGGTGGCGCCGCTGGACGGAGCAGTCGCGCTCGCCGAGGTGCACGCGCATCCCGTTGCGATCGCCGAGCACCTGCACCTCGACGTGCCGCGCCTGCTCGACGTACTTCTCGCAGTAGATCTCGGAAGAGCCGAAGGCGGCGCCGGCCTCCGCCTGACAGGCGGCGAACGCCTGCGCGGCGCCGGCGTGCTCGCGCACGATGCGCATGCCGCGGCCGCCGCCGCCCGCCGACGCCTTGAAGATCACCGGATAACCGGCCTCGTCGGCGACGTCCAGCGCCTCCGCCTCGTTCTTGAGCGGCAGCTCGCTGCCCGGCACCACCGGGACGCCTGCCTGCTTGGCGATCATCCGCGCCTGGGCCTTGTCGCCCATCAGGCGGATCGCCTCGGGACTCGGTCCGATGAAGGTCAGGCCCGACGCGCGGCAGATGTCCGCGAACGTCGGGTTCTCGGCGAGAAAGCCGTAGCCGGGATGGATCGCCTCGCTGTCGGTGACGACGGCCGCCGAGATCACCGCCGGCATGTTGAGGTAGCTCGCGCGCGCGGCATCGGGCCCGATGCAGATCGTCTCGTCGGCCAGGCGCACCGGCAGCGACTGCGCGTCCGCCGTCGAGTGCGCGAGGACCGTGCGGATCCCCATCTCGCGACAGGTGCGCATGATCCGCAGCGCGATCTCGCCGCGGTTGGCGATGAGGATCTTGTGGAACACGGATCTACTTGGACTGGAACACCGGGGGCACGCGCTGCCACTGATAGACGCCCCTCGCGGGACTGTACAACGCCCAGCGATCCGGATAGAGGTACCCGAGGGTCGTCTCGGTGACGACATAGCCGGGGAGCTCGGTGTACTGGGTCACCCACTGGTCTCCGGTGACTTCCTGTGCCGCGACATAGACGACGATCGGGACGACTTGCGCCGGCATGTAGATCTGCCGGATCGGCACCCCGTACCCGCCGGTGCCCGAGATTCCCGCGTTCAGCAGCGTCGGAAACGGATTGTTCAGCTGATTCGGGTCGCCCGTGAACGGAATGCTCGGCCGCGTCGTCGACGGGGTCCCGGCCGGCGATCCGGGCGGCGGCGGCGCCGTGATCGTGACGGGGACGTTGGGGTTCACGATGCCGACCTGTGCCCAGGCCGGCGTCGTCACGAGCAGCAGCATCACCACGACGATCGGGATCGCTCTCATGTCAGCCTCCCAGCAGTCGGCGCCACTGTGACTCCAGCTCCGCCAGGCGCCAACCATACACGCGTGGCGCCGCATCCGCGATCGTCTCCCCCGCGCCGAGCCGCGCGAGCAGTGCGCGCATCGAGTCCATCCCGCCGCGGTCCAGCAAGTCCGCGACGACGAACAGCGCGATCTCGTAGCCGGCGTGGGCCCGCCGCGGATCGGGATCGGTCACCAGCTCCTCGAGCCCGGTCAGCGTGAGCCCGGCCGAGGCGGCCAGCGCCGGGTCGGGCGTGCGGCCTTCCAGCACCTGGGCGAGGCCCTCCTGTAGCCAGCGCGGCGCGCGTCCGCGAGCCTGCCGGTGGATCACCGCGTGGGCGTATTCGTGGGTCAGGAGCCGCTCGAGGTCCGCGCGCGGCGGGCGTGACGCGCCGAGCGGCAGCCGGATGCGGCCGTCGAAGAGCCCGTTGACCCAGGCGTGGGAGCGCGTGACGTCGCTGAACTGTCCGCGCTCGTAGAGCACCACGCTCACGGGCTCCGGGCCCGCGTCGCCGAGCTGCGCGACGACGCGCCGGCGCGCGCCGTCGAGGGCGACGAGCACCGCGCGGCGCGCGTCGGCATCGACGCCGGGCCGGTAGCGCAGCACGAAGGCGCCCGCCGGCTCGCGCACGAAGGATGCCTCGGTCCGCTGCTCGCGCTCGAGCTTGTCGAGCAGGAGGCGCGCCTCCGCGTGCGCCGGGTCGACGGCGAGTAGCTCGCGCAGGTGTCCGACGGCACGCTCCGGCTCGTCGCGATGATCGTACAGGCGCGCGAGCAGCATCCGAACCTGGGCGTCCGCGCGCACCTGCGCCGCCGCCTCCAGCGGGCCCAGCGCGTCGTCCACGCGTCCGGCGTGCACGGCTGCGACGCCGGCGCCCTTGAGCAGGGCCGGATCGTCGGGCACCGCCGCCAGGCCCTGGCTGAACAGCAGCGCCGCTTCATCCGCGCGTCCCTGCGCCAGCGTGCGCCAGCCCCACGTCTCGAAGCAGCGGCCCACGTCCTCGCGGCGCGCGGCGCTCGCGGGGCGCTCGCCCGCGGCCTCGCTGAACCGCTCGCAGGCCCGCGCGAGCTGCCCCGCGGCATAGAGGCGGATCGCGTCGTCGGTCAGCGCGGTGACGTCCGCGGCGGAGCGCGTGATCACGACGGCGGGCTCCGGCGCGGGCGGGCGGACCAGGGACCACCAGGCGGCGGCGCCCACGGAGAGGAAAGCCGCGACCAGGACCGGGAGCGCGAGACGGGCGGCGACGGTGACCGTCACGCCGACGGGCCTCAGCGGGGCGGCTCGAGCAGGAAGAGCGGTTGCCCGTACTCCACGGGCTGGCCGTTCTCGACGAGGACCTTCAGGATGCGGCCCGCCGCCTTCGACTCGATCTCGTTCATCAGCTTCATCGCCTCGATGATGCAGAGGATCTGGCCTTCCTTCACCACGTCGCCCTCGCGGACGAACGGATCGGCGGTGGGCGCCGAGGCGCGATAGAACGTGCCGACCATCGGCGCCTCGACGGTGATCGCCGTCGGCGCCGCGACGTCGGCCACCATGCCCTGCTCGATCGCGGGCCCCGCCGCACTCATGGCGGGCGCGGCGACCATGTGAGTCACGGGCGCGGGGGCGGCGCCGGCGCGCTGGACGCGCAGCCGCGTGCCGGCCGACTCCACCTCGATCTCCGACAGGCCGAGCTCGGCGGCGACGGCGGCCAGGCGCCGCGTCAGCTCGATGAGCCGATCGTCGCTGCCGCCGGCGGGGGGAGCGGGCGAGGCGCCGCGCTTGCCCATCAGCCGGCCACGGCGACGCGGCCGAGATATTCGCCGGTGCGCGTGTCGACCTTCACGACGTCGCCCTCGTTGAGGAAGAGCGGCACCTGGACGACGGCGCCGGTCTCGAGCGTGGCGCGCTTGGTGCCGCCCTGCGCGGTGTCGCCGCGGAGGCCGGGGTCCGTGCTCGCGATGGCGAGCTCGACGAAGTTCGGTACGTCCACGGTGGTGGGCACGCCGTCGATGTACAGGACGTCGACCTCGGTGTTCTCCTTCAGGTACTCGCGCGCATCGCCGACCTCGTCCGCCGACAGCGAGACCTGCTCGTAGGTCTCCGTGTCCATGAAGTGGTAGCGGTCGTCCTTGTAGAGAAACTGCATGTGCTTTTCGTCGTACTCGACGAGCTCCACCTTCTCACCCGCGCGGAACGTGTTGTCGATGACCTTGCCCAGGCGCATGTGCTTGAGCTTGGTGCGGACGAAGGCGCCGCCCTTGCCGGGCTTCACGTGCTGGAAGTCGACGATGGCGTACGGCTGCCCGTCGAACACGATCCGCAAGCCCTTCTTGAACTCGGCCGTCGAGACCTGCATGGGACGTTCTCAGCCTTTCCGTCGCGAGCGGGCGCGCAGCGCGGTTTCCAACCGCTCCCGTGCGCCGGCGTCGTCGGGATGCTTTCGCAAGAGCCGCGTGAACACGATGGTTGCCTCGTCGGCCAGGCCCTGGTCGAGGCACAGCGCGCCGAAGGCGGGGGTGACGAAGATGTCATCGGTCAGCAACCGCGCCACCCCCGACTCGCCGGCCGCCGCCCCCGCCCGCAGCAGGCCGAGCAACGCGCGCGACTCCCGATCACCGGGGTCGAGGCTCGCCGCCCGCTCGAGGTGTCGCACGGCCTCGTCGATGCGTCCGAGCCGTCGGTGGACCTCCGCGGCGAGCCGATGACATTGTACGTCCATCGGGCTGGACCGGAGAATGGCCTCGATCTCGGCCAGGGCCCCCGCGAAGTCCTGCCGGGTCATGAGCGCCTTGGCCAGGATGAGGCGCGCGGTGGCGTAGTGGGGGTGGCGCATGAGGCCGTCGCGGCAGACGGCGACGGCGTCGTCCACGCGGCCGGCCTTCCGGTAGAGATCCGCGAGCAGCGCGAAGCCGAGCGACGCCGGATCCTTCGCCAGCCGCTCCTCGTAGCGGCGGATGGCGGCGGCCAGCGCGAGCTCCGGGGAGGAGGCGCCGCCCGGGTCGGTCGGCGCCGGCTCGCTCGTCATCGCGCGTCCTCGACGATCGAGGCGAGCGCCGCGCGCACGTCGGCGGGTGCGACGTCGTAGATGACCCGGAAGGCGCCGATCGACGGCGCCAGCACGAAGGGCACGCGGCCGTCGCGCGCCTTCTTGTCGTGCGTGATGGCCGCCAGCACGGCCTCGGCGTCCACCGCGGGCGCCCGCACCGGCAGTCCGAGCCCGCGCAGCAAGGTCTCCTGCCGCCGCGTCGTCCCGGCGTCGGCCACGCCGAGCCGTTCGGCCAGCCGCGCCTCGGCCACCATGCCGAGCGCGACCGCCTCGCCGTGCGTCCACGTCTCGAACCGCGTCGCCGCCTCCAATGCGTGGCCGATCGTGTGACCGTAGTTCAGCGCGAAGCGCCACTCGCCCTTCTCCTCCGGGTCGCGCTGGATCACGGAGGCCTTGAGCCGGCACGAGCCGCCGATAATGCGCGTCAGGGTGGGGAGATCGCGCGCATCGAGAGCCGTCGCCGAGCGCTCGACGTCGTCGAAGTAGGCGGCATCCAGCACGACGCCGTGCTTGACGATCTCGGCCAGGCCCGAGCGGAAGTCTCGGTCCGGCAGGGTCAGCACGACTGCCGGGTCCACCACGACCAGGCGTGGCTGGTAAAACGCGCCGATGAGGTTCTTCGCCTTCGGGTGGTCGATCGCGGTCTTGCCTCCGATGGAGGCGTCGACCTGCGCCAGGACCGTCGTCGGCAGCGGCACGAAGTTGGCGCCGCGCATGTACGTTGCCGCCACGAAACCCGCGAGGTCGCCGACGGCGCCGCCGCCGAGCGCGAGCACCGTGGACGTGCGATCGGCGCCCGCGGCCAGCAGCCGATCCCAGCAATGCTCGGCCACCCCCAGGGTCTTGGCCGCCTCGCCATCCGGCACCTCGAGGACGGTCACCGAGAGCCCGGCGGCTTCCAGGCCGGCCACCACGGCCCGGCCGTGTACCTTGAGAATGCCGGCGTCGGTCATGAGCACCGCGCGCGAGCCCACACGGAGCTCGCGCAGACGCGTCCCCACGCTCGCGAGCGCGCCGGGCTCCACGACGATCGAGTAGGACCGGGTGCCGAGGTCGACGGGGATCACCATCGGAGTTCGATGATAGCGCCGCGCGGCGCTACCAGCTCTTCAGACTGTCGAGGTAGGCGCGGTGGTTGTGGCGAACCTCGTCGATGCCGTCGCCTCCGAACTTCTCGAGGAAGGCGTCGGCCAGCACGATCGCCATCATGGCCTCGCCCACGATGCCCGCCGCGGGAACGGCGCAGACGTCGCTGCGCTCCACGACCGCCTCCACCGCTTCCTTGGTGGCGAGGTCCACCGACTTCAGCGGCGTGCGTAGCGTGGACAGCGGCTTCATGGCGGCGCGTACCACAACGGCCTGGCCGTTGGTGACGCCGCCCTCGAGGCCACCGGCATTGTTGGTGGAGCGATTGAAGCCGTGACTCGCGTCGAAAAGGATCTCGTCGTGCACACCGGAACCGGGCCGGCGGGCCGTCTCGAAGCCCATCCCGAATTCGCAGCCCTTGATGGCCTGGATCGAGCAGAAGGCCTGGGCGAGCCGGCCGTCGAGCCGTCGGTCCCATTGCACGTAGGAGCCGAGCCCGACCGGGCAGCCCACCGCGACGACCTCGAATACGCCCCCCAGCGTGTCCCCCTTGGCCTTGGCGTCGTCGATCGCGGCGATCATCGCGGCCTCGGCCGCGGGATCCGCGCAGCGGACCTCGGAGCCCTCCGCGCGACGCGCGAGCTCGTCCCAGGCGATGCCGAGCTCACCGATGCGCGCGCCGCCGATCTCGGTGACGTGACTCAGGATCGTGATGCCGAACTCCGCCAGCAGGCGCTTGGCCACGCCGGCCACGGCCACGCGCGCGGTCGTCTCGCGGGCGCTGGAGCGCTCCAGCACGTTGCGGATGTCACGATGACCGTACTTCATGGCGCCGGCGAGGTCGGCATGTCCGGGCCGCGGCCGCGTCACTTCCTTCTTCGCCGTGCCCGCCTCGGGCACCGCGACCCCCATCGTCGCCTTCCAGTTCTCCCAGTCGCGGTTGGCGATGCTCAGCGTGATCGGAGAGCCGAGGGTGGCGCCCCAGCGGACGCCGGACAGGACGTGGACCTGATCGCGCTCGATCTTCATGCGTCCACCGCGGCCGTAGCCGCGCTGGCGCCGGGCGAGGTCGCCGTTGATATCGGCTTCGGTCAACGGCAGGCCGGCCGGGACGCCGTCGATGACGGCGACCAGTGCCTCACCGTGGGATTCGCCCGCGGTGAGGAAGCGGAAGACGCCCCCCATGCCCGGCTAGCTTACCGCGACGACGCGGTACCCGTCGGTAGACTGGCGCGCGGCGCGTCCCGGCGGAGCACGCTCGGCGTCACGAAGATGACCAGCTCGCGGTTCGGAGTCGTTTGCACGAGGCGCGACTTGAACAGCCAGCCGAGAACGGGGATGTCGCCGAACACCGGCACCTTGCGCGTGCTCTCGAGGTCGGTTCGCTGCGTGATGCCGCCGATCACGAGCGTGTCGCCTTCCTTGACGAGCACCTCGGTCTCGGCGCGGCGCTTGTTGATGATCGGGACCGCGGCGCCGCCGCCGGCGTTCACGGTGTCGCCCGCGGAGTTGTCCTCGACGGTCAGCTTCATCTTGATGCGCTTCACATCGGCCGACTCGTACACCACCGTCGGCGTCACGTCGAGCCGGAGCGCCGCCTCCTTGAACTGGATCTGCGTGCCGGCCGAGCTGACCGTCGCGTACGGGATCTCGCTGCCGAGCACGATGGACGCCTTGGCGTTCTCGACGGTGACGATCTCCGGCTTGGACAGCGAGCGCGTCTTCGTCTGGTTCTCCAGCGCCTGCAGCGCGAGGTTCAAGTTGAAGTTCGTGCCGATGATGCCGAACGAGAGGCCACCGGCGGGGAGGTTCGAGGGCAGCAGGTTGACGATGTTGCCGCCGAGCGGAAGCCCGGTGAGGCCGCTGACCGGTAACAGCTGGGCCAGCGAAAATGGCGCGAGCCGATCGGTGATGGGGCCTGCGATACCACCGGTCGGCCCGGTGGTGGCTCCGCCGAAGCCGGTGAGGGTCTCGGTGCTCGCACCCCGTTGCCCGATATCGACCGACCGGACGACCTGTTGCCCTCCGTCGCGGCTGAACGGCGCGAAGCCCTGACCGACGAGGATGCTCCGGCCGTCCTTGCGTGCGGTGGCGCCGCCCCATTGCACGCCGATCTCGAACAGGTCCGTCCGGTTGATCTCGTTCAGCCGCGCCTCGATCTTCACTTGCGGCAGAGGGATGTCGAGGCTCTCGCGGATGAGCTTCTTGATCCGCTCGAGGTCGTTGGCGTAGTGGCGGATGAAGATCGAGTTGGTTGGCTTGTGCGCCCGGATCGTGATGCCTTTGGCCAAGACGTCGGCCGAGGCCGTGGGCGCGGCCACGGGCACGGGCGCGGCGCCCGGTCCGAACACGTTCGAGAACGGCGGCGCCGGGATCGGCACGATCGACGGAGGGGCGGCGGGGAGCGAGCCGCCCTCGGGGATGCCGAGGATGCCCGACAGAGTCTTCGCGAGATCCTCGGGGTCTGCGTAGGCCAGACGGATCGTCTCTTCCCTCAGCGGGCCACGCGCGGCCGCCTCGGCGGCGGCGGCCTCGGCCGCGAGCATCCGCCCGCGCGCCTCCGCCTCCTTCAGGTTCGCCTCGGCCACCTTCGTGCGCACGTCGGCCTCGGCCTTGAGCTTGGCTTCCTCCACGCGCGCCTTTGCCTCGCGCTCCTTGGTGAGCTGGTCGGCGGAGACGATGCGGATGACGTTCTCGCGCTCGGTCTTCACGAGGCCGCGCGCCTCCATGATCGTGTCGAGCGCCAGCTCCCAGGCCACGTTGCGAAGCGAGATCGACATCTTGCCCTTGACGTCGTCGCCGATCACGATGTTGCGTCCGCTCTCGGCGGCCAGGATGCGGAGCAGGTTGACGACGTCGGCGTCCTTGAAATCGAGCGAGATCAGGCGCTGGCCCTCGGCGGGCGCCGGCATGACGGGTGCCGGCGGGGCTGCAGGGGCGGCCGGCTCGGTGGGGGCGGCGGGCGCGGGAGCCGGCGTGGCCGCACGCGGCGGGGTCTGGGCCACACGCACCTGCGGCGCGGGCTTGGCAACGAGGCTCTTGACCTGCGCCTTCGGGTCGGTCGCGTCGGCCCGGTTGTCCGTCGACCCGGTGGCCGTCGTCGAGGACGGCGTGTCCGCCGGCGCTTTCGCTTGCGGCGAGGTCGGAATCACGATGGCCAGGCCACCGTCGTCCTCGCGGATCGCATAGCCGACCTTGCGATCGAGCTGAACGACGACGCGGGCGACGCCCTTTTTGTACTGGCTCCCCCTGATCTGCTTGAGCGGCGACGCCGCCACGTTGAGAGGCGCCTTGCGCCACGCGTAGTCGGTGTCCTCGAAGTCGATCACGAGCCGCGTGGGGGAGTCGATGAGCTCGGCCTGGTATTTGGCCGGCGCCGAGGTCTTGACGAACACGGTGACCGCGTCGGGCTGCGTGGCGACCGTGATGTCGCTGAGCCGAACCGTGGCTGCGGCCTGTTGCGCAACCGCCGGAGTACCGGCGGGCACGAGGAGCAGGAGCCCCAGGCCGAACGCTCGCCGTACCAGGAGCACCACGCGCCGTCTAGTCATTTTCAATTGGCCGCCAGTCGTAGGACGACACGCTGTGCGGCGGAGCCGGCCTTCGGCCCCACCGCGAAGACCACGCTGTCGGCGCCGATTTCCATCAACCGGCCGTCGCCAAGCGTGTCGCCGGGTTTGAGGATGTAACCGATGCCCTCCTGGGTTTCGAGCAGCGCGAGCACCGAGCGGGGACCGCGCACGATCCCCGTGAGCTTCGTCGTGGCAACGGACAACCCTCCCGTGGTGGCCGACAGCTGCACCTCCGTGAACGGGTCCTTGCGGCCCTTGTCGAGATACTTGGGCACTTCGGCCGCCGCCACTGTGGGCGCAGCCGGCACGAGCGGAGCCGGCTGACCAGCCCGAGCGGGCTGGCCGGACTGGTCGGGACGCAGGGATGCGACCGGCGCCGGGGCTGACGTCGCCGGGGTTGACGTCGCCGGGGTTGACGTCGCCGGGGTTGACGTCGCCGGGGTTGACGTCGCCGGGGTTGACGTCGCCGGGGTTGACGTCGCCGGGGTTGACGTCGCCCGCGGCGTCGTCGCAGATGGCTGCGGCGTCGGCGGCGATCCGCCGCACGCGGTGAGCACGGCGCAGACGCCGCCGAGCGTCACGAGGGCGACTGACGACTTCACGAGCGGGCCTCCTTGCTGGGCAGTGCGGCCGCCGGCTTCGGAGCCGCGGGCGCCGGCGCCCCAGGCTTCGCCGGCGCCGGGGCGTCGCGATACATGTACGTCGCGAGCGTCAAGTCGGCGCGCAGCGCACTCCGGCCCTTCGCCAGGCCCGTCAGCTTCATTTCGCCGACCTTGACCACGCGCTCCAGGCCCGCGACCTTCTCGAAGAACAGGCCGAGCTGGTGATAGCCGCCTTCGGCCGTGATCGTGATCGGGATCTCCGCCACGTAGTCCTTCGGCTTCGGCTCGCGCGGCTGGAAGAGCGATACGCCGAGCCCGGAGCCCTGCGCCGCCTCGGACAGCGCGCGATAGAGGGCAGGCGTCTCTTTCTCCGTCGGCAGCTTCGCCTTCAGCCCGTCGAGTTTGACCTGGAGCTCGGCCACCTCGCGGCGGAAGCGCTGCAGCTCGGCCACCTGCGCGCGTGCCTGCGCCAGCTCGGTCGCGAGCTGCTGACGCCGGGCTTCGAGGGCGGTGACTTCGAGTTGCACGGGGGAGAGGAGCAGGAACCACCCGCCCCCCACGATCACCACGAGGCCGAGAACGCCCAGAATCACCTTCGGAAGCTTTGGGCCGTCGACGAAGCTCTGGAGGAATGGCGGCATCGCCATGACTACACCTCGTACCGGCAGGTGACTTCGAAGGTCACCATGATAGGGCTCTTGCTCAGGTCCTGTCTCGACACGAGGATGTCGACGTCCTTGAACTTTCCTGACTGCCTGAGGTTGTTCAGGAACTCCGACACAGCACGCGTCGAGTAGGCGGTGCCGGCGATCTTCAGCGAGGTGCCGCGATCCTCGAACGAGGTGATCCATAGGTCGTGTGGGACGGTGTCGACGAACGCGTCGAGGAGCAGGACGGGCCGTCCCTGGCCCTGCACCAGCTCTTCGATGACCTCAACCCGCTTGCGGACGTCCACCAGCTGGGCCTTCACGTTCGCGCCTTGCCCCAGCGTGACTTTGAGAGTGTCGGTCTCCTTGGTCGTGCGGTCGTTCTCGGCGATCAACCGCGACTTCTCGGCGACAAGACCCCACCACCAGTAGCCCACGCCGAGGACGGCGACCCCGTAGACGACGGCGAAGAGAAGGCCGAGCCCGATGGGCAGAGCCGGCAGCGTAAATCCGGCGCCGCGCCGCCGTCGCGTTTCGACCGGCGCGAGGTTGATTCTGATCACTTCGATTGCTCCTTGTCTCCGGACCGCCGAAGGCCCAGCCCGACCGCCACGGCCAGGGCCGGGGCCATCGCGGCTGCCTCCTCGGCGTACGCGGGCGCCACTTCGATACGCTCGAAGGGCCGCGCGAGCTCGACCGGGATTCCCCAGTTGGATGCGAGGTACTCGTTCAGGCCGGGCAGTTGCGCGCAGCCGCCGGCCAACACGATCTTGCCGATGCGCTCGGACTCCGCCGTCGAGGCGAAGTAGTCGAACGTGCGCTGGACCTCGAGCGACAGCTCGCGCGAGATCGCCTCGAGCGGCGGCACGAGCGTTTCCCATTTCACGCCGACGTCCTTGCCGAGCTTGGCGTCCTCCGCCTGCTGGAACGAGATGTTGAGGCGCTGGGCGATCGCCTGCGTGTAATTGTTGCCGCCGAACGGGATGTCGCGCGCGAAGATCGTCGCGCCGCCCCGTACGACGTTCGTCTTCATGATCGCGGCACCGATGTCGATGAGGGCCACCGCCTCGCGGGCCTCGCTCGGGAAGTTCAACTCCCACTGGTTGCCGAGGGCGAAGCCGTCCACGTCGACGATGAGCGGGTTGAAGCCGGCCTGATCGACGACCGCCATGTACTCGTTGACCTTCGACTTCTTCACGGCGACGAGGATGACGTCCATCTGGCCGCTGGAGCGGCCGAGCGTGTGATGGTCGATGAACACCTCGTCGATCGCGAAGGGGATGTGGTGCTCCGCCTCGAGCATTACCACGTCGTGGACATCCCGGGCCGGCACCTCGGGGATTTGAACCTTCTTGATGATCAGCTCGCGCCCGCAGACTGCGATGGCCGCCTCGAGCCCTCCGATGCCCGCCTTGACCACCGCCTCCTTGATCGCGTCGGCCACGGCCTGGGTGTCGCGGATCGAGCCGTCGGCGATGGTGTCGGCGGGCAGGCCAACGGAGGCCATCCCGGTGACGGATCCGCTCTTGATCTGCACGGCTTTGACAGCGCTCGTGCCGATATCAAGCCCGAAGGTATCGGAGCTTTTGCGCAGCTTCTTCAAGATGTTCAGCACGTTATTTCCCCTGTTGAGTCAGTAGTATAGGAGTATCCTCCGTTGCGACCAATCTTTTCCCACACACAAGCGTTGGGGGCGAGGTGCGCGTGAGGCCCCATGCCTCGCGATTTCAGCCATTTACCCGCTAGATCTCGCGCCAATTCGTGATCGAGTGCAGCGACCGCATCGACTGGACCATGTTCACGTTCTGCTGACTCGACCGTATCGAGAGGCCGCGGATTCCGCCGGCGACCG
>Ga0209057_1001591_pt1 | contig 18068 bp, 15 predicted proteins | sample GraSoiAngelo_146_FD_185903 | JGI IMG/M metagenome (GOLD analysis project Ga0209057, IMG submission 185903) | Grasslands soil microbial communities from the Angelo Coastal Reserve, California, USA - 14_1009_05_30cm (SPAdes) (version 2) | ecosystem: Environmental > Terrestrial > Soil > Grasslands ... | reverse complement strand
TCCAGAAACCTCCGCAGCCACAGCTCGAAGTTCACGAGCGCCCACAGCTGTTCAGTGTGCTGGGTGCGGCCGGACAGGTGCTCTCTCACGATGCCGCGCACCACTTCGGGATTGAAAATGTCTCGCTGGGTTGCCCGCTCGCCCAGCACGAGCTCGGTGAGCATGCCGCGCCAGCGACCGCGGAACCAGTTGCCGACCGGAACCGGGAATCCCATCTTGGGACGAGCGAGGACGCTCGGTGGCAACAGGTGTTTCATGCTCTCCCGCAGGATTCGCTTCGTGGTGAACCCTCGAAGCTTCAAATGGGCCGGTAGGCCCGCGGCGAATTCGACGAGCGGGTGATCGAGGAACGGGACGCGGCTCTCGACCGAGGCAGCCATGCTCATCTGGTCCTGTTTCATCAAGAGCTCGTGCAAGTACGTCTTGGTGTCGGCGTGCAGCAGCCGATCGAGCAGGGTTAGAGCAGTCGTCCGTTCCAAGTAACCGCGAACGACTCGATAGGGGTCGGCTGCGGACATCTGCTCCTTGGCGGCGGGGGTGAGGAGCTGAGCTTGGAGTGCGCGCGGAAAGACCGCGAAGTTGTCCAAGTAAATGCTCGCCAGATCAGGTGCAACGCACAAGAAGGTGCGCTCGAGGTTCTGCCGCAGGACTGAGCCGCGGTCCAGGCACGCGATCCCGCTGCGCACGGCGTGACGCACACGCCCTGGGACGATCCGGTGGTACGGCGTCCCCCACCGGATGTTGTACAGGGTCCGTGCATAGCGTCCGTAACCCCCGAGGAGCTCGTCACTCCCCTCTCCGGTCAGCACGACCTTGACGTGCTCCATCGCCAGCCGTGCCACGAAGTACAGGGCCACACTTGACGGATGCGCCAGGGGCTCGTCCTCGTGCCACACGAGGGTCGGCAAGGCAGCGAAGAACGCTTCGGGACTCACCACAACATCATGATGCTCAGTGTGGTAGGCGTCTGCGACGGTTCGAGCGTAGCCGAGCTCGTTCGCCTCTCGCTGGGCGAACCCGATGCTGAACGTCTTGATCGGCTCCTTCACGAGTCGACTCATGACCGCAACAATGGACGCTGAATCGATGCCACCGGAGAGAAACACGCCCAAGGGGACGTCCGACATCAGATGCGACCGCACCGCCTCGGTGAAGCGCTCACCGAATCCCGCGATGAGATCTTCGTCCACCGGGCTCGCCTCATCCACGGGGGCAAAGCTGAGGTCCCAGTACTGTCGAAGGTCCACCGCTCCGTCCCGCCACCGCAGCGTGTGCCCCGGCATCAGCCGGTGCACGTCCTGAAACAGCGTGGCCGCTCCGGACGGAGCGTGATTGGCGAGGTAATCGGGAAGGGCCTCGTAATTGACGCGTGGCGACACCGCTCGGGCCGCGAGCAACGCTTTGATCTCCGACGCGAAGTAGAAAGACCCGTCGGTGGCGTGCACGTAGTACAGCGGCTTCACGCCGAGACGATCCCGCGCGAGGAAGAGTTCCTGTTTGCGACTGTCCCAGATCGCGAACGCGAACATCCCGCGAAGCTGCTCGACAGCCCGGGGGCCTTCTTCCTGGTACAGATGGAGGATGGTCTCGGTATCGCAGCTGGTGCGGTAGCGATGGCCGCGTCGTTCCAGCGCGACTCGCAGGTCGAGGTGGTTGTAGATCTCGCCGTTGTACACAATGTGGAGCGACCCGTCGTCGGAGGGCATCGGCTGATGTCCACGCCCCACGTCGATGACGGCCAGACGGCGATGCGCCAGCCCCACGCGCCCCTCGCTGAAGATCCCGCAGGCGTCTGGGCCCCGATGTGTCATCGTGTCCCGCATCTGGAGGAGCCCAAGGGAATCCACTTGGCGGTGCGAACCCGCCGAGAGGGCTATGCCGCAGATGCCGCACATAGGGCTCAGCCCACCTCCGCCGCGAGCGCTGCCGTGTGGGCGGCGACGCTCGATACGCGCGTCAGGACGACGCGAGCAGCCCCCAATGAGTCCACGTCGCAAGCGCGCACCGCGTCCCCTTCGACGCGCAGCTCCGAACCCTGTACGCGGGCAGCGATGTAGCGCACGGGTGCGTCCGCTTGCACGAGCCGCCGACCGCGCCATGACAGCCAGCGACCCCCCAGCATGACGAACTCGGACGGCAGCTCCCCGTCGCGAGGCCTTCGCACCCAGGCCCAACCCGCATCGGTCGACAAGTCCCCGCTCGCTGCTGCGCCGCCTCCGCCGGCCAGTAGGACGTCCTCGAAACCGCCGTCCACTGCCATGAACGACCGGGCATTGATCGCCGGCCGCTCATGGATGTCTAGCGCGTGATAGTCTCCATCCTGCGGCACGAGGAACGACACCAGTTCCCGCTGTCCATGGCCGCGCGCGATGAACACAGCCGTGCGCGCCGAGCTCAACTCCCCGTAGGACTTGGACACCGAACCTTGGCCGCCCTTCATCACCCCTTCGCGGCCGAAGACAGCGATCTGTAGCGCGTCGCGAGTTGAGTCGGACCCCCACTTCGCCACGGCACGGTTGGGGTGCAGGATCTCTAGCGCAACATCCGGCGCGAAATGCAGATGGAGTGCGATGTCGTGGTCACCGTCGGTCACGATGCGGTCCCGAACAACCCAGTACGCGCCCTTCAGAAACAGGACCGCACGATAGTGGCGTGCTGGGGGCGTGAGGCGGGCGTACCCGTCCTGCATTGCTTCGAAATAGTCACACTGTACGCCTGACGTCCACGCGATGAGAGAGCTCTGCGCCACGTGTCGCCAGCTGAAGGGGCCGCCCGGGACTGAGGAGGACTGGTCGGCAACGGTCACAGTGTTGTGGGCGGCAGTGGACCGGAAGTGATCTCGCCGTTTCACCGGCGACGTATACGTGTACGTCCCAGGGTCCACGAGGACTGCCTTGCCTCGCGTGACCAACGTGAAGCCGAGCGCATCGGCGTGCGCATGCCCACCGCTGAGAGCACCGTGAGGGCCGCCATCAACCAGCAGACTGCTCGCGTCCTTGGCCCAGCCGTCGCGCATCACATAATAGCCGCCGTCAGCGAAGGCCCGACTTGTGGCCCGTGGTGGCTCGCCCTGCAGCTCGTCGAAAACACGCAGGCCGGCGCAGCCTAAAAGCCAGACGGTTTCTTCGGCGGCCTCACCGGCCACGTAGCGATAGTCTCGTCGGTTGAAGAGGACGGCGCCCGTCGCCAAGGCGGCCCGAAAGTCGTCGGCGGCACGCTCGTCCAAGCTCAACAGCCTCCCGCCGTCGTCGTCTCCCACGAGCGGCGTGCGTCCGTCCGGCTGGGTGATATACATCAGGTGGTCAAGCAGTCTCTGCAGTCGCTCATGGATAGCCGCTTCGACCGGTAGACCATTCAGCTGTCCGAGAACGCTCAGGTGGAGGCAGAAATCCGTCGTGTAGCGGTGGTAATAGGTGGATTGCTCGAAGTAGGACCCATCGGGCCGTACGTGTTTCTCCAGCTGCTCGACGAGGATCGCCCACCCAGTGCGCTGCCACCGCCTGGCACAGCGGAACTCGGGAAACAGCGTGCCCAAATACAGCAGGCTGAGCGCCTCGCCCGTGAGGTGGGTGTTGGGGCTGTAATAGGTCGATGGGTACGTCTCGATGTGTCGACCGTGCAAGTAGAGAAACTTGAGCGCCTGGAGGAACACCGCAGGCGTGAGACTTGGCGCGGTCCGGAAGAAGTACAGCCCCCAAATCCACGAGATCACTCGAAAGGCCACCTCAAGGCTGCTGGCCCAATTCATTCCGCTCTTAGGGGGATTCGCGCCCATCCAGTCCATCAGGTGCTCGACGAACGTCGCTGCGTAGCGCTCGTCGCCCGTGTACCAATAGGCCTTCCCGAGGGTTATGAAATACTGCTGCCGATTGAGCTCCCAGATCAGCTTGTAGTCTCCCGCGACCTTCGGGTTCAGGTGATCGATGCGGCTCCAATGCCAGTCGCGCGGCCGCGCTCCAGATGCAGGGTCCCGGTGCCAATCGACCGGGTCGCCGAAATCCAGGTGGGAACGTCCCAGGAAGTCGAACTGCCCACGGCGAGCCCGCTCCGCCTTCGCGACGACACGTCCTTCAAGGTCCGGCCAGCGACTGCGTAGGGTCGCCACGACATCCGTTCGCTGGCCGAACGCGGCGAAAAAGCGCGGCGTCGTGCGCGCCCGGAAATCCCTAAGCAGGGCGGCGGCCAGCGACGACGGAGACGCGGCCCACCCCGCAGTCAAGACGCGGGCGAACGTCTCATCTGGTGGCACTCGGACCTCCGCGGAGATCCCGGCACGCTCAGACCACGCAGCTAGCCATTGTCGGGCACGCACCCTCAGCTCGGCAAAGCTCCGGCCCCTGAGCTTCGTCCAGAGCGGAGTGGCGCGGGAATGGCGGCTCATCGGGGCACGAGCGGGCGCGCCTGGTTTTCCACCATCTCTGACGCGTCCGCAAGCTGGCGCGCGGGCTGGGCAGTGAATTCGGCTTTGCCCGCCATTCCGTCCGACACGAGCGCCCGATACACACGCACCCATTCCTTCAAAACAGGCTCGGGCGTGTACCTGCGGCAACATTCCTCCCGCGCGGAGCCGACCAGCCGTTCGGAAAGCGACGCATCCTGTAAGAGGCGGATGGCAGCCGCAGCGATCCCCTCGTGATTGCCACGTGGCACGAGCAACCCGGTCTCGCCGTGCCGCACGATGTAGGGAATGCCACCGGCATCCGTCGTGACTACGGGCAACCCTGAGGCGAAGGCTTCGAGGATTGACCCGGGCATGTTGTCGATATCTGGTGCGTTGAGATACACGTCTGCAGCGGCGTAGAGGCTGGGCATATGGTCTGGACTCACGCGCCCCACGAACGCGACGTTCTCGAGCTGCAACTCGTCCGACAGGCGCTGCAACCGCCGGCGCTGGCTTCCGTCTCCGGCGACGATCAAGCGAGCATCCCGGTACCGGTTCTGAATCAGCGCGAAGGCGCGCAGCACGCAGGCGACGTTGTAGTGAGCCTCGAAATTGCGGTTCGATAAGAACACCGGGCGGAGCGGCCTGCGCGCCCGGAATTGGAACTGGTCCAAGTCGACGATGTTGGCAACGACTCGTGCGCGCAATCCGAAGCGGGCAAACACGTCCACCAGATATCCGGAAGGGACGACCAAGGCGTCGGCGAGCCTCACGACCGGAATCGCACTCCATCTCCAGCGCTCGAGGTGATCCTCGGCCTCGCCACTGTGGTAGTGCAAAACGACTCTCTTGCCGCACCACTTAGCTAGCAGGACGGCAGGCGTCGGGGCGAGCAGAAACGAGACGTATGATGCGGCGAACACGTGGACCACGTCGTACGTGGCGAGGCGCCTGAGCAGCGTCCACACATAGCGAAGCCAGGTCACCGCCGTGCGCACATATCGAACACGCTGCAACAGTCCGAGAAGGCCGGGTAACCTTGGATTGATGGGTACAAACCCCACCGCGATCGAAGGGACTTGGCGTAGGCCCTGGAGCAGCCGGACGGCTTGAACCGCTTGACCTCCGAGAATGTCGAGCGAAGGAGCGACGAGACATACTCGGATCGGGCGACGCTGGGCTCGTTCCACACTGGCGCTACTTCTGCCAAACATCCCAGCGCCCCCTCAACCCGTGGAAGGTCGCAGCCATCACCGCGCCCGACAGCAGGAAGGCCTCCGCTACCACATTACGGAGAGACCGCGTGCGGTTCGCGCTCAGAAGCGAGACGCCCAGCAGCGCGGCAACTGCCGGACCCAACCAGAAGCTCCAGTGCTGAGTCAGCATCGGCCAGATCGCCACGAGACACCAAGCGCCGACCGCCATGGTGCAGTACGGCGTGAGAAACCGCAAGAGCTTGTGGAAGAGGAATTGCAACCAGATGTCGTTGCGCACCGGGCTGAGCAGCTCGGGAAGCCAGGCGCACAGCTGAATCACGCCCGTCAGGGTGCGCGCCTTGCGCCGATACTCCTCGGTCGGGCGCGGTTGCCGGGTTTCCCAGGCGCGGGCGCCTTCCACGAACCCCACCCGGTACCCACGCAGTACGATTTGCATCGGAGTGTATAGATCGTCGAGCAGAAGTCCTGCAGGAAGCGGCGTCCAGAGTGATCTCCGGATGGCGTAGATCGCGCCCGTCACGCCCACTGAAGAGCGCACCTCCGCTTCGCACCGGCGCAGCCACCGCTCGAACCGCCAATACAGCGTCACCAACGAGGGCGGCCCCCCCGTCGACCCCAGCTCCAGATTCCCCGAAACGGCTCCGACCCCGGGCTGGCGCAACGCATCCGCCAGGCGGCCGATGGCCTCCGGGTGAAAGCGCTGGCTGGTGTCGGTGAACATGACGATGTCGCCGGAGGCTGCCCTGACCCCTGCATTCAACGTCGCGGCCTTGCCTCCTGGTTCGTCCCCCCAAACGAACTGCACCGCCTTTCGGCCGGGGGCAGAGTTATCAATCGGATCCCATCGCCGCCCACGGTCGAGGGCGACGATCACCTCCAACTGCGCTGGTGCGTTAGTGGCCTCCAGGCAGTCCTCGACGCGGGCCCACACGCTTGCCGGCTCATCCCGCGTCGCGACCACAATCGAGACGGACCCCAATGGCGGTTCTCGACTCGGCTCAGCAGCCCGACCGCGATGTCGCAGCAGGCTGGCTAACGCGCCCATGACCAGCGGATAGAACAACCAAACCGCCGCGAGCGTGACCGCGGCCACGTAGGCTCCGACGTCGAGCGCCTTCATCAATCCTTCTGACTCGTACCGACAGACAGAGCAGCAAACGCGTTGCAACCGTCCGTCAGCCACGCCCAAGTTCGTTGCAGACCCTCCTCCAACGACATGCGCGGTTGGTAGCCGAGGAGCCGCGTCGCGCGTTCGAGACTGGCCAGCGAGTCGCGCACGTCTCCGGAACGGGGAGGCTCTCGCACATAGCCCATTTCGCGACCCGTGACGGCGCCGATCATGCCGATGAGCCCGAGCAGGGAGGTTCTCGTGCCGGCGCCGACGTTTATCGGCCAACCACTCACGACTCTTGCCGGCGCCAATGCAGCGAGGATGTTCGCGTCGACGACGTTGTCGACGTAGGTGAAGTCCCGCGTCTGCTGACCGTCGCCGTATAGCACCGCGGGACGCTCGTCCAATGCAGCCTGGAGGAAATTGGGGATGACTGCCGCATAGGTGGATCGCGGACTCTGACGCGGTCCGAAGACATTGAAGTAGCGCAGCGCCACGCCTTCCACGGTTCCTGCCCGGGCGAATGCCAGCACATATTGCTCGCCAGCGAGCTTCGAGGCGGCGTATGGCGATCGCGGCAGCGGCTCGACCGTTTCCGTCTTCGGCAAGACGGGCGTGTCACCGTAGACTGAGCTGGAGCTCGAATAGATGATCCGCCGGACTCCGGCCGCCAGACACGCTTGCACCAGGCGCATCGTGGCATTGACGTTCGCCGCGTGAGACGCCCAAGGGTCCTTGAGCGACCGGGGCACGCTGGGGAGCGCGGCGACATGAAACACGACTTCGATCCCGGTGACCGCGTGGCGGCAGACGTCGAATTCGCACAGGTCGCCCCGGAGAAACTCGATCTCGCCATCGAGGCCCGCGAGATTCGCTACATCGCCCGTGCTTAGGTTGTCCACCGCACGGACGTCGTGTCCGAGAGCGACGAGCCGCTGGGCGAGGTGCGAACCGATGAAGCCGGCAGCCCCGGTCACCAGGCACTTTGACCCTCGCGCTGCCAGCATGGGATTCCTGTGTGCGAGAGACGTCGTCACCGCAGCCTGTCCGCACGGTGTAGGTCGCCGACGCCCTGAGCGGCGGTGCAAGCTTAGCGCCGTGCCGGTGCTCAGCCTTAAGTCGCTCGAAATAAACGAAATGCACTATGAAGACCGGATACGCCGGTGAGAGCGTCGGGGCCTTGAGACTGTACCAGGGCGGCAACAGCGCTCCGCGAGCGGTTGCACACTGTTCGCCAGCGCAACACCTAACGCAAGCCGCTACGTCGCCACTCGAGGCCGGGGCGCGCCTAGTCCGGCGGCATCAGTCGCCTCATCACGCGACCGGCGAAGGCGATAGCACATCGTGTTGAAAGTATTGAAAGGAGGAGCTTGCACGGTTTCCGGTATGGATCTTGCCCTCCATGCATTCGGAGCGGAGCGTCCCAGACCAGACACCATGGGGAGCAAGTATGGCAGTCTCTCGCGTGCTGACAGCGCTCGTCGCCGCAGCGCTCTTGCCCAGCGGCACGGGCGCACAGACCACGAGCACGATCAGTTCGAATTTCAATGGGATCGCCATCGCACCCGGGAGCGACCTCTGGTTCACTGCGGTGTTCAGCGTCAGGGGCCAGAACCCGAGTGTCGGCGGGACTGTGCGGTTGGTGAATTCGAGCATCACGTTCATTGCAAACGGCGTCACCTATCACGTCGCCGTGCCAGACGCGGTATTCACGTTTTCTCCCACGGCGACCGTCGCGACAACCAGTTTCAACGTGGCGTTGAACCGCTGGGAGACAACGGCGCCGCTTAGCTTCCAGGGGGACGCGTTCCTCGCAGGCGTGGCATTGCCACTTCCCGGTGGCCTTCCCGGCGGCGTGACACCCGTTGCTTGGACCGGCACCTTTCTGACGGATATGCCGAGCGCCACCCTTACATGGCGGTGGGGTGCCGCCGCCTACACGAGCTTCACGAGCGACTACAATGCGCTCCAGGTTAAGCCGCTCGACGACAACCGAGCGACCCTCTACGCCAATCCGGATCATGCCGGGACACCCGAGTCGAGGAAAGGGTTCCTGACTGGCGGCGGGCGGGGCGGGGGCGGGGCCAATTATACCGGCTCTCCGACTCCCCCGGCGACGCTACCCGAACCGGCGACGATCGTGCTGCTGGCGACCGGACTCCTGGGGCTTGGTCTGGTCAGGCTGCGCCGGTCCGCCTGAACCGTCGAACACCCGATCCCGTGACGACGGAAGCAAGGTCGCCCCTATTGACGCACCTGGGCCGGCCAGCGTATGTGCTGGCCGCGCTCCTCTTCCTCGTTCCCCTAGCAGATTGGATCAACAACGTGTGGCCCCTGCAGCCGACGTCGATCGCCTGGCGCTACGCGAGTCAGGGACTGTTCTCCGCCTCGCTGCTGAGCATCGCGTTGGGGATGCTGCTCGCGAGCGCGGTGGCTATATGGGGACGCCAGCTCGGTGTCGTGCGAGTTCTCGTCGTCGTAGAGGCAATGGTGGCAGCGGTCTTCGTGCTCGCGGCCGTCGACTTTGCTCTGAATGTGGTGCAGCTTCGGGGCGGCAGCATTACCAATTCTGCCACGCGTGCGGTCTACGACCTGGGTGGCATCAGGGTGACCGCGAAGTATCTTGCGACGGCGTTCGTGCTCGCGTCGCTGGCCACGGCGACGCGCCGGTGGCTCCGTGCACAACGACGGGAGGCGTCGCGCCAGACTGCCTTCGCGCCTCCGTTGGTCTCTGAAGTGGCCCTGCGAGCCCGCCGCTAAAGCAGAGCTCACCCCTTCCTCGCAGCGCTTCTCGTGAGCCGATAGCCAGGACCTTCCTCGTCATGGCACTCAAGTCGACCAAAGTTGGGTTGCTGAAACACTGCAAGAGGATGGGTATTCTCTCGGCTGTGGGGCGTAGCTCCTGGCGAACTGGTCGACTCCTCATCCTCGGCTACCATGGAGTCTCCCAGGACGACGAGCACATCTGGAACCCGGCGCTCTACCTGTCCCAAGACGCGCTGAGGCATCGGATGGAGTTGTTGATCCGAAACGACTGTTCCGTATTGCCCCTGGCGGAAGCAGTTGCCAGACTGGATAGGGATGATCTGCCACCGAGGGCGATCGCCATTACCTTCGACGACGGCTGCTACGACTTCTTCACGCGGGCATATCCGGTCATCCGGGAGTTTGGATTTCCTGTCACGGTGTATCAAACGTCCTACTACAGCGCGTTTAATCGGCCGGTGTTCGATGTCGCCTGCTCCTATGTGCTCTGGAAGGGAGCAGGCAAGAACGTCGACGGTCTGAGATTCACCGGAGCTCCGGGACCGCTGGACTTGCGCACTGAGGAAAGCCGCGCGTCCGTCTGCTTGCGAATCCGGCAGGCTGCTCAGCGCGACGGAATGTCCGCGCTGGAGCAGGACCAGCTCATCGACGCCCTCGCCGCATCTCTAGAGGTGGACTCCCGGGTCATACGTAAGAAGCGGCTGCTCCATTTGATGAACCCGGACGAATTAAGACGGCTTGTCGAGGATGGCGTCGATGTGCAGTTACACACGCACCGACACCGCATGCCCCGAGAGCGGCATCTGTTCGTGCGAGAAATCGTCGACAATCGAAACTTCCTCGCGGCGGTCGGGCAGTCGTCTGCCAATCACTTCTGCTATCCCAGCGGCGTCTACGCGGAGTGCTTCCTGTCTTGGCTGTCGGAGCTGGGGGTTCAATCGGCTACTACATGCGATCCCGGTCTTGCTGGCCCGAAGACGCGGATGCTGCTGCTCCCGCGGCTGGTGGACTCGTGCGCAGTTTCGGACGTCGAATTCGAAGGCTGGCTCTCCGGTATGAGCCAACTCCTGCCGCGGCGGCCAATACGGCGTGAGGTCACGGTCTAGAATCGGCGTTCCTTTAACTCGCGACCTTGCAGGGCGGCGGTAAGCGGTGCAGTTTGCAACCCGACTCAGATGCCATGAACCTCGAGGCGCGATGTCGTGCGGCTCGCCTATGCCTCGAGGGGAGCAAATCGCGAAACCGACTGAGCGAGGTATCCGCTTATCGGTTTTTTTTCTTCCGGGGGACGTAATGCGCAAGAGCATGCTCCTCTTCCTTCCGCTCGCGGTAGTGGGCGCATGTCGGCCGCCGCAGCAGAGCCTCACAGAGGCCGACCGCAGCGCCGTTGCCGAGACGGTCAAGCGGATCGTCACCGGTGTCTTTGCCGCCGCGAGCCGTCGCGACGCAGCTGGCTTGGTGAGCGGCTTCGCTGCGGATCCTGACGCGCACCCCATCGTGTGGAACGGGGTAGCCCAGCCCACGATCGAACGCCTCCGCGCGACGGCCGACTCGTTCTACGGGGCGATCGCGGGCCTTGAGTCGAGCGCGAGCGGCGAGATCCGCACGATGGTGCTCGCTCCCGACGCGGCCGCTGTGGAGGTGCCGTTCACGTTTACCATCACAACCAAATCCGGGAAGCGAGTGCCCGGCCAGGGGGTCGCAACGGCGCTGCTCCGGAAGCGCGCGGGCGCATGGAAGATCGTGCACTGGCACGAGTCCGAGCAGCATTTCGACGCCGTGATGCAGCAGGTGTTCGGCGCGCGGCATTGAGCGCCAGCGAGCCGTTGCGCTTTCCGTCCACTAGGAGGGCATCGCCATGACCCTCAACCGACTCGGACTTGCCGTTGTTGCCGTCCTCACCTGGACCGCGCCGAGCGCCGCGCAGACGGCGGCCGCGGATCGGTCCCCGCTGGCTCAGAAGCCCGAGGTGGCCGCCGCGCTCACGGTGCTCGACTCCTGGATCGCGGCCACCGTCGCGCAACGCGAACAGCCCGGTCTCTCGATCGGGGTCGTATACGATCAGGAGCTGATCTGGGCCAAAGGCTATGGCTACGCGGATCTCGAGCGGCGCGTGCCGACCACTCCAAGCACGATCTACCGGATCGCGTCGATCTCGAAGCTCTTCACAGCAACGGCGATCATGCAGTTGCGTGACGCCGGCAAGCTGCGGCTCGATGACCCCGTGAGCGAACGGTTGCCCTGGTTCTCCATCAAGAAGACCTATGACGGTGGACCGCCCATCACCATCCGCCATCTGATCACCCATACGTCGGGGCTGCCACGCGAGCTGAGCGGCGTCAACTGGAGTGACCTGACCTTTCCGGGTCGCGAGGCGCTGCGGCGGGTCCTTCCCGGTCAAGAGACGGTGTTCGCACCCGCGACCGAATGGAAGTACTCCAATCTCGCCGTCTCGCTTGCCGGCGAAGTTGTCGCGCAGGTCTCGGGAGAGTCCTGGCCGCAGTACGTCGAGCGCCACATCCTCCAGCCGCTCGGCATGACAGCGACCCGAGCAGTTCCGGCGCGCGACACGCCCCGATTGGCGATCGGATACGGACGCCGCGTACCGGGACGCGCCAGAGATGTCGAACCATACGTGGACATCGGCGCAGAAGCCCCGGCAGGCAACCTGGCGTCGAATGTCGAGGACCTCGCGAAGTTCGTCTCACTCCAGTTTCGGGACGGGCCCAGTGGGGGAGCACAGGTGCTGCAGGGATCGACGCTCCACGAGATGCACCGCGTGCAGTGGCTCCGCCCCGACTGGCGGAGCGGTTGGGCACTCGGGTTCTCGATTCGACGGGTAGACGACCAGGTGCGAGTCGGCCACACCGGGAGTCTCCCCGGCCATCGCACCCAGATCGAGATCGCGCCGGCGCAGAAGCTGGGGGTGATCGTGCTCACTAACGCCAACGACGGCGACCCGTTCCGCTACAACGATCAGGCATTCGTGCTCCTCAACCCTGCCGTCGCCAAGGCCGTCGCGCCGCCGGACACGCCGAAGGTGGCAGACGCCGCGTGGCAGCAATACGTCGGACGGTATGCGTGGAAGTTCGCTGAGATGCAGATACAGATCCTGAACGGTGAGCTCACGCTGATCGTGCCGGAGGCGGATAACCCGTGGGACGGGCGCCTGATCCTCAAGCCAGTTCGCGCGCACACGTTCCGAATGGTCGCGCCGGGATTCACGTATGGCCCGATCGGCGAGCTGCTCACCTTCGAGATGGATGGCAAGGGGAAGGTCGCGCGCGTTCGCACACCAAACTCATACTGGCTCCCAATTGAGACTGGAGGAGGGGACCGTCCATGAGGCGAGAGCGCTTACTTCATGGCCGGGGCCGGCGTCCAGTTCGCGCTGGTCATTCCGTCATATGAGCTGGTCGTCGTGCGCCTGGGATATTACAAGGGTGAGGCGGCCGGGACCGAGAGTCTCCAGCACGCTCTGACACTCCTCATGAGAGCGGTGCCCAGCAGGCCTTAATCGGCGGGCTCGCTTCGCTCCTTGCGGGCGAGCCCGCCGGCGGCATATTCGACGCCAACTCAGATGCCATGATCCCCGAGGCGCGATGTTCGTGCGGGTCGCCCATGCCTCGAGGGGAGCGAATCGCGAAACCGGCTGAGCGAGGTACTCGCTTGGCCGGTCTTCTTGTTGGCGGCCGTGAAAGGAGCGCGCCCATGCCCTCACCCGTGAATCGACGCTCGGTGGATCTCAGCGCCTTCCCCGACCTGGTAGTGATCTATCTTGGCATGCGCGTCCGCACGCTGGCCGGCATCAAGACGTTGCTGGGCCTGGGCCCGCAGATCGACAAGGCCGGCGCCGGGCGTCCCGAGGGGCTGCTGCACTTCGAGAACAACATCATCTATCGCCTCTTCCCGCTGCATATCGGAATGCGGTGGTACTGGAAGGACTTTGCGTCGATGGAGCGGTGGACCCGGTCGGAACCCCACCGGATCTGGTGGCAGAACTTCCTTCGCAGCTCCGGCGGCACCGGCTTCTGGCACGAGGTCTACTGCATGCGCGGGGAGATGGAAGGGACCTACGTGGACGTCAACTTGCCACCGGTTGGGTTCCAGGCGTTCGCGCCGGGCGTGCCTCTACGCGGGCCCATGTTCTCGGCTCGCAAGCGCCTCCACCTCTCCGGCGAGGGGCCTGCTCAGCCGGCTGGTGTCGCCGAGGCGGAGTTGTATTAAAGAGAGTGCACCGGTCGCTGGCCAGTTTCCCTTTTCCCGGCCCTTATAGGGGCTTCAGATAGGAGCTGCGCATGCAACGTCACCTGCTCGCCCTCGCTGCCGTGCTCGGTGTCGTCCTGCCGCCCGTTTCCGGAAACGCCCAGCGTGCCGATTTGCGTCGTCTCGTCATCGGCACCTGGGAGCTCGATGTGGCGAAGTCGACCTTTCGCCCCGGCCCTCCACCGAAGAGCTGGACGCGCGTATACGAGGCAAGCGGGGAGAACGTGAAGTACACCGACAGCACGGTTGCTGCCGATGGAAAGGTCGACGTCTCGGGGTGGACCGGTGGTTACGACGGCAAGGACTACCCAGCTCCGGGCTCGCCGGACTTCGACGCGCAAGCCGTCAAGGCTTCCAATCCGTTCCGTGCGACCTTCACACTCAAGAAGGCCGGCAAGGTCGTCGGCTCCGGTACGCGCGTGATCTCCCGAGATGGCAAGGTCATGACCATCAGGCTCAAGTTGACCAATGCGAAAGGGCAGACGTTCAACAACGTCAGGGTCTTCGAAAAGCGTTAGGGAAGCTCTGCATAAGTTCGCGCGAAGTCGGGAGTGGGGCGTCGCACGCGTCACACGCGCGGGCGCTCGGGCGGCACATCTGCGCCGGAGCATGGGCGATACCGAAACTTCTGTGCCCGCCGTGCGCCCTCGCGTGTCAGCGTGCTAGCCCCACCCCCGACTTCGCGTCACCTATGCAGAACTTCCTTTAGAGTCTCGCTTGCTGGTGCTGCTCCACGCCGATCTCATTGGGGGGTCCCCATGGTCTCGCCGCGCGCCTTGTTGCTCACGCTTGGGCTCATGCCTCTCGTTCTCACGGGTCCGGCGCCCAGTGCGAAAGGGTCCCTCGCAGGAGCGTGGAAGATTGCCCACGCCGCGTACTCGGGCCCGGACACGAGCTGGGTGCTCACCGATCCGCAGGCGAGCCTCGTCATCTTTACGGAACATCATTACAGCATGATGTACGTCCCGGGCCAGACGCCGCGGGCGCTCTTCCGGGAGTCGACGCCGACGGATGCCGAGAAGATCGCGGCCTACGATTCCTTTATTGCCAATTCCGGTACCTATGTCGTCACGGATTCAACCCTCACCACGCGGCCCATCGTGGCGAAGAACCCGAGTTTCACCGGTCTGAGCTTTGTCTTCCGACTGTGGGGCGATTCGCTGTGGCTGACGTTCCGGTCGCCGAGTAGCGTCGCCGGCCAGGGTCTGCGGACGACGCTCGTTCGACTGAAGTAATGAGGCTCATATGTTACCGAAGAGAACACCAATGAAGCGCACGCTCGCAGTCGCGTTGCTGGGTTTGCTCGCCGGCAGTCGAGCCTGGGCTCAGGCGACACTAGAACAGGACATCATCAAACTCGAGCAGACCGTCACGGATGCTCAGTTCAAGAAGGACCGCGCGGCGCTCGAGCGACTGCTGGCTGACGACTACCTCTACACGCACTCTAACGGATCGGTGCTGAACAAGGCGCAGGAGATCGCCGAGTCGATGTCGAGCGATGTGCACTGGACCGATGCGAAATTCGCCGATCTCAAGGTCCGAATCTTCGGCGACGTCGCGATCCTGACGGGACAGCAGACCATTCAGGGCACGGCCAAAGGGTATGTGCCCGGGCCACGTCGCATCACTGATATCTTCGTGAGGCGGAGCGGCCGCTGGCAGTGGCTGGGGGGCCAAGCGACGCTCGAGCCGACGAAGTAAGGCCCCGATGGTCGACATTTCGAGGGAGGTACGCATGCGCCCCTGCTCTCTCCGCTTGCCGTGGAGCACAGCAGTCTTCCTCGCAGCACTCTTGTCGGCAGCCGGGTGTCGAGCGCCGACGAGCGACGCATCCGCACTCTCGGCACAGGATGTGGCGGCAATCAAGGCCACCCTCGAGACCTGGAAACAGGCTAGCCTCGCTGGCGATTGGCCTGCGTTTTTCGGTCATTTCACCGAAGATGCTGTTTGGATAGGCCCGAACGGGCCGCCGGTCGAGGGTCTCGCTACGATCCAGCAAGGCACATGGTTCCGGGCACTCGAGGAGGAACTCGTCCCGGTTCAGATCGATGGTCGGGGTGATCTCGCGTTCGCTCGCGGGACGTTGTCGCTGCTACTCGACCAGAAGGGTGCTGGGAAGCGCGAGGGGACGTTTCTCACGATCCTCCGAAAGCAACCGGGTGGCTCCTGGCGGATGGCTGTCTACAGCTTCGCGTTCTGACCGTGGGTTTCGCTCGTGTACCGTGGCTCTCTGTCGAAATACTGCCCGTTGAGTTCCGGCGGCAGTCGCTGTGTGGTCCGACGATGAATTGCCTCGAACACCGGTAACGCGGCGCGAGAGCAGCGCCGGTCAACGCAACACCCCCGAACCCGAGGCTGCCCCCGGATCAAAGTTCTCGATCATCCAAGCGTCAGCAGTCCCCTCGTCCACAACACACAGCAACGTGAGTCCGCCACCACGCTCGATGGGGATGCAATATGCGTTCTCAAACGGCTGGGTGCCGACAAGAGTGGCCTTGCCACCAGTGGCGGGGACCAGCAAGATGTCATTCGACCCCTCGCCCTGCACATATACCGACCGGCCGTCTGCGGACCAACCCAGAGGATGGGATAGTCCCCTGTGCACCAGAAAGTGCGAGGAGTCATTCGAGGAATCCTTCAGTGAAATGACCCAGACGCCGGTAGCCTCTGACTGAGACCGGGGGGCCATCCGGTTCCACCAGATGGCCACGCGCTCTCCGTCAGGCGAGTAGAGTGGCTGAAACATCCAGCCCAGGGAGTCGTTGCCGACCAGTGGCGCCTCTGTTTCCCCGACAGGATCTAAGACGTGGAAGCTCCGATTACCCGGGCGCTGGTATATAATGCGCGGGCCTGGTGCCCAAGCCAGTTCGCAACTGCTACTCGCCTCTGTGCGCCCATACGTACGCTCGTCCTTGCCCTCCACGGCGACCGTCTGGACCTTGATCACGCCACCCACGTTGGTGCAGAATGCAAGGGCATGTCCGTCTGGGGACCAAGCGGGGTCCGAAGCGACGGCGCCAGTGAAAGTGATCTGTCGCGGCTCCCCGCCGCTGATCGGCAGCGTGAAGATGTTCCTCCCGTTCTCCTCCTTGACAAAGGCGAGCGACTGCCGATCGGGTGAAAGATGCGGGAGTGACTTCGAAGCAGTACCCCGGGTCAACCGGGTAGTGGCGAAGCGAGCGCCCTTTCCCGGGTGGTCTGTGGTGGCGAGCCAAAGATTGCTTGACCCGATGCTCCGTATGTAAGCCAGCTTGCCGCCGTCCGCTGTGATGCTCACCCCGCCGCTACCAGACCACTGAAGGCCGGTCTGGACGGCCCCGGGTACACCGTCTGGTCGTCCATTCGACGTCACACGGATCCTGCGGAGCTCGTTCCCGCGCAAGTAATAGACACCATCTCCCGAAGGCGACCAGCGAGGTGGGGAAAGCGGCACCGAGTCCTCCACCACCCGCTGCCATCCTGAACCGTCAACTGCGACCGTCCACAGCCCCCAACGAGCTCTCGATTCCGAGGTTGCGAGGAGCGCCAACCAGCTCCCGGTCGGGGACCAATCACCCGAAGCGATAAACCCGACACTATCCAACACTGCCACCGCGCTGGTGTCACCCGTCGCCAGCGTCGTCAAGAAGATGCGGTGGCGAGGCTGTCCAGCACCTCCAAGCCACTGGGCCAGGCGAGCTCCATTTGGAGACCATGCGGCGAAGGCCCCCCAGCGCGGAAGCGGGCGAGGCGTGCCGCCCAAGCGCGGAAATGTCTCCGTCACATACTGGCCGACACTGTCAAGGCCTGCGTACAGCAGCACGGAGCCATCTGGGGACCATCGCAACGACCCGTGAACAGCTCCCAGTTGCGCCAGCTTAACAGTCGTTCCCCCCTTCAAGTCCCGGACGAGCAATTGCTGCGTGTCGTGCAGCTGGGAGATGTAGGCCAACAGCTCTCCGCTCGGTGACAGCTCGGCCTCGATGACTGTCCCCTCAAAGGTCAGTTGCGAATGACGCGCGGCGGCGACGGGTGCCCCCTGAGGTCCGCCTCTCCCGAGGAGGGCAAGAAGAACCGCGACCACGAGGGCGGCGGCAGCGATTACTGCTCCGGCCCTGAGCTTCGCACGAATGCGCAGTGCGTGTCGTGGCACACTGAACCCGCGGACGCCGGGCGCGAGTGCCGCAACGAATTGGTCAGCGGTGGCATACCGGTCGGCGGGGGCCTTAGCCAACGCTTTCGTCACGGCCCGCTCGACTGCTTCCGGAACGTCGCGCACGGTGCGCAGATGCGGAATCGGCTCACTCAGCCGCTTGGCGATGATCGCTTGGGCAGTCGGCCCAGTGTA
>Ga0209057_1001589_pt1 | contig 18081 bp, 19 predicted proteins | sample GraSoiAngelo_146_FD_185903 | JGI IMG/M metagenome (GOLD analysis project Ga0209057, IMG submission 185903) | Grasslands soil microbial communities from the Angelo Coastal Reserve, California, USA - 14_1009_05_30cm (SPAdes) (version 2) | ecosystem: Environmental > Terrestrial > Soil > Grasslands ... | reverse complement strand
GGGGGGCGCCGCCTTCGTCTTCGCGACCATCGAGTCGCCGGGCCTCATCGCCCACACGCTGCTGGGGCGGATCGTTTTCGGCGAGCTCGACGGCCGGGTGAGCCCGCGCGCCATGCGGCTGCGCGACGCCCTGGCCGCGGCCGGCGTCCCGGTGGAGGTCTCCGCCGACATCCGGCGCGTGCTCTGGGAGAAGTATCTGTTGATCAGCGCCCAGGCGGGTACGACGGCCCTCGCGCGGTCGCCGATCGGCGTGATCCGCGAGACGCCCGAGACGTGGCGCATGTACCGTCGCATCGTCGAGGAGCTGGCGGCGGTGGCGCGCGCGGCGGGCGTGACGCTCGCCGAGGGCGTGGTCGACACCATCATGAAGGGCGCGGCGGGGCTGGCGCCGACGGCGTACTCCTCGCTCCACCACGACCTCGTCCACGGCCGCCGTCTCGAGCTGGACGCCCTGCACGGCCACGCCGTGCGCCTGGGCGAGCGCCTGGGCGTGCCGACGCCCACGGTGTTCGCCGTGTACGCCGCCCTCAAGCCGCACGCGGCGGGAGGTCGCGGCTGACCTCTGCTGCGAACGCCATCGCGCGCGCCGTCTTGCGGTATCGCGCGCGCTACACGCTCGGCGCGCTCTGTCTCGCCGCGGCCACCGGCTTCTCCCTGGCGATCCCGTGGACGGTCAAGCACGCGATCGACGCGCTGGCGCGCGAGGGCGCCGGCGCCGCCCTCGGCGGCGAGGTCGGCCTGATCCTGGCCCTGGCCGCGGCCCACTGGATCACGCGGCTCGGCTCGCGGTTCGCGACGATCGGCGCCGCGCAGCGCGTGGAGGCCGATCTGCGCGACGGCCTGTACGCCGCGCTGCAGAAATTCCCGCCGGAATTCTTCGCGCGCCACTCGACGGGCGACCTCATGACCCGGGCCTCGAGCGACGTGACCGCCGTGCGCAGCCTCGTCGGCTTCGGCGCCATCAGCCTGATCCAGACCGTGCTCGCCTTCGGCGGGGCACTGGCCGCCATGCTCGCGGTCGACCCATGGCTGACGCTCTGGGCGATGGCGCCGCTGCCCGTGCTGGTGCTGCTGGCGCGGCGGTTCAACGTCGCCCTCAACGCGCGCACGCAAGCCACGCAGGAGCAGCTCGGTGTCGTGTCCGGACGCGTCCAGGAGACGCTGGCCGGCATGGCGATGATCCGCGCCTACACGCTGGAGCCGCGCGCGGCCGGAGCGTTCGCCGAGGCCAATCGCGCGCTGCTCGAGCGCGGCGTCGCGCTGGCGGCCATCCAGGCGCGGTTCACACCGCTCATGTCGCTCATCGCCGGCGTCGGCGTGCTCGTTGTCATCTGGGTTGGAGGGCAGGGCGTGGCGGCCGGGCGCATCACGCTCGGCGACCTCGTGGCCTTCAACGGCTACCTCGCGTACCTGGCGTGGCCAACGGTCGCGCTCGGCCTCACCCTGTCCGTCGTCCGCCGCGGGCTCACGTCCATGGAGCGGATCCAGGAGATCGTCGAGGCCGCGCCGCCGGCGGCGGGCGAGGGGGGGCCGCTCGCGGGCGCGCCGTCGCTCGCCTTCGAACACCTCACCTGGGGCTATCCGGGCCGCGGCCCGGCCCTGCGGGACGTCACCTTCGCCGTCGCACCCGGCGAGATCGTGGCCGTGGTCGGCCCGACGGGCGCGGGCAAGACGACGCTCGGCCTGCTGCTCGCGCGGCTCTGGGATCCGCCGCCGGGGACCGTGTCCGTGGGCGGCCGCGACGTCACGGCGCTGCCGCTGGCGACCCTGCGCGCGACCGTCGGCTGGGTGCCGCAGGAAGCGTTCCTGTTTTCGCGCTCGATCGAGGACAACGTGACGCTCGGGCGCGCCGGGCTCGACGTCGCCGCCGCCACCCGCGCGGCGGGGGTGGACACGGAGGTCGCCGCGTTCCCGGACGGGTACGCCACGGTCGTCGGCGAGCGCGGCCTCACCGTGTCGGGCGGGCAGCGTCAGCGGCTGGCGCTGGCGCGCGCGCTCGCGGGCCGGCCGCGACTGCTCGTGCTCGACGACGTCTTCGCGAGCGTGGACGCCGCGACGGAGGACGCCATCGTCCGGGCGCTGCGCGCCTCCGGCCTGACGATTCTCGTCATGACCCACCGGCTGCGCGTCGCGCAGGCCGCGGATCGCATCGTCGTGCTCGAGAACGGGTCGGTGGAGGCGAGCGGTGAGCACGCGGCGCTGCTCGCGGCCGGCGGCCTCTACGCGCGGCTCTGGCGCCGTCAGCAGCTCGAGGCGGAGATCGCGCGTGCCTGACGCCCACCTCGAGCAGGACGAGGTGCTCGGCCGCGCCTTCGACCGGCGTCTGGCCGCGCGGCTGTGGGTCGCCGCGCGGGCGCACCGGCCGCTGCTCTACGCGACGCTCGCGCTCTATCCGGCGATCGCCCTGGCCGAGCTGTCGCAACCGTATCTGCTGAAGATCGCGATCGACGATCACATCCTGGCCGGCGACTGGATCGGGCTGTCGCTGACCGCCGCCGTCTACGCCGCCACGCTCGCGGTGCTCTACGGCCTGCGCATGCTGGAGGCGTATCTGATGGCGCTCGTCGGTCAGCGGGTCACGCACGATTTGCGCAACGCCCTCTTCGGCCACCTCCTGCGCCTGGAGGCGGGCTTCTACGACAGGAATCCCGTCGGGCGTCTGATGACGCGCGTGCTCAACGACGTCGAGGCGGTGAGCGAGGCGTTCACCAGCGGTCTGCTCGCCATCGCCGCCGACGTGATCACGCTCGCGGGCGTGGTGGCGGTGATGCTCTGGATGGACTGGCGGCTCGCGCTGGTCACCTTCGCCATCGTGCCCGTGCTCGGCGCCGCCGCCGCCTACTTCCGCATTCGGGCCCGCGACGCCTACCGCCAGGCGCGACGCCGGCTGGCGGCGTTGAACGCGTTCCTTCAAGAATCGCTTCAGGGCGTGGCCGTGATCCAGCTCTTCGCGCGCGAGCGTCACGAGCACGCGATCTTCCGGCGGCTCAACCGCGACTACCGGCGCGCGATGTTCAGCTCGACCATCTTCGAGGCCACTCTCTATGCGTCGGTCGAGGCGCTGGGCTCCGTCGCCCTGGCGCTGCTGATCTGGTACGGCGGCGGCCAGATCGGCGCGGGCGCGCTCTCGTTCGGCGCGCTCGTCGCGTTCATCCAGTACACCAACCGCTTCTTTCTGCCCATCCGCGACCTCGGCGCGAAGTACACCGTGATGCAGTCGGCCATGGCCTCCGCCGAGCGCATCTTCGGTCTGCTCGAGCGCCCACCCGCCATCGTCTCCCCCGCCGACGGGAATACGGCTGACCGGGCGGACGGAGCCACGACCCTCTCGCTCAGGCCACCCACGTCATTACCCGATCACGCGGCCCCCGCTACAATAAAGTCCGTTCCCGCCATCGAATTCTCCTCCGTGTCGTTCTCCTATACCGACGACGCCTTCGTCCTGCGCGACTGCTCGTTCCGCGTCGCGGCCGGCGAGCACGTCGCCCTCGTCGGCGCCACCGGCGAGGGCAAGTCCACGTGCGCGCGGCTGCTGATCCGCGCCTACGACGTCACGCGCGGCCGCGTGCTCGTGGACGGCGTCGACGTGCGCGAGTGGGATCTCGCGCCGCTGCGGCGCCGTGTCGGGACGGTGTTCCAGGACACGGTGCTCTTCGCGGGCACCGTCGCCGACAACGTGACCCTCGGCGCCGCGCTGCCGCCCGGCGCGCTCGCCCGCGCGCTGGACACCGCACGCGCGCGCGACTTCGTGGAGGCGCTGCCGCGCGGGGTCGAGGAGCCGCTCGGCGAGCGCGGCGCGAATCTCTCGCACGGGCAGCGCCAGCTGCTGGCCATCGCGCGGGCGCTCGTGTACAATCCCGCAATCCTCGTTCTCGACGAAGCGACCTCGAGCGTCGATCCGGAATCGGAATGGAGAATCCGCGAAGCCATGCAGCGACTCCTGGCCGGCCGTACCAGCATCACGATCGCCCACCGGCTCTCGACGGTCCAGCGCGCGGACCGGATCCTCGTCCTGCATCGCGGCCGCGTGCACGAGGAGGGGACGCACGCGGCGCTGGTGCGCGGCGGCGGGCTCTACGCGCGGCTCTGGGAGCTCGGCCTCGCGGCGCCGGACGGAACGGCGAGCAACGCGGCGCCGGCGCGCTGACGTTCCGGCGTGCCGTGTACCGGTTCGTGCGGCGCGTGCCGAGGGGGTTCGTGGTGACGTACGGCCAGGTGGCGGCGCTCGTCGGGGCGCCGCGCTCGGCGCGCGCGGTCGGCGGCGCCATGCGGCACTGTCCCGAGGACGTGCCGTGGCACCGGGTGGTCAACGCGCAGGGCCGCATCAGCCGCCGGCGGCGCGACGCCGGAATGCTCACGCAGCGCATCCGGCTCGAGCAGGAGGGCGTCCCGCTGCGGCGCGGGCGTGTGGTGCTCGAGCGGTTCCGCTGGGAAGGATAGGACGATGCGACTGGCGCTGGCGCTGAACTATTCGGGCGCGAACCTGGCACTCGACATCGACAAGGTCCTCGAGGCCGAGCGCCTCGGATACGACTCCATCTGGACGGCCGAAGCCTACGGCTCCGACGCGGTGTCGCCGGCGGCGTGGGTGGCCGCCCGCACCACGCGCATCCACGTGGGCACCGGTATCATGCAGATTCCCGCGCGCACGCCGGCGATGACGGCGATGACCGCGATGACGCTCGACGGGCTCTCGGGCGGACGCTTCCGGCTCGGTCTCGGCGTCTCGGGGCCGCAGGTCGTCGAGGGCTGGCATGGCCAGCCGTTCGGCAAGCCGCTGGCGAAGACACGCGAGTACGTCGAGGTCGTGCGCGCGATCCTCAAGCGCGAGAAGCCGCTCGAGTTCCGCGGCGAGTACTACCAGATCCCGTACGTCGGGCCGAGCGCCACCGGCCTCGGCAAGCCGCTCAAGTCGATCCTGCACGGCCGCGCCTCGCTGCCCATCTACCTGGCCGCGGTCGGGCCCAAGAACGTCGCGCTGGCGGCGGAGATCGCCGACGGCTGGATCCCCGTGTTCTTCTCGGCGCGCCGCAGCCGGATGTTCCGCGAGTGGCTCGACGAGGGTTTCAAGGCGGGCGGCCGCTCGTCGCAAGCCTTCGACGTCATGCCGATGGTGTCGGTCGTCGTGGGCCCCGATGTCGCCGCGTGCCGGGCCGTGGTGAAGCCGCGCCTCGCGCTCTACGTGGGCGGCATGGGCGCCCGCGGCCGGAACTTCTACAACGACATCGCGCGCCGGTACGGCTACGAGGACGCGGCGAAAACCATCCAGGAGCAGTACCTGTCGGGCAGGAAGGCCGAGGCCGAGGCGGCCGTGCCGGACGCGCTGGTGGACGAGGTGGCGCTCTGCGGGCCGAAGGAGCGCATCCGCGAGCAGGTGGCCGAGTGGAAGGGATCCGGCGTGACGACGCTGCTGGTCGCCGGCGACGCGGTCGCCGTCCGCACGCTGGCCGAGCTGGCGCTGTAGACGCAGGAGGACGCGATGAGACTGCGGGACAAGGTCGCGATCGTGACGGGCGCGGGGTCGGGCATCGGCGCGGCGGCGGCCGTCGCGATGGCCGCGGAGGGCGCGCGGGTGCTCGTGGCGGACGTCAACGAGGCGGGCGCGAAGACGACCGTGCAGAGGATCGAAGGAGCCGGCGGCCAGGCCATCGCGCTGACGGCCGACGTCACGCGCGCCGCCGACAACCAGGCCCTGGTCGAGCGCGCCACGGCGGCGTGGGGCCGGCTCGACGTCTTCTTCGCCAACGCCGGCGTGCCGCAGTGGAAGACCGACGTCGAGGAGGTCGACGAGACGACCTTCGACACGATCTTCGACGTGAACGTCAAGGGCGTGTACCTCGGCGCGAAGTACGCGCTGCCCGTGATGAAGCGTGCCCGGCGCGGCGTCTTTCTCATCACCGCGTCGACGGCGGCCATCCGTCCGCGCGCGGGCGGCCAGATCTATGCCGCGTCGAAGGGCGCCGTGGTCACGCTGGCCAAGGCGCTGGCCCTCGAGGTGGCGCCGCACGGCGTGCGCGTGGTGGCCATCGCGCCCGTCGCCACCCACACGCCGATGCTGCCGACCTTCATGGGCAAGCCGCAGGTGGACGCCGAAGGGCTGGCGCGGTACGAGAAGACGGTGCCGCTCGGCCGGCTCAACCAGCCGGAGGACATCGCGAACGCCGCGGTCTTCCTCGCCTCGGACGAGGCCGCCATGATCACCGGCAGCGTGCTCGAAGTCGACGGGGGACGCTGCATATGAGCGCCCCGATTCGCCGACCGTCGGGCCCGCCAGGAGTGTCATGACTTTTATATGTGCCGGCGCCCGACGGTCGGGGAAATTTCGGTGAGAGTTATTCCTCTCGCCGCGGAGTCGCTCGGCGTCCGCTCGATGGCGACCTACGTCGAGGCGGGCGACCTCGGGATCCTCATCGACCCGGGCGCGACGCTCGCGCCGACACGCTGGGGGCTGCCCCCGGCCGAGGCGGAGTGGCAGGCGCTGCGGCGCGCCAACGATCGCATCTCCGCGTACGCCACGCGCGCGCGCCTGATCTTCGTCAGCCACTACCACGAGGATCACTTCCGCAGCGATCCGGTCACCTACGCCGGCCACACCGTGCTCGCGAAGGACCCGCGGCGGATGATCGCCGGTGCCCAGGCGCGCCGCGGCCTGGCGCTGTGGAAGGCGCTCGAGGGCCAGGCGACCGTCGAGTCGGCCGACGGCTGGCGCCGGCGGGATGGCGCCGTCGAGCTGTCGGTGTCGCCTCCGCTGCCCCACGGCGTCGACGGCACGCCGCTCGGTCACGTCGTGGGACTGGCCGTGTGCGACCTCGTGCAGCGCGAGCGCTTCGTGTTCGCCTCCGACGTGCAGGGACCGCTCTCGGCGGTGGCGGCGGCGTGGCTGATCCAGCAGCGGCCGACGCTGCTCTATCTCTCGGGGCCGCCGTCCTACGTCGAGCGCGACCTGCCGGCGGGGGCGGTGCAGCGCGGCATCGACAATCTCCGGCGCGTGCTCGACGCGACGGGCTGCCGCGCGATCATGGACCACCACGCGCTGCGCGACTCGAGCTTCGCCGCGCGCTTCGACGTGCTGTGGAGCACCGGGCACGTGATCACGGCCGCCGCCCACCTCGGGCTGCCGGCGACCCCGCTGGAGGCGCAGCGTCGCGCGCTGTGGAGCGACGCGCGCAAGCCGCCGGCGCCCGTGCGGCGGCCGGTCGAGACCGGCGGTGCTATCATGACTCGCGCGAAACGTACTTTCGCCAGAAGGGGGAACGCCCAGTGACGGACCAAAAGACACTCAACGTGGGCGACCAGGCGCCGGCCTTCACGCTGAAGACCATCGGCATGAAGGACGTGAGCCTGGGCGACTACAAGGGCAAGAACGTCGTCCTGCTGTTCTATCCGCTGGACTGGACGCCGGGCTGAAGCAAGTGCATGCCGGCCTTCGACAAGCGCATCGGCGACTTCGACAAGGCCAATACCCAGGTGCTGGGTATCTCCACCGACAGCCCCTTCAGCCATGACAACTGGGCGAAGTCCGTCGGCATCAGCCACTACCCGCTGCTGTCGGACATGCAGCGCAGCGTGGCGAAGGACTACGGCATCCACATGACGGAGATGAACATCAACAGCCGGGCGACCTTCATCATCGACAAGACCGGCAAGGTCCGCTTCGCCGAGAAGTACGGCAAGGGCGAGCTGCCGGATCCGGACAAGATCCTGGGAGAGGTGAAGAAGCTGGCCTAGTGAGATTGGGGGGGGCGAGGCGACCCCCCCAATTCCCCCCCGCTTCGGGCGACGCGACGGTCGTCGGTTGCTCGACGCGTGGTCAGCGCCACGCCGCCCATCACCAGCGCGACGCCGCCGATCTGCCAGGGTCCGATCGGCTCACCGAGCAGCGCCGCCGCCAGCGCCATTCCCACCAGCGGCGTCACGTTCAGGAAGATCGCTGCGCGGCTCGGGCCCACGCGCTCGACCGCCGCGTACCACCACAGATGGGCGATCGCGCCGAGGATCGCGTGGTAGAGCAGCACGGCCCACGCGATCGGTGAGGCCAGCCGCGGCCGCGGCATCAACGGCAGCGTGACGACGGCGAGCGGTACGAGCAGGAGCGTGCCGCACACGTAGGCGCCTGTGGTCGCCACCGCCGGTGGCACCGTCGCGATGAGACGCTTGCCGTAGACCGTATAGACCGTCCACGCCGTGAGCCCCAGCAGGGTGAGGAAGTCACCCAGACGCCACTCCGACGGCGCGAGCTCTGCCAGCTGTCCCTCGGTGACGACGAGGAGGACACCGAGCGCCGAGAGGGCCACGCCCGCCTGCTGGGCACGGTGCAGCCGCTCGCCGAGATAGAGCCGCGCGCCCAGCGCGATCATCACCGGCGACGCGGCCTGCAGGATGGCGGCGTTCGCCGCCGTCGTCGTGTAGATCCCCCAGTAGGCGATGTGCATCGACAGCACCACGCCGGCCACGCCGAGCACGAAGAACGCGCGCACCGTCTCGGGCGCCGGGGCCCGCACGGCGTCGGCGCCCGAGCGCAACAGCAGCACCCCGAGGAACGCCGAGGCGACGATGGCACGCAGCGCGGTGAGGAGCGTCGGCGGCAGGTCGTCGAGCGCGAGCTTGGAGGTGGCGGGGAACGTGCCCCACAGCGCCGCGATCAGCAGCAGCGCGACGTACGCGCGCGTTTGACTGAGCCGAGGCACCCGCCTATGATAGCCCGCGCGTCATGGCCGATCACGTCATGGAGTCGCGCTTGTGGCTCGCGCGGCCGCGGTCCGATGTCTTCGCGTTCCTCGCCGATCCCTCCAACCTCGCGCGCGTGATGCCCCCGACGCTCGACGTGCGGCTGCTCACGCCGGCCGTCACGATGGCGGCGGGCGCCGTGCTCGAGTTCCGCATCGTCTGGCTCGGGGTGCCGCTGCGCTGGCGGATGTTCGTGCGCGAGTGGGACCCGCCCTATCGCTTCGTGGACGTGCAGGTCAACGGGCCGTATGCGCGCTGGGAGCATCGGCACCGGCTGCTGGAGGACGGGGGCGGGACCTGGATCGAGGACCGCGTGACGTACCGGCTGCCCGGTGGTCCGCTCGGCCGGGCGGCCCACCGCCTGATCGTGGGACGACAGCTGCGCGCGGCGTGGGCGTACCGCCGCGAGCGGCTGGTCGAGTTGCTGGCGCCGGTCAGCGCGCCGGCAGGGTGATGCCCAGCCGCTCGAGCCGGGGCCGCACGCGGTCGCTCAGCAGGCCGATGCGCGCGAGATTCTGCACCATCGAGGAGTGCATGTCCTTGCGGAAGTATTTCCGGAACGGGGCGAAGTCGTTGGACGCCGCCGTCTCGCGGCGGTAACGGCGAATTTCATCCATTTCAGCCGGACTGAAACCCAAGTCTTGATAGGCTTCAGCCGGGAAGAAGCCGGTCAGCGTTTTTTCGAGCGCGAAGCACGTGTAGTCCTCGAGCTCGCGCCGTTCGGTCTCCGAGGCCTCGGCCACCACGCGCGGCAGCGAGAGCATGCCGAAGCCCATGTGACGCGACTCGTCCTGCAGCACGCGCTTGCACACCTCGCCGAGCACCGGGTCCCGGGCGCTCTCGCCCATCATCTTGAAGAGGGCGACGGCGAACGTCTCGGCGACGAGCTGGAGCGCGATCGTCTTCAGGTACCAGCGGCTCTCGGTGAGGATCGAGTCGAACAGGTCGCGCTCGTTCTTGGGCATGCCGTAGCGGATCCCGAGACGCTCGGTGAGGTAGCGATCGAGCACCTCGTTGTGTCGGGCCTCGTCCATCACCTGGGTGGCCTGGAAGAACTTGTGATCGGCGCCCTCGACGACGTCGACGAGCTGGCTGCACGCCAGCATCGCGCCCTGCTCGCCGTACATGAGGGTGGACAACCGCCAGGCGGCGATGCGCCGGTTGAGCTCCACGCGCTGCGCCTCGGACAGCCGCTCCCACAGGGGCGAGCCGTAGATGTCGATCAGCTCGTCGGCGATGACGCGGCCGTCGGCGGTGCCGGGCTCCTTCCAGGGGATGTCCTTGGAGGCGTTCCACTGGTCGCGCTTGGCGTTCTCGTAGAGCCGGCGGAGGTCGGCCTCGTTGGTGGCGTAGTCGTACTCGAACATCGTCGTCATCGTGGTCGGAATCGGCCGCGGCTCCATGTGCTCCATCTGCGCCTCCAGGGGAAACCGACGAGTTTCGCCAGGGAACTGAGCGGTTCCCATTATGCCGCCGCCGGCCCCGGCGGCGCAAGGTGGTAGGCTGGGCCGGTGACGCGGGCGGTCGACGAGCTGGGCGCGCACGTCTCGGTCGCGGGCGGCCTCGCCCTGGCGCCGGCGCGGGGCCGCGACCTCGGCTGCGGCGCCATCCAGATCTTCCTCAAGAACCAGCGCCAGTGGGCGGCGTCGCCCCTCGACCCGGCCGCCGCCCGCGCGTTCCGCGCCGCGCGCCGCCGCGCGGGGATCCGGCACGCCTTCGCGCACGGCAGCTACCTCGTCAACCTGGCCACGCCCGTGCCCGCGGCCTGGCGGCAGGCCGTCGACACGTTCACGGACGAGCTGCAGCGCGCGGAGGCGCTGGGTCTCGGCTGCCTGGTCGTGCACCCCGGCTCGCACATGGGCGCGGGGCGGGAGGCCGGCCTCGACGCGGTGGCGCGGGCGGTGGACGAGGCGCTGGTCCGCACGCCGCGCGCCCGCGTGCGCGTGGCCCTCGAGAACACGGCCGGCGGGGGCCACGCGCTCGGCGGAACGTTCGAGGACCTGGCGGGGATCATCGGGCGCGTGCGGCGCGCCGAGCGGGTGGGCGTGTGCCTGGACACCTGCCACCTGTTCGTCGCCGGCTACGACATCCGCACGCCCGCGGGTTACGCCGCCGCCATCGAGCGCTGCGCGCGCACGGTGGGACTGCCGCGCGTGCTCGCGTTCCATCTGAACGACGCCCGCGCCCCGCTCGGCTCCGGCCTCGACCGCCACGAGCACATCGGGCGCGGCCGGCTCGGCCTGCGTCCGTTCCGCCTGCTGCTCAACGATCCACGCTTTGCGCGCGTGCCGAAGGTGCTCGAGACACCGAAGGAGCCCGAGCCGACCGCCGATCTGAAGAATCTGGCGACGCTGCGCCGGCTGCGTCGGCTGTGAACATGGGGGGCCCCGAGATGGCCCCCCAATCCCCCCAATCCCCCCAAGCACTCGGGGTGCCGCGGCAAAGCCGTGGCACCCCTCGACCACGCCGACCGCCTTCTACCGCGACGAGGTGACGCCGACGCGACGGCAGAGGGCGCTGACCGGGCACGTCGAGCAGCGTGGCGAGAGCGGCGTGCAGACGTTCTGGCCGAAGGCGACGAGCAGGTCGTTGTAGCCGATCCAGAATCGCCGCGGCAGCCGCCCGCGCAGCGCCATCTCCGTCTCCTGCGGGTGGCGCGTGCGGACGTAGCCGAGCCGGTTGCTGATCCGGTGCACGTGCGTGTCCACGCAGATGCCGGGCTTGTTGAAGCCCATGGTCACCACGAGGTTCGCCGTCTTGCGCCCGACGCCCTTGAGCGTCAGCAGGGCGTCGAGGTCGTCCGGCACGCGCCCACCGAAGCGCTCCAGCAGATCGCGGCAGAGCCCGAGGATGACGCGCGCCTTCGTGCGGTAGAAGCCGACCGGATAGATGAGCGTCTCGATCCGCTGCGCGGACAGCCGCAGCATGGCGGCGGGGGTGTCGGCGACCGCAAAGAGTCGCGCGGCGGCGGGGCCGGTCGTGGTGTCCTGGGTGCGCAGCGACAGGATGCAGGCCACGAGCACGCGGAACGGATCGCGCTCCTGCTCGGCGATGAGCGCCAGCGCGGTGCGGTTCCAGCGCGGACGCGTCCGCCGGAGCCGGCGGATGACGCCCGCGATGTCTACCGCTTGTCCTTGATGGACTCGAGCAGCGTGCGGGCGCGCGGGGCGTCCTTGACGGTCCAATCCGCCACGATCCTCGGCGCGCGCTCGTCGAGCACGCGCGTCAATTCCTGCCGCGCCTCCGGATAGCGGCCGGTGGCGATGTAGAGGCGCGCGAGGTCCACGCGCAGCACGGTGAAGCGCGGGTCGATGGCCAGCCCCTTTTTGAAGTAGTCCTCCGCGCGGGCGCGATCGCCGCCCGCGAGCCGCGGCACCTCCATGTACACGTTGCCGGCCAGAGAGTGCGCGCGGACGTTCTTGGGATCGAGCGAGAGGATCGTGTCGATCTCGCGCTTCACCGTCGGCAGCAGGAAGAGCGAGCGCATGATGCCCTTCGTCTGGCCGTACCGGCCCGTGTTGATCGCGTACCAGACGTGGGCCTCGGCGTTCTTCGGCGCCAGCTCCACCGCGCGCTCGCCGACCTGGCGGCCCCGGTCGTAGGCCGCGAGCTTCTCGTCATCGGTCTTGGCGCGGATGTCGCCCCAGAGGAAGTGCACGTACGACAGCATGATCATCGTCTCGACCTGCCGGTCCTTCGCCAGCGCCGCCTCCAGCAGGTCGCGCGCGCGGTCGAGCTTCGCGGGGTCTTCGTGATACTGCGCGATCAGCGCGCGCGCCGCCTCCACGGGCGTCTGGGCGAGCGCAGCGGTGGCGGCCGCGGTCGAGAGCACGGCGAGGGCCACGAGACGCGCGAGCATCGGGCGAACTCTAGCACGTTGACAGCCCAGCGCCCCATCCACGATCCTCGCGGCGTGATCGCGGTCGGCGTGCAGACGTGGGGCACGGACGTCGCGGCGCTGCGGCGCTACTGGGCCGCCGCCGACGCGCTGGGCTACGCGCGTGTGACCTACGGCGATGGGCTCTGGGACTTCACGCACGACGGCTGGACGCTGCTCGCCGCCCTGGCGCTGCAGACGCGCACCTGTCGGATCGGTCCCGCCGTGACCTACGCGTTCGCCGCCGCCGCGCATCATCCATCGTGGCTCGCCAAGCGCGCGGTCGCCATCGATCATCTGTCCGGGGGGCGGCTCGACCTGCGCTTCGCCGTCGGCGCCGAGGCGCCCGACGTCGCCGCGTCCTGGGCGCGCCACGGCATCGCATACCCGCCGCCGCGCGAGCGGCTCGCGAGGCTCGAGGCCACGATCGACGCGCTCCGCCGGCTGTGGGCGGGTGAGCCGGTCACGTCGCCGTCGCTCGGCCTGCGCGATGCGCGCATCGAGCCCGTGCCCGTCCAGCGCCCCGGGCCGCCCGTGTGGGTGGCCGCGGTGGGCCCGCGCGCGATGGCGCTCGCCGCGCGCTGCGCCGACGGCTGGGAGACGTCGTTCCTTCCGCCGGCCGCGTTCGCGGACGCGGTGGCGCGCTTCGACGCCGCGCTCATCGCCGCCGGCCGGCCGGGCGACGTCGTGCGGCGCTCCGTCGAGGTCGACGCCGCGCTCGCGGACGCGCCGCACGAGGCGGCGCGAGCGGCCGAGCGGTTCCGCGCGCATCGTGGCCTCGCTCGCGCCCATCCGCTGCTCGACGCGGCGCTCGTCGGCGACGCGGAGGCGGTCGTCGCGCGGGCGCTTGCCTATGGCGAGGCGGGAGCCACGGATCTCATGGTGGGCTTCGTGGACTTTCCGGACACGAGGATGCTCGAGCGCTTCGCCAAGCGGGTGCTGCCCGCGCTCACGGCGCGGCCTCGCATCCGGTGAGGAGACTCAGCGCTCGCAGCCGATCGGCCACTGCGGAAGCGGGCTCCTGGGCGAGCGCCTCGGCGCCGGCGAGCAGGAGCCATGCGAGCGCCTCCGGCGGCGCCACCGGGCCGCCGTGCGCCGAGGGCGGCGTCGCCTCGAGCAGCTCTTGCAGCGCCAGCCGCACCTGCTCGCGCGCCCACGCCAGCGCGAGGGCGCCCGTCTTGTCGCCGCGCGTGGCCAGGAACGCGCGCGCGACCGCGCGCGACAGGGGACCGTCCGGGGCGTACGCGATGGCGAGCGCGCGCAGTGCGCCCGGCAGCGCGTCGCGACCAAGTCCGCCGAGCTCGCGCGCGAGCGCCAGGAGCCGTCGCTCGGCCTCGCTCGGCGGCGCCGGCGACGGCCGGCGTGCGTGGCGGGCGGGGCGCGGCGCGACGCGGCGTCGGCGCGGCATCGCAGTCCAAGATAGCAGACCGTCCCGCCACCGCCCGTGGGCAGCGCCGGCTACTCGTAGCGGAGCGCTTCGATCGGATCGAGCCGCGAGGCTTTGCGGGCCGGGTAGAAGCCGAAGAAGATCCCGATGGCGGCGGAGAAGCCGAAGGCCAGCAGGATCGCCTCCGGCGCCAGCACGGTACGCCACTCCGCCAGCGCGTTGATGGCATTGCTGCCGCCGACGCCGAGGGCAATGCCGATGACGCCGCCGATCAGCGACAACGTCACCGCCTCGACGAGGAACTGGGTGAGGATGTCGCGGGACCGCGCGCCGACGGCCATGCGCAGGCCGATCTCGCGCGTCCGCTCGGTGACCGACACGAGCATGATGTTCATGATCCCGATGCCGCCGACGAGCAGCGACACGGACGCGATCGCCGCCAGCAGATAGGTCATCACCTTCGAGGACTCCTCCTGCGTCTGCAGCACCTCCGAGAGGTTGCGCAGCCAGAAGTCGTCGTCCTGGGCAGGCTGCAGCCGGTGCCGCTGGCGCAGGAGCTCGCGGATCTGCGTCTCCGCCTCGGTCATGTTCTCGTCGGGACGGATCTTGATCGAGATCGAGCCGACCGAGCGGGCGTTGGCCTGGCTGACGCCGAGGACCTTCTTCTTGGCCGTCGACAGCGGAACGAAGATCACGTCGTCCTGGTCCTGGCCCCACGCGCTCTGGCCCTTGCGGCTGAGCAGCCCGGCCACGGTGAAGGGAACCTTCTTGATACGGATGATCTGGCCGATGGGGTCGGCGTCGCCGAAGAGGTTCTGGGCGGTCGTCTGGCCGAGCAGGGCGATCTTGGTGGCGCCGTCGACGTCCTCTTGTAAGATCGGCCGCCCGACGTCCACCGGCCAGTCGCGCGCCTCGAAGTAGTCGGCCGTCACGCCCTGGATGGCGGTGGACCAGTTGAGGTTGCCGTAGACGACCTGCGCGTTGCCGCGCGAGCTGGGCGCGGCCACCTGCACGGCCGGAACCTCGCGGGCGATGGCGGAGGCGTCATCCTCGGTGATCGTCGTCTGGCTGCCCTGACCGAGCCGGACGCCGGCCTGGTTGGTGCTGCCCGAGAGCGCGATGATCAGATTGGAGCCGAGGCTCTGGATCTGCTCGGCCACGCGGGCCTGAGCGCCGGTGCCCACCGACACCATCGCGATGACGGCGGCGACGCCGATCATGATGCCGAGCATCGTCAGCGCCGTGCGCAACTTGTTGACCTTGAGCGAGCGCAGCGCGATGCGCAGCGCCTGCAGCACCATCAGGCCACCGCTTCTTCTTCTTCGGGCAGGCTCTTGAGCGCCTCGGCGGCGTCGAGCGGCGTCACGTGCTCGTCGCTGCGCAGCCGCCCGTCGCGGAAGACGAGCCGCCGGCTGGCGTAGGTGGCGATGTCGGGCTCATGGGTGACGAGCACGATCGTGAGCCCGTCTCGGTTCAGACGCTGGAGGAGCGCGAGGATCTCGACGCTGGTGCGTGTGTCGAGGTTGCCGGTGGGCTCGTCGGCCAGGATGACGGCCGGGTCGTTGACGAGCGCGCGGGCGATGGCGACGCGCTGCTGCTGGCCGCCCGAGAGCTGGCTCGGGTGGTGATGCTCGCGGTCGGCGAGGCCGACTGCGCCCAGCCGCGCGCGCGCCCGCTCGCGACGCTCTCGCGACGAGATTCCGCCGTAGAGGAGCGGCAGCTCGACGTTCTCGAGCGCGCTCGTTCGGGCGAGCAGGTTGAACATCTGGAAGACGAAGCCGATCTTCGCGTTGCGCACGGTGGCCAGCTGGTCGCGCGAGAGCCGCGCGACGTCCTGGCCGTCGAGCCAGTAGCGGCCGGACGACGGGCGATCGAGGCAGCCGAGCAGGTTCATGAAGGTGGACTTGCCGGAGCCCGACGGCCCCATGACGGCCACGAATTCGCCGGCCTCGATCGACACCGAGACGCCGCGCAGCGCGTGCACGGTGTGGGGGCCGAGATGGTAGTCCTTGCCGAGGTCCTCGGTCGCGATGATCGCCACGGCGCTCAGAGCCTCAGGCGCGGTCCGGCGGGGGCGCTGCCGCCGGGCGTCCCCGGGCGATTCTGGCCGGCGGCCACGAGGCCCGTGATGATCTCCTGGCCTTCCTTGAGGTCCCCGCGCAGCACCTCGGTGGCGGTGCCGTCGCTGATGCCGAGGGTGAGGGCCACCGCCTTGGGTTTGCCGTCCGCGTCGAGGATCCACACGCGCCCGGGGTTGCCGCCACCACCGGGCGCCGCCGCGGCGCCCGCGCCGCGGCCCTCGCCGCCCGCGAGCTCCTCGTACTTCGCGCGCTGCTCGGGCGTGAGGATCTCGCGAATCTTCGCGCGGGTGGCCTCGCGGACCTTCGCGGCGCGCGGCTGGCGCTCGCTCTCCGGGAGCTCGCGCAGCGCCGACATCTGCTGCCGCGTGTCGGCCAGGATCGGGTCGAGCTTCGTCTGCTGCTCGGCGCTGAGTCCGAGACCGGTCACGAGCCGCTCACGCATCTCACCCGGCGAGCGACCGCCGCCGGCGCCGTCGCCGCGCGGCGCCGAGCCCGCGGCCGGCCTGGTGCTCGACACGCCGCTCTGACCGCGCGCGGGCCCCGCCGGGCTGGCGTCGGCGCCCGCGGGCCGGAAGCGCAGCGCCGCGTTCGGCACCTTCAGCACGCTCGGCTTCTCGGCATAGACCAACTTCACGTTGGCGGTCATCCCGGGCAGGAGGCGGCCGCCGGGATTGTCGACCGAGATCACGACGGTGTAGGTGACCACATTTTGCACGATCTGCGCCGCCTTGCGGATCTGCGTGACGATGCCGACGAAGGGCTGACCCGGGAACGCGTCCACCGTGAAGCTCGCGCGGTCCTCGAGCTTGACCCGCCCGATGTCGGCCTCGTCCACGCTCGTCTCGACCTGCATCTTCGTCAGGTCCTGCGCGATCGTGAAGAGCGTCGGCGCCTGGAGGCTGGCCGCCACCGTCTGGCCGACGTCAACGGCGCGCGAGACCACGACGCCGTCCACCGGGGCGCGGATGGTCGTGTAGTCGAGGTTGGCCTGGGCCTGCGCGAGCGCCGCCGTCTTCTGGTCGACCTGGGCGCGCGCCGACTTCAGCCCCGCCTCCTGCACGCGCAGCTGGGCCAGGTTGGAGTCGATCTGCGCCGCGAGCGCTCTCTCGCTGGCGCGGGCGGAGTCTGACTGCGCGACCGCCTGCGCGGTGTCGCGGTCCGCCTGGGCGATGAGCTGCCGCTTGAAGAGCTCCGCGTTGCGATCGAGGATGCGCTTGCTGTCGGCCTGCGCCGCGTCGGCCTTGGCCGTCTGCGCCTTGCCCTGGGCCAGCGCCGCCCGCGCGTTCTCCACGTCGGCCTTGGCCTTCTCCACGGTCGCCGCCTGGTTGAGGACGGCGGCCTTCGCGGTCTCCACGTCGGCCTTCGCCTGGTTCACCTGGGCCGCGAAGATCTGGGGATCGATCCGCGCGATGATCTGGCCCTTCTTGACCACCGAGTTGAAATCGACCAGGAGCTCCTTGATCTGACCCGAGACCTGGCTACCGACCTGGACGGTGATGACGGCGTTGAGGTTGCCCGTGGCGGAGACGGCGGCGGTGAGGGGACCTCGCTCGACCTGGGACAGGCGGTACTTCGGGGAGCTATTCCGGCCCTGCGCGTACAGGTAGCCCCAGATCCCCGCGCCGAGGAGCAGAGCAACGACGACGATGGGGATGTAGCGTTTCATCGCCTGTAGGACGATCGGGAACCTCCGGATATTTGGAGATTACCGGCGGCCGACCGCGCGGTCCAGCCGGGCGAGCGCGATGCGGTAGTCGGCCAGGGCCTGGGCCTCCGTGTTCTGGGCCTGGGTCAGGGCGAGCTGGGCGTCGGTGAGCTCCAGGATGGTGCCGACACCCGCGTCGAACCGGCCCTGGGCGAGGCGGAAGTTCTCCTGCGCAGAGGCGACGGCGACCTGCGCGGCCTGGATGCGCTCGTCGGCCTCGATCACGTTGTTGATCGACTGCTCGACCTCGCGCGAGATGTCGAGCTCGCTGGCCTTCACCCGGGCCTGGGCGGCGTCGAGGTTG
>Ga0209057_1001582_pt1 | contig 18124 bp, 19 predicted proteins | sample GraSoiAngelo_146_FD_185903 | JGI IMG/M metagenome (GOLD analysis project Ga0209057, IMG submission 185903) | Grasslands soil microbial communities from the Angelo Coastal Reserve, California, USA - 14_1009_05_30cm (SPAdes) (version 2) | ecosystem: Environmental > Terrestrial > Soil > Grasslands ... | reverse complement strand
GTACCGCTCGCCCCTCGGACGTCGGATAGTCGCCGCCGACCTCGATGTCTCGGCAGACGGCGGCCGGCCCGTCACGATGGGCCAGCCCTCGGCCGAGCGGCTACCTCTGATCGAGCGGCTCGACGAAGCGGGCGGCGCCTCCGAGGCCGCGCTCGACATCACCATGGCCCTGGTCCGGAGCCTGGCGCGCGCCGCGGACTGGATCCTGCCGGTCCACGCGCGGCTCGGGCCCGGGCGGCTCGAGCAGCGGATCACCCTCACGCGGTTTGCGGCTTTCCCGGAGATCAGGCGCGCCTACCTCGTGAACATGCTGGTCGCCTATCGCGGGCTCGACGACGACGAGCTGGCGGCCTACGCGCGGTGGGTCGAGTCGAGCGCGGGGCGCTGGTTCGTGGAGGCCATGAACCGCGCCGTCGTGGACGCGGTAGGCATGGCCGCCGAGCTCGCAGCGGTCGAGCTCGTCACCCTCCTACCGCAGACCGTCGGCGACAGCCGATAACTGACTCGGAGGGGGGCTTCGCCCCCCTTCCGACTCCTCCCCCCAGGATCGATTGCGCGGGCGAAGCCCGCGCTCGAACTGCCGTTATTCCGACACGCTGCGAGGTGATCCGCTCTCACGCGCCGCGGTCGACGCGGGCGCGGTGGGCGCGGTAGGCGGCGAAGATCTTCTCGTTCATCTCCCGGCACGCCGCGCGCGCCCGCTCCTGCGCCGCGGGAGTGTCGGCGAGCAGCGAGAGCGCCTTGCGGCCGATCGCCGCGTGGCGGTACTCGTCCGGAAGAATCTGCGTGCGATAGAGCTCCGCGGTTTCGGGATCGACGTCCTGCGCCAGCTCGATCAGCGCCTCGAACCCCTCGCACGACTGAGTCTCGCCGGCGAACTGGAACATGGCGAGCTTCTCGAGCGTCGGCCGGGTCCGGCAGGCGACGAGCCAGTCGAAGAGCGCCTGCCACTCGGGCAGGGGACGGTAGGCGTCCGGGTCCTCGCCGAGCCCGAAAAGGCGCGTCCGCAATAATTGGTAATGGCGCTGCTCGTCGTCGAGCTGGCCCGGCAGGAGCTCGCGGATTTCGCGCTCGGGCACGTACGGGATCCACGCGGCGATCAGCTCGACGGAGCGCAGCTCGTTGTAGACGCCCTGGCGCATGCGGTAGCGGATCTGCTCGCGCCTCACGACGGGACGCCCTGGCGCATGCGGTAGCGGATCTGCTCGCGCCTCACGACGGGCGGCGCCTCGGGGTCGAGGCGCACGTCGCGGCCGCGCCAGAAGGTCGCGTTCTCGTGGGCGAGCTCCCGCACGAAGTCGCGCGCAGCCGTCACGGCTTCGTGAAGACGATCGGCCCGAAGAAGGACTCGGCCGAGGAGTTCGTGTCGTCGGAGTCGATCGCGATCGAGAGGGCACCGGGCTTGTCCGGCGGCTCGCCGTAGAGCTTTTTGTAGTCCTCGACGACGTTCCGCCGCTCGGTGAGCCACTTCCCGAGCTCGGCTGGGCCGGAGCGCACGACGATGTAGGTGACCGTGAGTGCCTTCTGGCTCTTCACGACGAGGCCCTCGGGTGCCTGCGTGTCCCAGATGTACCCGATGATCCGCGAGCGGAACTCCTGGGGGAAGCGTGGCCACACCACGTAGAGCTGCGCCGCCTGGTCGTCGGTCTGTCTGCTGCGCGCGTCGGCGCCCTTCGGGAGCGTGACCGCCATCCAGCGCCACTCGAGGACCGGCGTCGACTTGAGGTTGACCGTCCCGTCCAGCTCCTTGGTGATCATCGAGCTGTCGCCCTCGCTCCGGAGGTGGAGCGCGCGGTGCCCCTCGTTCTCCACGATCGTGAAGTCGTGTTTCGGGAGGCCCCACATCTGGCCGCTCTTCCAGCCGTCGGGGATGCCTTTGGCGCCGAGCTTGGGCTTCGTCCAGTCCTCGACGATGACCACGTCGGCCGCCCACGCCGAGACGACGAGGAGGAGCGCCAGGGCCAGGCACACGGCCGGGGCGACCCTCGTTGACGTATCCGGGGTCATGGCAGGGCTATGATACCGTTTGGGCGTGACGGATTCGCCGGATTCGCTCCGCGTGGACAAGTGGCTCTGGGCGGCGCGCTTCTTCAAGACGCGGAGCCTCGCCGCCGCGGCGTGCGCCGGCGGCAAGGTGGACGTCAACGACGGTGCGGCGAAACCGGCCAGGCTCGTGCGGGTGGGCGACCTGCTCCGTCTCACGCAGGGCGGGGACAAGCGGATCCTGAAGGTGCAGGCGCTCGCCGACACGCGCGGGCCCGCGCCGTTCGCGCGCGCCCTCTACGAGGACCTGACACCCCCGGCGCCGCCGCGCACGCGCCGGGCGCCGCCGCCGTGGCGACCGCCGGGTGCTGGCCGGCCGACCAAGCGCGAGCGTCGGGAGCTCGAGCGCCTGAGGGGGTTTTGAGATGGCCACCGAGACCTGCGGCTAACGTGGGCCGTGCAGAGCGAAGGGAAGCCTGATGGAGCTCATCGGAAAGATGTTCAACGCGTTCCACGTCGCCCGTGACGAGAAAATCACGCACCTCGAGCGCGTTCCGCTCTTCGAAGACTGCAGCCTGCGCCAGCTCCGCGCCGTGGCCGACATCTCCACAGTCGTGGAGGTGCCGGAGCGCACCGTCCTCACCCGTGCGGGCGAGCCGGGCGACGAGTTCTTCGTCATCATCGACGGCACGGCGCTCGTGACGCTCTCTCCCCAGAAGCGGCACCGCATGCAGCCCGGCGCGTTCTTCGGCGAGATGAGCCTGCTCGACGGCGAGCCCCGCTCGGCGACCGTGAAGGCGGAGACTGACCTGCGGCTTCTCGTCATCGACCGCACCCACTTCTGGCGCCTCCTCAAGGAGGTCCCGGGGCTCACCGAAAAGATCCTCGTGACGCTCTCGCGGCGCGTCCGACAGGTCGAGGAGCCGCGCGGCACCTGACATTCCCGGACGGGCGCGCGAATCCTGGAGCGGCGCGCCGCCATCAGAAGGCCATGCACGACACGCTCCAGTTCCTCACGGAGTATGGCTACCTCGTGCTATTTGGCTTCGTCTTCGCCGAGCAGGTGGGCCTGCCGATCCCCGCGGTGCCGACGCTGCTCGCCGTGGGCGCGCTCGCGGGGACGGGGCGCATCAATCTCCTGCTCGCGCTCGTGATCGCAACGGTCGCCTCGCTCCTGGCCGACCTGATCTGGTACTACCTCGGGCGCCAGCGCGGAAGCCGCGTGCTCGCGCTCCTCTGCAGGCTCTCGCTCGAGCCCGACTCGTGCGTCCGGCGCACGGAGAACCTCTTCGCGCGCCACGGCACGCGCTCGCTCCTGATCGCGAAGTTCGTCCCCGGGCTCAGCACCGTGGCGCCGCCGCTCGCCGGGATCTTCGGCGTGGGCGTTGCGCGCTTCGTGCTCTACGGTGGCGCGGGGGCGCTGCTCTGGACAGGGATCTGGTCGGGCGTGGGCTACCTCGCCGGCGAGGCACTCGAGCCCGTGGTGGGCCGGGCCGAGCGCCTCGGCGCCTGGCTCGTCGCCACGGTGATCGTCGTCGTCGTAGGCTACGTGGCGCTCAAGTTCATCCAGCGCCAGCGCGTCAGCCGCCGGCTGCGCGTCGCGCGGATCAGCCCCGACACGCTGAAGCAGAAGCTCGACGCGGGCGAGCCCCTGGTCGTGGTCGACCTGCGCGCGGCGCTCGACGTCGAGGCGGACCCGTACACGATCCCCGGCGCGCTCCGGATCACCGCGGAGGAGATCGAGGAGCGCCATCGGGAGATCCCGCGCGACCACGACATCGTCCTCTACTGCACCTGACCGAACGAGGCCACGAGCGCCCGTGTGGCGATGAAGCTCCGCGGTAACGGCGTGACGCGCGTCCGCCCGCTCCTGGGCGGGCTCGAGGGGTGGCGGGAGCGCGGGCTCCCGCTCGAGGCGCTGAGCTGACTCGGAAGGGGGCTTCGCCCCCCTTCCGAAACCTCGGCCGCTAGTCCTCCTAAAAGGTGAGCTTGTCGCTCGGGCTGATCGGGAAGACCTGGACCGTCGTCTGACCGAGTGCCCCCTGGTACTCCTGCGGCGTGCCTCGGAGCACCGGGAACGTCCCGTAGTGGATCGGGATCGCGTACTTGGGCCGGAGCATCTCCTTCGTCGCGTACGCCGCGTCGCGCGGGTCCATGACGAAGTGGCCGCCGATGGGGATCATGACCAGGTCGGGCTTGTAGTACTCCCCGATCAGCTTCATGTCGCCGAAGAGTCCCGTGTCGCCCATATGGTAGAGCTTGAACCCGTTCTCGAACTCGACGATGAAGCCACACGGCTCGCCGCCCGGATAGGTCGTGCTCTTCTTCGTGACGGGATCGACGACCGTGACCTCCGACGAGTGTTCCGCCCGCACCTGCGTGATCGTGACCTGCGGGCCGAGCGGGTTCACGCGGCCGCCCTTGCCGAAGCGAACGCCCTTCTCGGGCGCGACCCAGCCGAGGTCGATCATGGTCGCGATGAGCCCTGCGGGACCGAGTACCGGGGCGCCCGTCCGCGCCGCCAGCTCCTTCACGTCGCCCGTGTGGTCGCCGTGGCCGTGGGTGACGAGGATCACGTCCACCTTGCCGAGCGAGTCCAGGTTCTTGTACTGGGGCGGCGTCTTCGGGTTGTTCGTGAGGAACGGGTCGATCACGATGACTTTGCCAGTCAGCGTCGTGAGCCTGGTCGACGCCTGGCCGAGCCACTGCACCTCCACCTTCGCCGTCTGCGCCCAGGTGGATTCGGTGGCGAGTGCGTAGGTGAGTGCGCCCGCGGTGAGCTTCAAGAAATCACGCCGCTCCATCTCCATGTCGGCTCCTCCTTGTCGGCAAACATAGCACGCGGATGCACAACGCGTGCCCGCGCGGCGCGGTTCCGGGCCGCCGGAGCGCCTGCCGGGCGCGTTGCGCAGCGCGCGCGATTCTGCTACCGTCTGCGCGTTGTTCGCGCCCCGGGATGCCCCGAAGGGCCCAGGGAAGGCGGTTGAAGGCCGCCGCGACCCCGTCACTGTAATCGGGGACGAAACCCGCCGGAGAGCCACTGGCCGCGAGGCCGGGAAGGCGCGGGGAGTAGGACGATCCGAGAGCCAGGAGACCTGCCCGGGCGCGCACCAGTACACCGGTCTTCGAGGGAGGACCCGGAGCATGGTCTCATCGCTCTTCATCCTCGGGGGCGCGCGTAGCGGCAAGAGCCGCTTCGCCGTCTCGGATGCCGCGCGCGCCGGGCGCGTCGCCTTCGTCGCGACGGCGCGCGCCGCCGACGACGACATGGCGCGCCGGATCGCGCGCCACCGGGCCGAGCGTCCCCGCCACTGGAAGACCGTCGAGGAGCCGTACGATCTCGTCCGGCACCTCACCGGGCTCGAGGACGCCTTCGATGCGGTCGTCGTGGACTGCCTGACGCTCTGGGTCTCGAATTGCCTCCTGCGCGGCGACACGGACGACGCGATCCTCGACGAGGCCGAGGCGTTGGCCAAGTTGGTCGGCCGCCTCGGCCGCCGCGCGACGTCCTTCACGGTCGTCTCCAACGAGGTGGGCGAGGGCGTGCACCCCGAGACCGCGATGGGGCTCCGCTTCCGCGACCTCCTCGGCTTCGTCAACCAGCGGGTCGCCGCCGCGTGCGACCGCGTCGTGCTGATGGTGGCCGGCGTGCCGCTCACGATCAAGGCCGTCGCCACGCCGCGCCCGCCGGCGGGGTCCGTGAGGCCAGACGATGCTCTCCACTCTCCTTAGCGCGATCGCCGCGCCGCCGGCCGACGCCTTCGCGGAGGCGCAGCGTCACCTCGACGGCCTCACCAAGCCGCCCGGAAGCCTCGGGCGGCTCGAGGAGATCGCGGCGCGCCTCGCCGTGTTGCGGGGCGGGACGCCGCGCGTCGAGCGACCGGTGATCTTCACCTTCGCAGCCGACCACGGCGTGGTCGCCGAGGGCGTCAGCGCCTATCCTCAGGTCGTGACCGCGCAGATGGTCGAAAACTTCCTGCGGGGCGGAGCCGCGGTGAACGTCCTCGCGCGCCAGGCGAGGGCGCGCGTCGTCGTCGCCGACTTCGGCGTGGCCAACCCGATCCCGGGCTCGCCGGAGCTCGTCTCATGCCCGATGGCGCCCGGCACCGCGAATATGGCGCGCGGTCCGGCGATGACGCGCGAGCACGCCGTGCGCGCGATCGAGACCGGAGCGCGGCTCGCCGAGCGAGCGCTGGACGCGGGAGCCGACCTTCTGGCCACCGGCGAGATGGGGATCGGCAACACCACCGCGGCGAGCGCGATCACCGCGGCGATCACCGGCGCGGCCCCCGAGCGAGTCACAGGTCGCGGCACCGGCGTGGACGACACGGCGTTCGCCCGCAAGGTGGACGTCGTCCGCCGCGCGCTCGCCGTGAACGCCCCCGATCCGGGCGACGGCGTGGACGTCCTCGCCGGGGTCGGCGGCTTCGAGATCGCCGGGCTCGTCGGCGTGATCCTCGTCGGCGCCGCCCGCCGCGTGCCCGTGGTCCTCGACGGTTTCATCGCTGGCGCTGCGGCTCTCGCCGCCGTGACGCTCGCCCCCGACGCGCGCCACGCGCTCTTCGCCTCCCACCGCTCGGCCGAGCCGGGCCACGCGGTGATCCTCGAGCGCCTCGGGCTCACGCCCTACCTCGACCTCGAGATGCGTCTCGGGGAGGGGACGGGCGCCGCGCTGTTCATTCACCTGGCGCGCGCCGCCGCCCTGATCTGGAGCGAGATGGCCACGTTCAAGTCCGCGGGCGTGAGTACCTCGGAGGGGGCCTCGGTGGCCCCCTCCGAAGCCACCCCCAGCGACAGGATTGCGCCGGCAAAGCCGGCGCTCGAACGGCGGCGATGACAACGCGTGTGATCGTCGTCGCAGGGGTGGCGAGCGGCGTGGGCAAGACCTCGATCACGCTCGGCCTGCTCGAAGCGCTGCGAGCGCGCGGCCTCCGGGTGCAGGCGTTCAAGGTGGGGCCCGACTTCATCGATCCGGGCTTCCACGCGCTCGCAACTGGGCGCCCGTCGTACAACCTCGACGGCTGGATGTGCGGATACCGGGCGGTGCAGGCGTGCGTCGCTCGCCAGTCCCAGGACGCGCACCTGGCCGTGGCCGAGGGCGTGATGGGGTGCTTCGACGGGATCGACGGCACGAGCGAGGAGGGCTCGACGGCGCAGATCGCGAAGTGGCTGGGCGCTTCCGTCGTGCTGGTGGTGGACGCCTGGGCGTCCGCTCGCAGTGCCGCAGCGGTGGTTCGTGGCTTCGAGAGCTTCGATCCGGCGCTGAAGCTGGCCGGCGTCATCGTCAATCGCGTGGGCGGTGATGCCCACGGCCGGATGGTGCTCGACGCGATCGCCGCCACGTGCCGCGCGACACCGCTCGGCGCCGTCGCCCGCGATGAGACGCTGACGCTCCCGGAACGGCACCTCGGGTTGGTGACGGCGGCGGAGGGAGTGCTCGATGCCGGCAAGCTCCGCCGTCTCGCCGATGCCGTCGAGCGCTCTGTGGATCTGGACCGCCTGCTTTCGCTCGCGACCCCGCTGGCGATCGGGTCGGGAGGGGGCCGCCTCCCGGGCGAGTGTAGTACCGAGCAGAGGGAGGCGGCCCCCTCCCGACCTGTTCGAATCGGCGTCGCGAGCGACGCGGCGTTTCAGTTCTACTATGCGGAGAACTTCGACCTGCTTCGCGAGGCGGGCGCCGAGCTCGTGTTCTGGAGCCCCCTCCGCGACTCTGAGCTCCCGGACGTGGATGGCCTCTACTTCGGCGGCGGCTACCCCGAGCTCCACGCGCGGCGGCTCGCCGAGAACGCCGCGATGCGGAAGGCAGTGAGGCGGTTCGCCGAGGCGGGGCGGCCGGTCTATGCCGAGTGCGGCGGCCTCATGTACCTCGCCGAAACGTTGGGGGATGCCGACGGCGTGGCCCATCCGATGGTGGGCGTGCTCCCCGCTGCCGTCAGGCTGGAACCGCGACGCATGGCGCTCGGCTATGCGGAAGTCGTGCTCACGCGCGACACACCGATCGGGCCCGCGCGTGCCGTCGCCCGCGGCCATGAGTTCCACTACTCGACCCTCGACCCGGTGCCGGCAGGGATCGAGCGTGTCTACCGGGTCGCCCAGCGCGGCGCGCCCGCGCGCGCGGAAGGCTATCTCGTCGGCCGAACGCTCATGAGCTACATCCACCTCCACTTCGCCTCGAACCCCGAGCTGCCGCGCGCCTTCGTCGCCGCGTGCGCCGGGTCGCGCGCGTGAGAGCGCCCGCCCTCGCCGTCGGGGTCCTCCTTGCGGTCGCCCCGCCCGCCGCCGCGTTCTCGGCGCGCGACATGCTCGGTCGCGAGGTGACGCTCGCGGCGCCGCCCGCGCGCATCGTCTCGCTCGTCCCGAGCGTCACCGAGATCCTCTACGCGCTCGGCGCCGAGGAGCGGCTGGTCGGCGTGACCGACTTCTGCGACTACCCGCCGGCGGCACGCCAGCGGCCGAGCGTGGGCGGCATGGTCAATCCCAACCTCGAGGCGATCGTCGCGCTCAAGCCCGACCTCGTGATCGCGACGACCGAAGGCAACAGCGAGGAAACCTTCGCCCAGCTCAAGCGCCTCGGCATCCCGACGTATCTCGTCGCCGCCCACCTCGTGAGCGACGTCACCGACCTTATCGCGCGGCTCGGTGCCTTGACCGGGCGCGAGCGCGCGATGGGCCCCGTGCTCGCGCGCCTCGAGCGGCGCATCGAGGCGGTCAAACGCGCGGTCGCGCCGCAGCCGCGGCCGCGCGTCCTCTACGTGCTGTGGCCCGAGCCGCTCATCGTCCCGGGGCGCACGGCGCTCGTGACCGAGCTGATCCGGCTCGCCGGCGGGGAGCCCGTCACCGCGGGCGAGGCGGACGCGTACCCGCGCTACAGCCTCGAGGCGGCCGTGGCGAAGGCGCCCGAGGTGATCCTCCTCGCCAACCACGGCGCGAACACCGGGCCGATCGACGAGACGAAGTGGCAGCGCCTCACGAGCCTGCCCGCGATCCGCGCTGGACGGCTCCACCGCGTGGACGGGAACCTCCTCCACCGCTACGGTCCGCGCGTCGTGGACGGCCTCGAGCAGCTCGCGCGCGCGATCCACCCCGAGGCGTTCAAGTGAGTCCGCAGGGACGGCTTGCTCTCGTGCTGGGAGGGCTCGCCGGGCTCCTCGTGGCCGTCGCCGCCGCGGCGCTCTTCCTCGGCAGCGCTCCCATCTCGCCCGGCGCCGTGATCGGCGCCGTGACGGGGCGCGCGGCCGCCGAGTCGGTCGAGCGCGTCGTGACCCTCTCGATCCGCCTGCCCCGAATCGCCGTGGCGGCGCTGGCGGGCGGGGCGCTCGCGGTCGCCGGGGTCGCGTTCCAGGCGCTCACGCGCAACCCGCTCGCCGAGCCCTCGGTGCTCGGCATCTCGGGCGGCGCCGCGTTCGGCGTCGTCATCGGCCAGAGTTTCGGGCTCGCTCGGGCTCACGGTGGTCGAGGCGGTGGGGCTGACCGGCTTCGCTTTCGCCGGCGCCCTTCTGGCGGCGGCCGCCGTCTACCTGATCGCCGCGGTGGGCCGGGCGGCGATCCAGATCCAGACGCTCCTTCTCGCGGGCGTCATCGTCGGGATCTTCTTCGCCTCCGCGATCACCGTGATCATCTCGCTCCTCGACTTCAACCGGCTCGGCGGCGTGATCCACTGGCTCCTCGGCAACCTCGCGCCGATTCCGCCGGGCGCGCTCGGGCTCTTTGCGCTTCTCCTCGCGGCGGGGTTCGGGCTCGTGCTGAGCCACGCGCGCGAGCTGAACCTCCTGGCCCTCGGCGAGGAGTCGGCGCAGCAGCTCGGCGTGAACGCCGAGCGCCTGAAGCTCATGATCTTCACCGGCGCGGCGCTCCTCACCGCGAGCGTCGTCGCCTTCGCGGGACCCATCGGCTTCGTCGGGCTCGTCGTCCCGCACACGCTCAGGATGCTGCTCGGGCCCGACAACCGACTCCTCGTGCCGACGTCCCTCGTGGGCGGCGCCATCTTCCTCCTGGTCGCCGACACGGTCGCGCGCAACGTCGTGGCGCCGGCGGAGCTGTCCGTCGGTGTGATCACCTCGTTCTGTGGCGCGCCCTTCTTCGTCTATCTCCTCCGCACGCGCTATCGTCTATCTCCTCCGCACGCGCTACCGGGGTACGCTGTGACCGCGCTCGCCGAGTTCCGCGCCGTCGGCTTCGCGTATCCCGCGTCGGCGAAGTACCGCGCGCGCCCGTTCAGGCTTGCGAATCTATCCTTCGCGATCGCGCCGGGCGAGATCGTCGGCGTCATCGGTCCGAACAGCTCCGGCAAGACCACGCTGATCCGGCTCCTCACGCGCGTGCTCGAACCCGGAGAAGGCGAGATCGCGCTCGAGGGCAAGCGACTCCGCGACTGGGGACGTGCAGCGCTCGCGCGCCGAATCGCCGTCGTCCCACAGGGCGTATCGCGGGACTTTCCGTTCACGGTCGAGGAGTTGGTGCTGATGGGTCGCTACCCGCACGCCCCCGGGCGCTACTTCGAGAATCCGGCGGACGTGCGAGCCGCGCGCGCCGCGATGGACGCGACAGGCGTGCTCGACCTCGCGCCGCTGGCGCTCGCGTCGCTCGGCGGCGGCGAGACCCAGCGGGCGATCATCGCACGGGCGCTGGCCCAGGAGCCGCGCCTGCTCGTCCTGGACGAGCCGACCGCGCACCTCGACCTCCGCTACCAGGCGGAGACGGCCGCGCTCTTGCGGCGCCTCAACCGGCAGCGGGGCCTGACGGTCCTGCTCGTCTCCCACGATCTGAACCTGGCAGCCGAAGTCGCCGATCGCCTGCTGCTGCTCGCCGATGGACGGGTCGCGCGGCTCGGCGCGCCTGCCGAGGTTCTCGACGAGTCGTTGATCGCGTCGGTGTACGGCTGCGCGGTGCGTGTGGACACGGATGCCGGGACCGGCCCGCCCCGCGTGCGGCTGCTGTACGGCCGCGGCGTCGCTGGCCACGTGTAGACGGAGGAAGACCCGCATGCGCATCTGCTCGCTGCTGCCGAGCGCGACGGACATCGTCCTGGCCCTGGGCCTCGGCGATCAGCTCGTCGCCGTCACTCACGAGTGTGATCTCCCCCCCGGGCTGCGCGAGGTTCCCGTTATCACGCGCAGCCGCGTCGATCAGGGGCAGGCCAGCAGTCGCGAGATCCACAACCACGTCACGGCGGCTGCCCACAGCGGCAGCAGCATCTACACGCTGGATCAGGCGTTGCTCGAGCGGCTCGAGCCGGACCTGATCCTGACCCAGGAGCTCTGCGACGTGTGCGCCATCTCGTATGAGGAGGTGGCGAAGGCGGTGCACCGGCTCGATGTCGCGCTGCCGGGCACGCGCACGGTCCTGTCCCTCGAACCGCAGACGCTGGCGGGCATTCTGGAGGCCATCGAGCAGGTCGGCGCCGCCGCGGGCGTTGCGCGCCGGGCTGCTGCCCTGGTGGGGGATTTACGGGCGCGGATCGACCGCGTCGCCACGATCGCCAACGGGGCGGCGAGCCGCCCTCGCGTGTTCGCCATGGAGTGGCTGGACCCGCCGTACACCGCCGGCCATTGGGTGCCAGAAATGATCCGTCTGGCCGGAGGCCGCGACGAGCTGAGTCGCGAGGGCGAGTATTCCGTCGAAGTGTCCTGGACGCGCATCGCTGACTACGACCCCGATGTTCTCGTGCTGATGCCGTGCAGCTTCAGTCTCGCGCACACGCTCGACGAGTTGAGTCGCCTCGCGCTGCCGGACGTGTGGCCCCGGCTGAAGGCCGTGGCATCGGGGTACGCGTACGCCGTCGACAGCGCGACGTACTTCAGCCGCTCGAGCCCGCGCACCATCGAGGGGCTCGAGATTCTGGCCGAGATTCTCCATCCCAAGCTGTTCGCGCGGGTGTCGGCTCCCGGGGCGTGGCAGCGGATCGCGCCCGCCGAGAGGAGGTGAGAGCCCAGGGTATCGAATCAAGAGCGTCCCGGATCCAGGGAAGCTGGTGAGGCCTTGGGTAAAGGCCGAAGCCGGCACGGTCCCGCCACTGTGAGTGGGGAGGGCCGTCTCGTTCCGCTACGGCGGAGCCACTGTCCGTCAGGCACGGATGGGAAGGTAGGGACGGTTTCGCGGATCCACGAGTCAGGAGACCTGCCCGGGACAAGGCGTCCTACCCTTTCGCGGAAAAGGAGGGGAGCAGTGAAGCGACGACTGGTTCCGATGATTCTCGTGGGTCTCACGGTGGCGGCGCCCGGTGCGGCGCAGGAAGCGAAGAAGCTGGAGCCGGTGGTGGTCACGGCGACGAAGATCGAGACGCCTGCCGAGGAAATCGGCGCAAGCGTGAGCGTCGTCACGGAGGACGACTTCCGCACGTACCACTACGCCACGGTGGACGAGGCCCTGCGGCGCGTCCCCGGCGTGGAGATCCGACGCTCAGGCACCCTCGGGAAGACGTCGTCCATCACCATCCGCGGCGCCAACTCGAGCCAGGTCCAGGTGCTCGTCGACGGCGTCCGGGTGAAGAGCACGACGCTCGGCCAGGCCGAGCTGTCCGACCTCTCGCCCGATCTGATCGAGCGCATCGAGGTGATCCGCGGTCCGCAGTCCACGCTCTACGGCGCGGACGCGATCGGCGGCGTGATCAACATCATCACCAAGAAGGGCAAGGGGCCCTTCTCCGGGTATTTCTCGCAGGAGGCCGGCAACTACGACACGTACGCGACGCGCACGAGCCTACGACACGTACGCGACGCGCACGAGCCACGGCGGGAGCTATGGGATCTTCGACTACTCGTTCTCGGCGTCGCACCTCGAGTCGAACGGCCACTTCAAGAACGACGACTCGGACCAGAACGCCGTCAACACGCGCCTCGGCCTGGTCCTGCCGGGCAACAGCTCGGTGAGCTATACGCTCCGCTACAACCGGACGATCACCGGGCTCCCGGTCAAGTTCGTCTCCACGAACTTTGGCCCCCTGCCGATCGACCCGGTCATCGACAGCAACAATCGGAACATCAGCGAGACGTACGTGATGGCGCTCGCGGGCCACACGCAGCCGGTCACGTGGTGGGAGAGCGACCTGCGCCTCGGGCGCTACACGAACACGATCGCGTTCATCGATCTCCCGGACATGGCGGACGAGTGTCCGTTCCCGCCGTGCGAGTTCCCCGGACGCTTCAAGGTCGAGCGACGCGAAGCGGAGTGGGTGAACCATTTTCATGTGGGCAAGTGGTCCACCAGCTCGTTCGGCCTCGAGTACCGCCGTGAAGAGGGCCTGAGCCTGGGCTCTTCCCCCTTCGAGGCGAACAGCGAGACCACGTCGGGATTCTTCCAGGAGCAGCTCAGGTTCTTCGACCGGCTCTTCATGACGACGGGCGTACGCGTGGAGGGCAACAGCGAGTTCGGTCGGAACCACACCGAGCGCGGCTCGCTCGCCTACGTCGTCAAGGAGTGGGGGACCCGCATCCACGGCGGTGCGGGCTCGGGCTTCCGCGCGCCGAACTTCGACGAGTTGTTCTTCCCGGGCTTCTCCGACCCCACGCTCAAGCCCGAGGTGAGCTTCTCGTGGGACTTCGGTGTGGACCAGAAGCTCTGGAAGGACCGGGCGCGCCTCGGGTTGACGTTCTACCAGAACGACTTCGAGAACCTCATCAGCTTCGTGACGATTCCGGCGCCGCCGTTCGTGAAAGGCGTGAACTCTGGCAAGGCCCGCGCGAACGGCATCGAGTTCACCTCCGAGGTGGACGTGCTCGACAACCTCGTCGCGTCGCTCAACTACACCTACACGAACAGCCTGGTCCTCGCGACCCGCCATCCGATCCCGCGCGAGCCGGAGCATCGGTGGAACATCGGCCTGACCTGGGAGCCGATCCGGCGGCTCTCGCTCTTCAGCCAGGTCCACGTGGTCACGCAGCAGTTCGACCCGAACGGCGGCGGTGTTTTCAACCGCGGCCACACGCGCGTGGACATCGGCGGCACCTATCGTCTCTTCAACCGCTACGCCTTCATCCAGTCGGTGGACTTGACCGCCCGCATCCAGAACCTCCTGAACGAGGGGTACGCCGAGGTGCGTGGGTTCCCGGCGCTCGGCATCAACAGCCTCGCGGGTCTCCGGGTAGCGTTTTGATCGACGGCGTCGAGGTGACGGTGGACCGCGAGGCCGTGGTGGTGACGGCGGGCGAGGCGCTCGCCGTCGTCTCCTCGGCGGTCGTCGGCGGCGGCCTCACCTCGGCGCGCACGATCCTGAACCTGCACGTGCCAAAGAGCCTCCGGCTCGAGGAGGTGGACGCAACGGTGACGGCCTACGCCGACCGCCGACGGGTCCCGGCGCCCTGGGTCGGCCTCCTAACCTCGGCGTGGACGGAGAAGGCGTGCCTGGCCGAGGCCGAGGCCGACGGCATCCATGCCCTCGCCGTCGTCACGGTCGGGCTGTCGAACCGCGTCGCGGCGGGTCTCGAGCGGGCGGCCGTGTGGTCGCCAGCGACGATCAACACGATCGTGGTGGTGGACGCCGTCGCCGAGCCGGCGGCGCTCGTCAACGCGATCATCACGGCGACGGAGGTGAAGACGCTCGCGCTGACGGCGGTGGGCGTACGCTGCGCCGACGGCCGGCTCGCGAGCGGCACGTCCACCGACGCCGTCGTCGCCGCGGCGACCGGGCGTGGCCCGCGCTGCCGCTTCGGCGGGCCTGTCAGCGAGCTTGGCGCGGTCGTCGCACGCGCGGTCAGGGAGGCGCTGAGCCCGGGCATCGATCGCTGGCTCGAGGAGCATCGGTGAAGCCCCGGGCACCTTTCTCGGGCCACCCACGGGCCGCGCCGGGCTCGCGGACCCCGCTACAATGACGCGGCCCCGCAGGCTCGTGACGCTCAGCGCCTCGCTCGCGCTCCATAGCGGCGTCCTGCTCGCCGTTCTGCTCGCCGTCAGCGGGGAGACCGAGCTCGGCGCGCTCTTCATCGACCTCACCGAGAGCGCCGTGCCCGAGGCCGCGGCCAGCAATGCGGCGACGTCGACCCCAGCGGCGGCCGGGCGCGGCGGGGCGCGCGCTGTCCGCTCGATCGCGGCCGCACGTTTAGCGCCAACGCCCCCAGTATTGCGAGGCGCTGCCGAGCCGTCGCCCGCCGCCGAGCCCGCATCTTCTCGCAGCCCCGGTGCGGCGTCGCCCCCGCCGCCTCCGTCCCTGACCTCGCCCGAGCTCCCTGCGGCATCCGGGCCCGACCCGGCACCGCAAATTGCGGAGTCGACGGATGCGGCCCCTCACGGACCCTCCAGCACCGCATCTTCGTCGTCTCTCGCCGGGCACCCGGACGTATCGACGACTCAGGGCGGCATCCCGATGGGCCTGAGCTCGCGCGGTGGTGTGCCCGGCGACGCCCCCGATGTGAGTCACGGCTTTGCGCTCGCGGTCCCGGGCGGCGGTTCCGTCGGCCCGGGCGGCCCCGGCGCCGAGTACGGCGCGTATCTCGGGGGGCTCCGCCAGCGCATCCAGCAGTCGCTGCGCTACCCGCTCGCCGCGCGCCGTCGTGGGCTCAGCGGAACGGTCCACGTCGAGATCGTCATCAGGCCCGACGGAGTCATTGGTGGAGTCGCCGTCGCCGACTCCTCGTCACACGCGATCCTCGACGATGCCGCCGTCGACACGATCAGGCGCCTGGCGCCGGCGCCGTTTCCCTCCGACGTCCAGCCGCGCACGCTGCGCGTCCGCCTGCCGGTGGTGTTCGCGCTCGAGTAACCGTATCCTCTCGCCATGGTCGTGCGCGAGGTCGACGGGACCGTCACCACCTACGACGAGGTGGACGTCGAGGGCGACCGCGTCGAGCGTCTCCTCACCGAGCTCTTCACGGAGCACTGGGCGGAAATCACTGTGGGTCCGCTCGTCGAGGGCGCCGCGTACGAGATCCGCTTCACGGCGGCGCCGAAGGTGTCGATGCTCGACGGCTACATGACCGTCGACACCGGGGCGTGGCACTTCCACCTCTGCGTCGGCGAGCATCGCGGGACGCGGAGCCCGGACCTGGCACGGATCCGCCGCGTCGCGCGCTGCGCCTTTTTCACGACCGAGGGCGGCTCGTGCGCGCCGACAACGTGGGGGCTCAGACTCTGGAACGGCCGCGGCGAGCAGATGATCACGATCCTCTTCCCGAGCCCCCACTACGACGAGAAGTGGGAGCGTCTCGAGGAACCCCGCTGGGAGAGGACCGAGCTCTGGCGCGCGCTGCGCCGGCGCTTCGCGAGTGTCGGTTAGATGGCGAGGCAGGCGCCGTGCCTGATGGTCCAGGGGACCGGCTCGGGAGTGGGCAAGAGCCTCCTGACCGCCGCCCTCTGCCGGCTTTTCGCGCGGGCCGGCTACCGCGTGACGCCCTTCAAGGCTCAGAACATGGCGCTCAACGCGGCCGTCGCCGACGGTGGAGAGATCGGGCGCGCTCAGGCGGCGCAGGCCGAAGCGGCGGGCGTCGAGCCGACCGTGGACATGAACCCGATCCTCCTCAAGCCCGAGTCGGACCATCGTTCCCAGGTGATCGTGCGGGGCCGTCCCCTCACGAGCGCCGACTGGGGCGCGTATCGCGAGATGCAGGGAGCCCTCCTCGGGATCGTGGCGGAGAGCCTCGAGCGGCTGCGCAGGACCTTCGAGCTCGTGCTGATCGAGGGCGCGGGGAGCCCGGCGGAGATCAACCTGCGCGCGCACGACATCGTCAACATGCGCGTCGCGCGGCTCGCCGACGCGCGCGTGCTGCTCGTCGGCGACATCGACCGGGGCGGCGTCTTCGCCGCGCTGGTGGGGACGCTCGCGCTGCTGGACCCTGCCGACCGCGCGCGCGTGGCCGGCCTGATCGTGAACAAGCTCCGCGGTGATGGCTCGATCCTCACCCCCGGGCTCGACGAGCTGGCCGCGCGCACCGGCGTGCCCGTGCTGGGCGTCGTGCCGTGGATCGACGAGCGGTTGGTGCCGGCCGAGGACTCGCTCGACCTCGAGGCGCTCGCGCTCGGCGACGGCAGCACGGACGCGATCGAGATCGCGGTGGTGCGATTGCCGCGGATCGCGAACTTCGACGACTTCGAGCCGCTCGCCGCCGAGCCGGGCGTGCGCGTGCGCTTCGCCACGACGCCGGCCGCCCTCCGCGCGGCGGACCTCGTGGTGCTGCCCGGCAGCAAGAGCACGATGGCGGATCTCGTCTGGCTCCAGGAGACCGGGCTCGCCGCGGCCGTCGTCGCCGCGGCCTCGGCGGGCCGGCCCGTCCTCGGCGTCTGCGGCGGCTTCCAGATGCTCGGCGAGGGCCTGCGCGATCCCCAGCGGGTCGAGTCCGAGCGGGCGGCCGCGGTCGGGCTCGGCCTCCTGCCCGTCACCACGACCTTCTCGCGCGAGAAGACGACCGTGCGCGTGCGGGCCCGCGTCGCCGCGTCGGGCCTCCTCCGCGGCGCGGCGGGGAGCGAGCTCGCGGCGTACGAGATCCACGCCGGGCGCTCCGAGGTCACGCGATGGGCGCCGCGTCCGTTCACGATCGTCGAGCGCTGCGGCGCTGCGGTCGACGACCCCGAGGGCGCGATGAACGCCCGCGGCAACGTCGTGGGCACGTACCTCCACGGGCTCTTCGCCGACGGGGCGCTCAGGCGGTCGCTGCTCTGCCTCCTCGCCGAGCTCCGAGGGCGACCCGCGGACGCCCGGTGGGGGGCCCCCGACGCCGACCGCTACGAACGCCTCGCCGACATCGTCGGGGGCGCGCTCGACATGCCCGCGATCGCCAAGCTCGCGGGGCTCCCGTTCCCGAGAGCCTGATCCATTCCGCGCGTCTGGGTCTTGCTGGCCGCCATCGCCCTCGATCTCGCCTTCGGCGAGCCCCCGAACCGCGTTCATCCCGTGGCGTGGCTCGGCCGCGCTCTGGCGGCGGGACACCGCCGGCTCTGTCGGGGATCCCGCCGAGCCCTGCTTCTCCGCGGCGCCGGCGTCACGCTCGCCGTCGCCGCGCTTTCGGCCCTCGCTGGCGCGCTGCTTCACGCGTTGGGCGCGAGGCTCGGCATGTTGGGCCTAGCACTGGAGGCGGTCGCTCTGGCGAGTCTCTTGTCGGTGCGCGAGCTCGCCGCCGCCGCGCGGCGCGTCGCCACCCACCTTCGGCGTCGCGATCTCGCCGCGGCCCGCGCGTCGGTCGGGCGTGACCTGGTGAGCCGCCGGACGGATGCGCTC